>Ga0196977_1000283_pt1 | contig 29562 bp, 17 predicted proteins | sample S3v_1013CmetaG_FD_148634 | JGI IMG/M metagenome (GOLD analysis project Ga0196977, IMG submission 148634) | Soil microbial communities from Anza Borrego desert, Southern California, United States - S3+v_10-13C | ecosystem: Environmental > Terrestrial > Soil > Desert | place: USA: California... | reverse complement strand
GGCGGCGGCAGGCGGCGGGGCGGCGAGGCCGTGTTCGCGTCGGTCCGGGTGAAGGCCCGCGGGGCGTCGCGCCCGGCGCCCCGCGGGCCTCCGGCTCATTCGGCCATCGAGGTCGAGCCGGCCGAAGGCTGGTCGGTCGTCCAGACGGGCGGGTGGCCCGCGGCCGTGTCGGTCGCGCCCGCGTCGGTCGGGCAGGCGTCTTCGAGCGCGAGCGAGAGCACCTCGTCGATCGTCTCGACGAGCTGGACGGTCAGGTCGGCCAGCACCTCCTCGGGCACCTCCTCGACATCCTTCTCGTTGTCCTTCGGGATGATGAGCGTGCCGATGCCCATGCGGTGCGCCGCCAGCATCTTCTCCTTGATGCCGCCGACGGGCAGCACCTTGCCGCGCAGGGTGATCTCGCCCGTCATCGCCACGTCCTTGCGGACGGGGACGCGCGTCAGCGCCGAGGCCATCGCGGCCGCTAGCGTGACGCCGGCCGAGGGGCCGTCCTTCGGGATCGCGCCCTCGGGGATGTGGATGTGGAGGTCGCGCTTGCGGATGAATTCGAGGTTCATCCCCAGACGCTCGGCGCGGGACTTGATGCAGGTCAGCGCGGCCTGCGCCGACTCCTGCATCACGTCGCCGAGTTTGCCCGTCAGCGTCACGCCGCCGCGCCCGTTCGTCAGCGTGGCCTCGATCTGGAGCACCTCGCCGCCGACCTCCGTCCACGCCAGCCCGACGGCGAGGCCGACCTCGGACTCTGACGCGACCGGGCGCTGGCGGAACTTCAGAGGCCCGAGCATCTCGCGCACCATCTCGGGCGTGACGACGGCCTTGAAGCCTTCGGCCGCGCCCTCGGCCACGAGCCGTCGCGCGACCTTGCGGCAGCAGGAGCCGATCTCGCGTTCGAGGTTGCGCACGCCGGCCTCGCGCGTGTAGTGGCGGATGATTTCGAGCAGCCCCTCGTCGGTGAACTCGACCTGCTCGGCCTTGAGGCCGGAGCCCTCGGCCTGCTTGGAGACGAGGTGGCGCTTGGCGATCTCCAGCTTCTCGCGCTCGGTGTAGCCCGAGAGGCGCAGAATCTCCAGACGGTCTTGCAGCGGCGGCGGGATGGTGTGGAGCACGTTGGCCGTCGCGATGAAGAAGACCTTCGAGAGATCGTACTCCACGTCGAGGTAGTGATCCTGAAAGGTGTTGTTCTGCTCCGGGTCTAAGACTTCGAGCAGCGCGGCCGACGGGTCGCCGCGGAAGTCCGCGCCGAGCTTGTCGACCTCGTCCAGAAGGATGAGGGGGTTGACCGTGCCGGCCTTCTTCATCATCTGGATGATCTGGCCGGGCAGCGCGCCGATGTAGGTGCGGCGGTGGCCGCGAATCTCGGCCTCGTCGCGCACGCCGCCCAGAGAGAGCCGGACGAACTTGCGCCCCGTGGCGCGCGCGATGGACTTGCCCAGAGAGGTCTTGCCGACGCCCGGCGGGCCGACGAAGCAGAGGATCGAGCCCTTCGGGCTTTTCACCAGCTGGCGGACGGCGAGGTGTTCGAGGATGCGGTCCTTGATCTTCTCCAGCCCGTAGTGGTCCTCGTTCAAGACCTCCTCGGCGCGCGTGATGTCCTTGATCTCCTTCGAGCGCTGCTTCCACGGCACGTTGAGCAGCCAGTCGATGTAGGTGCGCGAGACCGTGCCCTCGGCCGACATCGGCGGCATGGCTTCGAGGCGGTGGAGCTCCTGAAGGGCCTTCTCCTTCGCCTCCTCGCTCATGCCGGCCTCTTCGATGCGCTTGCGCAGGTCTTCCATCTCGGCCTTCTCGTCCTTGCGGCCGAGCTCCTTGTGGATGGCCTTGATCTGCTCGTTGAGGTAGTACTCCTTCTGCGCCTTCTCCATCTGCCGCTTGACGCGCGCCTGAATGGTGCGGTCGAGCTGCCGCTTCTCGACCTCGTTCTCCAGCAGCTCGACGAGGCGCTGGAGCCGGCCGTGCGCGGAGAAGATTTCGAGCAGGCCCTGCTTGTCCTCGACGGCGATCCTGAGCTGCGAGGCGAGCGCGTCGGCGAGGTGCGACGGGTCGGCGTTCCTGAGCGCCGTCTGGAGCGCGTCGGTCTGCATCTCGGGCGCGAGGCGGATGTGCTGCTCGACGAGCTGGCCGACCCTCTGCGTGAGCGCGTCGATGCGCGGCCCCGACTCGTGCGCGGCGGGCGCGCGCCTGACGGTGGCCGTGAAGGCGCCGTTGTCGTTCTCGACGCGGATGGTCGTGGCGCGCTCGCGCCCCTCGACGACCACCTTCGTCTGCCCGTTCTCCTGCCGCTGGGCTTGGAGGATGCGGGCGACGGTGCCGACGCCGTAAATCTGCGCGGGCAGCGGCTCGTCGATCGAGGCGTCGTGCTGGGTGGCGAGGAAGATGGTGCGGTCGGAGGCGAGCGCCTCTTCCAAAGCGCGCACCGAGCCGGGCCGCCCGATCTTGAACGCGACCTTCGTGAAAGGGAAGATCACGACATCTCGGATGGGCACCATCGGCAGCCGCAAGATGTCGGTGGGTGTGCGATCAGTATATTCTTCCATAACCTCTCGGGCTTTCCGGCTAAGAGTGCAAATGGAGCAAAGGGCGAGCCGTTCTCCGTCCGTCTCGCCCCGCCCCCGTACGTGGGTCGGATTTTAAACGATTTCCCGGCCGCGCGCCACCGGGACGTGAGTTAAAGGGAAAAGGGCGGCCGGGGCGGCAGACTTAAACGCGCCGGGTTTTAAGGGTCGGGCAGGAAGCCCGGCCGCGCGCCGTCCCCCGCGTGCTCGCGCATCTTCGCCTTCGCGCCATTGAGGCCGCCGGCCGCGGTTCCCATAAATGCGCGGCCTACCGGCCTGAGTATTTCAGGCCGCCGCGGGTAGGGAGGCGAACGTCGGGTGGGTTGGGTTCGGGGCCGCCGCGGGTCAGGCGGCCTCGTCGATGCCGGCGAGGCTCTCGCCGGGCAGGGCGCGGCGGCGCTCGACCATCTCGCGGGTGATGACGAACTCCTTGATCCGCTTCTGTGAGGGCAGCGTGTACATGGCGTCGAGCAGCAGCTCCTCCATGATCATCATCAGTCCGCGCGCGCCGACCTTGCGCTCGACCGCCTGATGGGCGATGGCCTTGAGCGCGTCGTCGGCGAAGCGCAGCTTGACGTTGTCGTACTCGAACTTCTTCTGGTACTGCTTGACGAGCGCGTTCTTCGGCTCGGTGAGGATGCGGATGAGCGCGGCCTCGTCCAGCTCGTGCAGCACGCCGGTGACGGGGAGGCGGCCGACGAACTCCGGGATCAGGCCGTAGCGGACGAGGTCTTCGGGCTGGACGGCGGCGAGCGCGTCGGAGTAGCGGCTGCCCGAGGTCTTGACCTGCGCGTGGAAGCCCAGAGACTTGTTGCGCGCGCGGCGCTCGACGACCTTCTCCAGCCCGACGAAGGCCCCGCCGCAGATGAAGAGGATGTTGGTCGTGTCTACGGGGAAGAACTCCTGATGCGGGTGCTTGCGCCCGCCCTGCGGCGGGACGTTGGCGACCGTGCCTTCGAGGATTTTCAAAAGCGCCTGCTGGACGCCCTCGCCCGACACGTCGCGCGTGATCGAGGGGTTCTCGTCCTTGCGGCAAATCTTATCGACCTCGTCGATGTAGATGATGCCCTGCTGCGCGCGCTCCACGTCGCCGTTGGCGGCTTGGAGGAGCTTGAGGATGATGTTCTCCACGTCCTCGCCGACGTAGCCGGCCTCGGTCAGCGTGGTGGCGTCCACGATGGTGAAGGGAACCGAGAGCATGCGCGCGAGCGTCTGCGCGAGCAGAGTCTTGCCCGTCCCCGTCGGGCCGATGAGCAGGATGTTCGACTTCTGAATCTCTACGTCGCTACGCCGGCGCGTCAGTTCGATGCGCTTGTAGTGCTGGTAGACGGCGACGGCGAGCCGCTTCTTGGTCTCCTCCTGCCCGATGACGTACTCGTCGAGGAAGGACTTGATCTCGTTCGGCTTCGGCAGCGGCGGCCGGCTGGCGACGGCCTCGGCCTGCTGGTCGTCCGTAATGATCTCGTTGCAGATGTCGATGCACTCGTTGCAGATGTAGACGGTGGGGCCCGCGATGAGCTTCTTCACCTCGTTCTGCGATTTGCCGCAGAAGGAGCAGCGCAGCGTGTCATCTGATCGGCGTACCATAAGGTTTCGAGGGTTGCCTTTTGGGTTCGGTCTACTCGGGCGAACGGTCGGGCCGTCGCGCGCTGCGGTCGAGCGCCGCATGTCTTCTACGACGAGTCCGGGGCGGATGTCAACGTACGGGCGGCTGCGAGGGGCCGCGCTCCGTTTAATTTACCACAGAACGCGGGCCGCGGCCGAAGCCGCGCGGGGGGCGCGGGCGGCGGCGCTCGGGCGGCGCGGAGGGCGGGGGGCTGACGCCGCCCCCGCCCTCGGTTGTCAAACGCTGCCGGCTACTGGCGGTGGGTGATGACCTCGTCGATGAGGCCGTACTCCTTGGCCTGCGTGGCCGACATGATGCGGTCGCGCTCCACGTCGCGCTCGATCTGCTCGAAGGGTTGGCCGGTGTGCTGGGCGAGGATTTGCGAGGTCAGCTCGCGCATGCGGATGATCTCTTCGGCCTGAATCTTGATGTCTGAGGCCTGCCCGCCGATGCCGCCCGAGATGGAGGGCTGGTGGATGAGGATGCGCGAGTTGGGCAGCGCGAACCGCTTGCCCTTCGCGCCGGCCGTCAGGAGCAGCGCCCCCATCGAGGCGCACTGGCCGAGGCAGATCGTCACCACGTCGGGGCGGATGAACTGCATCGTGTCGTAGATCGCCATGCCGGCCGTGATCGAGCCGCCCGGCGAGTTGATGTAGAGGTTGATGTCCTTCTCCGGGTCTTCGGCCTCAAGGAAGAGGAGCTGCGCGATGATGAGGTTGGCGACCGTGTCGTCGATCGGCGTGCCGAGGAAGACGATGTTGTCGCGCAGCAGCCGCGAGTAGACGTCCGAGTAGCGCTCGCCGCGCGGAGTCTGCTCGAAGACGGTCGGGTTAGGGATGTACTGCTCAGGGATGCCTCTCATGTAAACCTCTCCGGACTCCTGCTTCTGGCCCGCGTCTGGGGAGGCGCGGCGCTTCGTGCCCAAACCAAAATTGGAGACCCGAAACTCCAAACTCGCATTTGAAATTTCAAGTCTCCAACCTGATTATTCCCGGCGCCCGCGGGGCGCTTCAGCCCTGCGCCTCGCCGGCCGGCGCGCCCGCCCCGGCCGCCCCTTCCTCGCTCCACTCCTCGTCGCGGATGTTCGCGTGTCGGACGAGCAGGTCGAGGGCCTTGCGGTTGCGCAACCTGTCGGCGATGCTACGTTCGCCCCCCTGCTTTGTCAAGGCGGCCCGCACCTGCTCGACCGACTGCCGCGTGCCCTCGGCGACCGACTGAATCTCGGCCTCGATCTCCTCCTCCGTGACCTCGATATTCTCGGCCTCGGCGACGCGCTCGAGCAGCATCGAGCCGCGCAGGTCTTCGCCCGCGCGCTGGCGCACCACGTCGCGCAGCGCCTCCCAGTTCACGTCCTCGCCGCGCGGGTCTATGCCCCGCCGCATCATGTCGCGCAGCGTGGCCTGAAGCATCTGGTTGGCTTGGTAGGAGACGAGCGTTTCGGGAACCTCGAACTGGTGGCGCTCGATGAGCCGGCCGAGGACCTCGTCGCGCAGGCGGTGCTCGCTCTCGCCCTCGGCGTTGCGCGTCAGGTTCTCGCGCACGCGCTCGCGCAGCGCCTCGACCGTCTCGACGCCCTCCTCGCCGAGGCTCTTCACCCACTCGTCGTCAAAGTCGGGCAGCTCCTTGCGGCGCACCGCCGTGACCGTCGCCGTGTACTCGACGGTCTTGCCCGCCAAGCCCTTCGAGCTGAAGTCTTCGGGGTAGGCGACCGTGAAAGTCCGGGCCTCGTCGGGGCGCACGCCCGTCAGGTGCTCGGTGAAGGCCGGCAGCACGCCGTCGCCGCCGAGGACGACATCAACGTCCGAGGCGCTGATCTCCTCGTCGGAGGGCGGCTCGACGTAGCGGCCCTGTATGTCGGCGGTGACGGTGTCGCCTTCGGCCGAGGGGCGGTCTTCGACGGGCTGGAGCGCGGCCGAAGCCTCGCGCAGATTATCTATGACGCCCTGAACGGTCTCGTCCGTGACGGGGCGCAGGCGGCGCGCCGCCTCCAGCCCCTTGTACTCGCCGAGCGCGACTTCGGGGAAGACCTCGACGTGGACGTGGAGCGAGATCGGCCCCTTGCCGAGCTCCTCGACGTTCTGCTCGTCGAGGTGCACGTCGGGCTGGCCGAGCACGGCCAGCCCGCTCTCCGTGATGGCCTGCTCGACGGCCTGCGGCACGAGGCGCTGCAACACGTCCGAGCGGATGTCCTTCTTATAGCGCGTGCGGACGACCGCCACGGGCGCGTGCCCCTTGCGGAAGCCGGGCACGTTGGCGGCGCGCGCGTACTCGCCCGCCACGCGCTCGAACTCGGCGCGCACCTGCTCGGCGTCGAGCTCGATCTTGATCTCCTTGCGCGTCTGCGACACGTCCACGATTTCAGTCTTCATAAACGCCAACCCCGCTTTCAGGAAGACGAAGGATGAATGCGGAATGATGAATTAACGGCGGCCGGCCGCCTTCCGCCCACCACTCCGCATTCGCCATTCGTCATTTATTAGTAGATGCCGGGGGCGGGACTCGAACCCGCACGCCTTGCGGCACAAGTTCCTAAGACTTGCGCGGCTGCCATTACGCCACCCCGGCGGGGTTCCCAAAAAAGCGAGATTAAAGGATAGAGGTTTGAATGTCTAGCAAGAGGCCGGCCGGGTCGCGTTCGGCCGGGCGCGGGCGTGTGTTAGTATCCGCGGCGAGCCCCCGCTAGAGCCTCAACCTTCGCGACGGACGGGAGGACTTCAGATGCGCCACACGCCGGCCGTCGGCCTCCGCGGCAGCCGCCTCCTCGCGGCGCTCCCGCGCCAACCCTTCGAGCGCCTGCGCCCGCAGATGAGGCTCGCGCAGTTCCCCAAGGGCCGGATCATCTACGACGTGGGCGACGAGGCCCACGACGCCTACTTCCCGCTCGGCGGGATGCTCTCGCTGCTCTCCCTCGCCGGCGACGGCTCGACCGTCGAGGTGGCGATGGTCGGCATCGAGGGCATGGCCGGCATCCCGCTCATCCTGCGCGGCGGGCGGATGCCGTTCCGCGTGATGGCGCAGTTCCAGACCCACGCGCTGGCGCTGGGCGCGCGCGCCTTCCGGGCCGAGTTCGCGCGCGGCGAGCAGTTCCACGACTTGATGCTGCGCTACGCGCACACGCTCGTCACGCAGGTCGCGCAGTCGGCCGTCTGCAACCGTTTCCACAGCGTCGAGGAGCGGCTCTGCCGCTGGCTGCTCATCACGCGCGACCGCGTCGGCGCCGACACCTTCCTGCTCACGCAGGAGTTCATCTCGCAGATGATCGGCGCGCCGCGCACGGCCGTCACCATGACGGCGGGCCGCGTCCAGCGCCGCGGCCTCATCAGCTACCGCCGGGGCCGCATCACCATCCTCGACACGCGCGGGCTGGAGGCGGCCGCCTGCGAGTGCTACCGCGTCGTCACGCGCGAGATCGAGCAGCTCCTCGCCGCCTGACGGCGTCCGGAAAAAATCTCCGCTTATGTCTGATTTTGACAGAACGGCGGAGGCCCCGCCGGTACCCTGCCGCTTCGGTTCCCAGCCCTGCTTCACAGCAGCCGCGCACAACCAACTCACGCAGTCCGCCGGGGGCGCTCCGGGCGCCCGCCCGCGGCCGGGGTGCGCGGCGGGGCGGGGGAGCCTTCAAGGCGAAAGCCTCGGCCGTGCGGCCGCCTCGGGCCGCCTCACACACACGCGAACCTCAGAAAGGAATGGCAAGGAAGTGAAGAGAAGTTTGTTCAGTTCCCTCGTTATCGTCGTCGTGGCGGCGGCCCTCGCTCAGGGCGGGCTGACCGCGACGGCCCAGAAGGCCGCGCCGCCGAAGGACGCCCTCGGCTCGCGCCGCAAGGAGATGATGGAGAAGCTGCCGCCCCACCTGCGCCGCGGCGCCACGCCCGAGGCGAAGGCGGCTTGGGAGAAGCTGACGCCGCAGCAGCGCGAGCAGGTCAAGGCGAAGGTGCACGAGTCTATGGGGAAGGCCGTGCAGGAGCACAAGGAGAAGAAGCGCGCCGAGAAGGCCGAGCGCAAGGGCTGGAAGGAGATCGTCAAGGGCCGGGCCACCGAAGGGGCCGTCGAGGCCGAGGCGCTCTTCACCGACGACAGGGGCGAGCGCCGGAGCCTGAAGGCCAAAGAGCGCGCCGGCGCGCGGCCCGAGCGGGCCGCCGACGCGCAGGCCCGCGCCGGCCGGAGGCAGGCCGCGCCGCTGGCGCGCGGCGCAGGCTGGGGCGCGGAGGTCGCGTCGGCCTCCGGCTCGGGCTTCAGGCAACTCCCCTCGGCCAAGTCCGGCCTGCGGGCCGAGCCCCTGCGCTTCGCGCCGCGCGCCGTCAACATGGCGGGCACGGCCGCCGCGTTGCAGCAGACCGCCGGCCCGAAGACCGTTGATCAGTACGTGGCCGACTTCTATCAGGGCGCGCTCGGCCGCCAGCCGAACCCGGCCGAGACGCGCCAGTGGGCGCCGCAGTTGGCGCAGGCCCAGCAGCAGGGCCACGCCGCGGCGGCGGCCGTCGCCGAGAGCCTCGGCCGCACGCTCTTCGCCTCGCAGGAGTACGCCGACCGCGGGCGCTCCGACTACGACTACGTCGGCGACCTCTACCTCGCGTGGCTCCAGCGCCCGGCCGATCAGAGCGGGCAGGGCTGGTGGGCGGGCGAGGTCGGCCTGCACGGCCGCGCGGCGGTGCTCAACGCCTTCCCGGCCAGCGGCGAGTTCCACGAACTCATCGACAAGCTCTACGCCGCCGCGACCTTCGACACCGACTTGGACGGCCTGACCGACCACTTCGAGGCGCAGGTGGCCGACGCCTTCACGCCCATCTACCACATCTCGGCCTACGAGCCGGATCAGTTCGCCACCTTCAACCCCTTCAAGCCGCAGACGGTCGCGCAGCGGCTCGGGCAGACGCCCTACAGCCACTACCGCGTGCAGCCGCTCGGCTTCGACTACGACTACCAGAACCGGCTCGTCAGCGTGCTGCGCATCGACTACCTGACGCTGCTCGACCACGACAGCGGCCTCGTCACCGGCGGCGACTGCGGCCTCTTCCCCGGCCTCAGCTCAATCGAAGGCATGGGGCCGCACAACCTCGACAACGAGCGCGCGGCCGTGCTCGTGGCCGCGCCCGTCTCGGCCTACAGCTACAACCTCGACCCGATGTCGTACGGGGCCTACAGCTACTACACGGCCGCGCACGAGAACACCGTCACCGACAAGAGCCGCTACGTGGACTTCTACAGCCCGGTGCCGGCCGGCTGGCACATCCACCTCGCGCTCTCGCTCTCGAAGCACGGCACCTACACCTTCAACCCAGACTACCTGTGGCTGCTGCCCGACGAGATCATCTGGTCTACGCTGGCGGCCGTCGATTACTACTGCTACCAGACGACGTTCGACTTCGCCTACGGGTGGAGCGATCTGGTCTGCCTCGCCGCGCAGTATTACGCCTACGGCGCTTTCTACGAGTGCGCGGTCGAGCGCTTCTTCGATCAGGGCGGGCGCTTCGCCGAGCAGCGCGTCAACGTGGGCGAGGCGACTAACCCCGCCCCCGGCTACCACTTCATACAGGACTGGGACACGGGGCTGTACCAGAAGCTGGCCGACCCCGTCTTCTAAACCGCGCGGAACCGGATAGACGCGGGCGGCGGGGGAGGGTAGAGTCTCCCCCGCCGCCCCGCTTCACGACGGTCTAACGAATCTCGGGACAGCAAGGGAGGAGACAGCTCATGTTGAAGAGACTCTTAACGCTGGCGCTGGCCGTGCTGCTGGCGCACCTCGCGCACGCGCCGGCCGCCGCGGCGACGAAGGCCGAGAAGGAGGCGCGCCTCGCCGAGAAGGTGCGGGCGGGCATCGCGCGTCTGGGGACGGGCCGCGAGGCCGTCGTCGAACTCAAGCTGCGCGACAAGACGCGGCTCAAGGGCTACGTCGCCGAGGCCGGCCCCGACTCCTTCACGGTCGTGGACGCGGGCGGCCGGGCGACGCGGGTCTCTTACCCGCAGGTCAGGCAGGCGCGCGGCCACAACCTCTCCGAGGGGGCGAAGATCGCCATCGGCGTCGGCATCATCGCCGCCATCATCATCATCGCCGTGGTCGCCGCCTCGTCGGCGAGCTGACGCGAGTTAAAAGCATCGCCGCGCGCGGGGCGGGGCGCGCTCACCTCGGAGACTTCTCCGAGGTGAGCGCGCCCCGCCCCGCGCGGCTTTAGGCGCGCGGGCGGAGGCGGGCGTTCGCGGAGGCCGGCTCAGCGGCGGCGCGTTCGGCGCGCGGGGAAGCGCTGCCGGCGCCCGGCCTCTCCCTTCTTGCGTAAATCGTTCCGGATGGAGACCACCAGATAGAAGGCGATGGTAAACATCACCGTCACAAACGTCAGCGTCAGAGGTTCCATCGTTCCCGAACCTTTCGCCGTGGGTGTGTAGACTTTTGCTGACTGGTGGGGGGACTCAGGGGCGACCCTTCTTGTTGGCCCGATTATGACAGAAAACGCGGCGGGCGGGGCAAAAAGTTTCGAGTTAAGAAACATCGGCCCGGCCGTGAGGGGCGTCGCAAGTCTCATTAAGGAATAGTTAATGAGACTTGAGGCGCCCCTCACGACCGGGCTGCCGCTTGTTGTCTTTTTCGTCCGTTAGGCGCTGGCGCTGAGGTCGTGGCGGCCGAGCTTGAGGTAGAGGCCGCGGCGCGTGAGGCCGAGTTCGCGGGCCGCGCGTGAGATGTTGCCGTTGTGCTTGCGCAGGGCCTCGGCGATCATGCGCCGTTCGAGTTCGGCCGTCGCGTCGGCGAGCGTCAACCCCTGCGCGAGGGCCTCGCCGGCCGCGGCCGCCGCCGGGCTCGACGACGTGATGAACTGCGTCACGGTGGGCGCGGCCGGCGCGACGCGGCGCAGCTCGGGCGAGATGTGGTCGGGCGTGATGACCGTGCCGTCCTCGGCGCGGGCCACGATGCGCTGAATCTCGTTGGTGAGCTGGCGCACGTTGCCCGGCCAGTCGCAGACCATCAGGAGGTCTAAGGACTGCGGCGTGATGGTGATGTCGCGGCGGCCGAACTTGGCCGAGTAGTGGTTGATGTAGTAGTGGACGACGGCCGGCACCTCGGAGCGCCGCTCGCGCAGCGGGGGCACGCGCAGCCGGATGACGTTGAGGCGGTAGTAGAGGTCTTCGCGGAAGCGGCCGTCGGCCACCATCTGTTCGAGGTCGGTGTTGGTGGCGGCGATGATGCGCACGTCAACCTTGGCCGGGCGCTGCTCGCCGAGCGGCTGAATCTCGCCCTCCTGCAAGAACCTCAGCAGCTTCGGCTGCACGTCGAGCGGGAGGTCGCCGACCTCGTCGAGGAAGAGCGTGCCGCCGGCCGCGGTGCGGATGACGCCCGGCGAGTCGGAGACGGCGCCCGTGAACGCGCCCCGCCGGTAGCCGAAGAGGTAGCCCTCGGAAAGCTCCTTCGGCACGGCCGTGCAGTTGAAGGGGACGAAAACCTTGTTGCGGCGCGTCGAGAGCGCGTGGATGGCGCGCGCCACCAGCTCCTTGCCCGTCCCCGACTCGCCCGTGACGAGCACGGTCACGTCCGAGGAGCGAATCTTGTGCACCTCGTCGACGAGGCGCGTCATGGCCGGGCTGGAGTGGATGAAGCCGGGCATGAGCGAGGCGCCCGCGAGCGAGTCGGGCGACTGCGGGTCGCGCCCCGTGCGCGCGCGCGTGCGCAGGGCGCAAACGTCGAGGCCGAGTTCGACGACGCGCAGCAGCGGCTCGAAGGGGGCGCCGCCCGGCAGGATCGCCGCGGCGCGCGGCGCGACGAGCAGCGTCGCGGGCGGCGCGCTCGTAGGCCGCAGCGCGACGAGGCGCGCGTCGTGGCGCGCGGCCAACTCCTCGCGCTCGTCGTCGGTCGCCGCGCGCTCGAACTCGTCGGCGAGGCGCTGGGCCTCGGCCGGCTCGTAGCCGTGCGCGGTGACGACCTTCGTGCGCCCGTCCTCGTCGCGGTCGAAGGCGACGACGCGCGGGGCGCGCGTCTCCTGACCGAGGACGGCGGCCAGCTCGCGCAGCAGCAACTCGCGCGAGGCGACGGCCTCGGCCAGCCGCAGCGTCAGCAGTTGCGCCGTCGCGGGCGGCTCGCTGCGGACTTCCGGCACGCTCCCGTCGTAGGCGGACTGCGCCTCCTCGGCGAGCCGCAGGTCGCGGCGCGCGCCCAGCTCGCGGAAGCTGTGGACGGCGAGGCCGAAGTGCTCGGCGGCGCGCTCGGAGCGGGCGGCGGCGTAGGCGCTCCCGAGCAGGAAGTGGGCGCGGGCCGTGCGGTAGCGGTCGCCGACCAGCTCGCAGATCGAGAGGCAGCGGCCGAAGTGGTAGGCGGCCAGCGTCGGGTCGCCCTGCTTCATGGCGAGCAGGCCCGAGACGCGCTGCACCTCGGCGGCCACGGCGAGGTCGGTCTCGGACTCGACCACCTCGTCGGCCACCTGCTGCACGAGCGCGGCCGACTCCCCGGCGTCCCCGACGTGGAGGCGCGCCTCGGCCAGCAGCAGTTTCGACTCGCAGAGCCCCTGACGGTCGCCGATGCTCTCGGCGACGGCGCGCGTCTCGGCGGCCGTGGCGTAAGCCTCCTCGGCGAGGCCGAGCAGCAGCAGGCAGCGCGCCATCGTGCGCTTGGTCTGCGCGATGTACCACTTCTTGCCCTGCGCCTGCGCGAGGTTGTCGGCGCGTTCGAGCAGCGAGCGCGCCTCGTCCAAGTCGCCGCGCAGCATCCGCAGCTCGCCGAGCGAGTCGAAGATCGAGGCGGTGGGCGTGGCGTGCATGTCGATCTCGAACGAGAGTTCGAGGGCGCGCTTGAGGGCGGCCTGCGCCCTGTCCCACTCGCCGACGACGATGAGGTTGATGCCGAGGTTGTTGTAGCCGGTCGAGGCGTTGTCCTTGTGCTCGGTGGACTCGTAGTAGCGGATGGCCTTTTCGAGCGCGCGGATGCCGTCGTGCGAGCGCTTCTGGAACCAGTGCGCGGCGGCGATGTTGTTGTAGATTTTGCCGAGCAGGAAGGGGGCCGGGCGGTCGCCGATGAGCTCGATGGCCTGATAGAAGTTGTCGAGGCCGGAGTCGTAGTGGCCCTCGTGGATGTCGGCCATGGCGAGGCCGAAGTAGCCCTCGGCCAGCCCGCGCCAGTCGCCGCCGCGGCGGTGGTGTTCGAGCGCCTTGTGCGAGTGGTCGCGCGAGATCGAGTACTCGCTGATCGAGCGGTAGACGCGGGAGAGCGCCGCGTAGATGTCGCCGAGCAGGGCGTCGGCGCCCTCGCGCTCGGCGGCCTCGCGCAGCTCGGCGTTGAGGATGGCGATGGACTTCGGGTGGTCGCCCGCGTAGTTGTAGGCCAGTCCGAGCTGGACGCGGACGCCGGCGAAGGTCTCGGCGTCGAGGCCGCCGCGGGCCTCGGGCGCCTCGTAGGTTTGGACGACCTCCAGAGACTCCTGATAGCGGCCGAGGAAGCCGAGCGTCTCGGAGAGCGTGCGGCGCGCGAGGGCGAGCATCGAGGGGTCGCGGCGGGCCGCGGCGACGAGGCCGCGCAGGCGCCCCTCGGCCGCCGACGGCAGCCCGCGGTCGAGCAGCTCGCGGGCCGAGGCCAACTCGGCGGCGAGGTCTGCGGGCCCGGCCGAGTGGCGGCCGGAGACGGCGCGGCGCGCGTCCTTGAGGTTGACGACGGTCGGGCCGGCGCCGGTCTCGGACGGGCGGAGCGCGGGCTGGCCTTCGCCTTTATGGGAGCGAGAATTCATGCGGCTAAAGTGTGTGTTCAAGAAGAGGCGGTGGGACGCTCTTTACTTCTTCTTATCAGTGTTTGAGGTCGGGCAAAGTGCCGGGGCAACAACTTCTGTCGAGCACTCTTCAAACACTGCCAAAGGCATGAACATTCCAGACTTTAGCACACCGGCGGGGAAAACAGAAGAGAGTAGTCGGAAGGAATCGGCCGGCAGGGGGTGGGAAGACCCTCGGTATCGTATAGTTTACGCGTCGGCGCCGACGGCCGCGGCGCGGCGCGCTCCCGGCTGCTTCCTTCCGTGGCCCGCCGCTTGTGAGGCCCGCTTCTGGTGTTGTCAGGCGCTGGCCGGTTTGATACAAATCCCGTCCGGCATTAATCTCGGGCCGTACGGAGCGGGTACAGGGGGGACAGGCGCGGGCCGCGCCTGTGCCGTCGCGCGCGCGCGGCCGGACGGCGTCCCGGCAGGAGAAGCAGATGGCCGAATCGTTGGTCACGCAGGCGGGCGAGAAGAAGCAGATCGGGCGGCTCAAGCGCTGGCTCCTCAAGGGCCAGCTCAAGGAGATGGAGGGGCCGCACGAGCGCGAGGGCCAGCACCACACGCACCCGTGGTGGAAGGTGATGTGCCTGACCGGGGTGGACTACTTCTCGACCTTGGGCTACCAGCCGGGCATCGCCGCCCTCGCCGCCGGGGCGCTCTCGCCCATCGCCACGCTCGTCCTCGTCCTGCTCACCCTCTTCGGCGCGCTGCCGATGTACAAGCGCGTGGCCGCGGCCAGCCCTCACGGCGACGGCTCGATCTCGATGCTCGAACACCTGCTGTCGCGCTGGAAGGGCAAGCTCTTCGTCCTCGTCCTCTTGGGCTTCGCGGCGACCGGCTTCATCATCACGATCACACTGTCTGCGGCCGACGCCACCGCCCACATCATCGAGAACCCTTACGTCGAGCACTACGCGCCTGCGCTCAAGCACCCCGTCGCGCTGACGCTCGTCCTCATCGCGCTGCTCGGCGGCGTCTTCCTCAAGGGCTTCAAGGAGGCCATCGGCCTCGCCGTCGTCATCGTGGCCGTTTACCTCCTGCTCAACCTCGTCACCATCGGCGTCGGCTTCTACCACATCCTGCAAACGCCGGACGCCTTCGCCAACTGGAAGGGGGCGATGCTGGCGCACCCGCGGGTGGGCGGCAGCGCGCTGCTGGTCGTCGGCGTCGCCCTCTTCCTCTTCCCGAAACTGGCGCTCGGCCTCTCCGGCTTCGAGACCGGCGTCGTGGTCATGCCGCTCGTCAAGGGCGACCGCGGCGACACGCACGAGAACCCGGAGGGGCGCATCCGCAACACGCGCAAGCTCCTGACGGGCGCGGCCGCCATCATGAGCGTGATGCTCATCCTGAGCAGCCTCGTGACGACGCTGCTCATCCCGCCCGAGCAGTTCCGCGAGGGGACGGAGACGCAGGAGCCGGGCGAGGCCAACGGCCGCGCGCTGGCCTACCTCGCCCACCACTACCTCGGCGACATCTTCGGCACCGCCTACGACCTCTCGACCATCGCCATCCTCTGGTTCGCGGGCGCGTCGGCGCTCGCCGGCCTCCTCAACATCGTGCCGCGCTACCTGCCGCGCTACGGCATGGCCCCGAACTGGGCGAAGGCGACGCGGCCGCTCGTCATCGTCTACACGCTGATCGCGTTCGTCGTGACCGTGCTCTTCAAGGCCGACGTGGACGCGCAGGCCGGGGCCTACGCGACCGGCGTGCTGGTGCTGATGGGGTCGGCGGCCGTGGCCGTGACGCTGGCCGTGTGGCGCGAGGGCGGCTGGACGCGCTGGGCCTTCCTCCTCATCTCGCTGGTCTTCGCCTACACCACCTTCATCAACGTCGTCGAGCAGCCCGAGGGCATCAAGATCGCCTCGTTCTTCATCGGCGCCATCGTCGTCACGTCGCTCGTCTCGCGCGCCTACCGCACGACCGAGCTGAGGGTCGAGCGGGTCGAGCTCGACGACACGGCGAAGGAGTTCATCGCCGACCTCGTCAGGCGCGGCAGCGAGATCCGCATCGTGGCGAACCGGCGCGACCGGGGCGACGTGGCCGAGTACCGCTTCAAGGAGCGCGAGAAGCGGCAGGACAACCACATCCCGAGCCGAGACCCCGTGCTCTTTTTCGAGGTCACGCCGGGCGACGCCTCGGAGTTCGCGGGCGAGCTGAAGGTGCGCGGCGTCGATGTCGAGGGCTACCACGTGCTGCGCTCCGAGAGCCCGGCCGTGCCCAACGCGCTGGCGGCCTTCCTCCTCCACCTGCGCGACACGACGGGCAAGCTGCCGCACATCTACTTCGGCTGGAGCGAGGGCAACCCGCTCATGTACCTGCTCCGCTACATCGCCTTCGGCGAGGGCGACACCGCGCCCGTCACCCGCGAAATCCTCCGACAGGTGGAGGAAGACCCCGAGCGCCGGCCTTCGGTCCACGTCGGCGGGTAAGGCGATTGCGGGTCGCGGAATGAAAGACGGGTCGCCAGTCAGCAGTCAGCAGTCATCAGTCCTTTACCTTTACTGATGACTGCCGACTCGTCTTCACGATTTACGCTTCGCGGCTCGCAGGCAGGCGTACGCCGTCGTGACGGCGCGGTTCGGGGAGAGCGCGCTGGCGTGGGGTGGGGTTTGTGGGCGGCGGTGTCGCTCGCGGGGACGGGCGCTTCAGCCGTCGGCCCCGCGGGAGGCGAGGAAGCAGGAGCGGCAGAAGACGGGCCGGCCCTGCGAGGGGTAGAAAGGCACGGTCGTCTGCTGCCCGCACTGGGCGCACTGGACGGAGACTTCGATGCGCTGGCGCACCCCGGCCGCCTGCGCGGCGGCGATGGCGGCGAGGCGCTCGTTCTTCGCCTGCTTGCACGGCTTGCACCGCTTCGGCTCGTTCTTCAGACCCTTGTCCTGAAAGAAGAGCTGCTCGCCGGCAGTCCAGATGAAGTCCTCGCCGCAATCGACGCAGTGGATCGAGCGATCTTGAAACTCCAGTTCGCCCTGACCCCAATCCGCGCCGGCCTCCGGCACCATTTCGGCTGTGTGAACCTGTGACATGGTCGGCAATCCCCTGTGTCTGAACTCCGGCGCGCGTGCGGGTGGGGGGCGCCGAAGTTACTGAACCTCTGGCTTCGAGGGAGCGGTCAGCCTCTGACCGGTCGGGAAAGACGGTGCGCTCTCGCGAGGGAAGTGTCGGACGGGAGAAGCCGCGCCACGCGGTTTCAAGCTGTGCCCGCCCGTCCGTGACTGAGCACGGTATACATATCACAAAATTGTGTCAAGGGAGAAGGGAAAGTTTCCACGCCCTTCTTGACAGCCCCTGACCGCCGTGACAGCATCGCCCGCCAATCAAAAACAGTCCGGAGTCGGGAGCCTGAAGTCCGGGGTCGGAACCGGAAACCTGTCTTTGACTCCGGGCTTGAGGCTCATTTTAAGGGGCGGGCTAAGATGAAAGTTTTGGTGGTGGGGTCGGGCGGGCGGGAGCACGCGCTGTGCTGGGCTTTGAGATGGGGGGCGTCGGTCTCGCGTCTGTTCTGCGCGCCGGGGAACGCGGGGATTGCGGAGGTCGCGGAGTGCGTGGCGCTCGGCGCGACGGACGTGCGGGGGCTGGCGGAGTTCGCCGAGCGCGAGGGCGTTGAGTTGACCGTGGTCGGCGGCGAGGCGGCGCTGGCCGCGGGGTTGGCCGACGAGTTCGAGGGGCGCGGGCTGCGCGTGGCGGGGCCGAGGCGGTCGGCCGCGCGGCTCGAATCTTCGAAGGCGTTCGCCAAAGAGTTCATGCTGCGCCACGGCGTCCCGACCGCGCGCCACCGCGTCGCCGCGTCGGCCGAAGAGGCCCGTCAGATTCTGCGCGGCGGCGAGTTCGGCGGGGAGGACGCGGGCGTCGTCGTCAAGGCCGACGGGCTGGCGGCGGGCAAGGGCGTCGTCGTCGCGCGCTCGCGCGCCGAGGCCGAGGCGGCCGTCGTCGAGATGATGGAGGGCGGGCGCGTCGGCCGCGAGGCCGCCGGGCGCGTCCTGCTCGAAGAGGCTCTGGAGGGGCCGGAGGCGTCGCTGCTTCTGTGGGCGGACGGCAAAGACTTCGTGCTGATGCCGCCGGCGCGCGACCACAAGCGCGTCGGCGAGGGTGACACCGGCCCGAACACCGGGGGGATGGGCGCCGTCACCGCGCCCGGCGTGCTCGACGAAGAGACGCTCGCCCGCGCCGTCCGCGAGATCGTCGAGCCGACGCTTGAGGGCGCGCGCAGAGACGGGCTCGACTTCCGCGGCATCCTCTTCGTCGGGCTGATGCTCACGCGCGAAGGCCCGCGCGTCCTTGAATACAACGTCCGCTTCGGCGACCCGGAGGCGCAGGCCATCCTCGTCCGCCTCGAAAGCGACCTGACCGAAATCTTCGACGCGGTGGCCCGCGGCCGGCTCGGCGAGGTCAAGGTGAGTTGGAGCGCGGACGCTTCGGCCTGCGTCGTGCTGGCCGCGCCCGGCTACCCGGAGCGGCCCGAGACCGGCGCGGCCGTCGAAGGTCTCGCGGAGGCGGCGGGGCTCGAAGGCGTGCGCGTCTTCCACGCCGGCACGGCCCGCGGCCCGGCCGGCTCCTTCCTCACGGCGGGCGGCCGCGTGCTCGGCGTCACCTCGACCGGCGCGACGCTCGACCGCGCCCTCTCGCGCTGCTACGAAGCGGCCTCGCTCATCAAGTGGGACGGAATCCATTACCGCCGCGACATCGGAAAATTCAGTGGGCGGTAGAGAGGAAACGGTGGACGCGGAACGATCGACCGCGAACGAAAGACAACCCGATTTCGGTTCGTCGTTTCGCGGCGCGCGTTCGTCGTCCCCCCTGACGGCCGGGCCTCCGCCCCGTTTTTCTGCCGGCCGCCGGCCGCCGGCTACCGACTACTGTCCTTCTGTTTTCTCCGCACGGAAACCCTGTTATACTCGCGAACCGAGACGGTTTTTGCCCGGTGGCGGTCGTTTGAACCCGGCGGGTCGGGCGGACGTACAATGTTCGAACCCGCGCGGGCGTGCGGCCCGCGGGGCGCAAATTTGAGGGGCCGACTCGGCCGTCGGCCGGAGGGGTGAGAGAAGATGAGTGTGTGGGCGAGGCTGAAGCGGTCACTGCGGGCGATGTTCGGCGGCATCGTGGAGCGGACGGAAGACCCCGAGCTGATCTTGCAGCAGACCATCCGCGACATGCGCGACCGCGTGCCGGAGCTTAACAACTCGGTCGCGCAGGTGATGGCCACCGAGCGCCTGCTCGCCAAGAGCAAGGAGCGGCTGGAGACGCAGGTCGTCGACCTCGACTCCAAGATCAAGGCCGCCATCAAGATGAACCGCGACGACATCGCCACGGCCTACATCGGACAGCTCCAGCAGGCGCAGCTCGACCTCCAGAAGACCGGCCAGCAACTCGAACACGCCCAGCGCGCATCCGATCAGGCGCGCAAGGCCCGCGACAACTACATCCTCCAGATGCAGCGGCGCACGGCCGAGGCCATGCAGCTCATCAACCAGTCGAAGCAGGCCAAGCTTCAGGAGAGCCTCGCGCAGACGATGGCCTCGTTCCAGCTGGGCGACGACGCGACGACCTTCAACGAGATGCGCGAGAAGATCGACCGCCGCGCCGCCACGGCCGAGGCCAAGCTGCAACTCGGCTCGTCGTCGGTGGACACGCAGATGCAGGAGATCGAGCGCGAGGCGATGGACATGCAGTTGCAGGACAAGCTGCTCGAATACAAGCGCGGGATGGGGCTGCTCGGGGCGGGGCAGCAGGAGACGCCGGCGCTCCCCAGCGGCGAGCCGGGCGCGTGAGCAAGCCAGTCAACTTAGTCAGCCGGAGGGGCCGCGGGCGTCGAAGTAAGTTTTATGGCGGACACTAAAAAGCTCAGTCTCGAATACGTCAAAGAGGCGGTGATGGAGCCGGTCAACTTCTGGGGTCTGGCCGGCTTCGCCGTCGCGGCGGCCTACCTGTGGGACCCGATCCCGCTGGCGGCGGCGCTCGTCGCCGAGGGGGCCTACCTCGCCACCGTGCCCGCCAGCAACATCTACCGCCGCTTGGTGGACGGCCGCAACCGCAAGCGCCTCGCCGACCTGAGGGCCAAGCAGCGCGAGCGGCTCATCGAGAGCTTCGACCCGCGCGAGCGCGAGGCCGTGCTCTACCTCCAGTGGCTCAAGAACAAGATTTTCGACAACTACGTCAAGTTCACCGGCGCGAAAGACCTGCCGACCAACATCCGCAGCCTCGAACAGCGCTGGGAGGACTTCGTCGACCTCCTCGACGTTTACCGCCGCCGCAAGCACCACCTGCGCTCGATCAACCGGCAGGCCGTGCAGAACCAGTTGACGCAGGCCGAGCGCGCCGTCGAGAACTCGCCCGACGACCGGTCGCGCCGCATCCAGCAGGCCAACGTCGAAATCCTCCGCCGCCGCCTCGCGCAGTTCGCCGAACTCGAACGCTCCGTGAAACTCGTCGAGGGCCAGTTGCAGTCCATCGAGAACTTCTTCGGCCTCGTCAACGATCAGGTCATCACGCTGCCGACGCCCGAGCGCGTCTCCTCGCTCGACTTCGAGCAGCTCTCCGACTCCATCGCCATGACCAAGCAGATGCTCGAAGAGACCTCCGACGTGATGGGCGTCCTCGACAGCCACAACCGCGAGGTCGGCCACTTCGACCTCCTCCCCTCGAACAGCTCCTCGGCCAAGTAACCGGGGCCCGGCCGCAGGGAAGGCGCAGGCAGGGGTCAAAAATCAAAAGGCAAAAAGTAAAGACGCGGGCGACGAGGCCCGCGTCTTTACTTTTTGCCTTGTGCCTTCCGCGACGCGACCGCCCCTGCGCCTACGCGCCGTTGCGGCTGCGCTCGACGATGCCGGCGAGGCCGGGTTCGTCAACGCGGTAAGTCTCGTTGCAGAAGTGGCAGGTGAGCGCCGCGCCTTTGTCCTCGCGCAGCATCGACTCCAACTCGCTCGTCTCGATGGAGGAGATGAGCGAGACGGCGCGCTCGTAAGAGCAGGTGCAGGCGAACGCGACCGGGCGCTCCTCAAGCACCTCGAAGGGAACGTCGCCGAGCGCCGCGCGCAAAAGGTCTGCGGGCCGCGCGCCCCCGCGGATGAGGGCCGTGGTGTGCGGCGTCGCGCTCACCGAAGACTCGATGGCCGCGACGACGCGCGGGTCTGCGCCCGGCATCACCTGAATCATCACGCCGCCGGCGGCCTCGATGAAGGTCTCGCCCGACTCCCTCGCGCGCAGCAGCACGCCGAGCAGCACCGCCGACGGGATCTGCTCCGACTTCGCGAGGTAGTAGGCGAAGTCCTCGCCGATCTCGCCCGAGACGATCGGCACCGAGCCGCGGTAAGGCTCGCGGTAGAGGCCGACCTCGTAGCCCGACTCGTAGGTCACGTAGAACATGCCGCCGCCGACCACGGCGCTCACGTCGAACTTGCCGTCCGGGTTGAGCGGCGCGTGCGCCTCGGGGTTGCGCGCGTAGCCGCGCACCTGCCCGCGCGCGTTCGTCTCGGCCGTGATGCCGCCGAGCGGCCCCGAGCACTCGATCTGCACGGTCAGCCGGTCGAACTCCTTCTGCCCCGCGCCGAGCAGCAGCGCGCCGGTCAGCGTCCGCCCGAGCGCGGCCGCCACCGTCTCCGACGTCTTGTGGCGGCGCGCGGCCTCGGCCGCCGTCTCGGTCGTGACCGCCGCCATGCAGCGGATCTGCCCTTCGTCGGCCGTCGCGCGCACGAGCCTGTCGCCGGCCCCGTGGTTCGTTCCTGTCATCTCTCTGGTATCAATCCCGTCCGAACTAGAATTAGACATAAAACAGCACAGCTTAGATGAGCAACGGGGCGCCCGTACTGCCTCCGGGCCGGGGCCCGCGCGGCGCAAAACGGGGGCGCGGCGGGGGGGCCGGCGGGGCTGGCGCCGGGTTAAGGTAAAATGTTAAAATACCCGCTCTAATGGGCTGATTTTAAACTCGCCCACAATATATTGGGTTAGGCTATTGACAGAGCCGAGCCGGGTGGACTATAGTGCGCTCCGCTTGAGACGGGACGGTCGAAGGGCGGCAGGCGGCCTCGGTGGCCGCGGCCCCGCAAGGAATTTCTCGCCCCGCGTCAGCCCAGCCGCGAAACGAAACGACATCAGAGAACGAGACGGCGCGCCCGCGCGCCGAGTTTTTTTCAGACCGTAGTTTACCGCCTCGCACCCCCCACGAGTGCGAGAAAGGCGAAGAAGAAGGATGAGCACCGTAATCGAGCCGAACGCCCCGCAGGGAACCCCCGCGCCGCTGAACATCACGGGGGCCGCGCCCGCGCCGACCGAAGCCCTCGGCCTCAACGCCCGCCGCGTCATCGCCAAGCGCTACAGCCTCAAAGACCTCGACGGCAACCCCGTCGAGGAGTGGTCGGACATCGTCGCGCGCGTCGTCGGCCACGTCTCGACGGCCGAGGCCGATCAGGCCCGGCGCGACGAGTTCTACGCCGTGATGAGCGGCATCATGCTGCGGCGCGAGTTCGTGCCGAACACGCCCTGCCTCGTCAACGCCGGCAAGCCCGCGGGCCAGCTCGCCGCCTGCTTCGTCCTTGACGTGCCCGACTCCATCGCCGGCATCATGAAGACGGCGACCGACGCGGCCATCATCCACCAGACGGGCGGCGGCACCGGCTTCACCTTCGAGAAGCTGCGCCCCGCGGGCGCGATGGTGCGCTCGACCTACGGCGTCGCCTCGGGGCCGGTCTCGTTCATGAACATCTTCAACACGACGACCGACACGGTGAAGCAGGGCGGCGTCCGCCGCGGCGCGAACATGGGCATCATGCGCGTCGATCACCCCGACCTGCTGCGCTTCATCCACGCCAAGAACGACCAGCACAGCCTGACCAACTTCAACATCTCGGTGACGGTCACCGACAAGTTCTTCGAGGCGGTCGATAACAGGGAGTGGTACCAGCTCTCCTTCGACGGCGAGGCGTGGGACGAGCCCGTCTTCGACCCCGTGCAGGACGGCCCCTACGCCGTCTACCGCACCTCGGCGGGCGAGCCCGTCACCTTCCGCGACCGCTCGGCCTTCATGGAGGCCGAGCGCGCCGGCCTGCTCGAACGCTGCTCGCGCGAGGAGCCGCCGCGCCCCGGCATGGTCTACGCGCCGGACGTGTGGAACCGCATCGTGGCCTCGGCCCACCGCTACGCCGAGCCGGGCGTCATCTTCATCGACGAGGTCAACCGCCACAACCACATGATCGAGTCGATGGGGCCGATCTACGCCACCAACCCGTGCGCCGAGCAGGCCCTGCACTTCAACAACTCGTGCAACCTCGGCTCCATCGACCTCGCCAAGTTCTACGACGCCGGGACGCGGCTCGACTGGGGGCGCCTCGCCGAGACGACGCGCTGGTGCGTCCGCTTCCTCGACAACGTCATCGACACCTGCGCGTGGCCGCTGCCCGAGATCGACGACGTGGTCAAGCGCACGCGCCCCGTCGGCCTCGGCGTGATGGGCTTCGCCGACCTCTGCATCCAGTTGCAGGTCAGGTACGGCGACCGCGAGTCCATCGACCTGATGGACGAGGTGATGTCGTTCGTCCGGCGCGAGGCGTGGGCCGAAAGCTGCCGCCTCGGCGCCGAGAAGGGCGTCTTCCCCGAGTACCAGCCGAACAGGGAGGCTTACGACCGCTTCCTGCGCGAAGAGATCGGCCTGCCCGAGGGCGTGCCGCTGACGCCGCGCAACTACGAGACGACGACGATCGCGCCGACCGGCACCATCTCGCTCGTCGCCGAGACCTCCTCGGGCGTCGAGCCGAACTTCTCGTGGGCCTACGTCCGCCACGACACGCTCGGCAAGCGCACCTACGTCCACACGCTCGCCGCCCGCGCGCTCGGCGTCGAGGTCGACCAGACCGATCAGGAGTCCATCGACCGCGCCGCCGAGTACGTCGTCGGGCACGAGTCGGAGCTGCCCGACTACTTCGTCTCGGCGATGTCGATCACGGCCGAGCAGCACGTCTACGTGCTCGCGGCCGCGCAGCGCCACGTCGATAACGGCGTCTCGAAGACCTGCAACGGCTCGCGCGACGACACGGTCGAGTCGGTCGACCGCCTCTACCGGCTCGCGCGCGAGCTGGGCTGCAAGGCCGTCAGCTACTACCGCGACGGCTCGCGCGACTCGCAGGTGCTCTCGGCCGTCAAGGGGGCCGAGGCCAAAGGCGAGGTCGCCTGCGACCCGGCCGTCGCGACCGAGGCGGCGGCGACCGAGGCGGCCGTCGCCGAGGAGCCGGCCGCGCCCGCGGAGGGGCCGGCCGCGCCCGCCGTCCAGCGCACCGAGTCGGGCGACGTGGTGCGCATCGAGCGGCCGCGCGAGCTGCGCGGCTTCACGTGGCAGATTCCGTTCGACGGGCAGAACCTCTACGTGACGGTCAACCACGACGGCCGCGAAATCCTCGAAGTCTTCGCGACGGGGCCGATCTCGGGCGGCGTCGGTTTGCTCGCCTCGAAGATGCTGCGCGGCGGCTTCGACGCGCGCGAGGTGGCCCGCTCGCTCAACAAGGTGACGGGCACGCACTCGGTCTGGTTCAACGAGCGGCTGCTGACCAGCCCCGAGCAGGCCGTCGCCGAGTGCATCATGCTCACCTCGCGCCGCATGCAGAACCAGCCCGACTCGGCGCGCGCGCTCGCCTACCAGCAGCCGAAGATCACGGTCGGCGTGCCCGACGGCGCCCGCCCCTCGCGCAACTTCTCGCTCATCAGCGAGTGCCCCGAGTGCCACGGCCAACTCGAACACGCCTCGGGCTGCGACTTCTGCCGCGACTGCGGCTACTCGAAGTGCAAGTAGCACCGAGACGCCACTGAGGCAGACGCGGGCGCTGCCCGCCACCGACGGACGCCGGCGTGCCGCTGCGAAGCGCGCGCCGGCGTTTTCGTTCGCCGGCCCGTCGCGGCCGGGCGGGTCGGGCCCGCGCGCGGCGTCTCGCGCCGGCGCGGGCGCCGCGCCGGATTGTGTCGCGAATCGTCGGACGGTCGAAGGAACCTTTTCCCTCCGGCGCGTGTCAGAGGTGAGGGGAGTGTTTTGAAATGGCGCCCCGCCCGGCGCGCCCGCGCCGCAAGTCTCCCGCGCGGCGGCGTTCTAAGGGCGCGGGCATCCCCCCCGCGACCGGGCGTACACACTAAGGCAGACCCAGAGGCCCCGATGATCCGTTTAAGAAAAGCCGCCGCTTGTCTCCTGACCCTCCAACTGCTCGCCGGCGCGCTCGCGCCGCCCGCGCGCCCGAACGCCATGAACGAACACGCAGCGACGCGAGACGAAGGCGGGCCGGCGCGCGACGAGCCGACGGGCCTGCGCTTCCGCTTGAGCGAGGGGGCGGAGGAGGCCGGGCGGCCCGGCCCGCAGCCTAGCCCCGCGCCCGCCGAGCGGCTTTCCGAGGGCGAGACGGCGAGGGTGCTGCAAAGGCTGCCGCCGCTCAAGCCCGAAGCGGACGACCGGCAGGAGTTCGCGTTGCGCGAGGGCTCGCTCCCGCCGCCGCGCGCGGGCGCGACGGTGCTCGCGGCGTTCCCGGCCGCCGAGTCGCGGCCCGCCCCGGACGGCCGGCAGGAAGGGCCGCCGCGCGTGCTGCGCTACTCGCCCGAGGGCGAGGTTCCGCTCGCGCCGCAACTGAGCGTGACCTTCTCGCAGCCGATGGTCGCCGTGACCTCGCAGGACGAGGCGGCGAAGAGCGTGCCCGTCAAGCTCACGCCGCAGGTTCCGGGGCGCTGGCGCTGGCTCGGCACGCGCACGCTCATCTTCGACCCCGAGGGCGAGCGCCTCCCGATGGCGACCGAGTTCCGCGCCGCGGTCGAGCACGGCCCCGCCAACATCCTTCTGAAGCGGCCCGCGCTCGCCTCGTGGACGTTCGCGACGCCGCCGCCGAAGGTCACGGCGAAGTTCCCCGAGGGCGTGCCCGCCCGCCGCGACGCGCTGATGTTCGTCGAGTTCGACCAGAAGGTTGACCCGGCGGCGGTGCTGCGCACGGTGCGGGTGAGGGCCGGCGAGACGTTCGCCCGCGTGCGGCTCGCGACCGAGGCCGAGGTCGGCGCCGACGAGCAGGTGAGCCGGCTGGCGAAGGACGCGGTCGCGGGGCGCTGGCTGGCATTCCGCGCCGAGGGCGGGCCGGCGGCGCTGCCGGCCGACTCGCCCGTCGTCGTCACCGTCGGCCCCGGCACGCCTTCGGCCGAAGGCCCGCGCACGACGCGCGAGGCGCAGGCGTTCGCCTTCCGCACCTACGGGCCCCTGCGCCTCACGCAGCACGAGTGCGGCTGGGAGCAGCGCTGCTCGCCCTTCGACCCGTGGCGCATCACCTTCAACAACCCGCTCGACCAAGTTGCCTTCGACCGCTCGCGCGTCCGCATCGAGCCGGAAGTGGCCGGCGCGAGCGTCGCCGTCTACGGCAACGAACTCCACATCGACGGCGTCAAGCGCGGCCGCACGACCTACCGCGTGACCGTCGACGCCGGGTTGCGCGACGCCTTCGGCCAGACGCTCGGGCGGCCGCAGACCGTCGCCTTCAACGTCGGCAGCGCCGAGCCGAACCTCGTCGGCACGGGCGACGGCTTCGTCGTGCTCGACCCCTCGGCCGGGCCTGCTTACTCCGTCTACACGATCAACCACCCGAGCCTGCGCGTGAGCGTCTACGCCGTCCGGCCCGAAGACTGGTGGACTTATGCCGCCTACATGCGCGGCGTGGTCGGCTACTACGACGAGCGGCAGAAGCAGAAGCAGACCGTCCCGCCCGGCCGCCTCGCCTACTCGAAGGTCGTGCCCGTCAAAGGCCGGCCGGACGAGCTGACCGAGACGCGCGTCGACCTCGCGCCCGCGCTCAAAGACGGGGCGGGCCACGCCGTCGTCGTCGTCGAGCCGACGCAGGCGACCGCGCCTCGCCGGGGCCGCCCCGCCGGGGGCGTGCGCGCGTGGGTGCAGGCGACCGGCGTCGCGCTCGACGCCTTCGTCGATCACGAGCAGTTGACGGCGTGGGCGACGACCCTCGCCGACGGGCGGCCGGTCGCCGGGGCCGCGCTGCGCCTTCTGCCTTCGGGCCGGCAGGGCGTCACCGGCCCCGACGGCGTGGCGCGTCTGGCGCTGCCCGCGCAGGACGCGGACAGGGGCGGGCTGCTCGTCGCCGAAGCGGGCGGGCAGACTTCGATGCTGCCCGAGCACGGCGGCTGGTGGGGCAGCGGGAGCGGCTGGGTGCGGCGCGCGGCGGCCGACTCGCTCTCGTGGTACGTCTTCGACGACCGCCGGATGTACCGGCCGGGCGAGGAGGTGAGGGTCAAGGGCTGGGTGCGGCGCGTCGGCGGCGGCCCGCGCGGCGACGTGGGGCCTTTGATGGGCGCGGCCGAGCTGGTTAACTACGCCGTCAACGACTCGCGCGGCAACCAGCTCGCGCGCGGCTCGGCGCAGCTCAACCCGCTCGGCGGCTTCGACGCGGCCTTCAAGCTGCCGCCGAACGCCAACCTCGGCCACGCCGTCCTCGTCCTCGACGCGCAGGGCGGCGACGCCGGCGTGACCAACCGCCAGCATCACCACCGCTTTCAGGTGCAGGAGTTCCGCCGGCCCGAGTTTGAGGTCAAGGCGGCGGCGAGCGAGGGGCCGCACTTCGTCGGCGGCCACGCGACCGCGACCGTCTCGGCCGACTACTACGCGGGCGGCGGCCTGCCCGACTCCGAAGTCAACTGGAGGGTGACGGCCACGCCGTCGAGCTTCACGCCGCCCAACCGCGGCGACTTCACCTTCGGCCGCTGGACGCCGTGGTGGGGCTCCTCCTCGCACCGCCCGGGCGGCCCCATGAGCGCGCAGACCTTCAAGGGGCGCACCGACGCCGCGGGCCGGCACCACCTGCGCCTCGACTTCGACTCGGTGCGCCCGCCGCAGCCCTCGTCCGTGACGGCGCAGGCCAACGTGACGGACGTGAACCGGCAGACGTGGACGGCCACCACCACGATGCTCGTCCACCCGGCCGACCTCTACGTCGGCATCCGCAGCCCGCGCACCTTCGTGCAGCAGGGCGAGCCGCTGCACGTCGAGTCAATCGTCGCAGACCTCGACGGCAAGCTCGTCACGAACAGGCCGGTGCGCGTGCGCGCCGTGCTGCTCGAATGGACTTTCGACAAGGGCGCGTGGCAGCAGGTCGAGGCCGACGCGCAGGACTGCGAGGTGCGCTCGGCCGCCGAGCCCGTGCGCTGCACGTTCACGCCGAAGTCGGGCGGCACGTACCGCGTGACGGCGACCGTCATGGACGACCGCGAGCGGCCCAACGAGAGCGAGCTGACGCTGTGGGTCGCGGGCGGCAAGCGGCCCGCCCAGCGCGACCTCGAACAGGAGCGCGCCGAACTCATCCCCGACCGGCGCGAGTACCGAGCCGGCGAGACGGCCGAAATCCTCGTGCAGTCGCCCTTCGCCCCGGCCGAGGGCGTGCTGACGCTGCGCCGCACGGGGCTTTTGCGCACCGAGCGCTTCCGCATGGAGGGCGCTTCGCACACGCTGCGCATCCCCGTCGAGGAGGGCTTCACGCCGAACCTGCACGTGCAGGTCGATCTAGTCGGCGCGGCCGCGCGCTTGGGCGACGACGGGCTGCCGGACGAGAAACTGCCGAAGCGCCCGGCCTACGCCAAAGGCGAGCTGAACCTCTCGGTGCCGCCGCTCGCGCGCAAGCTGCGAGTCGCGGCCACGCCGCGCGACAGGGCTTTGGAGCCGGGCGGCGAGACGGTGGTCGGCGTCGAGGTCAAAGACGAAGCCGGGCGGCCCGTGGCCGGGAGCGAGTTGGCCGTCGTCGTCGTGGACGAATCCATCCTCGCCCTGACCGGCTACCGGCTCGAAGACCCGCTCTCCGTCTTCTACGCGCAGCGCGGCGGGGGCGTGAGTGACCATTACCTGCGCGCCTCGGTGCTGCTCGGCAGCCCGAAGCAGGTGATGGAGCAGGGCGCCGTCACGGGCTACGGCGGGGGGGGCGGCGCCCCGGGCACGCTCAACCGGATGATGGCCACCGCGTCGCCGCCCCCCCCCCCGGCGCCCGTGATGGCGCGCCGCGCCAAAGCTCTGGAGGCCGAGGAGAGCGCCGCCTCGGGCGAGGACGGGGCCATCCGCCTGCGCGAAGACTTCAACGCGCTCGCCGTCTTCGCGCCCTCGGTCACGACCGACGCGGCGGGCCGCGCCGAGGTGAAGGTGAAAGTGCCCGACAGCCTGACGCGCTACCGCGTGACGGCCGTCTCGGTCGCGGGCGGCAAACAGTTCGGCGCGGGCGAGTCGAGCATCACGGCGCGGATGCCTCTGATGGTGAGGCCGAGCGCGCCGCGCTTCCTCAACTTCGGCGACCGCTTCGAGCTGCCCGTCGTCGTGCAGAACCAGACCGACGAGCCGCTCGAAGCGAGCGTCGCCGTGCGCGCCGCCAACGCCGAGCTGACCGAGGGCGCGGGCCGCCGCGTCCGCGTGCCGGCGAACGACCGCGTCGAGGTGCGCTTCCCCGTCGCGGCCGCGCGCGCCGGCAAGGCCCGTTTCCAGTTCGCGGCCGTCTCGGGCCGCCACACGGACGCCGCGCAGGTCGAGCTCCCGGTCTGGACGCCGGCCACCACCGAGGCCTTCGCCACCTACGGCGAGCTCGACGCGCCCGGCGCGGTCGTGCAGCCGGTCGCGGCCCCGCCCGGCGTCTTCCCGCAGTTCGGCGGCCTCGAAGTGCAGACCTCCTCGACGCAGCTTCAGGCCTTGACCGACGCCGTGCTC
>Ga0196977_1000282_pt1 | contig 29567 bp, 27 predicted proteins | sample S3v_1013CmetaG_FD_148634 | JGI IMG/M metagenome (GOLD analysis project Ga0196977, IMG submission 148634) | Soil microbial communities from Anza Borrego desert, Southern California, United States - S3+v_10-13C | ecosystem: Environmental > Terrestrial > Soil > Desert | place: USA: California... | reverse complement strand
GCGCCCGCGGTCGAGACGGCCTCGGCGGTGGCGAAGAAGGTGTTGGCCGGGACGATCACCTCGTCGCCGGCCCCGACGCCGCAGGCCGCGAGCGCCAACTGAATCGCGTCCGTCCCGTTCGCCACGCCGACGCAGAACTCGGCGCCGACGTAGGCGGCGAACGCCCGCTCGAACTCCTCCACCTCCGGCCCGAGGATGAAGGCCGAGGCGTCGAGCACGCGCCGGATCGCCTCGTCAACCTCCGGCTTAATCGCCCTGTACTGGGCCTGTAAATCTACGAAGGGAACCGTCATAAAAAAAAGCGGCGGCGGGCGGCGGGCGGCGACCGAGAGCTTGCCTCCGACCCGCCGCCCGCCGCCCGTCACCCGGCATTCGTCAGCGTCTTGATGACTCTCGCGGGGTTGCCGGCGACGACCGCGCCGGCCGGTACGTCGCGGGTGACGACCGCGCCCGCGCCGACGACGGCGCGCTCGCCGATCTCGACGCCGCAGAGCACGGTGGCGTTCGAGCCGACGCTGGCGCCGCGGCGGACGAGCGTCGGCTCCAGCCGCCAGTCCTCCTCGGTCTGCGGCGCGCCGTCGGCCCGCGTGGCGCGCGGCAGGCGGTCGTTGATGAACATCACGCCGTGGCCGATGAAGACCTCGTCCTCGATGGTCACGCCCTCGCAGATGAAGGTGTGGCTCGAAATCTTGCAGCGCGCCCCGACGCGCGCCCCGCGCTGGATTTCGACGAAGGTGCCGACGCGCGTCTCGTCGCCGATGGCGCAGCCGTAGAGGTTGACGAAGCGGTGGAGGCGGACGCCGCGCCCGAGCACGACATCGGCCGCGACGGACGAGAACTCCGGCCCCATCAGCGAGCCCCCGCGCGGCCGCCGCCCGCCGGCTCGGCCCCCTCGGGCGCGCCCTCGTCCTCGGGCGCGTAGTAGTTCGAGGCGTAGTAGTTCGAGTAGTAGTAGTAGTCGGTGCCGCCCATCTGCACGTTGTTGAGGACGATGCCGAAGATGTGCGCGCCCACGTCCTGCAACTGCTGCTTGGCGCGGCGCACGACGGCCCGCGAGGAGCGCCCGCCGTGGACGACGAGCATCACGCCGTCGACCATCGTCGAGAGGATCGAGGCGTCGGTGAAGGAGATGGCCGGCGGCGAGTCGATGACGATGTGCGTGAAGTGCTCCGAGAGCTGGTAGAGGAGCTTGCGCATCTCGTCGGAGCCGAGCAGCTCGGCCGAGTTCGGCGGCACCGGCCCCGAGGTCAGCACCTTGAGGTTCGGCAGCCGGTCGTAGGTCTGGATGAGGTCGCTCACGCGCGACTCGCCCGACAGGTAGTTGGTCACGCCGCGCCCGTTCGGCATGCCGAAGTGGGCGTGGACGCGGGGCCGGCGCAGGTCGCAGTCGAGGACGAGCACGTCGGCCCCGGTCTGCGCCAGCATCGTCGCGATGTTGACGACCGTGGTGGTCTTGCCCTCGGAGGGCTGGCTCGAAGTGACGAGCACGGTCTTCGGCGGCTGGCCGGCCGACGAGAGCAGGAGCGAGGTGCGGAGGTGGCGGTACGCCTCGGCCACGGGCGAGCGCACGTCCTCGATGAGGGCGAGCGCGGTGGCGTCGCCGGGGGCGGCGGCCGGCGCGGGGGCGCGGCCGATCAGGCGGCGCGCCTCGCGCGGGGCCGGGATGAGCGCCAGCGTCGGCAGGTGGAGGTGGCGGTCAACGTCCTCGACCGACTTGAGCGTGTCGTCGAGGTAGTCGAGCAGGAAGGCGAGGCCGACGCCGACGCCGAGGCTGAGCAGCAGCGCGATGATGATGTTGCGCACGCGCGGCGGCCCGATGGGCGAGCGCGGCGTGCGCGCCTCCTCGACCTGCGAGACGTTGCCGTCGGAGCGTTGCGGCCCGAGCACCTTCACCTCGTTCAACCGCTGCATGTAGAGGTTGAGGTTCTGCCGGTCGGTCTCGATGGACTGGTTGAGGTCTTTGAGGCCCATCTCGGCCACGCTCTGCGTGTTGGCCCGGCCGCGCTCGGTGTGGTAGGAGGAGCTCAGCTGCCGCTCCTTCTGCACGGCCGACTCGTACTGGGCCTTCATCCGCGTGACGATCTCGCCGGGGGCCTGCTGCAACTCTTCCCTGAGGCGGGCGAGCTGCCGGTCGATCTTCTGCACGCCGGGCCACTGCTCGGTGTAGTTGACGAGCAGGGACGCGCGCTCCTGCTCCAGCTTGCTGATCTGCTCGCGCAGGCGGCGGACGTTCTCGTCCTTCTGCACCTCGGGGATGGCCCACATGTCGCCCGAGGCGCGCGTCTTGAGCGCGGTCTGGTAGGCGGCCTCGGCCTCCTTGCGGTTCTTCTCGGCGTCCTGAAGCTGCGCGCTGTAGGTGGTCAGGCGGACGGCCGTGAAGTTCTGCCCCTCCATGTCGCCGAGCGGGAGGTCGTTCGAGCGGCGGTAGTTGATGCGGCGCTGCTCGTTGGCGTGGATGCGGGCTTGGAGGTCGACGATCTCCTTGGCGAGCACGTCCTCGGCCCGCTGCGACCCCGTGGCCTGCTCGCGGATGTCGTTCTCGCGGAAGACGGTGGCGATGGCGTTGGCCACGTCGGTGGCGATGCGCGGGTCGGTGTGGCGGAAGTAGATGTTGACGAGGTTCGTGTACTCGATGGGCGTGACGGTCAGGCTGCTGCGGAAGGCGGCCTCGTAGGGTTCGAGCTTGAGGGCCATCTCGGGCGGGACGGCGTCGGCGTTGAGCTCCGTGTCGTTGACGACGGGCACGGACGCCTCGTCCTGCTGCGGGGCGGGCGCGGCCTGCCCGCCGGCGACCGAGCGGCGCAGCGCGGCGATGATGCCGGTGCCGCGGTACGAGCCGAGGAACGAGGGGTTGTTGTGCAGGTCGAGGCGCAGGATGACCTGCCGGGCCAGCTTCTGTGTGGTCAGCTTCTTGAACTGCGTGTTCCAGTATTTGGAGTCGTTGCGGATGATGAACTGGTCGGTGCCGCGGCCGGTCGAGAGGACGTTGCCGGGGTTCTTCTGCTCGATCTGGATGACGGTGTGCGCCTCGTAGATCGAGGGCATCCGGTACATCTGGATGGCGACGAGCGAGGTGACGACGACCATCAGGCTGAGGATGAGCCACTTGCGCTTGAGGAGGACGGCGAGGTACTCGCGCAGGTGGGCCGGCTCGTGCGGCGCGGCGGTGACGCCGGGGAGGGGCTGGGTCAGGTCACGCAGCGGGCGGTCGAGCGGCTCGGGCGTTAGCGGCAGCAGGCGGTTATCTTGCGACATCATCTTTCTTAACTTCTTCCTGTGCAGAAACTAGAGTCCATCGGGGAAGGGGGCTTCCGAGCGCGTAATGATAACAGAGACCGGCGAGAGGGCAAATCGTTCAGATGCAGGTTTTGGGCTGAAAGATTGTCGGTTTTAGATTTTTGATTCGCGATTTAAAGGGGCGCGCGCGCCGCCCGCCGGCCGCGAATCGAAAATCGGAAATCAAAACTCCCCCGTGAACTCGGCGAGCGCGTCGCGCCAGTCGCGCAAGGGGGCGAGCCCGATGGCCTCGGAGAGCAGGCAGCGCAGGCGCGAGTTCCGGGGGCGCGGGGCGGGGCGGTCGAGCGAGTCCATCGAGACCGGCTCGATGCCTCCCTCGCCCGCGCCGAGCAGCCCGGCCGCGGCGCGCGCGAAAGTCTCGAAGCTCGCCCCCTCGCCCGCCCCCGCGACGTGGTAGACGCCGGGCAGGTCGAGCCCGGCCAGCTCGCGCAGGCGCGCCGCGAGGTCGGGCGCGTAGGTCGGCGTGCCGTAGGCGTCCGAGATGGGCTTGAGGGGGCGGCCGCCGCGCAGGAGTCCCGGCATCTGGCTCAGGAAGTTGCGCCCGCCGGGGCCGAAAATCCAGCCCGAGCGCACCACGACGGTGCGCGCCGAGGCCATCTGCGCGCGCCGCTCGCCTTCGAGCTTGGCCGCGCCGTAGGCGCTCGCCGGGTGCGGGTCGTCGCGCTGCGTGTAGAAGCCTTCCTTGCGCCCGTCGAAGACGTAGTCGGTCGAGATGGTGACGAGCGAGGCGCCGACCGAGCGCGCGGCCCCGGCGAGGATTTCGACGCCGCGGGCGTTGACGAGGAAGGCGCGCTGCGGGTCGAGCTCGCAGGCGTCCACGTCCGTCCACGCCGCGCAGTTGATGCACGAGTCGGGCCGCGCCTCGGCGAACGCCCCCATGACGGCGCGCTCTTCCGTGATGTCCAACCCCCCGTGCTGATAGGCGACGACCTCGTCGCCGCGCCCCCGGCAGTGCTCGGCGACGGCCCGGCCCACCATGCCGCCCGCGCCCGTGATGAGAACTTTCATAAAGAAGAAGTAGTCAGTAGACAGTAGTCAGTAGTCAGTAGAAAGACCTTCGGCGGCGAATCGTCAGCGTGTCAGCGGCGACAGACTTAGCGCGGAGCCTACTGTCTACTGTCTACTGACTACTGGCTACTGACTACTGTTTTTCAAATTGTCCCGTACTGTTTCGCGTAATACTCGCGGTACTCGCCGCTGCGGGCGCGGGCGACCCAGTCGGCGTGGTCGGCGTACCAGCGGATGGTTTTGGCCAGCCCCGTCTCCCACGTCTCGCGCGGCCGCCAGCCCAGCTCCGCCTCGATCTTCGTGGGGTCGATGGCGTAGCGGCGGTCGTGGCCCGGCCGGTCTTTGACGTGGCGGACGAGCGAGAGCGGCTTGCCCAGCTGCCCGAGCACCGCCTCGACGACTTCGAGGTTGCGCCGCTCGTTGCGCGCGCCGACGTTGTAGACCTCGCCGGCGCGGCCGCGCTCCATCACGGCGAGGATGGCGCGGCAGTGGTCTTCGACGTAAATCCAGTCGCGGACGTTGCGGCCGTCGCCGTAGACGGGGATCGGCTCGTCGCGCGAGGCGTTGGCGATCATCAGCGGCAGGAACTTCTCGGGGAACTGGCGCGGGCCGTAGTTGTTGCCGCAGCGCGTCACCACGGCGTCGAGCCCGTGCGTGTGGCGCGCGGCGCGCACGAAGTGCTCGGCCGCCGCCTTCGAGGCCGCGTAGGGGCTGTTCGGCTCGAAGGGCGAGTCCTCCGTGAAGAAGGCCGCGTCGTCGTCGGGCAAACTCCCCATCACCTCGTCGGTCGAGACCTGCACGAAGCGGCGGACGCCGCGCGCGCGCGCCGCGTCGAGCAAGACCTGCGTGCCGAGGACGTTGGCGCGGATGAACTCGTCGGCCGAGGCGATGCTGCGGTCAACGTGCGACTCGGCGGCGAAGTTGACGATTACGTCCGCGCCCCCTTCGAGCGCGGCGAGGACGGCCCCGCGCTCCGCGATGTCGCCGCGGACGAAGCGGTGGCGCGCGGGGTCGAGGCCATCGAGGTTGTCGAGGTTGCCGGCGTAGGTGAGCGCGTCGAAGTTGACGACGCGGCAGCCGGGCAGCTCTTCGAGCGCGAGTCTGACGAAGGCCGAGCCGATGAAGCCCGCGCCGCCGGTGACGAATAATGTTCTCATCATCCCTATCGAGTGCCGAGTAGATTAATAAAAATTGACAGGGCCGCGAATTTAGCATAAAAACTTGCCCGCTTCTAACGGGGCCGCGCCGGGAAGCGCCGCCGCCCAAGCCCTCCGGCCGGCGTCGCCACTCAGGAATCCCGCGAGCCGCCCCGCCCGCGCAAGCTCCCGACGAACTTCCCAAACTTAGGAGAACCCCACAATGTTCCAGCGCATCACCGCGAACGCGTTCGCCCTCTGCGTGCTCACCCTCGCCCTCGCCTCGGCCGCGCAGGCGCAGGCGACGCGGACGTGGGTCTCGGGCGTCGGCGACGACGCCTTCCCGTGCAGCCGCACGGCCCCGTGCAAGACCTTCGCCGGCGCGATCTCGAAGACGGCCGTCAACGGCGAGATCAACGTCCTCGACCCCGGCGGCTTCGGGGCCGTGACGGCCGTCAAGTCCATCACCATCGACGGCTACGGCGCTCACGCCTCGATCCTCGCCAGCGGCACGAACGGCGTCGTCGTCAACATCGCGGCCGGCGTCGCCAACGACCCGCACCGCAGCGTGCGGCTGCGCAACCTCTCGATCAACGGCACGGGGCTGAGCGGCGGCGCCGGCACGCGCACCGGCCTCGACGGCATCCGCTTCCTCATCAACTCGCTCAGCGGCAACACGCTCTCGGGCAACAACACCAACGGCGCCTTCACCGGCGCGGCCGTCCCGAAGGTCTGAGCCACAATCCAGACGGACGCCGCGGGCCGCGGGCTTGTCAGGAGGCGAGCCCGCGGCCCCATTTTTTTTTGAGGGCGGCTCGCCGCCGCCCGCCCTCGCCGGCCGTCGATGATTGACAGGCGGGCCGATTTCGCATACAACCTTGCCACCAATTTCGCGTCAAGCCCTGCGAGTCATCCACACGGGGCGGACACCCTTCCGCCCGCCTGCCAGCCGCCGACACCCCGCGTCGCGCGCCCTGAAAGAAGGAGATTCCTGCCATGTCTAAGCTTCCCACCCTGAAGAGAGTTCTGTCCGCCGTCGTGTTCGCCCTCGCCCTCGCCTCGGCCGCGCAGGCGCAGGCGACGCGCACCTTCGTCTCCGGCACCGGCAACGACGCCGACCCGTGCAACCGCACCGCCCCCTGCCGGACGTGGGCCGGGGCCATCCTGAAGACCGCCGTCAACGGCGAGATCAACGCCCTCGACGCCGGCGGCTTCGGCGGGCTCAACATCACCAAGTCCCTCACCGTCGACGGCAACGCCGCCCACTCCTCGACCCTCACGAGCAGCGGCAACGGCTTCATCATCAACATCGCGGCCGGCGTCGCCAACGACCCGCACCGCAGCGTGCGGCTGCGCAACCTCTCGATTAACGGGACGGGGGTGGTCGGGACGGTCGGCACGCGCATCGGCCTCGACGGCATCCGGTTCCTGCGAGGCACGTCGCTCTTCGTCGAGAACGTCGTCATCAACGACATGTCCCTCGACGGCGTCGAGGTGGCCGGCCCCGCGGGCGAGGCCAACGCGATGCACGTCGTGCTCGACGGCGTGCAGATCCGCAACTGCAACGGCTCCGGCGTCAAGATGTCGCACGCCAACGCCTCCGGCCAGATCGTCGCCGTGCTCAACAACGTGCGCGTCCACGCCTGCGCCGTCGGCGCCGAGGGCACGAACCGCACCCGCACCGGCGTTAGGAACAGCGGCTTCACGCACAACACGACGGGGCTGCGGCTCTCCGGCTCCGACAACATCATGAACGTGGACGACGCCTTCGTCTCCTACGCGACGACCGGCGTCCAGTCGAGCGCGGGCAACACCATCCGCGTCTCCGACACCGTCATCACCCAGAACGCGACGGGCCTGAACCCGAACAGCGGAACCATCACCTCGCTCAGCGGCAACAGCGTCAATGGCAACTCGGCCGACGGCTCCTTCACGGGCGCGGCCGTGCCCAAGACGTAACCCGAGGCTTCGGCGTGGGCGGCCGGGGCCTGCCTTCCGAAAGGCCCGCGACCCGCCCTCGTTTCCGTCGGTTGGCCCGCTGATTAAGGAGATACCAAGATGAACTGCCTTCGAGCCCTCAAGACCTTTTTCGCGCTCCTCGCGCTGACGCTCGCCCTCGCCTCGGCCGCGCAGGCGCAGGCGACGCGCACCTTCATCTCCGGCACCGGGGACGACGCCTTCCCGTGCAGCCGCACCGCGCCCTGCCGCACCTTCGCCGGGGCGTTCCTGAAGACCGCCATCAACGGCGAGATCAACGTGCTCGACGCCGGCAGCTTCGGCACGCTCAACATCACGAAGTCGATCACCGTCGACGGCAACGCCGCCCACGCCGGCGTCCTCACCTCCACCAACACCGGCTTCGTCGTCAACATCGCGGGCGGCAACGCCGACGACCCGCACCGCAGCGCGCGGCTGCGCAACCTCTCGATTAACGGGGCGGGGACGAGCGGCGGCGTCGGCACGCGCGTCGGCATCGACGGCGTCCGCTTCTTCTCCGGCCTCTCGCTCTTCATCGAGAACGTCGTCATCAACGACATGTCGCAGGACGGCGTCGAGGTCAACGGCTCGTTCGCCGACGCCAACGCGATGAACCTCGTCCTCGACAACGTGCAGATACGCAACTGCAACCGCGGCCTCTCCGCGCTGCACAACCACTTCAGCGGGCAGGTCGTCGCCAAGCTCAACAACGTCCGCATCCACGCCTGCGCGGAGGGCATCCTCGGCAACGGCCGCACCCGCATCAACGTCAGGGACAGCCTCGTCACGCACTGCGCGACGGGGCTGCGGCAGAGCGGCGGGGACAACGTCATGAACATCGACGACGTTTTCGTCTCCTACGCCACCACCGCCCTCGAATCCGACGCCGACAGCACGATGCGCGTCTCCGACACCGTCATCACGCAGAACGCCACCGGCCTCAGCGCCAACGGGGGCACCATCACCTCGCTCAGCGGCAACAGCGTCTCGGGCAACTCCGTCAACGGCGCGTTCACGGGCGCGGCCGTTCCCAAGACGTAGGCGGCGCGCGCGCCGGGTGCCGGGCACCGGGGGGAGACACGCGTGTCTCCCCCCGGCGCCCGGCCCCGCGCACCCGGCACCCTTCTTGACGCGTCGGCGGCGCGGCGTCTAGACTTGCGCTTCCTTTCGGGAGACCTGAGCGACGCGATCTTCCGTGGGCCGGCGAGGCGCGAGCGCCGCCGCGGCCACGGAAGCGGAGATTGATGAGCACCACCACCCGCAACAGCGCGAGCGCCCTCGACGCCGCGCCCGCCGAGCCAGCCGACGCGCCGCAGGCCCCCCCGCCAGCCGACCCGCACCCGACCCACAGCGCGACGCCGCCCCCGGTGGACAGGACGCTCGTCGTCATCGAGCCGACCCGCTCGTGGGGCGCCATCCGGCCGGGCGACCTCTGGGCCTACCGCGAGCTGCTCTACTTCCTCATCTGGCGCGACGTGAAGGTGCGCTACAAGCAGACCGCGCTCGGCGTGCTGTGGGCCGTCCTCCAGCCGGTCTTCATGATGCTCATCTTCTCGGTCTTCTTCGGCCGCCTCGCCGGCGTCGAGACCGACGGCGTGCCCTACCCGCTCTTCGCCTACGTGGGGCTCGTGCCGTGGACTTTCTTCGCCAACTCGGTGAGCACGAGCGGCAACAGCCTCGTCGGCAACGCGCACCTCATCACGAAGGTCTACTTCCCGCGCCTCATCGTCCCGGCCGCGGCCATCGGCGCGGGGCTGGTGGACTTCGCGCTGGCCTTCGTCATCCTCGTCGGCATCATGGCCTTCTACGGCGTCGCGCCGACGTGGCAACTGGCGATGCTGCCGGCGATGCTCGCGCTGACCGTGCTCTTCACGCTGGCCGTCGGGACGTGGCTCGCGGCCCTCAACGTCAAGTACCGCGACGTGCGCTTCGCGCTGCCGTTCCTCATCCAGTTGTGGCTCTTCATCTCGTCGGTCATCGTGCCGTCGAGCGCGGTGCCCCCGAGGTGGCGGGCGCTGCTCATCCTCAACCCGGTCTCGGCCATCATCGAGGGCTGGCGCGCGGCGCTGCTCGGCCTGCCCTTCGACTGGGCGGCCCTCGCCGTCTCCGCCGCGATGACGCTGGCCGCGCTCTTCACGTCCGCCTACTACTTCCGGCGCGTCGAGCGCGACTTCTCGGATATTATTTAGGGGGTAGCCAGTAGTCAGTAGTCAGTAGACGCTCCGCGTGAAGGCTGCTGACGCTGACACGGGAACGATTCGACGGCGACGCTTTTTCTACTGACTACTGACTACTGACTACTGACTACTGTTTTATGCAACCAGTCATCAGGGCAGAGGGCGTGGGCAAGCAGTTCCGCATCGGCGCGCGGCAGGCGGCCTACTCGACGCTGCGCGAGACGCTGACGGAGGCCGTGCGCGCGCCCTTCCGGCGCCGCGGCGGGCCGGGCGACGACGACACGATCTGGGCGCTGCGTGAAGTGGGCTTCGAGGTCGAGGCCGGCGAGGCCGTCGCGCTCGTCGGCCGCAACGGCGCGGGCAAGTCCACGCTGCTGAAAATCCTCTCGCGCATCACCGAGCCGACCGAGGGGCGCGTCGAGATGCGCGGCCGCGTCGGGAGCCTCCTCGAAGTCGGGACGGGCTTCCACTCGGAGCTCTCGGGGCGCGAGAACATCTACCTGAGCGGGGCGCTTCTGGGGATGCGCCGCGAGGAGATCAAGCGGCAGTTCGACGACATCGTCTCGTTCGCCGAGGTCGAGAAGTTCATCGACACGCCCGTCAAGCGCTACTCGTCGGGCATGTACATGCGGCTCGCCTTCGCCGTCGCCGCCCACCTCGAACCCGAAATCCTGCTCGTCGACGAGGTGCTCGCCGTCGGCGACGCCAACTTCCAGAAGAAGTGTCTGGGCAAGATGAACGAGGTGGCGCACCACGGCCGCACCGTGCTCTTCGTCTCGCACAACATGACGGCCGTCAGCCAGCTCTGCCCGCGCGCCATCATGCTCGCCGACGGGCGCGTCGAGCGCGACGGCCCGACGCACGAGATCATCGCCGAGTACCTCAAGAGCGGGAACCGCGGCGCCGGCGAGTGGGTCTGGGACGACCCGCGCCGCGCGCCGGGCGGGAGCCGCGTGCGGCTGCGCGCCGTCCGCGTCGTCTCGGCCGGCGAGGTCAGGACGGAGGTGGACATCGACAGGGAGGTCGAGCTCGAAGTCGAGTTCTGGAACTACGCCGAGGGCGCGCGCAACCTCTGCGTCAACATCTACCTGCTCGACTCCAGCGGCTCCATCGTGCTCAGCACGGCCTCGACGCCGGGGGCCAACTCGCTCGCCGAGGAGTGGTTCGAGCGCCCGCACCCGGCCGGCCTCTACCGCACGCGCTGCACGCTGCCGGCGAACTTCCTCAATCAGGGCATCTACTACGTCAACGTCTACGTCGTCACGCTCGGGCCGGCCGCGCTCGAAGCCGAGGCGCTGCAGGTGCTCTCCTTCAAGGTCTTCGACACCGGCGCGATGCGGACGCCGGGCGGCGGCGGCCACTGGCCGGGCGTGGTGCGCGTGCGGCTGCCGTGGGAGACGGAGCTGGCCGGGCCCCTCGCCGAAGGGGCCGCACCCACGGCCGCGGCCTGAGCGCCGGGGCCCTCTTCGCTATGCGCGCGACGAATGAGCAAAACGTCTCGCTGCTCGAACGGGCGCGCAACTCGCTGGCCTACCGCACGGGGGTGCGCGTCAGGCGGCGCCGCTTCCCGCGCACGGCCGACGAGCTGGGGCGGAGCGGGCTCCTGCGGACGTGGTGGTACTACTCGGTCGAGCTGCTGCCCGGCCTCGTCGCGCGCGGCGTCTACCCCGACGACCTGCCCAACATCCCGCGCCTCATGCTCAGGCGCTGCGAGCTGGGGGGCGCCGCCTGCCTCGACCTCGGGAGCATGGAGGGGCTCATCCCCGTCCTCATGCGGCGGGGCGGGGCCTCGGAGGTGCTGGCGACCGACGCCGTGGATCACTGCCGCGACAAGCTCGAAGCCGTCCAGCACTACTACGGCGTCCGCTTCGACTACCGCAGCGTCGGCCTGATGTACGGGCTCGACCGGAAGCTCAAGGGGCGCTCGTTCGATCTGATCCACTGTTCGGGGCTGCTCTACCACGTCTTCTCGCCGCTCGCGGTGCTCTGCGGCCTGCGCCCGCTTTTGAAGCGCGGCGGGCTTCTGATCGTCTCGACCAACGTCGTCCTTTCGGACGGCTACGCGATGGAGTTCAACAACGGCGGCCGGATGCAGCGCGAGCGCAACACCTTCTGGTACCTGTCGGTGCCGCTCTTCGACTACCTCCTGCGCTACCTGCGGCTCGCCCCGCTCGACTGCCTCTTCGTCCCGCACGAGGCGGTGCGGACGGGCGAGAGTTACGTCTTCGACAGGCCCTCGGGCTACCTGTCGGTCGTCTGCCGGGCGGAGGACGGGCCGCTCGCGGCCGCGGGCGACGAGTGGATGCGCGGCTCGGCTGAGAGCTCGTGGGAGTATTTGTGGTCTGTGGACTGGGCGCGGGCCGGGCGGCAGCCGCGCGCGGTCGCGGGGTTGAAAGCCGAGCCGGACAGGCGCTTCTTCCGGCGCGAGGTCGAGTGCCTCGATTTGTGGGAGGCGGTGCGCGGGCGCGAGCCGCTCACGTGCGCCTCCGACCCGGCCGACACGCACCTGCTGCGGCTCGCCGACCGGGCCTGAGCTGAATCACGGAAAGGGCGGAGACTGAGATGGTGAAGGTGGAGAGAGGGACGGAGAAGATCGTCGTCGTCGGCGACGGCGAGACGGCCGAGCTGGCCTACGAGTATTTCACGCACGACTCGCCGCACGAGGTCGCGGCCTTCGCGGTCGAGAGCGCCTTCCGGAACAAGGAGAGCCTGTGCGGGCTGCCCGTGGTGGACTTCGAGGGGGTCGAGAGCCTGTACCCGCCCGCCGAGTACCGCGCCTTCGTCGCCGTCTCCTACACGAAGCTCAACCGCGTCCGCGCGCGCCTCTTCGCCGAGGCCAAGCGCAAGGGCTACCGCTGCCTCTCCTACGTCAGCTCGCGCGCCTTCGTCTGGCACAACGTCGAGATCGGCGAGAACTGCTTCATCTTCGAGAACAACGTCGTGCAGTACGCCGTCCGCATCGGCGACAACGTCGTGCTCTGGAGCGGCAACCACATCGGCCACCAGACGGTGATTAAGGAGAACGTCTTCATCTCCTCGCACGTCGTCGTCTCCGGCTACTGCGAGGTCGGCGAGAACTGCTTCCTCGGCGTCAACAGCTCGGTGGCGAACAACGTCAAGGTCGCGCGCGACTGCCTCGTCGGCATGGGGGCCGTCGTCCACAAGGACACCGAGCCGCGCAAGGTCTACGTCGGCCACCCGGCCAAGCCCGTCAAGGACAGCTTCGCGGCGCAGGGCGTGGAGGAAGAGGCCGCAGGATGAGGTGGCGCAAGCAGGGGATGGTCTACGGCCCCGACGGCAGGAGCGAGTGGGCGCGCCACACGGCGCTGCAGCCGACCCCGCTCCTGACCCCGGACGGCCGCTTCCGCGTCTTCGTCGGGATGCGCGACGAGCGCGGCGTGAGCCGCGTCGGCTTCGTGGACGTGGACGCGGCGAACCCCTCGCGCGTGCTGCGCGTCTCGGGGCGCCCGGCGCTCGACGTGGGCACGCCGGGCGCGTTCGACGAGAACGGCGTCGTCCCGTGCGCGGTGGTCGAGCGCGACGGCCGGCTCTACCTCTACTACGCGGGCTACCAGCTCGGGCGCAAGGTCAGGTTCTACGTCTTCGGCGGGCTGGCCGTGAGCGACGACGGCGGCGAGACCTTCCGCCGCCACGCGCGCGTCCCCGTCTGCGACCGCACCGACCGCGAGCTGCTCTTCCGCGTCATCCACTCGATCATGCGCGAGGGCGGGCGCTGGCGCGTCTGGTACGGCGGCGGCAGCGAGTTCACCACCGAGCGCGGCTACCAGCTCCCGAACTACAACATCCGCTACACCGAGTCGGCCGACGGCTTCAGCCTGCCCGAGGACTACGCCGTCTGCGTGGACACGGGGGGCGAGGACGAGTACAGGGTCGGCCGGCCCTACGTCATCCGGCACGGGGGGCTCTACAAGATGTTCTACTCGGCGGGGACGAAGTCGCGCGGCTACCGGCTGGCCTACGCCGAGTCCGAGGACGGCGTCCGCTGGGAGCGCCGGGACGCGCACGTCGGCATAGACGTGTCGGAGTCGGGCTGGGACTCGGAGATGCAGGCCTACCCGAGCGTCGTCGCCTACGGCGACCGCGTCTACCTTTTCTACAACGGCAACGACTACGGCCGCGAGGGCTTCGGGTACGCCGTACTGGAGCGCTGGTAGGCCGCCGGCGGCGAACGACACGGCATGAAGTGGAGAAAGATGGGGCGCGTCTACGCGCCCGACGGCAGCCGGGCGTGGGCCAAGCGCTACGCCTTCCCGCCGACGCCCTGCCTGCGCGAGGGCGGCGGCGTGATCCGCGTCTACGTCACCTTCTGCGACGCCGAGATGGTCGGCCGCGTCGGCTTCGTGGACGTGGACGCCGACGACCCCTCGCGCGTGCTGCGCGTCTCGGAAGAGCCCGTCTTGGACATCGGCACGCCGGGCGCGTTCGACGAGAACGGCGTGGTGCCGACCTGCACGCTGGAAGTCGACGGCCGGCTCTGGATGTACTACGTCGGCTACCAGCTCGGCTGGCAGGTCAGGTACTACCAGTTCGAGGGGCTGGCCGTGAGCGACGACGGCGGCGACTCGTTCCGCCGCGTCCGCCTCGTCCCCGTCATCGACCGCAGCGACGCCGAGATGCTCAACCGCACGTCGGCCTTCGTCCGCCGGCGCGGCGGCCTCTTCCAGATGTGGTACGTCGGCGGCAGCGACTGGACGACCGTCAACGGCAAGGCGCTGCCGATGTACACCATCAAGTACCTCGAATCCGGCGACGGGGTGCGCTGGGGGCCGGAGGGGCGCGTCTGCATCGACTACGAGTCGGAGGACGAGCACGCCTTCGGCAAGCCGTTCGTCATCGAGGACGGCGGGCTGCACAAGATGTTCTACTCGGTGCGGACGCGCTCGAAGGGCTACCGGCTCGGCTACGCCGAGTCGCGCGACGGCCACGGCTGGGAGCGGAAGGACGCGGAGGTCGGGCTGGACGTGTCGGAGTCGGGCTGGGACTCGGAGATGGTCGCCTACGCGGCCGTCGTCCGCCGCCCCGACAAGGTCTACATGTTCTACAGCGGCAACAACCTCGGCGAGACCGGCTTCGGCTATGCGATACTTGAGAGCTGGTGAGGGGAGGCGGTAGCGAGCGGCGATGTCGAGTGAGCTGAGGACGCACGCCGTCAGGGAGTTCCGGCGCAACGCCGACGAGGACGACTACCACGTCGAGGCCGTCGGCCGCGCCGGCTACACCGTCTTGGCGAGCGGCCTCGGCGGCGAAGAGTTGCGGCTGATCCGCGAGAAGGTGGACGCCGTCTACGCGCGGCAGTTGGACGAGATCGGCGGCGAGGAGCGCCTGCGCCGGATGAACGACGCCGACATCGCGCGCTGCCTCGCCGGCTACGACGACTACTTCGTCGGCGTCGCGGCGCACCCGCGCGTCGTCTCGCTGCTCAGGCGGCTGCTCGGCGACTTCTTCGTCCTCATGTCGCAGAACGCCGTCTTCGTCCGCCCCGCCGGCCACCACTATCAGGCCACGTGGCACCGCGACCTCAACTACCAGCACTTCGTCAGCTCGCGCCCGCTCGCCGTCAGCGCCCTGCTGTGCGTCGACGAGTTCTCGCCCGAGACCGGCGGCACGCACGTCCTGCCCGGCTCGCACAAGTCGGAGGAGTTCCCCTCGGCCGAGTACGTGCGCGGCCACGAGACGCAGGTGAGCGCGCCGGCCGGCTCGATCATCGTCTTCGACGCGATGCTCTTCCACCGCTCGGGCGACAACCGCTCGGGGCGCGTGCGCCGCGCCGTCAACCACATCTACACGCTGCCGCTCATCCGCCAGCAGATCAGCCTGCCGCGGATGCTCGGCGGCAAATTCTCCGACGACCCCTTCCTGCGCGGGCTGCTCGGCTACGACTACGAGACCGGCGAGAGCGTCCGGCAGTGGCGCGAAGGCAAGCTGGGGAAGGCGGAGGAGGGTAAACAGTAGCCGGTAGCCGGCGGGCCCCGCATCAAGTCTGCTGACGCCGACGCCCTGACGATTCACCGGCGAAGCTCTTTTCTACCGACTACCGACTCACTGTCTACTCCTTTATGCTCCCCCCCGAACGCGAACTCGACGCGCTGCTCTCGGCCGACCCGGCGGAGGCGGTCGGCCGCGCCGTCGAGCCGCTGCGGGGGGTTGAGTCGGGCGCGCGCCGCGTCGCGCTCTACGGGGCGGGCCGGCTCGGGCGGGCGGTGCTCGGGCGGCTGCGGCGGGCCGGCGTCGAGCCGGTCGCCTTCGCCGACGACACGGGCGGCAAGCAGGGGCAGACGGTTGACGGCGTGCCCGTGATGCGGCCGCGCGAGGCGGCCGGGAGGTTCGGGCCGGGGCTGGTCTTCGCCGTCACCATCCTCAACCCGGCGCTCCGCTTCCTCGACGCGCGGGCGAGGCTCGAAGCCGAGACGGGCGCGCGCGCCGTCTCGTTCCTGAGCCTCGCGTGGAAGTACCCGGAGGCGTTTCTGCCTTACTACCAGTTCGAGCCGCCGCGCGAAGTCTTGCGGAAGGCCGACGAGATACGCGAGGGCTTCCGCGCCTTCGCGGGCGAGGAGTCGCGCCGCCAGTTCGTCGCGCACCTGCGCTTCCGCCTGACGCTCGACTACGCGGCGCTGCCCGCGAACTCGCGCGACGAATACTTCCCCGACGGCCTGCTGCCGGAACTCGGCCCCGGCGCCGTCTTCGTCGATTGCGGCGCGTTCGACGGCGACACCCTGCGCCGCTTCCTCGCGCGCCAGCGCGGCCGCTTCCGCGCCGCCTACGCCTTCGAGCCGGACGCCGAGAACTTCCGGCGGCTCTCGGAGTACGTCGCCGGCCTCGACGCCGAGACGGCCCGGCGCATCCGGCTGTTCCGGGCCGCGGCCGGCGCGCGCCGCGAGACTCTCAGCTTCGACGCGACCGGCGACATGAGCGCGGCCCTGAGCCGGGGGGGCGCGGCCCGCGTCGAGGCGCTGCCCGTGAGCGAGGTGGTGGAAGAGGGCGGCGCGGTCTACGTCAAATACGACGTGGAGGGCGCGGAGTGGGAGGCTTTAAGGGGCACGGAGGGGTTGATCGCCCGCGCCCGCCCCGCGCTCGCCGTCAGCGTCTACCACCGGCCCGACGACCTCTGGCGACTGCCGCTCTACCTGCGGTCGCTCGACCCCGGCTACCGCCTCTCCCTCCGCACGCAGGGCGAGGACGGCATGGACGTGATCTGCTACGCCGTACCGGAGACAAGGGCTGAGCGCCGAGTTGAAGAGAAGTTGCTCCTCGACTCGGCCCCCGGCCCTCGGAACTCCCTTTGAATCTTATGGTCATCGAAGCGGCCCCGTACGAGGCGGGGGGCAAGGGCGAGTGGGACGGGTTCGTGGGGGGCGCGAAGAACGGCGTCTTCCTGTTCCGCCGCGACTACATGGATTACCACGCCGACCGCTTCCCCGACGCCTCTCTGGTCTTCCGGGGCGAGGGCGGCCGCGTCGTCGCGCTCCTGCCCGCGACGCGCCGCGAGGACGCGCTCGTGAGCCACGCCGGCCTCACCTTCGGTGGTATCATCGCGGACTCGGGGATGAAGGTCGGGCTGATGCTCGAAGTCTTCGACGCGATGGCCGAGCGCCTGCGCTCGGAGGGCGTCCGCCGCCTCGTCTACAAGGCCGTGCCGCACATCTACCACCGCGTGCCGGCCGAGGAAGACCTCTACGCGCTCTTCCGCCACGGCGCGCGGCTCACGCGCCGCGACGTGTCGTCGGCCGTCGACGCCCGCGCCCGCCTGCCCTTCAGCAAGGGCCGCCGCTACGAGGCCAAGCGCGCGCGGCGCGAGGGGCTGGAGGTCGGGCGCGGCGACGACTTCGAGACCTTCATGCGGATCGAGGAGCAGGTGCTCGGCGAGAAGTACGACACGCGGCCCGTCCACACGGCGGCCGAACTCTCGATGCTGGCGGGCCGCTTCCCCGACAACATCAAGCTCCACGTCGCCCGCCGCGGCGGCGAGACGCTGGCCGGCGTCGTCGTCTACGAGAGCGAGTGCGTCGCGCACGCGCAGTACATCGCGGCCGGCGAGGAGGGCAAGCGCCTCGGCGCGCTCGACCTCGTCCTCGAACATTTGATCAACGTCGAGTACGCCGGCAAGCGCTATTTCGACTTCGGCATCTCGACCGAGGACGCCGGCCGCCGCCTCAACGCGGGGCTGGCCGAGAACAAGCAGGGCTTCGGCGCGCGCGCCGTGGTCTACGACTTCTACGAGATGGAAATCAATTAAGAATTAAGAATTAAAAATTAAGAATGGTGTGGTGTCGAAGCGCCCTTCGGGGTTCCCGACCACTCCAATTCTTAATTCTTAATTCTTAATTCTTAATTCTTAATCTTATGAGACTGGCCGACTGCCGCATCATCGAGTTGCCGCGCGTCGCCGACCCGCGCGGCAACCTGACCTTCATCGAGGCGGGCCGCAACGTCCCGTTCGAGATCAAGCGCGTCTACTACCTCTACGACGTGCCGGGCGGCGCGAGCCGCGCCGGCCACGGCCACCGCCGGCTCCAGCAGTTGATGATCGCCATGTCCGGCAGCTTCGACGTGACGCTCGACGACGGCCGCGAGCAGGTCAAGCACCACCTCAACCGCTCCTACTACGGGCTCGTCATCGGCCCGATGATCTGGCGCGAGATCGACAACTTCTCCTCCGGCTCGGTCTGCATGGTGCTGGCCTCGGACTTCTACGACGAGGCCGACTACTTCCGCCGCTACGAAGACTTCCTCGCGGCGGCCCGTGGGGAGGCGCGTTGAGAGTCCCTTTCCTCGACCTGAAGGCGCCCTACCGCGAGCTGCGGGCGGAGATGGACGAGGCCGCGCGCCGCGTCATGGAGTCGGGCTGGTTCATCCTCGGCGAGGAGGTCGAGGCCTTCGAGCGCGAGTTCGCCGAACTCTGCGGCGCGCGCCACTGCGTCGGCGTCGCCAACGGCCTCGACGCGCTCCACCTCGTCCTGCGCGCGATGGGCATCGGCGAGGGCGACGAGGTCATCGTGCCGTCGAACACCTTCGTCGCCACGTGGCTCGCCGTCTCCTACGCGGGCGCGACGCCCGTCGCCGTCGAGCCCGACCCGCGCACCTTCAACCTCGACCCCGAGCGCGTCGAGGAGGCCGTCACCCCGCGCACGCGCGCCGTCATGCCCGTCCACCTCTACGGCCGTCCCGCCGAGATGGACGCCATCGGCGAGGTGGCCGCGCGCCGCGGCCTGCGCGTCGTCGAGGACGCGGCGCAGGCGCAGGGGGCGCGTTACCGCGGCCGCCGCGCCGGCTCGCTGGCCGACGCCGCCGGCTTCAGCTTCTACCCCGGCAAGAACCTCGGCGCGCTGGGCGACGCCGGCGCCGTCACGACCGACGACGAGCGCCTCGCCGCCGAGCTGCGGCGGCTGCGCAACTACGGCTCGACCGTCAAGTACCGGCACGAGGTGCGGGGCGTCAACTCGCGGCTCGACGAGTTGCAGGCGGCGCTCCTGCGCGTCAAGCTGCGCCGGCTCGACGAGTGGAACGCCCGCCGCGCGCGCGTCGCCCGCCGCTACCTCGGAGAGCTTGAAGGCGTGCCCGACCTCGCGCTCCCCTCGGCGCCCGCGGACGCCGAGCACGTCTGGCACCTCTTCGTCGTGCGCCACCCCGAGCGCGACGCCCTGCGCGAGCACCTTGAGCGGGCCGGCGTCGGCACGCTCATCCACTACCCGCTGCCGCCGCACCGCCAGCCGGCCTACGCCGCGCTGAGCCTGCCCGAAGGCAGCCTCCCCGTCGCCGAGCGCATGGCGCGCGAGGTCTTGAGTCTGCCGCTGGGGCCGCACCTTTCCGACGCCGAGGTGGATCACGTGGTGGCGGCCGTCTCGTCGTTCGCGGGGCGGCGCGGGCGGGTTTGACGGGCCGGGGCCGAGCCTTCAGAATGTCCCGTTGCCGAAACCCTGACGCCGCACGCCGAGAGCCGCCGCCTATGTCGCACGACCCGCGAGTCACCATCTGGATACCGTCCTACAACCACGGGCGGTTCCTCCCCGCGACCCTCGACAGCGCGCTCGGGCAGACCTTCGAGGACACCGAGGTGGTCGTCGTCGACGACGGCTCGGCCGACGACAGCTTCCAGATCGCGCAGGCTTACGCGGCCCGCTACCCCTCGAAGGTGCGCGTCTTCACGCACCCCGGCCGGCGCAACCTCGGCATCTCCGAGACGGTCAACCTCGCCTTCGCGAAGTCGCGCGGGCAGTACCTCTCGCCGCTGCCCTCGGACGACCTGCTCCACCCGGAGAAGATCGAGCGGCAGGTGGCCTTCCTCGAAGCGCGGCCGGGCCTCGGCTGGGTCTGCGGCCCGATGTCCTTCATCGACGAGGCGGGCAGGGAACTCGCAGGGCGCGGCCCCGCCGGGCGCGACTTCACGCGCGACCCCGACCCGCTCGAAAGCCTCATCGCGCGCAACGAGCTGGCCGGGCCGACGGTGCTCATGCGGCGCGGCCCGGTCGCCGCGGTCGGGCCGCACGACCCGGCGCTCGTCTACAGCGACTGGGACTTCTGGGTGCGGCTCGCGGCGCAGGCCCCGCTCGGCTTCCTCGACCTCCCGCTCGTCAGGTACCGCGTCCACGGCTCGAACACGAGCGTCGGCGTCAACATGCGCCTGCACGTCGAGCGCAGCGCCGAGGTGGTCGCGTCGCTCAGGCGGAAAGCGGTCGAGGCCGGCGGGCCGCTCGCGCGGCCGCGCACGCGCGCGCTGCTCGACTTGCAGGCCGCCTACTTCGCGCGGCTCGCGGGCGACGAGCCGGGCGCGGCCGCCGCGCTCGCGGCGGCCTTCGAGACCGACCCTTCGCTCGGCCGCTCGCACGCGTACTTCGCCGGCTGGCTGCGCGAACGCCTGCGCGACATCGCGCAGGCGCCCGTGCCGGGCGTGACGGGCCGGGCCTTCGGCGAGTGGGTCGTCGGCCACCTGCCGAAGCGGCTCGGCGGCGGGTTCGTGCGGCGCGCGGCCGCCGTCGGCTTCGCCGGGGCCGCCGTCGAGAGTTTCGACACCGACCTCGCGCTGGCGCGGCGGATGGCCGTCCGCTGCCTGACGCGCGACCCTTCGTGGCTCGGCGACGCGGCGCTGCGCTCGGTGCTCGTCCGCGGTCTGGCGGGCGAGGGGCTGATGCGCCGCCTGCGCCGGCTGAAGAAATCCGTCAGGGGGCCGGAGCGAGTTTGAGCGGGCAGCCACCGACAGGCCGGGGGGCGCCCGGAGGCGGCCGCGGCGGGGCCGTGGCCGGGGCCGCGCCGGCCGCGGCCGGGGAGACGACGACCGTGCCGACACCTCACGAGACGCGCCGGGCCGGGGCGCTCGTCAGCGTCATCGTCCCGACCTACAACTACGCGCACTTCATCGGCGAGATGTTCGGGAGCCTCGCGCGGCAGACCTACGCGCGCTGGGAGTGCGTGGTCGTGGACGACGGCTCGACCGACGACACGCGCGAGGTGGTGGCCCGCCACGCCGACCGCGACCCGCGCATCCGCTACGTGCGGCAGGAGAACGCGGGGCAGCCGGCGGCCCTCAACACGGGGCTGAGGAACTTCTCGGGCGACTACCTGCAAATCCTCGACGCCGACGACCTCATCGAAGCCCGCAAGCTGGAGGCGCAGGTCGCCTGCCTCGACGCCCGGCCCGAGGTGGACATCGTCTACGGCGGCGTGCGCTTCTTCAGCGCCGACGCCGGGGCGGCCGGCGAGCCCGCCGAGTGGGTGGACGACAAGCTGCGCCTGCCCGAGGGGTCGCACGCCGGGCGCGACGCGCTGCTGCGGCTGCTGCGCGCCAACGTCCTGACGGTCAACTCGGCTCTGCTGCGCCGCCGCGTCGTCGAGACGGTCGGCTTCTTCGACGAGACGCTCTCGCCCATACAGGACTGGGACTACTGGCTGCGCGCGGCGCTGGCCGGGATGCGCTTCCGGTTCGAGGAGTTCGAGGAGGCCGACGCGCTGGTGCGCGCGCACCGCACGAGCGCGAGCGCGAACCGCGCGCGGATGTACGCGGCGGCCCTGCGGCTGCGTGAGAAGTTCGCCGGGCTGACGGCGGACGCGGGGTTGCTCGCCTTCAACCGCGAGATGTCGGCGGTCGACCACGGCTACCTAGGCATCGAGGAGGCGGCCGGCGGCGAAGTGCTCAAGGGGATGCGCCGGCTCGTGCGCGCCGCGCGCCTCGGCGGCCACCCGCGCTGGCGCGCGAAGTGGCTCTTCTGCGCGCTGGCCGCGCCCTTCGTCTCGGAGGCGCGGCTGCGCGAGATGGTCACGGCGTCGGTCTCGCAGGGGGCCTTCGGCCTGCGGCGCAAGTCGGGGCCGGGGGCCGCGTGAGGGCGCGCGGGCCTCTGCGGCGGCCGCGCCGCCGGGTTCACCCAAAGTGGGCGTTGCGTTGAAACAGATGGGGGCGGAGATGCGCCGGCGCGCGGCCTCTTACGACGCGGCGAAGGCGAAGGGCCTCGCCGCCGCGGAGGCGGACGCGGCGCTCTACTGGTTCTGCGTCGCGGCCACGGTCGCGTGGCTCCACCACTTCGACCGCTGGTGCGACCCCGAACTCGACGCCGCCGTCGAACGCCTCGCCTTCGGCCTCCGGCCTGCGCCCGGGCGGGTCGAGCCCGACGGCGACACCCTCGTCCACCTGACGAGCACGACGCTCGACGGCGGCGGCCACGTCGAAGTCCTGATGGTCTGGTGCGGGCTGGTCGGCGCGGCCGTCGTCTCGACGGAGTGGGACGACCCGGCGCGCTCGCGCCACAAGGGGCGGATCGAGCCGCCGCTGCCCGTGCGCGCCTGCCCGCGGGGCCTGCGCCCGGCCGAGCGGGCGCTCTGGATTTTTGAAAGGCTGGCCGAGGCGCGGCCGCGCCGGCTCGTCCTGCACCTCAACCCGAACGACGTGCTGGCGCTCGCCGCCTGCCTGCTCTACCGCCGCGCGAGCGGCGCGGAGTTGATCTTCTACGACCACGCCGACACCTACTTCTGGCTCGGCGCGTCTCTGGCCGACCGGCTCATCGAGTACCGGCCCGTGGGCGCGGCCGTCGCGCGGGAGAAGCGGGGGGTCGCGGCCGAGAAGATTTCGTTCGTGCCGCCGACCTCGCGCAGCCGCCACTCGCCCGACGTGGCCCGCGCCGCGCTCGGCGTCCCCGACGGCGCGACCGTCTCGCTGACGGTGGCGGCCTACTACAAGACGCGGCCCGACGGCCACTGGGACTACGCGCGCACCGTCAGCCGCGTGCTGGCCGCGCACCCGCGCCACCACCACCTGCTCGTCGGGCACGGCCCCCCCGCCGACGAGGAGGCCTTGCGCGAGGGGCTGCCCGAGGGGCGCGCGCGCCTTCTGGGCAAGCGCACGGACGTGGACGCGCTGCTGCGCGCGGCCGACCTCGTCATCGAGAGCTTCCCGCTGATGGGCGGCGTCTTCCGCCTCGACGCGCTGCGCGAGGGGCGGCCCGTCGTCGCCGTCTCGCACCCGGTGTGGCCGCTCATCTTCGACACGGGCGCGTTCCCCGACGGCTACCCGTTCGTCGCCTCGTCGAACGAGGAGGTCGAGCGGATGAGCGCCGCGCTCATCGGGGACGCGGCGCTGCGGGCCGAGACGGGCGCGCGGCTGCGGGCGCGCTTCGAGGAGCGCTTCTCGCACGCGGCCGTGGCGCGCGCGCTCGAAGAGGCGCTGGCCGGCCGCCCCTTCGAGGGCGCGCCCGCCGGGCCGCTCGAATACGACCCGGCGCGCTTCACGCACCTGCTCAGCCCGGCGCGCCTGAACGCGCTGGCCGTCGAGGTGATGGTCGCCGCCGACCTCGGCTACGCGCCGCCGCTCGGGCTGGCCGGCCGCTTCAACTACTACGCCGGCTACGCCCGCGAGGCCCTCAAGGCCCGCCTCGGCCGCCTGCGGAAAGGGAAGAGGAGAGTAGACAGTAGTCAGTAGCCAGTAGCCAGCAGGCGCTTCCGCGCCGCGACGACTGACGCTGACACATTCAAGCTTCAATAGCGACCGTCTTTCTACTGGCTGCTGACTACTGTCTACTGACTACTGCTTTTATGATCGCCAAAGAGACCGACATCGAGGGGGCGTTCGTCATCGGGCCGGAGCGGTACGAGGACGAGCGCGGGTTCTTCGCGCGGGCGTGGTCGGAGCAGGAGTTGGCCGCGCTCGGCGTCGAGGCGCGGTTCGTCGAGGGCAACGTCTCGCACAACGTGAGCCGCGGCACGCTGCGCGGGCTGCACTATCAGGCCGCGCCGCACGGGCAGGCCAAGCTCGTGCGCTGCACGCGCGGCTCGGTCTTCGACGTGGGCGTCGACCTGCGCCCCGGCTCGCCGACCTTCCGCCGCTGGGTCGGCGTCGAGCTGTCGGCGGAGAACCGCCTCATGCTCTACCTGCCGGCCGAGTTCGCCCACGGCTACCTGTCGCTCGCCGACGACTCGGAGGTCTACTACCTCGTGACGAACACCTACGCGCCCGAGAGCGCGCGCGGCGCGCGGTGGGACGACCCGGCGTTCCGGATCGAGTGGCCCGACACCGGCGCGCTCATCATCAACGAAAGGGACAGGACGTACCCGGACTTCCAGCCATGAAAAGAGCACTCATCACAGGCATCACCGGGCAGGACGGCAGCTACCTGACCGAGCACCTCCTCGAAGACGGCTACGAGGTGCACGGCCTCGTGCGCCGCGTCGCGCTCGAAGACCCCGACCGCCGCTTCGGCCGCATCCGCCACGCGCTCGACCGCGTCCGGCTCCACGCCGCGAGCCTCGAATCCTACGCCTCGATCTTCCACATCTTCAGCCGCCACCAGTTCGACGAGTGCTACCACCTCGCCGCGCAGTCGTTCGTCGGCGAAACTCTCGGCGATGAACACCAACATCAACGGCACGCACCACATCCTCGCCGCCCTGCGCGAGCTACAGCCCCGCTGCCGCTTCTACTTCGCCGGCTCCTCCGAGATGTTCGGCAAGGTCGCCGACGTGCCGCAGACCGAGGCCACGCGCTTCCACCCCCGCAGCCCCTACGGCATCAGCAAGGTCGCCGGCTTCGAGCTGACCCGCAACTACCGCGAGGCCTACGAGATGTTCTGCGTCTCGGGCATCCTCTTCAACCACGAGAGCCCGCGGCGCGGCCACGAGTTCGTGACGCGGAAGATCACCTCGACGGTGGCGAGGATCAAGCTGGGGCTGGCCGACGAGCTGCGGCTCGGGAACCTCGAAGCGCGGCGCGACTGGGGCCACGCCAGAGACTACGTGCGCGCCATGCGCCTGATGCTCCAGCAGGCGGAGCCGGACGACTACGTGGTGGCCACCGGCGAGACGCACACCGTGCGCGAGTTCTGCGAGCTCGCCTTCGCGCGCGCCGGCCTCGACTACAGAGACTTCGTGAAGATCGACGAGCGCTTCTACCGCCCGGCCGAGGTCGACCTGCTCATCGGCGACTCATCGAAGGCGCGCGAGGCCCTCGGCTGGGAGCCGCGCTACAGCTTCGGCCAGCTCGTAGACGAGATGGTTGACGAAGACCTCAGGGCGGCGGACGGTGGACGGTAGTCAGGAATTTTTGATTTTAGATTCGCGGTTCGGTCGCCGGCCGTCAGTTTTCGCCTTGACCGGCGACCGACGGCCCCCGAGCGCGAACCGGAAATCCCCTCTTGAGTGATGCCCCCCCGCTTCTCAGTCGCGATGTGCACGTACAACGGGGCGCGGTTCGTCGCCGAGCAGCTCGCGTCCGTGGCGGCGCAGACGCGGCCGCCCGACGAGCTGGTGGTGTGCGACGACGGCTCGCGCGACGAGACGCGCGCGCTCGTCGAGGAGTTCGCGGGGCGCGCGCCGTTCCCCGTGCGGCTCTTCGTCAACGAGCGCAACCTCGGCTCGACGCGCAACTTCGGCCGCGCCGTCTCGCTCTGCACGGGCGACCTGATCGCGCTCGCCGATCAGGACGACGTGTGGCTCCCGGCGAAGCTCGAACGGCTCGAAGCCCGCTTCGCCGCGCGGGAGTCGGTCGGGCTCGTCTTCACGGAGGCCGAGCTGGTGGACGAGCGCCTGCGGCCGACGGGCAGGAGGCTGTGGGAGCTGGTCGGCTTCGGGCCGCGCGAGCAGCGGATGGTGAGGCGCGGGCGCGCGGCCGACCTGCTCCTGCCGGGCTGGCACGTCACCGGCGCGACGATGGCCTTCCGCGCGCGGTTCAGGGAACTCGTGCTCGAAATCCCCGACGACCTCCCCGTCATCCACGACGGCTGGATCGCGCTGCTCGTCGCGTCCGTGGCGGAGGTGGACTTCGTCGCCGAGCCGCTCATCCGCTACCGGCAGCACGCGGCGCAGCAGGTCGGCGCGAAGGAGAAGCCGGGGCCGCGGGGCGGCGTGGCCGGGGCCGCGCGCCGCGCCAACTCCTACGGCGACCTGATCCGCATCGCCGAGCGCGCCTGCGAGCGGCTGTCGGAGCGGGGCGGCGAGGGCGCGCGCGGGGCGATGCGGCGGCTCGACGCGCGCCTGCGCCACCTGCGCGCGCGGGCGGGCCTGCCCGCGGGCAAGCTCGCGCGCGTGCCGCCCGTGCTGAAAGAACTGTTGGCGCTGCGCTATCATCAGTACTCGAACGGCGCGCGCAGCGCACTGAAGGATTTACTGGTGGGGGTAAAGCAGTAGCCGGTAGGCGCTTCCGCGCCGCGACGACCGGCCGACACACTCAAGCTTCAATAGGGACTGTCTTAACTACCGGCTACTGACTACTGGCTACTGACTACTGTCTACCGTGTCTTTCGAGCTGTCCATCGTCGTCGTGAACTGGAACGGCGGCCCGCTGCTGGGCCGCTGCGTCGAGTCCGTCGCGGCCCGCCCGCCGTCGGTCGATTTCGAGGTCATCGTCGTCGACAACGCCTCGGCCGACGACAGCGTGGCGCGGATGCGCGAGGGCGAGGGCGCGCGGGCGCTGGCCGCGGCGGGCCGGCTGCGCGTGGTCGAGAACGAGGACAACCGCGGCTTCGGGCGGGCCAACAATCAGGCGTTCGGGTTGACGCGCGCGCCGCTCCTGTTCCTGCTCAACCCGGACACCGAGGTGACGCCGGGCGCGGTCGACCGCCTCATCGCGACCGTGCGCTCGGGGCCGCGCGTCGGGGCCGCGGGGCCGAAGCTCCTGAACGCCGACGGCTCGCTTCAGGTGAGCGTGTGGCGCAACCCGCCGGCCGCGTGGGAGATGCTTTTGACGGGGCTGAGGCTCCACCGCCTGCTGCCGCGGCGCGTGCGCGGCGAGCTGCTGCTGGCAGACCACTGGGACTACAGCCGGCGCCGCGCCGTCGAGATGCTGAGCGGCGCGGCCGTCCTCGTCCGCCGCGAGGTCGTGGACGAGGTGGGCGGGTTCGACGAGCGTTTCCACATGTACGGCGAGGACAACGAGTGGTGTCTGCGGATGGTGCGCGCCGGGTGGGAGTTGGTCTTCGAGCCGGAGGCGGTCGTCATGCACCACGGCGCGGCCAGCTCGCTGAAGCGCTGGGACGAGCTGGAGAAGCGGCGCGTGCAGGCCGTCGCCTTCCTCGACTTCCAGCGCCACTGCCTGCCGCGCCGACGCCGGATCACGAACCTCCTGACGAGCTGCTTCCTGCTCTCCGTGCAGAGGACGGCCCGCCGCCTGCGCGGGCTGGAGAGCCGCGAGGTGGAGATGACGCTCCGCCTCCACGCCGCCGACCTCAAGCGCGCGCTGCGGGACGGCTGAACCGCGCGGATCGAACCGGGATGGACAGAGCAGAAGAAGTGCGGGAGGCGGGGGTCGCGGTGGTCGTCCCGGCGCTGAACGAGGAGGGGTCTATCGTGCGGCTGCTCGACGCGCTGGCCGGGCAGACGGCGCGACCGTCGGAGGTGGTCGTCGCCGACGGCGGCTCGTCCGACCGCACGCGCGAGCTGGTGCGCGAGTACGCCGCGCGCGCGCCTTTCCGCGTCGTGTTGGTGGAGACGGAGCGGGGCCTGCCCGGCCGCAACCGCAACGCGGCCATCGCGCGCGCCTCGCGCGAGTGGGCCGCCTGCGTGGACGCCGGGACGCGGCCGCGGCCCGACTGGCTCGAACGCCTGCTCGAAGGCGCGCGCCGCGACCCCGAGGCGCGCGTCGTCTACGGCGGCTTCGAGGCCGTCGCCGACACCGCCTTCACGCGCGCCGCGGCCGTCGCCTACGTGCCGCCGCCGGGCGAGCGGCCGCGCTCGACCGCGTCGTGCCTGCTCCACCGCTCGGCGTGGGAGCGGGCCGGGCGCTTCCGCGAGGACTTGCGCTCGGCCGAAGACCTGCTCTTCTTCCGCCAGTTGGAGCAGGCGGGCGTCCGCGCCGCCTACGCGCCCGAGGCCGTCGTCGAGTGGGAGCTGCACCCGACGCTCGGCCGCACCTTCCGCAAGTTCTCGGCCTACGCGCGCAACAACGTGCGGGCCGGGCTGGCGCGCGAGTGGCAGTACGGCGTGGCCCGCTTCTACCTCGCGCTGCTCGCGGCTGCGGCTGCGGGCCTCGTGCTCTACCGGCCGCTGCTGTTGCTGCCGCCCGCGCTGCTCCTCGCGCGCGGCGCGCGCCGCGTCTGGAAGTGGCACGCGGGGCTGCCGGCGGGCCGCCGCGCGCTGAAGACTCTTAACCTCCCGCACGTCGCGGCGGTCGCGTGGATCAACTTCGTCATCGACGTGGCGATGTTCTGGGGAACCTTCCAGTGGTTCGTCCACGACCGCGTGGGGGTGCCGGAGGGAGTAGACAGTAGACAGTAGTCAGTAGCCATTAGCGCCCCGCGCTGCTGACGCTGACGCCGACACGCGAAAGATTCATTGCTGAGGTTTTCTACTGACTACTGACTACTGACTACTGACTACTGACTACTGTCTACTACTTGTAATGCCCAGCACGCTCTACATCTGTTACTTCGGTCTGCGCGAGCCGCTCGTGCAGACGCAGGTCTTGCCCTACCTGCGGCAGTTGGCCGCGGGCGGCATCCGCGTCTTCCTGCTGACCTTCGAGCCGCAACTGAAACGGAAGTGGGGTGAGGAGGCGATGCGCGCCGAGCGCGAGCGGCTGGCGGCGCAGGGCGTCGAGTGGCGCGCGCTGGCGTATCACAAAAGTCCGAGCTTGCCGGCGACCGTCTACGACATCGCGGCCGGGGCGCTCGCCGCCTCGCGGCTCGTGCGCGAGCACGACATCGACGTGGTTCACGGGCGCAGCCATGTGGCGGCGGCGGTGGCCGCGGCCGTCAAGCGTCTGACGGGCCGCCCCTTCATCTTCGACATCCGCGGCTTTCTGCCCGAGGAGTACGTGGACGCGGGCGTGTGGCCGGAGGGCGGCCGCCTCTACCGCGTCGCCAAGCGCGTCGAGCGCCGCCTGCTCGACGCGGCCGACGGCTTCGTCGTGCTCACCGAGAAGGCGCGCGACATCCTCTTCCCCGGACACGCCGCCCCGGGCGCGCGCCCCGTCGAGGTCATCCCGTGCTGCGTGGACATGAGCCGCTTCCGCGCGGCGGCCGGGGTCTCGAGGGAGGAGGTGCGGCGCGAGCTGGGCGTCGAGGGCCGGCGCGTCGTCGTCTACGTCGGCGCGCTCGGCGGCTGGTACCTGACGGAGGAGACGGCCGACCTCCTCGCCCGCGCGCGCGAGCAAGACCCGTCGGCCTTCGCGCTCGTGCTCACGCAGAGCCCGCCCGAGATGATCGCCGCCCCCCTGCGCGCGCGCGGCGTCGGAGAGGCAGACTTCCTGATCCGCAAAGTCTCGCCCGCCGACATCCCGCGCTACCTGAAGGCCGCGGACATCGCCGTCTCCTTCATCAAGCCCTGCTTCTCGAAGCTCTCTTCTTCGCCGACGAAGCTGGCCGAGTACCTCGCGGCGGGCCTCCCCGTCGTCTGCAACGCCGGCATCGGCGACGTGGACGCGGTCGTCGAGGGCGAGCGCGTCGGCGTCATCGTCCGCGAGCTGAACCGGGACGCCTACCGCGACGCGCTCGCCCGCGTCGAGGCGCTCGCCCGCGAGCCCGAGACGGCCGCGCGCTGCCGC
>Ga0196977_1000281_pt1 | contig 29600 bp, 27 predicted proteins | sample S3v_1013CmetaG_FD_148634 | JGI IMG/M metagenome (GOLD analysis project Ga0196977, IMG submission 148634) | Soil microbial communities from Anza Borrego desert, Southern California, United States - S3+v_10-13C | ecosystem: Environmental > Terrestrial > Soil > Desert | place: USA: California... | reverse complement strand
AAGGCCGACAAGGCGTTCGACGATTTCGCCGGGGCGGCGCCCGACGCCGCGCGCAACCGACGCGTGCTCGGGCTCGACGGCTGACAGCTTGATCTAGGGGGAGAGTGGCAGTGGATCTGACCATCAGGGCGCGCCTGTCGGCGATGATGTTCCTGCAGTATTTCGTGTGGGGCGCGTGGTTCGTGCCGTTCGCGACCTACCTCACGCATCACGCGCTGGAGGACTCGGTCGGCACGATCTACTCGTCGCAGGGCTGGGCGGCGATCGCCGCGCCGCTGTTCGTCGGCGCCGTCGCCGACCGCTACTTCTCGGCCGAGAAGGTGATGGGCATCCTCCACCTGTTCGCCGGCGGCCTGCTGCTGCTGCTGTCGACCATCGGCGCCGACGCGGGGGTGATGTTCCTCGCCACGCTCGGCGTGCTGCTGGCCTACATGCCGACGATCGCGCTGTCCAACGCCATTGCCCTCAACGCCATCGCGGACAGCGAGAAGCAGTTCCCCGCGATCCGCGTGTTCGGCACCGTCGGGTGGATCGTCGCCGGCCTGATCGTCGGCGCCGTCCTGCCCGGCGAAGCCGAGCGCACGGCCGCCCCGCTCCACCTCGCGGCCGCCGTGGCGGTGCTCTACGGCCTCTATTCGTTCACGCTGCCGAGCACGCCGCCGCAGGCCGGGCAGGAGCGGCCGTCGGTGGTCACCCTGCTCGGGCTCGACGCGATCCGCTACGCCGACCGCAGCTTCTGGACGCTGATCGTCTGCTCGACGCTGATGATGATCCCGTTCTCGTTCTACAACGTCTACGCCAACCCGTTCCTCGACGACATCGGCGTGCGCAACCCGGCCGCGGTCCAGACCATCGGCCAGGTGTCGGAAGTGGGCTTCCTGCTGCTGCTGCCGCTGTTCTTCCGCTTCGTCGGAATCAAGGGCGTGCTGTTCGTCGGCATGGCCGCGTGGGCGGTGCGCTACGTGATCTTCGCCTACGGCTTCACCGCCGAGGGGCCGATCGAGCCGATGATCTATCTCGGACTCGCGCTGCACGGCGTCGGGTTCGACTTCGTGTTCGTCGCCGCGACGATCTGGGTCGGCAAGCATTTCGCCGCCGCCGCGAGCAGCCGCGCGCAGTCGTTCCTCGCGCTGATGACCTGGGGCGTCGGCTACCTGATCGGCAGCAACGCGGCCAACGCGGTGCAAGCCGGATCGGCCGGCGGCGGCACCGACTGGCAGAGCTTCTGGCTGCTGCCGGCGGGCTTCGCCGCGGTCACCGCGCTGATCTTCCTGGTGGCGTTCCGCGACCGCACCGCGCCGCCCGCGGCCGCGCCGGCCTGACCGGTCGGGCAGCCGGCGCCGGTTACTCCCGCTCCAGCACCCAGGCGAGGCCGCCGGCGAGGTGGTTGAGGAAGTTCGCGTCGGAATAGCTTTCCGCGGTGTGGCCCATCGCCGTGTAGAACACCCGGCCGCCGTCAAACTCGTGCGCCCAGCTGACCGGGTTGGGGTTCGCGTCGGGCTCGCCGATCGAGGCGGGATCGAGCGTCACCAGCAGCTTCATCCGCGGGTCGTAGTCGTCGAAGTAGTACCATTCGTCGACCCGGCGCATGATCGGCTCGACACCGCGGTTGGCGCGATGCGCCGGGTCGATGACGTGCAGCTCGCCTTCGGGCGTGCCCGCCGGGTGGCGCGCGAAATGGCCGCCGATCAACTGCTGGTACCACGGCCAGTTGTAGTGCGAGTCGGACGCGGCATGAATGCCGACCACGCCGCCGCCGCCGCGGACGAAGCGCTGCAGGGCCTCGCGCCGCTCCCCCTGGAACCACTCGGAGGCCGGGTCCTTCGGGTCGGTGCTGGTGCTCAGGAAGATGATCGCATCGACATCGGCCAGCCCCTCGGCGCTGAACACGGCCGGGTCCTCGCTGTGAACGATCGTCACTCCCTCGCGCGCGCCGAGCGCCTCGATCGCCGCCACGCCCGGCTCGATCGACGCGTGGCGATAGCCGGTCGAATGCGAGAACAGCAGCACGCGCGGCGATTCCCCGGGCACCGCCGCGCCCGCGGGCAAGGCCAGCCCGAGGCTTGCCAAAATCAGCGCCAGCAACGCGAGCCACTTCCGCATAATCCCTCCCTGCTCTCCTGGAGCCGTTTCAGTCCACGCCTCTTGCGCGGCCTGCTGGACAGGCCCGGGCAAGAGCAATAAGGTAGCGCTAACAAGACGCTATGGGGAGGGGTAATCGATGACTTTGGCGGGAGCCGGGCCGGCGCTCGATCGCCGGGCGCTGATGCGCGGCGCCATCCTCCTCGTCGGCGGCACCCTGGCGGCCGGCGCGATCGCGCCGGCGTTCGCCGCCACCGGGACCGAGCGGTTCTTCACTCCGGCCGAGCTGGCCATCGTCGCCGAATACGCCGAGATCGTCATTCCCCGCACCGACACGCCGGGCGCGAAGGATGCCGGCGTGCCCGAGGCGCTCGACGGGCTGATGGCCAACTGGGCCTCCGCCGAGCGCCAGGCCGAGTTCCGCGCGCTGGTCGAGCGAATCGCGGCGGCCGGGGTGATCGGCTCCGGCCCGGCGCAAGTCGACCTCGCCCGGCGCTTCGACGCCGCCCAGATGCCGGCCGATCCCGTCTATCGCCGGTTCAAGGAGCTGGTCCTGACGCTCTATTATTTGTCCGAGCCCGGCGCGACCCAGGAGCTGCGCTACGAGCTCACTCCCGGTCGGTGGGAGCCGTCGATCCCCGTCGGCCCCGATACCCGCGCCTGGGCGGCCTGAGGAAACTTCCATGTTCGATGCGATCGTAGTCGGCTCGGGAATGAGCGGCGGGTGGGCTGCCAAGGAGCTCACCGAGAAGGGCCTCAAGACGCTGGTTATCGAGCGCGGCGGCCACGTCGAGCACGGCGCCGACTATCTCGACGCCCTGCCGCCGTGGGAGCTCGAGAACTTCGGCATGGTGCCCGAGGACGAGGCCGCCGAGCACTATGCGATCCAGCGCCAGTGCTACGCCTTCACCACGGCCACCAAGCAGTTCTGGGTCAAGGACAGCGAGCACCCCTATACGGTCGCCGACGGCAAGCCGTTCATGTGGATCCGCGGCTACCATCTCGGAGGCCGCTCGATCATGTGGGCGCGCCAGTCGTACCGGCTCTCGCCGCTCGACTTCGAATCGAACGCGAAGGACGGGCACGGCTCGGACTGGCCGATCCGCTACGAGGACATGGCTCCGTGGTACGACCACGTCGAAACCTTCGCCGGGATCTCCGGCTCCCAGGAAGGCTTGCCGCAGCTCCCCGACGGGCAGTTCCTGCCGCCGATGGCGATGACCGACCCGGAAAAGGACTTCCGGACGAAGCTCGAGGCGGCCTACCCCACGCGGCGGCTGATCATCGGCCGTTGCGCGCACCTGACCGAGTCCCGCCCGCAGCACCGCGCGCTCGGCCGCGCGCCGTGCCAGTACCGCTCGGTGTGCGAGCGCGGCTGCTCCTACGGCGCCTACTTCTCGAGCCTGAGCGCGACGCTGCCGGCGGCGCGCAAGACCGGCAACCTGACGGTCGTCACCGATGCGATCGTCCACAGCGTGGTCCACGATCCCAAGACCGGCAAGGCGTCGGGCGTGCGGGTGATCGACGCGAAGACGAACGAGGGCCGCACTTACGAGGCCAAGGTCGTGTTCCTGTGCGCCTCGGCCATTCCGACCGCGCAGATCATGCTCAACTCGAAGTCGGAGGCATTCCCCAACGGCATCGCCAACCGCTCCGACGCGGTCGGCCGCTACCTGGTCGACCACATCAGCGGCATGGGCGCCAGCGGCACCTACCCCGGCTTCGAGGACCGCTATCACCGCGGCCGGCGGCCCAACGGCTTCTACATCCCGCGCTACCGCAACGTGACCGAGCCGGGCGAAGGCTACACCCGGGGCTACGGCTTCCAGGGCGGGGTGACCCGCGACAACTGGCGCCGCGGCAGCTGGCAGACCGGCGTCGGCGCCGAGTTCAAGGCCGGGCTGCGCGCGCCGGGCCCGTGGCGCATCAGCCTCAGCGGCTTCGGCGAGATGCTGCCGCGGCCGGAAAACCGCGTGACGCTCCATCCGACGCGGGTCGACAAGTGGGGCATCCCGCTGGTGCATATCGACTGCGGCCTGGGCGACAGCGATCGCCGCATGGTCGAGCAGGTCGGGGTCGACGCCCGGGAAATGCTCGAGCTGGCGGGCTGCACCGACATCTCGGTGCGCCAGCACTACGGCGGCGCCGGCCTCGGCATCCACGAGATGGGTACCGCCCACATGGGCAAGGACCCCGCCCGCTCGGTGCTCAACCAGTACAACCAGGCGCACGACGTGCCGAACCTGTTCGTCACCGACGGCGCGTGCATGGCCTCGAGCGGGTGCCAGAACCCGTCGCTGAGCTACATGGCGATGTCGGCCCGCGGCGCGCACTACGCCGCCGAGTTCCTCAAGGAAGGGCGGATCTAGCGGATCGGCGCGCTAGCCGGCCCGGGGCAAGTCGCCCGGCTCGAGGTTCGACGAGACCTTCCACAGGTCGATCTCGCCCTCCTGCGCGAAGCGGTCGATCTCGCGCAGCTCCTCCTCGGTGAACGCCGCCGCGTTCAGCGCGTCGAGCGAATCGTCGAGCTGGGCAACGTTGCGCGCGCCGATCAGCGCCGAGGTGACGCGCGGGTCGCGCAGGATCCAGGCGATGGCCATTTGCGCGAGGCTCTGCCCGCGCCGCCGGGCGATCGCGTCGAGCCCGCGGACCCGCTCGAGGTTCTCCGCCGAGATCAGCGATGGCGACAGCGAGCCGGCTTGCGCGGCGCGCGTCCCCTCGGCCACGCCGCCGAGATACTTGTTGGTCAGCAGGCCTTGCGCCAGCGGCGAGAAGGCGATGCAGCCGACGCCGAGCGCGTCGAGCGTGTCGAGCAGCTCGTGCTCGATCCACCGGTTGAGCATGGAATAGCTCGGCTGGTGGATCAGCAGCGGCACGCCTTCGGAGCGCAGGATCGCCGCGGCCTGCCGGGTCAGCTCCGGGGAATACGACGAGATGCCGACATAGAGCGCCTTGCCCTGGCGGTGGAGGTGGGCCAGCGCCCCCATCGTCTCCTCAAGCGGGGTCTTCGGGTCGACGCGGTGCGAATAGAAGATGTCGACGTAGTCCAGCCCCATCCGCCTGAGGCTCTGGTCGCAGCTGGCGATCAGGTACTTGCGGCTGCCGCCGACGTCCCCGTAAGGCCCGGGCCACATGTCCCACCCGGCCTTGGTCGAGACGACCAGCTCGTCGCGATGGCGGGCGAAGTCGCTCGCCAGGACGCGGCCGAAGTTCTCCTCGGCGGAGCCGTACGGCGGGCCGTAATTGTTCGCCAGGTCGAAGTGCGTGACCCCGCGGTCGAACGCGCGGCGGAGGATCGCCCGGCCGGTCTCGAACACGTCCGCACCGCCGAAGTTCTGCCACAGGCCGAGCGAGATCGCCGGCAGGTCGAGCCCGCTGCGGCCGCTGCGGCGATAGGGCATACTCCCGTCGTAGCGGGCGGAATCGGGAGCGTAGGGCGTCGTCATGGTCATGACCTTCGTTAGCGCGCGGTCGCGAAGCGCCAGATGGTGGTGGAGCGATAAGTCTCGCCCGGGCGCAGGACGGTCGACGGGAACTCCGGCCGGTTGGGGCTGTCGGAGAAGTGCTGCGTCTCGAGCGCGATCCCGCCGCGCCGGGGAATCTTCGCGCCCGTCGCGCTGACGTCCTCGCCGTCGAAATACTCGGCGGTATAGGCGTGGAGCGAGGGCTCGGTGGTCTCGACCGCCAGCGTGCGGCCCGATGCCGGATCGGCCAGCGTCGCCGCCAGGGCGAGGCTTCCGGCCGGCTTGTCGAGCACCCAGCTGTGGTTGTAGCCGCCGCGGTTGCCGGCGAGCAGCGGCGAGGGGTCGTCGAACCGATCGCCCACGCGGCGCGGCTGGCGGAAGTCGAGCACGGTGCCGGCGACCGGCGGGAACGCGCCCGTGGGGATGTCCTCCGCGTCGGTGGCGGCGTAGCGCCCGGCGACGAGGCGCAGCCGGTGATCCGCGACCGAGCCGCCGCCCGCCAGGTTGAAGTAGGTGTGGTTGGTCAGGTTGAGCACGGTCGCCGCGCTCGTGGTCGCCGCGTAGTCGATGCGCAAGGCATCGTCGGGCAGCAGCGAGTAGGTCACCTGCAGGCTCAGCTCGCCGGGAAACCGCTGCGCCCCCGCGGGATCGACCAACGTCAGCACCGCGCCGACGACGTCGCCGCGCTGGAACGGCCGCACCTGCCAGAGCTTGAAGGCGATCCCCGGCTCGGCGCCGCCGTGCAGCGCGTTGCCGGCGAGGTTGGGCTCGAGCCGGACCTCGCGCCCGTCGAGCGTGAAGCGGGCGTCGCGGATGCGCCCGGCGTAGCGCCCGACGACCGCGCCGAAGTAGTTCTTGCCGTTGAGCCGGCGGTACTCCGATTCGGACCCGTAGCCGAGCACCACGTTGGCCCGCCCCCCGTCGCGTCCGGCCGTCTCGATCGCCGTGATCACGGCGCCGTAGTTGAGGAAGCGGACCACCGTGCCGGCGCCGTTGCGCAGCACGTATTCGCGGATCTCGGCGTCGTCGTCGGCGATGCCGTCGAGCCCGGCCTCACCGACCTCGGCGGCCAGCGCCCCGGCCCGGTCGATCGCGGCCGGCGCGCACGAGGCCGCCAGGCCGACAGCCAGCGCGACGAGCTGCTTCACTCGTCTCGCCCGTAAAGCGCGTCGGCGGCGAGCGCGAGGAACATGTAGTCGGTGGTCCCGCCGCCCATCACGTATTCGCCCTGCTGCCAGAAGAACGGCCATTCCTTCAGCTCGGGCAAGTCGGGCCGGACGAGGTTGGTGCCCGAGATCACCCCTCCCGGAATGTACGACCAGTCGGCCCGGTTGACCCCGTAGGCGACGAGCGGCGAATCCGCGCCGACCCCGGACACGAAGCTCTCGGTGTTCTCGCCGGGATGCACGCCGAGCACAAAGTTGAGCGCATTGAGGAAGCTCTCTTGCGAGGTCGCCTGCGGCCAGCCCTTGTGGAAGAACCACTGCCGCACGCCGAGCGCCTGGATGGTCCACCCCGCGCCCCAGATCTCCGGCTCGTAGGGCACGCCGTAGGGGCTGTCGGTCCGCGCCCTGGCCTCGACCGTGCGCTGATGCGCCGCCACCGCCGCGGCGAGGCGCTGGCGGAAGCCCGCCGGCAGCCGGTCCTCGATCGAGGCCAGGTGCCAGGCGCTGCCGGCGACGTCGCCGAGGATCGCCGGCTCCATCGCCGCCAGCCGGTCGATGTAGCGCTGCTCTCCGGTCGACTGGGCGAGCTCGGCGAGCGCGAAAGTCCGGTTCGAGACGTCCCTGGCGCGGTCGAACGAAGCTTCCGTGATCGCCTCGGCCGCGTCGATCGCCTCCTGCCCGAGCGGCGAGCCGTGCGCGCGCATCACCCGCCCGGCGGCGGCGAGCCCGCCGGCGACGTACAGCTCGCGGTCGGGATTGTCCTCGGTGAACACCCAGCGGTCGTCCCACAGGATCGGATCGCCGTTGCTGTCGAGCCCGAGGCCCTCGACCGGCGCCTTGAAGCGGTTGTCGCTGTGATTGGCGGCATCGCCGAGCATCACGTAGGCGCGCAGGCTCGGGGTGATGATGCCGCGGTAGAGCCGGCCGAGCTCGCGGTAGCCGCCGAGCACCGTCAGCAGGCCGTGCTCGATCTGCTGGACGGCGTCGTTGGTCCCGTCGGGATCGCGGATCTCGACCACGCGCCTCTCCTGGTCGATCGTCGTCGCGTCGTAATCGAGCCCGAACTCCTCGACCATCTTGGCCAGCATCCACGTCGTGCCGATCTGCGATTCGACGCGCAGGTCGTAGTCGCCGGCATCGTGCCACCCGCCGCGGTCGAGGCCGGGGACGATGTCCCCCGGCGCGAACCGGGTCAGCGTCGAAGCGCCCTGGACGTAGCCGTCGATGTGATTGAGCGAGACCGGCGCCATCAGCGCATCGTCGAGATGGTCGAGCCCGTGCCACACGCGGTACTTCTCGTTGACCCGCATGTGGCACATCTGCACCGGCAGGAAATACTCCAGCGTCGGCTGCCAGACGTGGCGCGAATAGATCGCCGGATCGATGCGGAACGGATGCGAGCTCGCCTCGCCATAGGCGACCTCGTAGAGGCCCGGCTCGGTCACGGCGCTGAAATCGAACTCGGCGTAGCTGTAGCGCAGGAAATCGCCCCACACCCGCGGCACCGCGGCCATCACCCGCTCGCGCCCCGCGGGGGTCAGGCGGTACAGCGTGGCCTCGCCGGAGGGCACGGTGCCCTGCGCCAGCTCGATCACCGCGCGCTTCGGCTGCGCCGGCGCGTAGCCGACCTGCGACACCTGGATGACCGGCCCGTAGCTCCACCCCGGAACGGTCGTCGGGGTGACGATCCACTCGACCGCGCGCTCGGTGGCGCCGGCGGGGATCGGCGTGCGCACGACGAACCAGCCGTTGGGGTGCGCCGAGCGGCCGTCGATCAGCTGCAGCTCGCCCGAGCCGACGTTGCGGAACTCGATCCGCTGCATCTCGGCTTCGGGCGCCACGGTCAGCCGCTGGCCGGTGGCGAGCGGGGCGGCGACGACTTGCCCGTTGGGGTCCTGCACGGGGCCGTTGGCCTGCGCATTGCGCGGCACCGGCACCCGCGGCCCGTCGAGCGTGACCAGCGGACCCTCGGGCTGGCGGTTGAACAGCCCCGAGCGGCCGTCCATCAGCCATGCCCGGCCGAACAGCTCGCCGGGGAACAGCTCCATGTTGAAGCCCGCGCGGCCGACCCATTCGGGCGGCAGCGGCTCGGCCAGATCGACCGTGATGCGAAAGGCGTTGCCGCCCGCCGGGGTGACTGACACCGTGTAGTCGAGCTCGAGGTCGGGATAGAAGATCGGATTGAAGCCGTGGCCGTTCTTGGACGGGTCGGGATAGCGCAGCGTCTGGGTGATCGTCCCCGTCGCCGCGTCGATCGTGCGCTTCCCGGCCGAGGTCGGCATCGGCGACCATTGCCCCGGCTCCGGCTCGAGCCGCACGTCGCCGTTGGCCGCCACGCGCCGGCCGTGCTGGACTATCGTCACCCCGGTCTGGTGCCCGTCCGGGTAGATGTCGTCGAACACGATCACGTCGAGCGCGGGCGCGGTGAGGTACCCGCGCTTCTCGTCGAGCTCGAGGCCTGCTTCCGAACTCGCGGCGAGCAGGAAGGGCATCAGCCCCAGGAGGGCCAGTCTCCGAATACGCCTCATGCGCCTTTGCTCCTGTGCCTCGCCGATCTACGCGCCGGGCGTGCCCGTGGCCCCGGCGGCGCCCGCCCGCCGCTCGCGCAGCAGGTCCATCGCCGCGTGGACCAGCGCGACGTAGCTCGGGCTCATGTTGACCACGTATTCGTTCTCGCCCCAGAAGAACGGCCAGATGTCGCTGTTCTCGGGCAGGTCGGGCTTGACGATCAGCACCCCGGGGACGACGCCGCCGGCGATGAACGAGAAATCGGCCCGGTTGCTGCCGTAGGCGACTTCCTTCGACTGCGTGCCCACGCCCGAGACGAACGACAGGTCCGATCCCGGATGGGTGCCGTGGAGGTAATCGAGCGCCCTGAACACCAGGCTGCCGTCGGTCAGCTCGGGAAAGGCCTTGTGCAGCTCGTAGTCGATCAGCCCGACATCGATGACCGTGCCGTTGCCCGCCCAGCCGCCTTCGGTGATCGGCACTCCGTAGGGATTGCTCCGCGTCCGCTCGGGCAGGCCGGCGAGATAGCCGCGCGCCGCCGCCTCGACCTCGCCACGGAACGCCGCCGGCATGTGCGGCATGGCCTTGATCGCCAGCTCGCCGTGCGCGGGAAACCGCGCCGCGAGAGCGGGCCACATTTGGCTTATGCGTTCCGTGTATCGGGCGTCGCGCGTCGTCACCAGCAGCTCGACCGCCGCGGTGAACTCCTCGGTGTCGAGCGGCCCGCCGGTGGTGTTGCCGTGGCGGAAAGTATGCGGCGGGTGGCTGTGCTCCTCGTCCCAGGTGCGGCGCGCGATCGCCAGCGCCTTGTCCGCCAGCGCGTCGTTGTGGCCGCGCAGCGCCCGGCTCGCCGCCGCCAGCGCCGCCGCCGAGCCGTAGTTCAGCGCCGAGGCGCGACTGGTGAAGACCCAGCGGTCGTCGGGCGTGCCGCTGCGGCCTCCGCGCTCCTCGCCCGGCGCGAGCGACGGATCGTAGACCAGCCCGTCCGTCTTGCTGCCGGCGTCGCCGAGGTGCGTGTACTGCGCGACGTCGGGCTCGACGATGCCGTGGACCGCGAAGCCGACCGCGTCGAACTGCGCGACGAGCTGGAGCACGCCGTGCTCGATCTGCTGGACGAAGTCGGCGCGCCCGTCGGGCACGTGCATCTCGACCCGGCGGCGGGCCTGGTCGATCAGGGTCGTGTCCCGCGTCGGGCGGTGCCGTTCCCAGGTGTCGACCAGCGTCCGCACGACAGCATATTGCGTCTGCGTTCGCTGGTCGAAGTCGCCCGCGTCGAGCCAGCCGCCGACCGCCAGCCCGGGGATGTGCTCGCCGGGCGCGAACCGCGTGTCGGTGGTCGGGCCCTGGCGGTAGAGGTCGATGTGCTCGTGGTCGACCGGCGCCTGGCGCGCGTCGTCGCGGTGCGGATCGCCGTGCCACACCCGGTAGGCCTCGTTGACCAGCATGTGGTCCATCTGCACCGGCAGGTAGACGTCCATGCTCGGATGCCAGGCGTCGGCGTAGACGTCGGGCGCGATGCGGAAGGTCGCGGTGCGCCGGCCGGCAAATTCGAGCATGTACAGACCGGGATCGCGCACGCTGCTGAAATCGAAGGTGCGATAATCGTAGCGCAAGTAGCGCCCCCACGGCGCCGGCGCCGCGGCCAGCGCTTCGCTCACCGCGCCGTCGGCGGCGACGCGCAGCAGGCGGGCCTCGCCGCCCGGCGGGGCGTTCGGGTCGAGCTCGATCACCGCCAGCTTGCGCTGCTCGGGGGCGTAGCCGAGCTGCGAGTGGCCGATCACCGGCGGCCGCACCCAGTCGCCGACCGAGTTCGCGTGGACGGTCCATTCGAGCACGCGCCCGGTCGCGCCCGACGGCAGCTCGCCGCGCAGCACGAACCAGCCGTTCTGCGCCTGGTTGCGGCCGTCGTACAGCCGCAGCGGGCCGCTGGCGGAGGTGACCGTCACCCGGCGCGCCGGGTCCTCGGGCGCGAGGACGATCGTGCGGCCCTCGGCGAACGGCACCGGCTCGGCCCCCGGCCCGACGTCGCGCCCGCTCGACGGCAGCCGCTCGCCGCCGGCGACCATCGCCGACGCCGGATGGAGCGGAAACGCGCCGGCGGTGCCGTCGGCCATGAAGCTGCGGTGGAAGTAGGCGCCGGGCATGAACTCGAGATTGAACCCGGCCTTCCCGGCCAGCGCCGCCGGCAGCGGCCGGTCGAGGATCACCGCCAGGTGGACGGCCTCGCCCGCGCGCTCGGCGCGGATGCGATAGCCAAAGTCGTGCTCGGGATACTCGAGCCGCACCTCGATCGCGCCGGTGGCCGGATCGACCGTGCGCTCGACCATCCGCCCGATCGGGTCCCACTGCCCCGGCGTGGCCGACAGGCGGACGTCGCCGTTCGTGGCGGTGCGCACGCCCTGGTGGACGATCTCCACGCCGCTGATCTTGGCGTCGGCGAACAGGCCGTCGTACCAGTTGCTGAACACCAGGTAGTTGACCCCGCGGGCCTCGAAGTAGCCGGCGTCGTTGAGCGTGAGATCCTCGGCCAGCGCGGCCGGCGCCGCCAGCGCCGCGCCGGCGGCCAGCGTGCACCCGACGAGGAATCGCGTCATCCTCATGCCCATCGTTCTCCCGGCCGGCGTTGTTGTTAGCGCTACCATTTCAAAACTTCGCGCCCCGCGCAAGCCGGATCGCACGGGCTTTGGGAAACTCGGCGATTGGGGGAAATGGTGCCCAGAAGAGGACTCGAACCTCCACGCCCTTTCGAGCGCCGCCACCTGAAGACGGTGCGTCTACCAATTCCGCCATCTGGGCACGGGGCCGCGCGGTCGTCGTAGGCCGGCTGCCGGTAGGGGCGCGCCACTAGCGAAGGGGCGGGTGGGTTGTCAACGCCCGCGAGCCGCTTGCGGCGCCTCGCGGCATGCGGCATGGGCGGGCCGAGCCGGCGCGGAAGCGACCGCGCGGCCGCCGGATCGGGAACAGGCCATGGCGCACATCGCACCGCTCGAAGACAAGCTCGTCGTGCTGATCGGCGGCAGCGGGTTCCTCGGCACCCACGTCGCGCAAGAGCTGCTCCGCCGCGGCGCGCGGCTGCGCATCGTCGACCGCCACCCGGAGAAGGCGTTCCGCCTCAAGCCGCTCGCCAACCTCGGCCAGATCCAGTTCGCCCGTTGCGACGTCAGCCGCCCCGGCAGCATCGGCACGGCGATGCAGGGCGCCGACGCGGCGGTTTACCTCGTCGGCACGTTCGGCGCCGACCAGCAGGCGCTGCAGGCCGATGGCGCGGGCACCGCCGCGCGCGCGGCGGCGGCGCAAGGAGCGGGGGCGTTCGTCTACGTCTCGGCGATCGGCGCCGACGCGGCATCGGACAGCGGCTACGCGGCGACCAAGGGGCAGGGCGAGGCGCAGGTCTGCGCCGCCTTCCCCGCGGCAACGATCGTGCGCCCGTCGGTGCTGTTCGGCGAGGACGACCAGTTCGTCAACCTGTTCGCCAACCTGATCGCCTACGCCCCGGTGCTGCCGGTATTCGGCAGCGACGCCCGGCTCCAGCCGCTGTTCGTCGACGATGCCGCGCTGGCGGTGGCCAACGCGCTCGCCGACCCGGCGCGGCACGGCGGCCGGACGTACGAGCTGGCCGGCCCCGAAGTGCTGACGATGGCCGAGCTGCACCGGCGCATCTCCCGGGCGCAAGGGCGCGAGCGCGCGTTCCTGGCGGTGCCCGACCCGCTGTGCGCGCTGTTCGCCGCGCTGCCCGGAACGCCGATGAGCTCGGACCAGTGGAAGCTGCTCAAGCGCGGCAGCGTCGCCTCGGGCGAGCTGCCGGGCTGCGCCGAGCTCGGCGTCCAGCCGCGCCCGCTCGGGCTGTTCCTCGACCGCTGGATGACCCGCTACCGCAAGCACGGCCGGTTCGGCGACAAGCGCGAGCCGGCGTAGCCGCTCTCAGCCCTCCGCCGGCGCCGCTCCGCCGGGCAGCAGGGTGAGCGGCTCGACCAGCAGGATCGCCCCTTCGCTGCCGCTCACCCGCACGCGCTCGCCGGAGGCGACGTTCGGCCCGCGGGCGATCCATTCGCTGTCGCCGAGCCGGACGCGGCCGCTGCCGTGCTCGATCGCCTGGACCACCAGCGCGGTCTCGCCGACCAGCCGCGCGCCGCGGCGGTTCATCAGCGGATCGGCGCTCTCGATCGGCCGGTCGCGCAGGAACCGCCGGGCCGAGAACGCCAGGATCAGCGACAGGAACACGAAGTCGATCACTTGCATCGGCAGCGACATGTCGAGCGCCAGGGTGAGCACGCCGGTGACGATCGCCGCCAGCGCCAGCCAGATCAGGTAGACGCCGGGAACGAGCATCTCGAGCCCGGCGAGGACCAGCCCGAGCGTCAGCCACACCCAGTGCGCGGCGAAGCCGTCGAGCCAGTCCATCAGCCGCGGCCGGTGTGCGGCACGGCGGCCCGCGAGCGCGGGGGCGGCAACGGCGTGCCGGCAGCCGGGGTCGTCACCGCGCCCTCGACCGGGGCAATGGCCTCGCGCACCAGCTCGCCGATGCCGCCGAGCGTGCCGATCAGCTGGGTCGCCTCGACCGGGAACAGGATCGTCTTGGCGTTGGGCGAATCGGCGAACTTGGCGACCGCCTTGGTGTATTCCTGGGCGATGAAGTAGTTGATCGCCTGGTTGCCCGACTGCGCGATCGCGTCGCTGACCGCGCGGGTCGCCTCGGCTTCCGCCTGCGCCGCGCGCTCGCGTGCCTCGGCGTCGCGGAAGGCGGCTTCCTTCTTGCCTTCGGCCGAGAGGATCGCCGACTGCTTCTCGCCCTCGGCGCGCAGGATGCGGCTGGCGCGTTCGCCCTCGGCCTCGAGGATCTCGGCGCGCTTCAATCGCTCGGCCTTCATCTGCCGCGCCATCGCCTCGGAAATGTCGATCGGCGGGCGGATGTCCTTGATCTCGACGCGGGTGATCTTGACCCCCCACGGGCTCGTCGCGTGATCGACCACGCCGAGCAGCCGGGCATTGATCTCGTCGCGCTTCGACAGCGTCTCGTCGAGGTCCATCGAGCCCATCACCGTGCGCAGGTTGGTGGTGGTGATCGCCATGATCGCGCCGTAGAGGTTCGACACCTCGTAAGCCGCCTTGCCGGCGTCGAGCACCTGGAAGAACACCACCGCGTCGACCCCGACCATCGCGTTGTCGCGGGTGATGATCTCCTGCCCGGGAATGTCGAGCACCTGCTCCATCACGTTGACCTTCTGGCCGACGCGATCGATGAACGGGATGATCAGGTGCAGCCCGGGCTCGGCCGCGAGGGTGAACTTGCCGAGCCGCTCGACCGTGTACACGTAGCCCTGGCGCACCACGCGCACCGCCATCAGCAGGAATATGACCACCAGCGCCAGCAGCGCGATCAGGAATGGACCCATCCGAACGTCTCCCCCGTAGTTCCTCGGCGGCATCCTATCCCGCGGCGGTGGGCGAGCAAAGCGAAAGCGGACCGGAGCCGGCCCGCGCGAGCCAGGGGCCGCTTTTTTCCGCTTTTTCTCGGGCCGGCCGAGCCGCTAGATTCGGCGCGGGACGGAACGTGATTCGGGGGATTGAGTGCACTCTGTGCAGGATTCGTCCGTGCGCACCGCGGCCCCGCGGCTGCCGCACCGCGCCTGGTACTATCGCCTCGGCAAGAAGGCCCGCCGCACGATCGACCGGCTGATCGCGCGCTCGTCGCTGATCGACACCGGCCCGCTGCTCGCGGAATTCCCGTGGATGGGCGAGCTGTCGCGGCGCTGGCGCGCCATCGCCGCCGAAGCCCGGGCGCTGCTGCCGACCGTCGACGAGATCCCGCCGCTGCGGCTGGTCTCGCCCGATCACGGGCGGATTTCCCCTGACGACCAGTGGCGCTCGTTCTTCCTGTACGGCTACGGCTACAAGGTCGAGGCGAACTGCGCCCGCTGCCCGGAGACCACCCGCCTGGTCGAGACGATCCCCGACCTCAACAGCGCGTTCTTCTCGATCCTGCTGCCGGGGACGCACATCGTCCCCCACCGCGGCCCGACCAAAGGGCTGGTGACCGGCCATCTCGGCCTCAAGGTGCCGCAGTCCGGCCGCTGCTTGATGCGGCTCGACGGCCGCGACGTGACCTGGCGCGAAGGCGAGTGGCTGGTGTTCGACGACACCTACCGCCACGAAGTGTGGAACGACGCCGACGAGCCGCGGATCGTGCTGCTGGTGCAGGTCCGCCGGCCGCTGCGCGGCCTCGGCAAGGTGGCCGCGCAGCTGTTCCTGTCGGGCATCCGCCGCTCGCCGTTCGTCCAGGAAGGGCGGACCAACCTCGCCGGCTGGGAGAAGGCGCTGCGCGCCGGCGACACGCCGGATTGAGCGCGGGGCGGGCGTACATTGTATTGCCCGCAAGAGCGCACTAAGGCGGACAAAATCAACGATAACTGCGAATAGCGGCGGGAGTGGAATCGGCATGAGATTGGGCATGATTGTGGCCGCGGGCGTCGCGCTCGCCAGCCTCGGCGGCGCGCTGGCAGCGCAGGATGCTCCGGCGACACCGGCCGCGCAGACGCCGGCACCGGCGCCGCCGCCGCAGCGCCAGGGCCCGCCGCCCACCGCGCCGCTCGGCGACGGGCCGTGGGACGTGCAGAGCGCCGATGCCAAGCTGCACGTCGAGGTGGTGGCGCGCGGCCTCGACCATCCGTGGGGCCTGGCCTTCCTGCCCGACGGCGCGATGCTGGTGACCGAGCGGCCGGGCCGGCTGCGGGTCATCCGCGACGGGGTGCTCGATCCGGCGCCGATCGAGGGCTTGCCGACGATGATCACCGCCGGCATCGCCGGGCTGACCGACATCGTGCTCGATCCCGATTTCGCCGAGAACCGGATCATCTACCTGAGCTACAGCAAGTCGCACCCCGACGCCGGCGCCACGCCCACGCCGCAGGCCAACTCGGCCAACGCGGTCTTGCGCGCGAAGTGGGACGGCGGCAGCCGGCTGAGCGAGGTCGAGGACATCTTCGTCGCCAGCCCGTGGTACGGCGCGCCGCCGATCCCCACCCGCTGCTGCGGCCAGGGCCCGGCGTTCGGCAGCTACGGCGGGCGCATGGCGATCGACAAGGACGGCTACCTGTTCGTCACCAGCGGCGACCGCAACTACGGCGAGCTGGCGCGCGACACCGGCAACCACATCGGCAAGGTCCTGCGCCTCAACCGCGACGGCAGCGTGCCGCGCGACAACCCGTTCGTCGGGCGCGCCGGATATGCGCCCGAGATCTGGTCGACCGGGCACCGCAACCCCACCGGGCTGACGATCGACCCGGCCACCGGCGCGCTGTGGGAGACCGAGTTCGGACCGCGCGGCGGCGACGAGGTCAACCGCATCGAGCGCGGCGCCAACTACGGCTGGCCCGATGTCACCCAGGGTTATCACTACAACGGCGAGGCGCCGGCCAAGGGCGTGCGCAACGTCGCGGGCATGACCGACCCGGTGTGGGCGTTCGGCCCGCCGTCGCACAACCCGGGCAACCTGGCGGTCTATCGCGGCGCAGCGTTCCCGGCCTGGCAAGGCAACCTGCTGATCGCGATGATGAACCGCACGTTCGTGCGCATGGAGCTGGCGCCCGACGGCCACGTCGTCGCCCAGGAAGCGATGCTGGCGAACCTCGGCCAGCGCTTCCGCGACGTGCGCGTCGGGCCCGACGGGGCGGTCTACCTGCTGACCGACGAGACCGCCGGCGCGTTGCTGCGAATCACCCCCGGCAGCTGAGCTATTCGCGGGTCGCGGGCGCGCCCGCCTCGGCCTGGGCCTGCAGCCGCAGCTGGCGGTTGACGCCCTGGACCTTGGTGATCCCGGGGATGTTGGGGATGTCGTCGTAGACCGCGGCAAGGTAGGCGCGGTCGAAATCGGTCATCTGCAGCGGCGGGCTGCCGTCGGCGTCGAACAGCGCGAGGATCGAATCGAGCGCCTGCCCGTCCTCGGTCGGGCGGGTGCGGGCGAGGCCGCGCATCGTCGCGTAGTCGGCCAGCTGGAGCAGGGTCTTGCCCTGCGCGTCGGCCATGTCGAACAGCACCACGACCGAGACGATGTCCTCGCGCGTGCCGACGTAGATCTTCGAATGCGCCATCCACATGCTCGCGGTCGGCGGGTTGCCGCCCTGGCCGCGCTGGACCGGGATGCCGTCGCGGGTCTTGGTCTGGGTCGTGGTCCACACCCGCACCGGGCCGTCCTCGGCCAGCAGCTCGCGCCGCTCGTGCAGCGGCAGGCTGCGGAACAGGTAGCCCTTCTCGTCCTCGAGCGCGGCCAGCTCGGCCTGCCCGTCGCGGACGAAGGCGACGATGAAGTTGGGGGTGCAGCGGCCGTCGTCCTCGGTCAGCCACATGTCGAGCCGCTCGGCGTTGGCGCGGATGCGGTCGATCATCAGCGAGGCGTAGTCGGCCTTCATGCCGATGATCCCCGGGCACAGCCGGTCCTCGAACCGCGGCAGCGGCGATTCGCGCAGGCCGCTCTGGGCGGTGATCGAGCGCGCCTGGCGGGTGATCTCGCGCGCCGTCGGCGGCGCCTCCGGGCGGCCGGTGACGACGATGTTGCCGTCGGCCGCCGGCTCGCCGGCCCGCTCCTGGGCGAAGGCGGGCGCGGCCGCGGCCAGCGCGCCGGCGAGGCCGGCCAGCACGAATGCGCCTGTTCTGCTCATGCAGCTCGAAACTCCGTCGATGGGTGGGACCGGCGACCGCAGGCTATTGCTCGAACACGTCCACCCCGGTGGCCTGCTCGAGCGCCAGCTGGCGCAGCGGGCCGGGGATGTTGGGCTGCCCTTCGTAGAGCTCGCCGAGGAACGCGAGGTCGAACTCGGTCAGCCCGGCCGGGCGCTCGCCGCCGCCGTCGAACAGGCTGACGATCGAGCGTCCGCGCGCCGCCTCGGTTTCCGGCAGCGTGCGGGTCAGCCCGCGGAACACCGCGTAGTCGGCCAGCTGGGTCAGCGTCAGCCCGGCGACCGCGTCGCGGTCGAGCAGCACCAGCGACGAGACGATGTCGTTGCGGGTGGCGGTGTAAATCTTCGAATGCGCCATCCACATCGTCGTCTGCGGGATGTCGACGAGGTTCTCGCGCCGGCCGATGAGGATGCCGTCGCGGCTGACCGGGCGGACGCGCAGGAACGCCCGCGCCGGCCCGCTGTCGTCGAGCAGCTCGGCCCGCTCGCGTACGGTCAGGTCGGCCAGCGACCAGCCGCGGCGCTCCTCCATCCGGCGGGCGAACGCCTGCCCGTCGGCGACCACGGCGAGCACCAGGTTGGCCTCGCAGCCTTCCTCCGCCGCCAGCCGCCGGCCGAGGCTCGCGGCGACCTCGCGCATGCGGTAGACGATCATCTCGGCGAGCTCGACCTTGAGCCCGGCGACGCCGGGGCAGATCGGGTCCTCGAACCGCGCCAGCGGCTCGTCGACCGCGCGCGCCGCGGCCGGGGCGGCGGCGAGCAGCGCGCCGGCGAGGCCGGTCAGGGCGAGGGCGGCAATCCGGGCAAGCATCGTTCGTCTCCCAGGCGGGGCGGGCGGCGATTATCCGCCATTCCGCCGGGGGGAGCAACGCCCGAGTTGTCGCAAAGTGTCGGCCTGCGCCGCGCTCGAAGCCGACCCGCGGGCCCAGGGCGACGAAGGCGACGAAGGCGACAGCGCGTCGCCCTCCCCGCAACCCCCGCAACCCCAGCGATTCCGCGGCCTTGCGGCCCCCGGCGACCGGGCGACACTTTCCCGGCCCGAACCGCCTTCCGCCCCCCGGCCCGGCCCGCCGCGCCGACGCCGGCGCGCGGCGGGGCGTGGAGCGTGTCCCGAGCCGGCCGCGCGAGCGACGCGGCGGCGCCTGGGCCCGGCTCGCCTGGCGGGCGGACCCACACGCGACAGCGAAGCCGGGCGGGAATCGCTCGAGCGGCCGGAATGAACCACAAGTGGGGGGCTGTAGGACAATGGTTTTTTTGGGGACGCCCGCGTGCAAGCGAGGATGGCGCAGCAACCGCAAGCTTAGACGCGGATCAGCGCCGGAACGGCCGGGGCCGGCGAGCCCATCGCGAGCCAGCCTTCGGCGAAGCCTGTCTGAGCGCAGCCGAAGGGCGGCTTTGCCGGGGCGGGCCCTCAGTCCGCGACCTGCGCGACGGCCCGGCCGACCGAGCCGCCATCGGCGAGCGCCTCGATGAACGCCTTCTGCCGCTCGGGCGTCCAGCCGTCGTGGCGGTACTTGCGCGGGACGGGCGTGAACTCGGGCAGCGGCGGACGCTCGTCGCGGGGGACGGGGGTGCGGTTGCGCATGGGTTTGCTCTCCTGGCGCGCGTGGAACAAAACGCTAATCGGCCAGGATATGGCAAAAGTGGGGGGCTGTAGGAAAATGGTTTTTTCCCGTTGCGGCTGCGCAAGACTGTGCACAAGGCGCCACCGGCTCTAGCCCTTTCAACGGTCGAATTTGCCGTGCGCAAAAATTGGTGTTACCCATCGGGAAACAAAAATCGGAAAAAGCTGTGGATATCTGCTTTGCGGACGAGGAGATTCAGCACCTCTATTGCTGCCGCGGCAAGCTCGTCCAAAAGTTCGGCGCAGAACTAACCCGAAAGATTTGCTGTCGACTGTCGATCCTAGCGGCGGCGCCTTGCCTAGCTGATGTACCGACTTCGCCACCAATTCATCTCGCTGCAATGGATGGAAAGGGCACCTTTTCTGTCGCCTTGGATCCGGCACATCGACTTCAATTCAGCGCGCCCGCGGGCTCTGGGCGCGCGCATGACCTATCGAAGGTAGTCACTGTCTTAATCACGGGGCTGATTTCAGTCCCCATCGCCAAGGGAAAAGCAAAATGAATACCGTGGCCAATCGGTACTCCTATACGCCGGATCACGCCGCTCCACCGGGTGATTTAATTATGGAGTACTTGGAGCAACTCGGCATTTCCGCTCGCGAACTGGCGCGTCGTTGCGGGCGGTCTGGTAAACTTCTGGCGGAGATCATTTCAGGCAAAGCATCCGTGGAGCCAGAGACGGCTCTTCAGCTTGAACGAGTATTAGGAGTGTCGGCTTCCATTTGGACTAACATGGAGGCGGCATACCAGCTGCATCAGGCTCGCGAGGCCGAAGATGAGGAGCTTTGCTCTTTTTACGACTGGGCCATCACCTTTCCCTTGAAGGAATTGGCGGAACGTAATTACATTCAGCGATCCAATTCTAAATCAAAGCAAGTACGCGAACTCTTGGAGTTCTTTGGGGCAGGAAGTGTCAAAGCTTGCGATGATCGTTTCGAAGAGTTGCTGGCTGTTGACTTCAGGACATCAGATTCTTTCCAGAATAATCTACCCTGCCTTGCTGCTTGGTTGAGGATAGGGGAGCTTAGAGCGGCTCAGATCAGAACCGAAGAGTATGAGCGGGAAGCGTTTGTCGCTGCGTTGAAGAAAATACGGGCGTTGACCGTAGTTCCTATCGAGAAAGCATTACCAAAGATTGAGCGCGAGTGCGCAAACGCGGGCGTAGCTTTTGTACTAGAGAAGCCGCTTCCCAAGATTCGTGCTAGCGGCGTGTCACGCTGGCTATCTCCTCGCAAGGCGCTAATCCAGCAAAGTCTTCGACATATGTCGGACGACCATTTCTGGTTTACGTTTTTCCACGAATGCGCGCATCTTTTGCTTCACAGCCGCAAGGCCGTATTTATCGACATGACCAAGGGGCCAGGAACTGGCGATCCCAAACAGGAAGCCGAGGCCAATGTCTGGGCGGCCGACTTCCTAATTCCCACGGCCGATATGCGAAAGTTCATCGCGGGCTTTGCCGGGTCGGCGGACGAGGTGCGGAAGTTCGCCACCAAATGCGGAATCGCGCCGGGAATCGTGGTTGGCCAGCTGCAGCACAGCGGCGTGATCGGTTTCGGCGGACCTCTCAACAAGCTGCGGACTTTTTACCGATGGGTGGATTGAGCGATACGCATTAGGAAACGGGCTGCTGCACAAAGCTGTTACCTTTTGCGTAACAGCAGGTTGACCAACCCCTAGGCTCGGGCGTATTTCATGGCTGCGGCGATTCCCGCCGTGGAGACAGGCCATGACTGAGCACATTGAAAAGGAACCCGTCCGTTCCGACGAGGACCACGGCGGCAAGCCCGACGACGTCGGGCAGAACAAGCCCTTCGAGAACGAGGTGATCTACAACGGGGTTGCCAAGGAGATCACGGTCTCCAAGGCCGAGCTGATCAGCAGCGTGCTGCAGAAGGCGATTGCCGCGTTCGGCAACCTGCCTGCGCCGCACACGCTGGCACTCTACGACGCCGAGGGGCGCGAGCTCCCCGATGGCGAAACCGTGCACGACGCGAAGCTGAAGAAGGGCGAACGCCTGCAGCTCCGCCCGTCGACGGTGAAGGCCGGCTAGTGTTCCGGCTTCCGCGCCGCATGCTCGAACAGAGCTTCTCCATCTTTCGCGCATGCGGCGCCAACCGGCGCGAGTGCCAAGTCTACTGGGCGAGCAGCTGGACCGACCCGAACTGCTTGACCCACCTTTTCCACCCGCGCCACAGCGCGGGCGCCTACGGACTCGCCATCAACGATCAGTGGCTTGGCGAATTCTGGTCCGAACTTGCGAGCCGCAACCTGGGCGTAAGGGTGCAGGTGCACACCCATCCGTACGAGGCTTTCCATTCCGAAACGGACGACGCCTTCCCGCTCCTATTCGATGTGGGGTTCCTGAGCCTCGTTATCCCCAATTTCGCCAAAGGGCCGGTCGGGTTCAAGGACGCCTACCTCGCCGAGATTCAGGCCGACGGCAGTTGGGCTGAAGTTCCCGCCGCTTCGCGGATTGTCGTCGATGACCAGGGCTAAGGAGCTTTCCCGCACGACCGCGCTCTACAGGGCGGACCTTGGCATTAATTCCGATGCTGTGGTCGACGCTGTTCTGCGCCGCATCAACGTTCTCTTGGCTATCGGCCACCCAGCGAGCAGCACGCGCGCTGGACAGGCGGCTGTGTTGACGGCGGCGCTATTGTTGGCGCGCACGGGCTTTCAGGTATTCATTCAGGCGGTGGACGGTCCGCTGGTCGGTCACCAACCACCCTTTGAGGGAGCTTCGCTCCACGAAGCGGTCCTGGGCATACAAGGGGAACTTGTCGAGGGGTCGAATATTCGTCTCGGCGCTCCCGACCGCGTGGACGTCGCCTTTGATTTCGGCACGGCATCCGCGATCGCACCGTACGAAGCACGGCGAACGGTTCATGTCGGCTGGACCGCTTGGTCGGGCGAGATTTCCGACTGGCCATTTCAGGTTTCGTGTACCGAATTTGATTGGCCCATGGGCGCGATGGCAGCGGCGGTGATGGTGGCTGCCGAGGTCGCTAAGATGGCCGCACGCAGGCTTGCGCCCCTGTCAGCTGATGGCAGGGCCACCGATGAACGGTTTGCTGCATCGAGCTCCGCGACGTTCGTGCTCGCCGAGGAAAGCACACCTCGCCTCGCTATGCTCGGCGAATTCACGGCTATTAGCGCGGGCGCTGTGTCTAACGGCCTGTTCTACGCGCTCTCTCGCCTGCCGGGTGTGCACGGGCGCGCCACAGTCTTCGACGGCGACACTTCGGATCCGTCGAACCTGAATCGGAACATGATGCTCTCGAAGCGCTACTTGCGCGACGCGATGTCACTCAAGGTGGAGTTGTTAGCTCACCTAAGCCACGGTCTGAAGGTCCTTCCGGTACCTCGTGCCTTCGTGGAGACTGATCTTTCTCACTTGGCTGGCCGTGTAGCGGTTGGCGTGGATCATGTGCCTTCGAGGTGGCTGCTCGCACGCGCACGGTATGACTGGATGGGCGTCGGCGCGACATCCCACTTCGACGTCCTGAACTCGGTCCATTATCCGATTTCGGGGTGCTGCGCCTGTCTGCATCCTCATGACGAGCCGGGTCCGCCGATCACCCCCACGATCGCACACACCTCGTTTCTTGCTGGACTGCTCCTCGCGACCGACCTGATCGTTGATGCGGCCGGAGCGACCGCCGCGCTAAGCTCACGCCAGCGGTACGTTTACACCACGGCGTTTGGACGTGAGCACACCGAACTTCGGGCTGGTATCTTTCCGCGCTCCGACTGCCCCGCCAAGTGCGCCGCCTCGCAAATCAAGCGTACAGGCTGATTACCCCTCAACCCGCCTTGCCGCCTTCTTCCGCTCATGCGGATCCAGATACCGCTTGCGCAACCGGATGCTCTGCGGGGTGACCTCGACCAGCTCGTCGTCCTGGATGTAGGCGATCGCCTGCTCGAGCGTCATCCGCCGCGGCGGGGTCAGGCGCACGGCGTCGTCCTTGCCGGTCGAGCGGAAGTTGGTCAGCTGCTTGGACTTGAGCGGGTTGACCTCGAGGTCCTGCGGCTTGGCGTTCTCGCCGATGATCATCCCTTCGTAGAGCTTCTCGCCGGGGCCGATGAACAGCACCCCGCGCTCCTCCAGCGCGTTGAGCGCGTAGGGCACCGCCTCGCCCTGCTCCATCGAGATCAGCACGCCGTTCTGGCGGCCCTGGATCGGGCCCTTCCACGGGCCGTAGCGCTCGAACAGGCGGTTCATCACCCCGGTGCCGCGGGTGTCGGAGAGGAACTCGCCGTGGTAGCCGATCAGGCCGCGGCTCGGCGCGCTGAAGGTGATGCGGGTCTTGCCGCCGCCACTGGGGCGCATGTCGGTCATCTCGCCCTTCCGCTGGGCGAGCTTCTCGACCACGGTGCCGGCGTGCTCGTCGTCGACGTCGATGACGACCGTCTCGTAGGGCTCCTCGCGGCTGCCGTCGGGGCCGTCGCGGAACAGCACGCGCGGGCGGCTGATCGACAGCTCGAAGCCTTCGCGGCGCATCGTCTCGATGAGCACGCCCAATTGCAGCTCGCCGCGGCCGGCGACCTCGAACGCGTCCTTGCCGGCGCTCTCGGTGACCTTGATGGCGACGTTGCCTTCGGCCTCGCGCTCGAGCCGGTCGCGGATCACGCGGCTCTGCACCTTGTCGCCCTCGCGCCCGGCGTAGGGGCTGTCGTTGACCGAGAAGCTCATCGCCAGCGTCGGCGGGTCGATCGGGCGCGCGGCGATCGGCGCGGTGACGGTGGGGGTGGCGATGGTGTTGGAGACGGTCGCCCTGGTCAGCCCGGCGATGGCGACGATGTCGCCCGCCTGCGCGCGCTCGACGGGCACCCGCTCGAGGCCCTGGAAGGCGAACACCTTGGTCGCGCGGCCGTCCTCGACCGTGTGCCCGTCGACGTCGATCGCGCGGATCGGGGTGCCGACCTCGAGCGTGCCGCTCTCGATGCGGCCGGTGAGGATGCGGCCGAGGAACGGGTCGCGGTCGAGCAGCGTGGCGAGCATCCTGAACTCGCCGTCGGTCGGCAGGCCGGGCTCCGGCACGTGGCCGACGATGGTCAGGAACAGGTCGGTCAGGTCGCCCGAGCGCACGGTCGGGTCGGCCCCCGCGTAGCCGGCGCGGCCCGAGGCGTAAAGCACCGGGAAGTCGAGCTGGTCGTCGTTGGCCTCGAGCGCGACGAACAGGTCGAACACCTCGTTGAGGACCTCGTCGGGGCGCGCGTCCGGGCGGTCGATCTTGTTGACCACGACGATCGGCCTGAGGCCGAGCGCGAGCGCCTTGCCGGTGACGAACTTGGTCTGCGGCATCGGCCCTTCGGCGGCGTCGACCAGCAGGATGACCCCGTCGACCATGCTGAGGATGCGCTCGACCTCGGCGCCGAAGTCGGCGTGGCCGGGCGTGTCGACGATGTTGATGTGCGTGACGGTGCCGGCGTGCTCCCACTCGACCGAGGTGCACTTGGCGAGGATGGTGATCCCGCGCTCCTTCTCGAGGTCGTTGGAATCCATCGCCCTTTCCTCGACACGCTGGTTGTCGCGGAAAGTGCCCGACTGGCGGAACAGCTGGTCGACCAGCGTCGTCTTGCCGTGGTCGACGTGCGCGATGATGGCCACGTTGCGGAGGCTCATGGGATCAGAACTCTTGGAATGGGAGAAAGGGGGCGGCCCTTAGGCGGCAAGCGGCGTCCTGTCTAGCCGAGCGGCCGCAAGACGATGTGGCCGACCGCGGTGTTCGACGCCGGCACGTGGTAGAAGCGGTACAGCTCCTCGACCTCATCGCCGAGCGCGCCGCGCATGATCAGCCACATGATCAGCTCGATTCCCTCGGTGCCGGCCTCGCGCAGGAAATCGAGGCGGGTGATCCGGCGCAGCTCGTCGGTGCCGGCGGAAAGCTTGTCGAGGAAGGCGTTGTCGAACGCGGGGTTGATCAGCCCGGCGCGCTCGCCCTGCAGCTGGTGGCTCATCCCGCCGGTGCCCCAGATCTGCACGTTGAGGCCGGCGGGGTACGAGCGCACCGCATCGCCGATCGCCGCGCCCAATTGCCAGCAGCGCTCGGCCGACGGCGTGGGGAACTGGGTGACGTTGACCGCCAGCGGGATCACCCGCACCGGCCACTCCTCGACCTTGCCGAACATCAGCGAGAGCGGGACGGTGAGGCCGTGGTCGACCTCCATCTCGTTCATCAGCGTCAGGTCGAACTCGTCGATCACCAGCTGCTCGGCGAGGTGCGCGGCGAGCACCGGGTCGCCGAGCACGACCGGCACCGGGCGGCGGCCCCAGCCCTCGTCGGCGACCTCGAACTCCTCGGCCATGCCGAGCGCGAAGGTCGGGACGACGTCGAGCATCATCGCGCTGGCGTGGTCGTTGTAGCACAGGATGACGACGTCGGGCTGTTCCGCCGCCTCGAACGCCTTGACCCACTCGTAGGCGTCGAACACCGGCTTCCAGTATTCGTCCTGCGTGCGGCCTTGGTCGAACGCGGCGCCGATCGCCGGGACGTGGCTGGTGGCGATCCCGGCGGTGATCCGGGCCACTATTTCTTCCCCCGGATCGAGCGCTGGCCTTCGGGCGAGCGGCCGCCGGCGCGCATCATCGCGGCGTATTCGTCGGGGGTCATGGTGGTCATCGAGCTGACCGCCTTCTGCGTGCTCCAGCCGTCGGTGTTGGAAAGCTTGACGAGGAAATAGATGTTGCCGCCGAGGTCGATCAGCCGGGTGAAGTCGCGCTCGAGCACCGCCTGCTTCTGCTCCTCGCTCATCCGGAACTTGTCGAGATAGGCCCGCTCGTCGGCGCGGAACGCCTGGCGGTTGTCCTCCTGCATCAGCGACATGCAGAACTTGTGCAGGTGATAGGCCTGGCGGCTGCGGATGGCGTTGAACACCGTCGTGCCGGGAATGTCGTTCAGTTCCTCGAGCGAGTAGAGGCGAGTACGCATTCGGCCGGGCCTTTCGTTGTCACGGGAACGCCTACCAGAGGCGCCGGGTTTCCGCGACAGCGATCCTCCCCGTGCCGGCGAGGATAGAGTCGCTTTCCCAGCCCCAAGCACGCCGGGGGGTTAATCGGCGGACCGGTTCTGCTAGGGGAACGGCGATTCCACGGAGACATTCGATGAACGAACAAGTGCTGGCCCAGCCGGTCGCCGACACGACGCTGCACCCGCTCGAGCAGCTCGCCGCGACCCATCCCGACGCCGAGATCTGGTGGGACAGCTCGCCGCTGATCTTCCCGAGCTGGCGCGAGGAGACGCTGGCCAAGGCGCCCGAGGGCGCGCGCGCGACCTGGCAGGCGCAGATGAAGCGCTTCTACGACGAGGACACGATCGCCGCGCAGGGCACGATGGGCTTCCGCGGCGTCACCACCAACCCGCCGCTCAGCTTGCAGGCGATCAAGCTCGCGCCCGAGCTGTGGGCGGGCGAGATTCGGAAGATCGCCCGCCAGAACCCCGGCCTCGACTACGAGGGCGTGTACTGGACCATGTACCTCGACCTCGTGAAGAAGGGCGCCGAGGCGATCCGCCCGGTGTGGGACAAGTCAGGCGGCAAGTACGGCTTCCTCTCGGGCCAGGTCGACCCGCGCTTCGTCCGCGACGGTGACAGGATGCTCGCCCAGGGCCTGCAGATCGCCGCGCAGGGGCCCAACGTGATGGTCAAGCTGCCGGGCTCGCAGGAAGGCTACGAGATGCTCGAGGAGCTGACCTCGCTCGGCATCTCGACCAACAACACCACCAGCTTCACCGTGGCGCAGTACATGCGCTGCATGTCGGCGGTGACCGCGGGCCTCTACCGCGCGCGCGCGGCGGGCGTCGACCTGTCGCGCTGGCGCTCGGTCATCACCCACATGTCGGCCCGGCTCGGCGAGCTGTCCGACTGGCGCACCGAAGCCAAGGCGCGCGGCATCGAGCTGTCGCTGTCCGAGATCCGCGACGGCGAGGAAGCCGTGCTCAAGCGCGCCTATCACTACGGCAAGAGCGTCGGGCACCCGTCGAAGATGCTGCAGTGCTCGATGCGAGTGGAGAAGGACGACCGCACCGGCAAGACCGTCAGCCGCCACATCCAGGACTTCGCCGGCAGCGACATGGTCTACACCTGCCCGCCGGGCTACATCGCCCAGTTGATGCAGGTCGAGGGCGAGCTCGAGCCGTTCGATGCGGGCGCGATCGACCGCCAGCCGAACAAGGCCAGCCTCGACAAGCTGCTCAAGCTGCCGAGCTTCCGCCAGGCCTACGAGTTCGACGGCATGCGCCCGGCCGAATTCGCCCACTACGGCTCGTTCAAGGCGACCGAGACCGAGTTCGCCGCCGCGACCCGGCAGACGGTCGACTTCGTGCGGATGACGCTGGAGGCGTGAAGCCGCCGGTCCCGCCGTTCACCGCCGAGACCGCCGCGCGCAAGGTGCGGGCGGCGGAGGACGCGTGGAACGGACGCGATCCCGAGGCGGTGGCGCGCGCCTACACCGCCGACAGCCGCTGGCGGAACCGCAGCGAGTTTCCGAGCGGCCGGGCTCAGATCGTCGCCTTCCTGCAGCGCAAGTGGGCGAAGGAGCTCGACTACCGCCTGATCAAGGAGCTGTGGGCGTTCGGCGACGACCGCATCGCCGTGCGCTTCGCCTACGAATGGCACGATGCCGGCGGGCAGTGGTTCCGCTCGTACGGCAACGAGAACTGGCAGTTTGACGGCGACGGCTACATGGCGGTGCGGCACGCCAGCATCAACGACCTGCCGATCGCGGAATCCGAGCGGCTGTTCCACTGGCCGCACGGGCCGCGGCCGGACGATCACCCGGGGCTGTCGCAGCTCGGCTTGTAGCCGCGCCGCCCGCTCGCGCGGCCTAGCGCCCGGTCGCCTGTGAGTCGTCGAGGACGTCCGCCGGGCCGCCCTCGCCTTGCTCGACCGGCGGCGCGCCGTCGTCGCCGGCCTCGCCGCCGTCCATCGCCGCGGTCGCCGCGCCGGCGCCGGCCGCCGAGCTCATGTCGCCGCTGCCGGTCAGCGTCGGGGACATGTCGGCCTCGCCGGTGCCCGGGTCGAGCGCGGCCTGCGCGTCGGCCTCCGGCGCCGGCGGGTCGCCGCCGCCGCCGCAGCCCGGGAGCGCGCTGACGACACAGGCGAGCGCGGCGCCGAGGAGCTTGTTCATCGCGCGGCCGCCGTCAGTATTCGCTGCCGTCGCCGGAGGCCACGGCATCGTCGGTCGCGGTGTCGGCGGCGGGCTCGTCGGGCATCGCCTCCGTCGGGGTATCCGCGGCGGGGGTGTCGTCCGCCGCCGGCATCGCGCTGTCGGCGGTGGCCTCGTCCGCCGGCGCCATCGCGTCGGTCTCGGCCTCCTGGGTCCCGTCGCCGCAGCCGGTGAGCGCGACAGCGGCGCCGAGCAGCGCGGCGGTGACAAGCTTGGTCATGGCGCGGGTTCCTTTCGCGGGTGATGGCGCGGGGTGCCGCGAGGGGCTCGCGAAGGGGGGACGCGAAACCACCCACGGCGCCTGTCAACGGGCGGCGCGCGACAAGTATCCCGGCGCGCTACTCGACGCCGCGGCCGAACGTGTAGCTGAGCCCGATCCCGCCGGCGAGCTGGTCGCGCGAGCCGATCTGCACGACCAGCGGCGAATCGGCCGCGTCGCCGACCAGGCGGTCGTACTTCGCATAAGTGTAGATGCCCCAGCGCGGACCGAACTGGGTGAGGAACGAGGCGGTGGCGCCGTACGCCTGGATGCCGCCGCCAGGGTCGTAGGCCGGCAGCCCGCTGGTCACCGCCGCGGCCGGGGTGACGCCGAACCATGCGTCGTGGTAGCGGTCGTTGCTCCACGTCACGCGCGGGCCTATCGAGAACAGCCACTTGTCGCCGTCGCGCGCGACGTAGTCGGCGCCGGCGGTGCCGAGCCAGCCCTTGTGGCCGGTGACGCCCTTGCGCAGCTCGCCGCGCAGGCGGAAACTCTCGCCCAGGCTGACCGCGGCGAAGCCGCCGGCCTCGACGCTGAACTTCACTTTCGGCACGCTGGCGCCGACGTCCTCGGCAGTGCGGCTGCCTTCCCAGTTGACCACCGGGCCGGCGGTGAACGTGCCGGTGTCGATCAGCGGCAGGTCGAAGCTTTCGTC
>Ga0196977_1000279_pt1 | contig 29644 bp, 27 predicted proteins | sample S3v_1013CmetaG_FD_148634 | JGI IMG/M metagenome (GOLD analysis project Ga0196977, IMG submission 148634) | Soil microbial communities from Anza Borrego desert, Southern California, United States - S3+v_10-13C | ecosystem: Environmental > Terrestrial > Soil > Desert | place: USA: California... | reverse complement strand
CCGAGAAACGGAAACGCCGCCCCAGCAGGCCGTTGACGGCCGCGCCGGCGAGCGGGAGCAGGGGGACGAGCCAGATGTATCGGTGCATAAGAAAGTAGTCAGTAGTCAGTAGTCAGTAGTCAGTAGAAAGACGACGGCCGCTGCCGAATCATTATCATCAGCATGTCAGCGTCAGTCCCCGCCGCGCGGAGCGCTACTGACTACTGACTACTGTCTACTGACTACTCCTTTACCACTTGAGCAGGTCGATCTTGTCCACGAAGATCGTCTCGCGGTTGCGGTAGAGCGCGATGACGATGCCGAGGCCGATGGCGGCTTCGGCCGCCGCGACGACGATGATGAAGACGGTGAAGACCTGACCGGCGACGGCGTTGGCGCCGCCGGCGTCTTGCAGGTAGCGGGCGAAGGCGATGAAGTTCAGGTTCGCCGCGTTCAGGATCAGCTCGATGGACATGAAGATGACGATGATGTTGCGGCGCACGAGCACGCCCGCGATGCCGATGGCGAAGAGCAGCGCCCCGATGACGAGGAACTTCGAGAGGTCTGGGTGCTGGATGCCGGAGAGGACGCGGCCCGTCACCTCTTGCTGCAAAAGGAGCGCGTGCGCCGCGCCGTGTAGGCTCATCATCGTCGTCCCCCCACCGCCCTTAAACCTCCTCGGCCGCGCCCGTCGCCCGCGCCGAGAAAGCGTCCACGTCGGCCGACCGCCCCGGCCCCACGCGCGCCGGCTCCGGCGGCACTCCGGGGTCGAGGTCGTCGGCCGCGCGCTCCTGCCTCGCCGTGCGCGCGAGCAGCACCGAGCCGACGATGGCGACGAGCAGCAGCACGCTCGCGATCTCGAACGGCAGCGCCGCGTAGCGGAAGAGGCTCGCGCCGACCGTCTCGGTGTCCTCGGAAATCCGTGAGACGCGCGTCTCGGCCGCCGGCAGCGCGGCGTCGCGCGCGGCCCGCGCCTGCCGCCCCGCCGCGGCGCGGTCTGCGGCGCTCATCAGGGGGTCGCCGCCCGGCGCGGCGAGCGGGCCGGCCGCGCGGCTGATGACCGAGATGAGGCCGAAGCCGAGGAGCGCGCAGAAGACGACGGCCGCCGTCACCTGCGTCGAGTTGTTGAAGAGGCGCTCCTCCTCGCGCTCCTCGGCGCTGACGTTGACCAGCATGATGACGAAGAGGAACAGCACCATCACGCCGCCGACGTAGACGAGGATTTGCACGCCCGCGATGAACTCCGCGCCGAGCAGCACGAAGAGCGCCGCCACCGACACCAGCGCCGAGATCAGGAACAGCGCCGAGTGGACGGCGTTGCGCGCCATGACGGTCAGCAGCCCCGCCACCAGCGCGGCCAGCCCGAAGACCCAGAAGAAGACCGATTCCCAGCCGGAGAGGATCATAGTGATGGGTGGCGGGCGCGGAACCGGACGGGGGCGCTTTCAATTCATCGCCCGCGCCCCGCTTCCCGCCCCTGCCTTCAAGCTTCAAACTTCCGCGTCTCGCGCCCCTGCTCCAGCATCTCGCGGTTCCAGACGAAGCCGGCGCGGGAGTAGGTGGCCAGCTCGAACTCCTGCGTCAGTTCGAGGCAGGCCGTCGGGCACGCCTCCTGACAGAGGGCGCAGAACATGCAGCGCGAGGTGTCGAAGATGAACTCGTCGAGGACTTTCTTCTTGCGCGGCTTGCCGCCGACCATCATCTCGATGTCCATCGGGATCACGTCGATGCAGTCCTCGGGGCAGGCGAGCGCGCAGAGGTTGCAGGCGATGCACAGGGACTCGTGCGTCTCCGGGTCCATGTTGAGGCGCGGCGCGCCGTGGAAGCGCGGCGCGACCTGCGGCCGCACCTTCGGGTACTGCTCGGTGTAAATCCCGTAGCCGCGCACCGAGTCCTTGTCGCGCAGCGCGCCGATGTTGAACTTCAGCGTCAGCCTCAGGCCGTCGATCAGATCGACCATGAAGAAGCGCTTCAGCTTCTCCCTCCACGTCGGCTGCGGGACTTGTACGAGCGGCATAAGAACTCCCCGGAGACGTAAAATCGCGACCCGTCAGGCGCGAATCGCGTTCGCGCGCCTGCGGCCTGAGCCGTAAATCGAAAGCGGCGCCGGCCACCGCGATCCACGGCCCACGGCCTTTACCCTTCCGCCTTGACCGGCACGGCCGGCGCGCCCTTCGGCGCGTTGACGAGGCGCACGCGGCTGCGCTGCTTCCTCAGGTTGAAGTCGTGCGAGCGCCAGTTGATGGCCGAGAGCGCGGCGGCCGCGAGGAGCAGGCCGCCCCACCCGAAGGCGGCGACCACGCCCTTGCCGGCCGCCGTCAGGTTCAGCCCCGCCGCGAGCGACTCGACCGTGTCGAGGCCGCGCCAGCCGTCGAGCGCCTGCGCGACGAAGACGGCCAGCGCCGTCCACACGATGTTGATGAGCGCGGCCGGGATCATCCACTTCCAGCCCAAGTCCATGAGCTGGTCGTAGCGGTAGCGCGGGAACGTCCACCGCGCCCAGAAGTAGACGTAGAGCAGCACCGCCATCTTGACGATGAAGACGGCGAGGCTCAGGAAGACGTAGAGGTTGTTGTAGCCGCCGGCGAGCCGCAGCACGCCGGGGAAGTACCACCCGCCGAAGAAGACGGCCACGGCCACGGCCGAGACCACCACCATCGCCGCGTACTCGGCCATGAAGAAGAGCGACCAGCGCATCCCCGAGTACTCGGTGTGGAAGCCGGCGACGAGCTCCGACTCGGCCTCGGGCAGGTCGAACGGCGCGCGGTTGTTCTCGGCGATGCCGCTGATGAAGAAGACGGCGAAGGCGAGCGGCTGGTAGACGAAGAACCAGACGGAGTCCGCGCCCTGCGCCGTGACGATGCCGGACAAGCTGAGCGTGCGCGCGAACATCAGAGGGCCGACGAGCGCGAGCCCCATCGAGACCTCGTAGGAGACCATCTGCGCCGACGAGCGCAGGCCGCCGAGGAGCGCGTACTTCGAGTTCGAAGACCAGCCGGCGAGGATGAGCGCGAGCACGCCGACCGACGAGATGGCGAGGACGAAGAGCAGGCCGATGTTAACGTCGGTGATGACGCCCCAGTCGGGCGCGAACGGGACGACGGCGAAGGTGATGAAGGCGGCGGCGACGGCGATGTAGGGCGCGAACCTGAAGATGTAGGGGTCGGCCTTCTCCGGCATCAGGTCTTCTTTCGTCAGCAGCTTGACGGCGTCGGCGATGGGCTGCAAAAGCCCCCACTTGCCGACGCGCATCGGCCCGAGCCGCGCCTGCATGAAGGCCGAAATCTTCCGCTCCAGATAGCTCGCGTAGAGGGCCCAGAACGCGACCAGCGACACCACCAGCCCGATCTGGATGAAAGGCCACACGACGTAGTTCACCGTCCCCGCGCTGAAGAAGCGCAGCAGCAGGTCGTCAATAAAGTTCGGCGGCGCGAGCAGCGCAGGAATGCTCATAGGGTCGTCCGTCGGCGCCCGGCTCAAACGTCGATCTCGAAGACGCAGGCGCGCGTCGCTTTTAAATCTACCAGCTCGTAGTCGTCTTCGAGCGTGCCCTTGCGGTCGACGACGAGGTAGGAGTACCACTCGCCGAGGGCGAAGGGCGGGGTGTGCCACGTGCCGCGGAAGTAGGCGTAAGGCAGGCGGCCCTCGACGCGGAAGGCGACCACCTTGTCGGCGTCCGGCGCCTCGCGACCGTTCGGCGGCGCGACGCAGATGACGGCCTGCGACGAGGCGAGCGGCGAGAAGACCTGCATCGTGTGGCGGTGGCGCGCCATGAACTCGAAGCGGAAGGGTCGCGGCTCGGCCGTCGCCCCCGTCAGGCACGGCACGCCGAGGCCGAAGTCCACCTCCACCGACCCGCGGCTGTCGAGCACGATCCCGTACGGCGCGAAGGACTCGCGCGTCATCTTCAGGACGGGAAGGCGGATGACGTTCATAACACTCAAGTAGACAGTAGTCAGTAGTCAGTAGTCAGTAGTCAGTAGAAAGACAGCCGTTGGCGAATCGTCGGCGTGTCGGCGTCGGCGGCCTTCGCGCGGGGCGCTACCGGCTACTGACTACTGTCTACCGGCTACTTCACCGATCTATTTCCCCGAGCACGATGTCGAGCGTGCCGATGATGGCGACTACGTCGGCGACGAGGTGGCCGACGCACATCTGCCGGAGCGCCTGCAAGTTAATCAGGCAGGGGGGGCGCACGCGGACGCGGTGCGGGCGGCTCGTGCCGTCCGAAACCAAGTAGCAGCCGATCTCCCCCTTCGGGCCTTCAATCGAATGGTAGTAGTCGCCCGCGGGCGGCTTGATGACCTTCGGGATTTTGGCGTTGACGGGGCCGTCGGGCAGGCGGTCTACGGCCTGCTGGATGATGCGGCGCGACTGTCGCATCTCTTCGAGGCGGACGAGGTAGCGGTCGTAGGTGTCGCCGTTCTCGCCGACGGGGATGTCGAAATCGAAATCCCCGTAGGCCGCGTAAGGCCGGCTCCGGCGGATGTCCCACGCGACGCCGGAGCCGCGCAGGCTGGGGCCGGAGAGGCCGATGGCGATGGCGTCCGCGGCCGAGATGACGCCGACGCCGACGGTGCGGCCGAGCCAGATGCGGTTCTCCGAGAGCAGCGTCTCGTACTCGTCTATGCGCTTCGGGAAGTTGTCTGTGAAGCGGCGCACGTCCTCGGTGAAGCCGTCGTAGGCGTCGTTCGGCATCCCGCCGATGCGCCACGCGTGGCAGGTGAGGCGCGCGCCGAACTGCCGCTCGAAAATCTTCAGAATCTCCTCGCGCTCGCGCAGGGCCCAGAGCAGGACGGTGAAGGCGCCGATGTCGAGGCCGTGCGTGGCGAGCCACAGGAGGTGCGACGAGATGCGGTTCAGCTCAGTCAGGATGACGCGGATGTAGTGGGCGCGGGGCGGGACTTCGAGGCCCATCGCCTGCTCGACCGTCTCGACCCAGACCAGCCCGTTCGAGACGGCCGCGATGTAGTCGAGCCTGTCCCAGTAGGGCGCGATCATCGGGTAGAGACGGTTCTCGGCGATCTTCTCCATCCCGCGGTGGAGGAAGCCGATGTCGCAGTCGAGGTCGATCACGGTCTCGCCGTCGAGCCGCAGGACGACGCGCAGGACGCCGTGCGTCGAGGGGTGCTGCGGCCCCATGTTCAGGACCATCTCGGGGTTGTCGAGCAGCGTCTCCTGCGTGGTGGCGACTTCGATTTGGTGCATAAGAGCTGGTGCGGAAGTCAGAGCGCAGGACGCAGAAGTAAAGACGGGTTCTTAATTCTGCATTCTGCGCTCCGCATTCATCACTCCTTCTTGAACGCTCCCGTCACGCCGTTGACCTCAAGGACGAGCGCGATGTCGGAGACTTCGCCGCGCTTACGTTTGCCGATCAGGTCGTAGAGGACGGCGGCGGCGGCGCTGTCGCGGTTCCAGACGTTGCGCGGGGCCATCCTTTGCCCGAGCATGAAGCCGGCCGACTCGGCCGCGGCCGGGGCGTCGAAGACCTTCACTTCATACTTGGCGGCGAGGTCTTTCGGGTGCATCGGCGTCTACTTGTGCTCCTTCGGCAAGACCTCGCGGCCGGCGCGGAAGATTTCGCGGACGCGCCGCTCGTCGGGCGTCTGGAGGATTTCGAGGCCGTAGGCGCGCCGCTGCGCCAACTGCTCACGCTGCACGTTGGTGAACTCGGGCAGGTGGCGCGCCGTCCACTCGTTCTCCATGAATTCGAGCGGGTAGTCTTTCCGCAGGGGGTGCCCGTCCCAGTCGGGCGGCAGCAGCAGGCGGCGCAGGTCGGGGTGGTTGCGGAAGCGCACGCCGAAGAGGTCGAAGACTTCGCGCTCCATCCAGTTGGCGGCGGGCCACACGCCCGTCACGCTCTCGACGCCCTCCTCGCCCGCCCCGACCTTCAGGCGCACGCGCTCGTTCTTCGAGATCGAGTAGAGGTTGTAGACGACCTCGAAGGGCGCTTCGTCGCGCTCGGGCCAGTGGACGCAGGTCAGGTCGGAGAGGTAGTCGAAGGGCGTCTCCGGGTCGTCGCGCAAGGCGCGGCAGACCTCGACGATTGACCCCTCTTTGACGTGAATCGAAAGTTGATTAAGGAAGGTGAACGCGCCGGTGACGGCGTCGGCAAACTTCGCGCTCAGGCGTTTGGCGAGCGGGTGCGCGGAGGCGTCTTCCGGCTTCGGCCCCTCGTCCTTTTTCTTGACGGGCGCTTTCGGCGCCCCGGCCGCGGCCCCGGTCGAGGCCGGCGGCTTCGCCGCGACGGCCGGGGGCTTCGCGCCGGCGGCCTCCTTCAGGGCGGCGGCGCGCGCCTTCGCCTCGGCGATCTTGGCGGCCTTCTCAAGGTCGGCCTGCGAGGGGCTCTTCAAGGGGTCGCCGACCTCCGGAGACTTGCCGCCCGGCGGCCGCGCTTCCGTCTGCCCCGAAGTTGCCGCGCCCTCGCCGCCTTCGGCCTGAGCGGCGGCCGCGGCGGCGGCCTCTTTTTTGGCCTTCGCCTCGGCGATGATGCGTTCGAGCCGGGCCTTCTTCTCCTCGGGCGTCTCGCCCGCGGGCGCTCCGCTCGCGGGCTTCGGCCGCGCGGGCGGCTTCCCTTCCTCCCCCCCGGACGAGGCGGGGACGGTCGTGCCCGAGGTCGAGCTGCCCGAAGGCGCTTTGCCGGTCAGCGCGGCCTGACTCTCGGGGGTGGGCCGGGGCTGGTCTGCGTCCGGCGGGGGCGGGGGCGAGCCGGCGTCGGCGCTGGCGTGTCCGGGGCTGGGCGACTTGTCTTCGCGGGGGGCCGCCTCCGGGCGTGGGGCGGCCCCGTCCTCTTTCGCAGGGGAATCGTCCGGCGGGCGGTTGTTGGGTTCGTCCGTCATCGCTTTTCACGATCCGGCTCGGTTATCGTCCTCGACGCGGTCGGGGTGTGCGGCGTCCCGGCTCGTTGACGAAGAATAGCTTGTGCGCTTATCAAGGTGCTCAGCCAGAGTGCTTTGCAAGGCGTGACAGCGCGTTTGTAACACGCAGTTTGCGCGCCTGTCAATAAACCTTCACGGCGCGCCCCGAAGGCCCCCGGCGGCCGGGCAATCGCCGGCCCCGCCCGCGCATCCAAATCTTTGCGAAGCTTGACGATACGCGCCGCGCGCCGCTATCATGTGCCGTTCGGTCGGCACCCCGGCCGTTCGCCTATAAGAGAGGAAGCAGAAATGAAGCAAGGAATCCATCCCGACTACCACGAGATCACCGTTCACTGCGCCTGCGGCCACCAGTTCCAGACCCGCTCGACGCGCAAGGGCGACCTGCACGTCGAAATCTGCTCGGACTGCCACCCGTTCTTCACCGGCAAGCAGAAGCTGGTGGACACGGCCGGCCGCGTTGACCGGTTCAACAAGCGCTACGGCCGCAAGACCGCGGCCCCCGCGCCCGAGGCCGAGACGACCAACGCCTGAGAACGACCGCCGTCACAGATGACGCCGCCCCGCTTCAGCCGTTACTAGCAACCCGAACCCGACGCCGCCCGTTCGCGTCACGGCCTACGTCTTCCCGCGACTCTTCGGAAGACAGCCGCAACCGAACGGCGGCGTCTCACTTTTAAGTCTCCAGTCGTCAGACTTCGGTTCTTCAGTCTTTACCGACGACTGACGACTGACAACTCCCTGTCACCTGTCACTCGGGAGGTTTCACTTGAGCGCCAACGAGAAGGATTTGATTGTCGGCGGCCAAGCCGTCATCGAGGGCGTGATGATGCGCACGCCGAACGCCTACGCCATCGCGGTCAGGCGGGCCGACGGCACGATCACGCATACGGGCGCGCCGCTGCCGAAGTGGAGCGACCGGATGCCCCTGCTCAAGCTGCCGGTGCTGCGCGGCGCGGCCGTGCTCGTGCAATCCATGGCGCTCGGCATCAAGGCCCTGAACTACTCGGCGGCCGAGGCCTTCGCCGACGAGGAGCGGGCCGAGGAGGTCGAGGTGGCCCTGACGCCGGCCGTCGTCGCCGGCGAGGGCGACTTCGCGGGCATCACCGGCGCGACGCCCGGCCTCATCCCCGTCCCGATCGAGGCGCGCCCCGAGGACGAGTTGAAGAAGGGCACGGCCGCGGCCGTCGGCTCCATCGCCTTCGCGCTCCTCTTCAACGTTCTGCTCTTCGTCGTCGCGCCGCTCATCCTGACCAACGCGCTCTTCATCGCGGCCGGCTGGGCCGTCCCGGCCGGGGCCGAGACGGCGGCCGCGCAGACGCAAGCCGCGGCGGCCGCGAGCGAAGCGCCCGCCGGGACGGCCGCGGCCGCGGCCGACAGGGCGTGGTACGCGCGCGCCTACGATTCCGTGCGCGGCTACCTGCGCCCCGTCCGCCCTTCGGTCTCCTTCAACCTCGTGGACGGCATGATCCGCATGGCCTTCTTCCTCATCATGATCTTCAGCTTCTCGCTGATGAAGGACATCCGGCGCGTCTTCGAGTACCACGGGGCCGAGCACAAGACGGTCTTCACGTGGGAGGCGGGCCTGCCGCTGACGGTCGAGAACGCGCGCGTGCAGCCGCGCCAGCACCCGCGCTGCGGGACGAGCTTCCTGATGGTCGTGATGCTCGTCTCCATCGTCCTCTTCTCGGTGGTGAAGTTCGACTCGCTGCTGTACAACATGCTGACGCGCGTCGCCCTCATCCCCGTCATCGCCGGCATCTCCTACGAGATCATCCGGCTCTCGGCGAAGAAGGAGGGCGGCTTCGTCTTCAAGCTCATCACGCTGCCGGGCGTCTGGCTGCAAAACATCACGACGAAGGAGCCCGACGACCAGCAGCTCGAAGTCGCCCTCGTCGCGCTCAAGGAGTCCCTGAAGTTGGAGCCGCGGCCGCGGGAGGCGGCCGTCACGCCGCTGGCTTAAAAGGGCGACGGGCGCCGGGGCCGGGTTTAAGCGCCCGCCCTTCCCGGCCCCCGGCGCCCGGCACCTCTGATTTAAAGTTATGCTGGAAAAACTCGAACAGATCGAAGCGCGCTACGAGGCGCTGACCGAGGAGCTTTCGTCGCCGGAGGTTTACTCCGACCCGGCGAACTACGCGAAGTTCAACAAGCAGCACCGCGGCTTGGGCGAGGTCGTCGCGAAGTACCGCGAGTGGAAGCAGCTCAGGTCGGAGCTGACCGGCGCGAAGGAACTCCTCGACTCGTCGGACGACGAGGAGATGCGCGAGCTGGCGCGCGTCGAGCTGGCCGAACTCGAAGGGCGGCTGGCGAAGAACGAGGAGGAGCTGCGCGTCCTGCTGCTGCCGCGCGACCCGAACGACGAGAAGAACGTGATCCTCGAAATCCGCGCCGGCACGGGCGGCGACGAGGCCACGCTCTTCGCCGCCGAGATGCTCAGGATGTACGGCCGCTTCGCCGAGCGGCAGGGCTGGAAGTTGGAAGTCCTCGAAGCCTCCGAGTCCGGCATCGGCGGCCTCAAAGAGGCCGTCGCCGTCATCGAGGGCGACAAGGTCTACTCGCGCCTCAAGCACGAGTCGGGCGTCCACCGCGTCCAGCGCGTCCCGCAGACCGAGGCGTCGGGGCGCATCCACACCTCGGCCGTCACCGTCGCCGTCCTCCCCGAGGCCGAGGAGGTGGACGTGAAGATCAACCCCAACGACCTGCGCATCGACACCTTCTGCTCCTCCGGCCCCGGCGGCCAGTCCGTCAACACCACCTACTCGGCCGTCCGCATCACGCACCAGCCGACGGGCCTCGTGGTCTCGATGCAGGACGAGAAGTCGCAGATCAAGAACCGCGACAAGGCGATGCGCGTGCTGCGCGCGCGCTTGCAAGAGCTCGAAGAGCAGAAGCAGCACGAGGCGCTGGCGAGCGAGCGCCGCTCGATGGTCGGCTCGGGCGACCGCTCCGAGAAGATACGCACCTACAACTTCAAGGAGAACCGCGTCTCTGACCACCGCATCGGCCTCACCATCCACCAGCTCGACCTCGTCATGGAGGGCCAGCTCGACGAGCTGGTCAACGCCCTCGTCACGCACTATCAGGCCGAGAAGCTCAAGGCCGAGACGGTCGCGGCTTAGGGGGAGACGGAAGTGGGCCGCCTCACCCTCCGCGCGCCGCTGCTCCTGACCGCGCTCGCCTGCCTCGCGCTGCCCGCGGCCGCGCAGCCCGCGCCCGCCGCCGCGCCGCAGGACGAGGCGCTGCGGCAGGAGTTGTTGGGCATGTACGAGGCCGACCAAGCCGTGCGCCGGCGGCTCGTCGGCGAGGCCGTGCGGGACGAGGCCTTGCTGCGTGAGATCATGGCGCTCGACGCGGCGCACACGAGGCGGCTGCGCGAAATCTTCGACGCGCACGGCTTCCCCGGCGTCCGCATGGTCGGCAAGGAGGCGATGCAGGCGGTCGTCACGATGGTCGTCCACGGCCCCTCGCTCGAACTCAAGCGGCTGGCGCTCGCGCCGCTGCTTGAGGCCGCGCGCCGCGGCGAGGCGCCGATGTCGGTCTACGCCGGCATGCTCGACACCGTGCTGCGCGGCGAGGGCCAGCCGCAAATCTACGGCACGAAGTTCGAGTTCGCCGGCGGCGGGCTCGCCCTCGCGCCGACCAGAGACTTGAAGGGGCTGGCCGCGCGCCGCGCGAAGGTCGGGCTGATGCCGCTCGCCGAGTACATGAAGGGCCTCGAAGAGATGTACAAAGTCCCGGTCACGGCCCCCGGCGTCCCGCGCTGAACCCCGCCCGCAATGGAATCGAAGACGCGCATCATCCTCGTCCGCCACGGGCAATCGCAGGGCAACGCCGAGCAGCGCTTCGGCGGCCACTCGCCGACGCCCTTGAGCGACCTCGGCCGCGCGCAGGCCGAGGCGACGGCGCGCGCGCTCGGCGGCGAGGGCGTCGCGGCCATCTATTCGAGCGACCTTCTGCGCGCCGTGCAGACGGCCGAGCCCCTCGCGCGCCGGACGGGGCTCGAAATCGTCCGCGCCGACGCCTTCCGCGAGCGCAGCGTCGGCCGGATGGAAGGCTTGACCTTTGAAGACGCCGCGCGCCGGTTCCCCGACGAGTACGCCGCGCTGCTGCGGCGCGACTTCGAGCACGTCCTTCCGGGCGGCGAGAGCTACCGCCAACTGCTCGACCGCGCCGCGCGCGAACTCGACGCGGCCGTCGCGCGACACCGCGGCTCGGCCGTCGCCGTCTTCTCCCACACCGGCACCATCTGCATCCTCGTCCTCCACCTCATGGGCGCGCTCGACGCGCCGGAGCTGCGCCCCGTCTGGATCAGCACCTCCAACTGCGGCGTCACCCGCATCGACATCAACCACGGCGGCCTCCTCCGCGTCCTCGCCGTCAACGACACGCGCCACCTCGCCGGCCTTTAACCCGCGCTTCGGGTTTCGAGCCGAAGGCAACCTCGGGACGCGAAAACCGAAACTTACGACCACCAACTCGTCGTTTGACAACTACGCGCGCGGCCTTTAACTTTTTCGCGCCCCCCTCGCCAGTTCTTTTCGCCCGGAGTCCTTCTGAAGGTGAGAATCGCATGCCGAAACTTCTGTTGATCCTGTGCCAGCTCGCGGCCTTCGCGCCGCCTCTGCCCGCGCCCGACTTGGCGGGCTCGCCGGCATTTCAGACGCCGCAGGCCCGCGCCTCGTCTCTGAAGAACCTGCCGGCGAAGGCCAAGCGGTTCGCGCTCGTCGTCGGCGTGGACAAGTACGCGGACACGCAGATTTCGACTCTGGGCGGGGCGTCGAACGACGCGCGGGCGCTGGCGAAGGCGCTCGTCGAGCACGCCGGCTTCCCCGCCGATCAGGTCGTGCTGCTCTCCTCCGACCAGCCCGAGGAGCGCCACCCGACGCGCGGCAACGTCCTGCGCCGCCTGTCGAACCTCGCCACCGTCGTCCCTAAAGACGGGCTGCTCCTCTTCGCCTTCGCCGGCCACGGCATGGAGCGGGGCGGGCAGGCCTTCCTGCTCCCCTCGGACGCGCAAGTCTCCGACGACGTGACGCTGCTGGAGCAGACCGCCGTCAACGTCCTGCAAATCAAGGACTGGGTGAGGAAGACCGGCGTCAGGCAAGTCCTGATGATCCTCGACGCCTGCCGCAACGACCCGGCGGGCCGCGCCAACGCCGACAACCCGCTGACGGCGACCTACACGCGCGGCTTCGACTTCGACGTGCGCAACCGCGAGGTCGAGGCGTTCGTCACGCTCTACGCCACGGCCATCGGCCACCGCGCCTACGAGTTCAAGGAGAAGCGACAGGGCTACTTCACGTGGGCTCTGGTCGAGGGGCTGAAGGGCGCGGCCGCCAACGAGCGCGGCGAGGTGACTTTGGACGGCCTCGTCGGCTACTTGCAGGAGCGCGTGCCCAAGCAGGTCAAGCTCGACCTCGGCGCGGGCAAGATGCAGCGCCCCTTCGCCGTCGTCGAGGGCTACAAGGCCGACGAGCTCGTCTTAAGCGTCGCCGCCCCGTCGAAGGAGGGGCGCGGCCTCGCGGCGGCCGAGAAGGTGACGGAAGACCTCGACACGAAGGCCGTAGACCCCTCGGAGGGGAAGGCCGTTGACCCTTCGGAGGTGCGCGCCGAGGCGGGGCGCGAGACGGCCGCGCCCGTCAGCCTCGAAGGGACGACGTGGGAGGGCGAAGGCGAGAACGGCCCGTACACGGTCGAGTTCCTCGCGGGCGGCCGGCTCCGCTACAAGAACGCCTTCATCGAGCAGGCCACGGGCGGGTCTTGGAAGCAGGCGGGCGCGCACGTGCAAATCTCCGTCGGGGGCTACTCCAACTGGAACGGGAAGCTCACGGGCGTCGAGATGAAGGGCACGGGCGCGAACGCCTCGGGCGAGAAGTGGGACTGGACGATGAAGCCGAAGGCGAAATGAGCGTCGCGCCTCCGAGCCCCGGCGGGCGGCCTTTCGGCGGGGCTCGGCGTTCGGTCTGACGGCAGTTCGTTTCAACACCGGGGCCGCGGGGTTCTCAAGGAGTTCGCGGAGAAAGGCAATCGTCTTCTCCCTGAACCCCTTGAGGCCCCCGCGGCCCCGGTGTTACGTCCCGCCCGACCTCACAACTCAACAGTCCATTATAACCGGCTTCGCCGCGCCGCCGTTCGCCCCCGGCATCGCGGCGACGGCCTCGGCCGCCGCGGTAAAGGGCGTGAGGGCCTTGAGGCTGGCCTGATACTGCTCGCTCAGGCCGAACTCGGCCGCGCCCTCGATCATCGCGTTCAGCTCCTCCTTGACCGGCGGCCGCTCCGGCCCGACCTTGTCGGCGTCGGCGACGAGGATGTCGGCCTCGACCTCCTTCTCCTTGCCGCCGGCCTCCTCCACCACGGCCCTGACCTTGATCGGGTGGTTGCCGCGCTCCTTCTCCCTCAGCTTGAGGAAGTCGAGCGTCGTCTTTGGCAGCCTGTAGAGGACGCCCTCGGCCACCTGCCCCGGCGCGCTGACGAGGTTCGGGTAGCCGCCGACCGAGCCGTCCGGGGCCATGTTGAAGCTGACGCGGTAGTCGCGCAGTTTGCACCTGCGCGCGCCCGCCTTCTCGGCGTCGGCGTTGCCGGGGTCGCCCGCCCAGTTGAGCAGCTCGCGCACCCGCGCGCTCGACATGTTCGGGCCGTAGGCGACGTAGGGCACGGTCTCCTCCTTCGTCCCGAAGATGGGCAGCGCCTTGAGCAGCGGGTTCTCCGACTCGACGGCGACGAAGCCGGAGAGGACGCCGCCGCTCGTCAACCCCCGGCCCCGCGCGCTGATCTGGAACTGCGGCAGGGGGTTGTCGAAGAGGTCGGAGACGAAGCGCTCGCCCATCCGGTTGAGGAAGATGAAGCCGAGGTGGTAGCTCTTCTGCTGCACGTCGAGTTTGGCGTTGGCCTTCAGCTCGCTCAGCTCCCTGAGGCACGACTGCTTCTCGTTGTCGCCGAGCACCTGCCCGGCCCGGCCGAACATCGTCACGCAGTGGTCGTAGACCTTGTCGAAGTGGATGTTGGTGAGGTACTTCGAGACGAACCTCATTCGGTCGCGGGCGCGCAGCCGGTCGATCTCCGACTCCATGAACTTGAAGATGATCTTGACCATCTGGTCGGGGCCGAACGAGACGTTCTCCTCGCCGACCTTGATGTTGAAGAGCTTCGACCGCAGGAGCAGCATCGCGCCGACGCCGGCCGCCACCGCGTACTGCAACTCCACCATGTCGTCCACGCCGCGGAAGTCGTCCGGCTTGCCCGTCGCGAGCGCGAGGAAGTAGAGCGCGAAGACGGCCACCGCGCCGTTCAGGACGTGGTAGAAGAGCGAGTGCCACGTCTTGAGCGCCTTCAAGGGCTCGTCGCTGAACTTGCTGATGATCTCGGCGAAGGCCGTCGCCATCCCGAGCGCGAAGGGCCAGAAGTAGAGCAGGCGATCCACCCGCCACGCCGCCAACGCGGCCGCGGCCAGCGCGATGATGTACCAGACGTGGACGCTCAGGCCCCGCACCAGCGGGACGACGACCGCGAGGGCGAAGAGCGCGGCGACGGGCGTGAGGATGTAATGCTCTCTGGCGAAATCCCAGACGGCTTGTAAGGACTCCATGGGGCGAACCTCCTTCGCAGTGCGCGGGCGCGCGGGCGCGCGGGGCCGTGAGGCGCGGCGCGTGGCGGCAAGGCCGGGGTGGGTCTGACGGCGGCCGTGCGGGCGGCGCGCCTTCGTGCGGTGGCGGTGAGGACGCCCGTGAGCGGGGCGCCCAAAGGGGTTTTCAGCTTTCGCGGCGCGAGGCGGCGAGCACTTCGAGGGCCTCGCTGTCGGCGGGCGAGACCTCGGCGAGTTCTTCGGCCTCGAACTGGCGGCGGCGGTGGACGCTGCCGTCGGACTCGAAGATGTAGGCCGAGGGGGCCTCGCGCGAGATGACCTCCTGCAAACACATCAGCCCGTAGAGCAGCGCCTCGGGGCGCGGCGGGCAGCCCGGGATGTACACGTCCACGGGGATGACGCGGTCGACGCCCTGCATCGTCGAGTAGGAGTCGAAGGGGCCGCCGGTCGAGGCGCAGGCGCCCATCGCGATGGCCCACTTCGGCTCGGGCATCTGGTCGTAGACGCGGCGCACCACCGGCCCCATCTTCAGCGTCACCGTGCCGGCGACGATGATGAGGTCGCTCTGGCGAGGGCTCGGGCGGAAGACGCCCGCGCCGAAGCGGTCGATGTCGAAGCGACTCGACCCGGCGGCGATCATCTCGATGGCGCAGCAGGCCAGCCCGAACGTCATCGGCCACAGCGCCGACTTGCGGCCCCAGTTGACGAGGTCGCGCACCGGCTTGACGTTCATCACCGGCGCGGCGAGGTTGCGCCGCAGCGCGTTGAACAGCGAATCGACGGTGGTCAGGACGATGCCTTCGGGGTGTTCAGCCATAATCTTGAGTGCAGAGTGCGGAGTGCAGAGTGCAGAATGAAAGGCCGGCTTTTAATTCATCATTCTGCATTCTGACTTCTGCGCTTCTTTTATGCCCACTCCAGCGCGCCCTTGCGCCAGGCGTAGTAGTAGCCGACGACGAGGATGCCGATGAAGACGAACATCTCGAGGAGCGCGAACTTCGTGAAGGAGAAGTCGTCGCCCATGAAGATGATGGCCCACGGCAGCAGGAAGATGGTCTCGACGTCGAAGATGAGGAAGAGCATGGCGACGATGTAGTAGCGGACGGTGAAGCGGTCGTGCGCCTCGGTCGTGGGGTCGATGCCGCACTCGTAGGGGCGCATCTTCTCCTTGCCGTAGAGGTTCGGGCGGATGAAGCGGCCGAGGACGACCGGCAGCACGGGGAAGAGGGCGGCGAAGACGAGGAAGATCATCACCGGCCAGTAGGCCGTGACGGGGCCGCCCGGCGCGGCCTCGCCCGCGGTCGTCGCTTGCAGCAGTAGCGCGCACAGGGTCATCGGAAAGGTTCTCTCTTCTCGGCGCGTGCGGCAGGGCTTTCGGAGAACGCGTCTCTCTGTCGTCGCACGGATTCTAGGCGGCGGCCCCGGCCGCTGTCAACGAACTTCTCCGCGCCGCCCCCGGGCCAGCCGCGCGACGGCCCGCGCCGGCGTCTCGAACGAGAGGCGCGCGGCCGAAGGGTGCGACAGAAGGAAGTCGAGGTTATCGCCCACGCGCCGCGCCGTCTCCGGCCGCAGCGCGTCGTCGCTTCTGAGCGGGAGGCAGAGGTAGGGCCGCCCCGCGCCGCGGAGGATTTCCTCGGCGGCCGGGCGGAAGCAGGCCGGGTCGTGCGCGAGGTAGAGCGGGAGCCGCCGGCGCGGCCCGTACCTGAGCCGCCAGACGGCGCGCCTGTAGAGCGGCGCGCGCGGCCACGGCGGCATCAGCCCCGTGCTCAAAGGGATGAGCCAGAGGCGGCCGTGGGCTTCGCGGTCGCCGGGCTTCGTGAAGTCGGAGCGAGAGGGGCGGTACGGCTCGCGCGGGACGCGGCGGTAGTCGGGGAACGCGCCGGTGTGGCGCTCGCCGGGCGGCAGGTCGGGCACGCCCCGCCGCCCCGGTTCGAGCGTCAGGTCGAAGGCGGCCCCCAGTTCCTCGACGAGCCTCAGCGTCTCGCCGTTCATCCAGTGGTCGCCGAAGCGGAAGGAGGCGCACGGCCGCCCGAACCCTTCCTCGAAGGCGCGGAAGGAGAGGCGGACGCAGTGTTCGACCCAGCTCTGGTCGCCGAAGTCCGCGACCCAACTTCCCCGCCCGCCGTCCCAGCGCCACGGGTGCGTGTGCAGGCCCAGTTCGTCGCCCCCGGCGCGCAGGCCCTCGAACTCGCGCGCGTAGCGGGCGGCGGCCCACGCGGGCGAGTCGTAGGCGGCGGCGACCTGCGCGTCCATGCGGACGAACCACGAGAAGGCGGCCGGCGCGCCCGTCGCGGCCGCGGCGCGCGGCCGGTAAGAGTCGAGCAGCCGCCGCGTCGCCTCGAAGCCGAGCCAGTCCTCGCGGCCGCGCCGGCTGACCTCGCGCTCGTCCGGCTCCACGTCGATGCAGATGAGAACGGGGACTCTGCGCGTCATCGGGGGCTTCGGCCGGGACTCCGCTCCTCGTGATCGTGATCGGCGAGGACGGAGACGGCGTGGGCGAGGACGGGGCGGATGACGGCGAAGCACTCGCGGACGCCCCTCGGCGAGCCGGGCAGGTTGACGACGAGCGCGCCGGAGCGCGTGCCGCAGACGCCGCGCGAGAGCATCGCCGTCGGCGTCTGCCGCGAAGTTTCGGCCCGCATCGCCTCGGCCAGCCCCGGCGCCTCGCGCTCGATGACGGCGCGCGTCGCCTCGGGCGTGTGGTCGCGCGGCGCGAGGCCCGTCCCGCCCGTGGTGACGACGAGGTTGACATCGGCGCGGTCGGCCGCGCGCCGCAGCGCCTCGGCGAGCGGGCCGGGGTCGTCCGAGACCACCTCGCGCCCGACCACCTCGGCCCCGGCCTCGGCCAGAAGGGCCGCCAGCACCTCGCCCGATTCGTCTTTTCGTTCGCCTTTCGCGCACCGGTCGCTGACCGTCAGCACGAACGCGCGCATCTGCGCCGGCATCGCCTTCCCTCCCCGGCCCGGACTCTCATTTCCGGGCTTGACTAATTCGGGAAATAAGCGTAAAAGCTTGCTGCCTAACTTCTGCCACGGGTATTTCGTATCCCCGTCTCCGCGTTAGCAGCAGGCCACGCCCTGCACTTTCAGTTCTGACCGCCGTGGAAAGACCTCGCGTTGACCCACAAAACCCCAATTCAGCCAAATAAAAGGGAGACTCGCCAAATGAACAAGATTCGCTTCTCGCTGAACCTCCTTGCGTTCGCCGCCTTCACAATCGCCCTCTCCGCCGTGGCGCAGGCGCAGGCCACCCGCACGTGGGTCTCCGGCGTCGGCGACGACGTCAACCCGTGCAGCCGCACGGCCCCCTGCAAGACCTACGCCGGCGCGATCTCGAAGACGGCCCGCGACGGCGAGATCAGCACGCTCGACCCCGGCGGCTTCGGCGCGATCACCATCACCAAGTCCATTACCATTAACGGCGGCGGCATGGGGCAGGGCTACGGCTCGATCCTCGCCTCTTCGACCAACGGCGTCACCATTAACATCACCGACGCGGCCGACTTGCGCAAGACCGTGCGCCTCAACTGGCTCGACATCAACGGCGCGCCCTCCTCGTCGCCGGGCCTGACCGGCGTCCGCATCCTCGCCGCCTCGGTCGTCCACGTCGAGAACACCATCATCGACTCGTTCCGCTCGGCCTCGGCCGGCTTCGGCCACGGCATCCACGTCAACGCGACGACCACGACCGAACTCTACGTCCGCAACACGACGATCCGCAACTGCCTGAACGACGGCATCCGCGTCGAGACCACCTCGGGGCAGGCCATCGCGGCGGTCGTCAACTCGAAGATTTCGAAGTGCGCCAACGGCGTCAAGTTCGTCAACGGCGGGCGCGGCCTCGTCGCCAACAGCGAGATCACCAACCACTCCTCGGTCGGCATCGACGTCGAGGAGGGCGCGCTCGACACCTTCGTCAACCTCGACGGCAACCAAGTCGCCTTCTGCACCACGGGCGTGCAGGCGGGCGCGGGCGCGGTCGAGGTGCGCCTCTCGAACAACTTCATCACGCAGAACGGGACGGGCATCTCGAACGCCGGCGGGAACACCTTCTCGTCGGGCAACAACCGCGTCATCGGCAACTCGACCAACGGCGCGCCGAACCAGCCCGTCGTCCAGCCCGTCTAAACTCACGACGGTCTCCCTCACCGACGAAATTTTCGCTCCCGCCCGGCCGACGCAGCCGGGCGGGAGCTTTTTTGCTTGGCGGGCGGGACGGAGCGCGGGTTGCCGAGTCGGCGGCGGCCGGGCGGTTCAATCGGTCGCACGGCTTCTCCCAACCCGCGGCCGTCAACTCCGGCGGGCGGCGCCGGAGGCCTCGTGCAGCTCTTGCAGGGTGACGACGGAGAGGGCCGACGAGCGGCGCGCGGCGATGGCCTCGACGACGGCCTGCGCGCCCGTCATCGTCGTCACGCACGGCACGTTGAACTGGAGCGCGGCGCGGCGGATGGCCTGCTCGTCGTAGTGCGAGACGCGGCCGAGCGGCGTGTTGACGACGAGCGCGATCTCGCCCTGCCGAATCTTGTCGGCGATGTTGGGCCGGCCCTCGTTGACCTTGAAGACCGTCTCGGCCTCAAGGCCCACCTCGCGCAGCCGCGCCGCCGTCCCCAGCGTCGCCGTCAGGCTGAAGCCGAGCCGCGCCAGCCGCCGCGCGACGACCACCGCCTGCCCCTTGTCCGAGTCGTTGACGCTGATGAAGGCCGCGCCCCCGTCGGGCAGCTCCAGCCCCGCCCCCAGCATCGCCTTCGCGTAAGCCTCGCCGAACGTCTCGCCGACGCCCATCACCTCGCCCGTCGAGTGCATCTCGGGGCTGAGTATCGGGTCTACGCCGGGGAACTTCTTGAACGGGAAGACCGGCGACTTGACGAAGACGCGCCCGACCGAAAGCTCCCCCGGCAGGTCGAAACTCGCAAGCTCCCTGCCCGCCATCACGAGCGCGGCGACGCGCGCCAGAGGCACGCCCGTCGCCTTCGAGACGAAGGGCACGGTGCGCGACGCGCGCGGGTTGACTTCGAGGACGTAGACGCGGTCGTCCTTGATGGCGAACTGGATGTTGAGCAGGCCGCGCACGCGCAGCTCGCGCGCCAGCACCCGCGTGTAGTGGCGCATCGTCTCAAGGTGCTCCCCGGCGATGCGGACGGGCGGCAGCACGCAGCTTGAGTCGCCCGAGTGAATCCCCGCCTCCTCGATGTGCTCCTGTATGCCGGCGACGACCACGGCCGTCTCGTCGGCCAGAGCGTCCACGTCGAACTCGGCCGCGCGCTCAAGGAACTTGTCTATCAGCACGGGCTTTTCGGGCGAGGCGTCCACGGCCGTGCGCATGTAGGTGTCGAGGCTCTTCTCGTCGTAGACGATGGCCATGGCGCGCCCGCCGAGGACGAACGAGGGGCGCACCATCACGGGGTAGCCGATGCGCGCCGCGCAGTCCCGCGCCTCCTCGAACGAGGTGGCCGTGCCGTTCTCGGCCTGCGGGATCCCCAGCCTGTGGAGCAGCGCGCCGAAGCGCTTGCGGTCTTCGGCGAGGTCGATGGAGTCGGGCGAGGTGCCGATGATGGGCGCGCCGGCCGCGGCCAGACGCGCCGCCAGATTCAGAGGCGTCTGCCCGCCGAACTGGACGATGATGCCTTCGGGCTTCTCGACGTCCACGATGTTCATCACGTCCTCGAACGTGAGGGGCTCGAAGTAGAGCCGGTCGGAGGTGTCGTAGTCGGTCGAGACCGTCTCGGGGTTGCAGTTGACCATGACGGTCTCGAAGCCGGCCTCGCGCAGCGCGAACGAGGCGTGGCAGCAGCAGTAGTCGAACTCGATGCCCTGCCCGATGCGGTTCGGCCCCGAGCCCAGAATCATGATCTTGCGCCGCGAGGTCGGCTCGGATTCGTCCTCCTCCTCGTAAGTCGAGTAGAGGTAGGGCGTGTAGGACTCGAACTCCGCGCCGCAGGTGTCCACGCGCTTGTAGACGGGCGTGAGGCCGAGCGACTTGCGGTAGGCCCGCACCTCGTCCTCGGTGCGGCTCGTCAGGTAGGCGAGCCGCCGGTCGGAGAGGGCCGCCTCCTTGAACTCGCGCAGCGTCTCGCGCGGAATCTCTTCGAGCCTGCGCCCCTCGACCTCGCGCTGGATGAGCGTCACCTGCCGGAGCTGTTCGAGGAACCACGGGTCGATGCGCGTGAGGCGGTGGATTTCTTCGAGCGACCAGCCGCGCTCCAGCGCGTGCATGATGTAGGAGAAGCGCTGCGAGTTGGGGCGCGCCAGCCGGCGCTGCAACTCGTCGTCGGGCACGCCCTCAAGGCGCAGCGGGCGCACCGCTTCGAGCGAGCGCAGCCCTTTAAAGAGCGCCTCCTTGAAAGTCCTCCCGATGGCCATCACCTCGCCGACCGACTTCATCTGCGTGCCCAGCACGTCCTCGGCCTCGCGGAACTTCTCGAAGTTCCACTTCGGGATTTTGGCGACGACGTAGTCGATGGTCGGCTCGAAGGAGGCCGGCGTCTTCTGCGTGATGTCGTTGCTGATCTCGTCGAGCGTGTAGCCGACGGCGAGCTTGGCCGCGATCTTGGCGATGGGGAAGCCCGTCGCCTTCGACGCCAGCGCCGACGAGCGCGAGACGCGCGGGTTCATCTCGATGACGCGCACCGCGCCGTCCTCGGGGTTGACGGCGAACTGGATGTTCGAGCCGCCGGTCTCGACGCCGACCTTGCGGATGATCCTGATCGACATGTCGCGCAGGCGCTGGTACTCCACGTCGGTCAGGGTCTGCGCGGGCGCGACCGTGATGGAGTCGCCGGTGTGGACGCCCATCGGGTCGAAGTTCTCGATCGAGCAGATGATGACGACGTTGTCGGCGAGGTCGCGCATCACCTCCAGCTCGTACTCCTTCCAGCCGAGGATGGATTCTTCGATCAAGACCTGACCGACGGGCGAGGCGGCGAGGCCGGCGCGGACGATCTCCTGAAACTCTTCGGGGTGGTAGGCCGTGCCGCCGCCCGTCCCGCCGAGCGTGAAGGAGGGGCGGATGATGGCCGGGTAGCCGGTCTGCTCGACGATCGCTTCGGCCTCGGCCCAAGAGTGCGCGAAGCCCCCGCGCGGCATCGGCAGGCCCTCCTCCTCCATCGCGCGCTTGAACAGCTCGCGGTCTTCGGCGAGGCGGATGGCTTCGCGCTTGGCCCCGATCATCTCGACGCCCTCCGCGGCGAGCACGCCCGCGTCCGCGAGGGCCATCGCGAGGTTGAGCGCCGTCTGCCCGCCGACGGTCGGCAACAGCGCGTCCGGCCGCTCCCTCCGGATGATGGCCGCGACCGTCTCGACCGTGAGCGGCTCGACGTAGGTGCGCGGGGCCGTCTCCGGGTCGGTCATGATCGTCGCCGGGTTCGAGTTGACGAGCACGACCTCGAAGCCCTCGGCGCGCAGCGCCTTGCACGCCTGCGTCCCCGAGTAGTCGAACTCCGCCGCCTGCCCGATGACGATGGGGCCGGAGCCGATGAGCAGGATTTTACGGATGTCGGTGCGTCTGGGCATCTCCGGGCTACTTTCAGAAGAGTCGGTGTCGGCGCATTATATACGGCGGCCGCGCGCCCGCGCGAACCGCCGCCGCGCGCGCAAAAAAGCCGACCCTTCGGTGAAAGGTCGGCTCGCGCTCGGCGGATGAAGTGGCAACGCTAAACCTGTTTCGCGTCGAGTTGCTTGCGGTAGTCGTCGCCGTCGATCTGGACGGTCTTGCACATCTCGTAGAGGCGCGAGCGGAGGCGGACGCCGACGCGGTCTTCGAGCGTCTCGTCCGACGGGTGGCGGCGCGCGTCGAGGTAGTTGGTGGTGAAGATGGTGAGGCGCTTGTCGTTGTAGCGCTTGCCGATGATCTGCATCATCGTGTCCCTGACCCAGTCGGTCGGCTTCGACGCGCCGAGTTCGTCGAGCACGAGGACTTCGGCCTGATAGACCGGCGAGAGCACGCCCAGCTCCGAGGTGTTGGAGACGGAATTGTAGGAGTCCTGAATCTCTTTGAGCAGCGCGCCGAACTCGTAGAAGAGGCAGGGCACGCCCTTCTCGACGAGGCCGTGGAGGATGGCGACCGCCAAGTGCGTCTTCCCCACCCCGACGGGGCCGGTGAAGAGCAGGCCGCGCTCTACGGCCGGGTACTCGCGCACGAGGCGGAAGGCGTAGTTGAACGCCTTGAGCTGCGAGCCGTTGTTGGGCGCGGGGTAGAAGTTCTGGAGCGTGCAAGCTTCCTTGCGCGGCGGGACGGCCTCGCGGTAGCGGCGCGGGATGCGGGCCTGTTCGAGGAGCTTGCCGCGCGTGTCCTGCGTGCGGCACTCGCAGCGGCGCGCGCCCTTGCCGGGCACGACTTCGAGGCCGGTGCCGAAGCAGCGCTGGCAGACGGCCGGGGCCTCGGCCGCGGGACGGCGCGCGCCCCTCTTCGGCGCGGGCGCGTCGTCGGCCGCGCCCGCGTCGGGCACGGCGAACAGAGGCATCTTCTTGACGTTATCCGACGACATCCTGCCCGTGAACTTCTCTGAACTTCTGTTCGGCGAATGGCCGCGCGGGGGGTGGTGGTGCCGGGTTGCGCGGGTGGCTCCGGCGAAGCCGTCTGCGGACACACGCCTTCGCCGGGCGTGGCGGATTATAGCACTCGACCCCGAGATTGCAAGACAATCGTTCCCCCGCCCGCCGGCGCGCGAAACGCGCCGTAATGAGCGCGAATAAACAGCCCCCCGAATTTAATGCGAGCCGGCCGCGCGATGCGCTTTATTCACGTCAGAAGTCGCCACAACCGACGACGCTTTTTCCACAGGTGGAAAAGAAGAGTAGACAGTAGTCAGTAGTCAGTAGTCAGTAGCGCTCCGCGTAGAGGATGCTGACGCCGGCACCGAGGACGATTCGCCGCCGAAGCTCTTCCTACTGACTACTGACTACTGTCTACTGTCTACTTCCCTTCTCAGCATCCGCCCCCGCCGCCCTGATAGACGCTGCGCCAGCGGCCCTGTTGCTTCTTGTAGATGAAGTAGTCGTTGCTCTCGTAGTAGTGGCCCTCGGCGATGACTTCGGAGACGCCGTCGCCGTCGAGGTCGGCGTGGTCTACGAGGCGGCGGTCGGCGTACTCGGCCTCGCCGCCGCGGTGGTGCCACGTCAGCGCCGGCTTGAGGCCGAGGCCGTCCGGCTCGTAGATGATGAAGAGCGTGTGCGCGTCGAAATTCTGCTCGGTGTTGTTCTCGACGCGGAAGCTGCCGACGAGTTCAAACTTGCCGTCGCGGTCGAGGTCGGCGGCCGTCAGGTTGAAGACCTCCATCTTTTTGAGGAGCGGGGCGGTCACGCCGTTGCGCGCGAAGGCGGCGCGCGCGAGGTCGAGCGCCGCGGCGCGCTCGGCCTCGGTCGGCGCGCGGCGCGAGGCGGGGCCCGCGCCGATGGTCTTCGAGTTGGTCGCCAGCGCCTGCACCTCGCCGCCGAGGCGCACCGAGGTGTCGGCCCTGACCTCGGCCCACATCCCGACGCAGCCCGGCTCGATGTATTTAACGACCGTGACGCTGCCGTCCTCGCCGCCGCCGAAGAGCAGGCGGAACTGCCGGCCGGCCCTGAAGTGTTCGCCGATGAAGCGCCGCGCCACGGCCTCGGCGTTGCCGCCCGTCACGTCGCTCTCGTCCACGGGCGGCTTGACGTAGGCGCCGCCGCGGAGGATGACGACCGGCTCGATCTGCGCGTTCGCCTCGTGCTTCTCGACGGCGAAGATGACCGTGCCGCCCGCGGGCCGCTGCGGGATGGCGGGCTTCTGCGCGGGCGCGGGCGCGAGCGTTGACATCGAGAGAAGGGCGGCGGCGGCGAGGCTGATGAAGCGTGGCGTCGGGCTTGGCATCGGGGCGTTTCACTCTCCTTGAAGGGTGGTTTAAAAGTCTGCCCTGCGGAAACTCTTCAAACGTCGAGCGGGCGGCCAGCGCGCAGGCTCTCGCGGATGCGGAAGGTGGCGCGCGAGGTGTTGGCGAGGTCTTCGAGCGGGGTCAGCAAAGGCCCGCCGGCGCGGACGAGCGCGCAGACGGCGCGCGCCTGCCCGGCCTGACCCTTGTCCTGCGCGCGCAGCTTCAGCGCCTCCTCCTTCCCGCCGCGGTGGAGCGTGGCGCGGCGGAAGTCTTCGAGGACGAAGGCGAGGCCGCCGCCGAAAAGCTCGGCCCGCTCCTTCGGCAGAGAGCGGTCGCCCTCGGCGACGTAGGCCAGCACGCCGTTCGAGCCGTCGGCGAAGCGGAGCGTGACCACCACGTTGTCCTCGTCCGTCACCTGCTCGTCGCGGGCCGCGACCGCCTCGGCGTGGACGCGCGTGACGTGCGCGCCCGTCCAGAACTGCATGAGGTCGACGAAGTGGCAGCCCTCGCCGACGATGCGCCCGCCGCCCTCGCGCGGGTCTTGCGTCCAGTGGCCGCGCGGCACGCGGCCGGCGTTCACGCGGTAGACGATGGAGAGCGGCCCGCGCCGCGCGGCGAAGAACTCCTTGGCGCGGACGGCGAGCGGCGCGAAGCGGCGGTTGAAGCCGACCGTCATCGTGCCCCGCGCGCGCCGCGCCGCGCCGAGCACCTCTTCCAACTCTTCCTCCGAGAGCGCCAGAGGCTTCTCGACGAAGACGTGCCGGCCGGCTTCGAGCGCGAGCCGCGCGAGCCGCGCGTGGCTGTCGTGGCGCGTGGCGATGACGACGAGGTTGACGCCCTCCTCGTTGACGACCTCCTCGGCGCCCGACGCGCACGAGCCGAAGCCGAACTGCCGGCCGACGTTAACGGCGGACACGCCCGACGCCGTCGCGATCGAACGGAACTCGACGCCCGCCGCCTTGAAGTGCGGCAGAAGCATCCGCGTCGCGTAACCGCCGGCGCCGATGAGGCCGACGCGCACGCCCGCCCGGCTCCCGGCAGCGCGACCCTCGCCGGCCTTCGCGCCCGCCGCGAGCCGGACGCCCGTTTCGATCTCGCGCCCGGTGTCGTATTCGAGCAGCACGCCGAGGTGCGGCTCGCCCGCCCGGCCCGTGATGAGGTCGTAGGCGCGCGCGCCTTCGGCGATGGGGAAGCGGTGCGTCGTCAGCCGTTCGACGTTGACGACGCCGGCGGCGACGAGGTCGAGGAAGGCTTCGAGGTTGCGCCCCTCCGTCCAGCGCACGTAAGGCAGGGGGTAGTCGTGCCCGCGCTCCTCGTACTCCGGGTCGTAGCGGCCCGGCCCGTAAGACATCGAGACCGTCAGCGACAGCTCGCGCCGGAAGTAGAGGTCGCGCGGCACGTCCGTGCCGACCTGCCCGACGACGACCACCCGCCCCTTCAAACGCGAGGCCTCGCCGGCCAGCGCGACCGGCTCGCTCGACTCGGTCGCGGCCGTGACGACGAAGGCGTCGGCCCCGCGCCCCCGCGTCCAGTCGATGATCTTCTGCGCCGCGCCTTCGCCGGGCGCGCAACCTGCGTCCGCGCCGAGCGCGCGGGCCAGCTCGACGCGGCGCGCGTCCGGGTCAACCCCGTAGATGCGGCAGCCGTTCGCGCGCAGCAGTTGCGCCGCCAACTGCCCGAGCAGGCCGAGGCCGACGACCACCACGCTCTCGCCGAGCGTCGGGGCCGCGAGCCGCACGCCCTGAAGGGCGATGGCCCCGAGCGTGGCGTAGGCCGCGTCGGCGAAGGGCACGCGGTCGGGCACGCGCACGCAGAGGTTCTGCGGCACGGAGAGCACCTCGGCGTGCGAGGCGTAGCCGACGCCCGCGCAGGCCACGCGGTCGCCCGGCGCGAAGCCGCGCACGCCTTCGCCGACGCCCGCGACCACGCCGGCCGCGCTGTAGCCGAGCGCGACCGCCTCGCCCAGCTTCGAGCGCACGGCCTCGACCGCGCTCGCCACGCCCTCCTCGCGGGCGCGCGCCACGGCCTTGCGCACCAGCTCGGGCTGTTCGAGCGCGCGCCCCAGCAGCCCCCTGCGGTTCTGGTCGACGGCCGCGCGCTCCGTCCCCGCGCTGATGAGCGAGGCGGCGGCGCGCACCAGCACGCGCCCGCGTTGGAGGGCCGGGGCCGGCACGTCGGCCACCTCGACCTCACCCGACTTCCGGTTCTGGAGAATCTGTTTCATCGGATGTTAGATTCAGGCGCCGGCCGCCGGTTGTCGGTCGTCAGTAAAGACAAAAAACTGAAAACTGACGACCGGCGGCCGGCGCCTGAATCTAAACTCACTTCATCGGGTTCGGCTTGGCGAGATAGTAATGCAGTTCGAGCAGGCCGATGACGACGGCGACGGCGAGCAGGGTTAGGATGAGCAGGTGCGGCCAGCCGAGCACCCAACGGCGGCACGCGCGGCAGCGGATGCCCCCCATCCGGAGCGGCCTTGCGCAATAAGGACATTTTGACATTGCGACAAATCGCGAGGTGGGACGCGGGGGAGAACATGCCACGAACCGGGCCGCCAGTTCAAGTGGCGCGCGCGTTCCGGGCCTCCCTTCGGCCGGCCGGGGCTGTGTTATAGTCTCACGCCGACAAACTTTTTGACCGGGGGAGAATGCGACGCCCCCCGACCTCTCGGGCCTCTTCGGGCGTCGCGCGGCTGCGCGGCATGGGTGTTCTACAAGGTCTGCTCAACAAGCTGGGACTCGAAAGTTTGCTGACGGCGCGCGCGCCGCTGCGCGTCTTCCTGCTCGACGACGACGTGGTGCGCCACGAGTGGTTCGCGCGCAACTTCCGCGGCGACCGCCTCGACGTGGCCGAAGAGCCGGCCCGCGCCGTCGAACTGCTCGCCTCGAACACCTACGATCTGGTCTTCCTCGACCACGACCTTTTGCCCGAGCACTACTACGCCGAGGGGTTCGACGACGAGCGCACCGGCTACGCCGTGGCCCGCTTCCTCGCCGAGCGCCCCGACCGGCAGGCCGCCTCCACCATCATCGTCCACACGCGTAACGCCGACGGCGCGCTCCGCATGGTCGAGCTGATGCGCCGCACCGGCCGGCAGGCCGAGCACGTCCCCTTCCCCATGCTCGCGCCGAAGATCAAGGCCCTCCGGAAGAGGGGCTGACGCCCGCAAGCGCCCGGCGCTCGCGGCGAACCTGACGAGCGAGGTGAAAAAAATTGACGAGCGCAACTCTCACCCGTGCGGCCGCCGCCCTCATCGTCTGCCTGAGCCTCTGCGCCGCGGCCCGCGCGCAGGCCGGCCAACCCTACGACGACGCGGTGAAGGCGCTGATGGCGCGCCCCGACGTGCAGGCCGCCTTCGCGCACGTCGAGCGCGAGCGCGACCGCATCCTGCGCGAATGGATCGCCATCACGGAGGTCAACGCGCCGTCGGGCAAGGAGCGGGAGCGCGCCGCCGTCGTCGAGAAAATCCTCCGCGCCTCGCCGAGCGTCGCGGTGCGCTACGACGAGGCCGGCAACCTCATCGCCACGCGCAAGGGCACGGGCGGCGGCCCCGTGGTCGTCCTCGACGCGCACCTCGACACCGTCTTTCAGGAGGGGCTGAAGATCAAGGCCGTCGTCAAGGACGGGCGCATCTACGCGCCCGGCGTCGGCGACGACACGCGCAACATCGTGGCGATGCTCGCCACCCTGCGCGCGCTCGACGCGGCCGGCATCAGGACGAAGGGCGACCTCGTCTTCCTCTTCACGGTCGAGGAGGAGACGACCTTCCGCGGCGTCGAGCAGTTCGTCAGGGAGAACCGGAGGCGCATCGGCCACTACATCGCGCTCGACGGCGGCTTCGAGGGCATGACCTACGGCGGCATCGGCATCCACTGGTACCGGCACCACTTCGTCGGCCCCGGCGGCCACACGCGCTCGCGCACGCCGCCCAACTCGGCCACCCTCCCGATGGCCCGCGCCATCGCGCGCATCTACGCGCTGCCCCTGCCGGCGAACCCACCCACGAACCTCAACGTCGGCATGACGGGCGCGGCCGACGTGGTCAACGCCAAGGCGGCCGACGCGTGGTTCACCGTCGACCTGCGCTCGACGAGCAACGAGGTCATCGCGGAGTTCGAGCGGAAGATCGCGGCCATCCTGAAGGAGGAGGCCGAGCGGGAGAGGATGACCGTGGAGACCGAGCTGATCTCTTCGACGCCCGCGGCGCAACTGCCCGGCCACCGCGACTCGGCGCTCGTCAAGACGGCCGAGGCCGTCCACTACGCGCTCGGCTTCCGGCCCGTCATCACGACGACCGGCTCGAACAACTCGAACGTCGCCCTCATCGCGGGCATCTCGGCCATCTCGACCGGCGCGGCCCCCTGCGGCGACTCGCACGCCCTCACCGAGTGGTGCGAGATCGAGCCGCTCTACCGCGGCATCAGGAAAGTCATCCTCCTCGGCGTCGCGATGGCGCAACTGTAGTCTCGGGTGTCGGGTTAAGAACGCAAGCCCGGCCGCGGGCGAGGGCGTCGGGCTTCAAAGTAGCCTCAACGCCTTCGCCCGCGGCCGGGCTTCCGCCTGCTGCCTTTAACCCCGAGCCCGAAACTATTGCTTCCTGACGGGCCGGCTCAGGCCGACTTTCGAGAGCGCCCACGCGCCGAGGACGACGGCCATCTTGCCGAAGCTGAAGCCCCCGCGGCCCGCCTCGACGCGCGTCACCCGGCCCCTCGCCGCGCGCGCCCGCGGCTCAAGCTCGGCGGCCGCGGCCCGCGCCGCGCGCGGCTCCGGCTTGCGCGCGCCCGCCTCCGGCCTGCGAGCGCCGGCCTCGGCCCCGCCGCCCGCGCGGCGCGCGTTCGCGCCGTCGGGAGCTTTCTCGCCTTTCTCCTTCGCGCCCGGCTCGCCCTGCCGCGCCATCTCGTGCTCGATCTCGGAGTTGATCTCGCCGCCGATCAGAATCGCCGCGCCCGTGAAGTAGAACCAGAGCATCAGGATGATGACCGCGCCGAGCGAGCCGTAGGTCGCGCTGTAGGAGTTGAAGAATTCGAGGTAGGTCTTGAAGCCGAAAGAGACGATGAGCCAGAGGACGACGGCGATGACCGAGCCGGGCGTCACCCAAGTCCAGTCCTGATCGTGGAGGTCGGGCGCGAAGTAGTAGATGAGCGCGAAGGCCAGCAGCACGAAGGCGAGCACGATGGGCCACTGCAAAATCTTCCACGCCAGCTCGAAGGCCGTGCCGAGCCCGAACGAGGCGGCCACCAACTCGGCGAGGTCGTGCCCGTAGAGCACGAGCACCAGCGCCGAGACGATGAGGAACGACAGCGCCAGCGTCAGCCCGATGGCCGACAGTCGCACCTTCCACCACGGCCGCCCCTCCTTCACGTCGTAGGCGAC
>Ga0196977_1000278_pt1 | contig 29647 bp, 26 predicted proteins | sample S3v_1013CmetaG_FD_148634 | JGI IMG/M metagenome (GOLD analysis project Ga0196977, IMG submission 148634) | Soil microbial communities from Anza Borrego desert, Southern California, United States - S3+v_10-13C | ecosystem: Environmental > Terrestrial > Soil > Desert | place: USA: California... | reverse complement strand
CGGCGCGGTAGGCGAAGCCCTTCTCCATGAGCCGCGCGATCATCGCGATCATGCCGGGCACGTTGGCCGTTGCGCGGGGCATGAGGCTCGGGTCCTTCTCGGCCTCGATGGCGAGCTTGAGGCCGAGCCTGCGGGCGTCCTCGACGAAGCGGCGGGTGTAGTACTCGGCGATGGCGCGGGGATCGCGCGGGTCGATCGAGTCCAGCTCGTGGGCTTTGCCGGACTTCTTGGCCTCGGCGAGCCGCCTCCCCGCGGCCTCCATCTTGTCCTCGCCGGCGCCGTCGGCCGCGTCGTCGTCGGTCATGTGGCCGACGTCGGTGATGTTCATCACGTGGGTGACCTGGCGTGGGCCTTTGTGGATCGAGCCGTCGGGCCGCTGCAGGTCGCACAGCGGGCTCTCGATCCAGCGGCGGAGCAGGTCCGCGGCGAGGAACGAGCGGAAGTTGCCGATGTGGGCGTCGTCGTAGACCGTCGGGCCGCAGGAGTAGAAGGTGACGCGCGCGGGGTCGGCGGGGACGAAGGGCTCGATGCGCCTGGTGAGGGTGTTGTAGAGGGTGAGGGGCATGCGGCCGGATCGTAGAGCGGGGGGGATGGCGAGAGACGGAGAGACGGAGAGTTGGGGGCAGCCTCCCTTGCCTTTACGAGCCCCGAGCGCAAGCCCGGGTCCGGGGTACCCCGCCCCTCCGGGGCGGCTCTGGCTCTCCAACTCCTTCTGGCCTCGCTGCGGCGCCCGCCGCAGATGAACGAGGCTTGGAGGGGAAGTAGCAATGGAGCCGCTCCGGAGGAGCGGGGTACCCCGAGATTGCGCTCGGGCCTGGTAGAGAGAGACAGGCCCGGTGCTACTTCGCGGCTGCGCGGTCGGCGGTTTCGTCGGCGCTTGCGGCGGGCTCTTCGGCGGGCTTGGGCTTGACGCGGACGCGGACCACGCGGGTGGGCTCGGCCTCGAGGACGGCGACCGAGAGGCCGTCGGCCTGGAACATCTCGCCGGCCTCGGGGATGCGACCGAGGCGGACGGTGACGAAGCCGGCGACGGTGTCGTAGTCCTCGTGCTCGGGGATCTCGAGCTTGATCTCTTCGAGCGCGTCGTTGGCGTCGTCGATGCGCATGCGGGCGTCGATCGTCGCCTCGCGTTCGGCCTCGTGGATCTCGATGACGGGCGTCTCGCGCTGAGCGTCCTCGTACTCGTCGTGGATCTCGCCGAAGATCTCCTCGACGATGTCCTCGAAGGTCACGAGGCCGGCGGTGCCGCCGTACTCGTCGATCACGATCGCGATGTGGACCTTCTGGCTGACCAGCTCGCCCATCAGCTCGCGGATGGTCTTGGTCTCGGGGACGAAGACGGCGGGGCGCAGGATCTCGCGCAGGCTGAAGGGTTCGTCCGGCGCGCAGGCGCTCATCCAACGGAGCAGGTCCTTCGCGTAGAGGATGCCGGCGATGTGGTCGAGGCTCTCCTCGTACACGGGCGTGCGGCTGTGGCCGCTGTCGCGCACGTAGGCCTTGATCTTCTCGAGGTCGTCGGTGTAGCCGAGGGCGTTGATCTCCGTGCGGGGCGTCATGATCTCCTCGACCGTGGTCGTGCGGAACTCGACGACCGCCTCGATCATGTCCTGCTCGGTCTCGTCGAACTGCCCCTCGGCGCGGCCTTCCTCGACGACGCTCAGCAGCTCGGCCTCGAGCACCTCCGCGTCGGTCTCCTCGTCCACGCGGGCGAGGCGGCGGACGATCTCGTCCACGAGGCGGACGAAGCCGTTCGCCGGGCGCATCACGACGTAGACGATGCGTATCACGCTCGAGAGGCGCAGGATCAGCTCCTCGCCGACGTGGTTGGCGAGGCTGCTGGGGAGCACGAAGCCGAAGATCCAGAGCAGCGCGGACGAGACGGTCAGGGCGATCGCGACGTGCGCCGCCGTCGGCGCCAGGAGCGGGCCGGCCGTCTCCGGCGTCGGGACCGCGATCCAGAACACCAGCACCGCCGCGAGCAGGAGGTTCGAGATGATCCGCGGCAGGCCGATGGCGACGCAGTGGCCCTCAACGTCTTGCAGGATGCGGGTGGCGCGGCGCTGGAGGCCGGCGTCGCCCGAGCTCTCGGCGAGGTCCGCGAGGCGGGTGCGGACCAGAGCCCTCAGCGACAGGTGGATCGACGCGAACAGCGCCGATGCCAGAAGGGCGGCCAAGGCCAGCAAGACTCCCGTGGAACCGCTCAAGCGCTGCCTCTCGCCCGCGAGCCGGCCGGGGCGACGCGCCCCTCGCGCTGCGGCATCCCTTGCGAGGGCGCGACCGCGAAGGTCGCGCCGATCCCGGCGGCTTCGAGCAGCCGGTCCTCCTCGGCGTGCATCCGCGCCGCGCCGGGCTCGTCGTGGTCGTCGTAGCCCAGGCAATGGAGCACGCCGTGGATTAGGTAGAGCAGGAGCTCGCGCTCGGCGGGGATTCCCCTGGCCCCGGCTTGACGGAGGGCCTCATCGACGCAGATGAGGAGGTCCACGTCGAGCGGGTCGTCTTCGGCCTCGCGCAGGTCGAAGGTCAGAACGTCGGTAGTCCCGGGCACTCCCGACCACCGTTCGTGGGCTTCGGCCATCTCGGCGTCGGCGACGATCCGGGCGCGGACTTCCCCTGCGCAGCCGAGCGGGGCCAGGGCGGCGCGGGCGCGCTCCGCCACCCACCGTCGCGTGCGGTCGTCTGTCAAGCCTCGATCATCGACGAGCTCGATCGAGAGTGTCGCGGCCCGGCCCCCAGGACTGGGAGGCTCCGCGGCTGTGGAACCTTCGTCAGCCATCTGCTCTTTCACCCCGGGCTTCGGGCTTGCCTCCCGCCCCCGGCCCGTTCGTGGATGCAGACACTGTACCTGATCCGCCGCCCCGATCAAACCCATGAATGCAAGGATTTTGTACGGATTCACCTCTGACGAAGGAGCGCCGCCACGCGGACCGTGGCCTCCACGGCGGCGCGAACGCGGGCGGCCTGCGCGGCGTCGGCCAGGCCGCCGTCCGGCCCGAAGCGCTTGTTCGCCTCGGTGAGGGCGACTTGGTCGGGCACGACGATCACCCCGATATTCCCGAGGATCGATCGCACCGTGACCAAGCCGCGCAGCCCGCCGAGGGCGCCCTCCGACGCCGCGAGCAGCCCGGCGACCTTGCCCTTGAAGCACTCCAGTGGCTTCTCGCCCTCGCGCGGGCGGCTGAGCCAATCGATCGTGTTCTTGAGGAGCGGGGTGATGGAGCTGTTGTACTCGGGGCAGCTCACGATGAAGCCGTCGTGCACCTTCCACAAGTCCTTGAGCTTGAGGCAGTTGGCTGGGAGGCCCTCGGCGGCCTCCAGGTCTTCATCCATGAGCGGGAGAGGGAAGTCGGCGAGTTCGAGGTGCGTGACGTCGGCCCCCGCGTCCCGAGCCATCGACGCCGCGACCGACGCAAGCTTGCGGTTCCATGACTCCTTGCGCGTGCTCCCGGCGAACACGATGAGACGGGGGTGGGGCATGATGGGGCTCCTCGCCGGCGGGGCGGGCAATAGTTGTTCCAACAGATATCAACAGTTTGATCGTATTCGGCGTGCGAAACAGGTGCAAGCACCGGAGTCTTTCGTCCGGTCTTGGGGGCGCGGACTGCCGGGGCCCTCTCTGAGCCGTGTGCGCCGGACCCGTTACGGGATTCGCGATTTCAGCGGGTGTATCGGCGCGTGTCGATCACGTCAAAGAGGAATGTCGCGAGCGGGACGCGGGATCGCTTGCACACGCCCTCGGGCCAGCGCTGCGCCCGCAGCGCGGCAAGCACGCGCTGCGGCAGCCGCCACGGCGGGCCGGCGGTGAGCAGACGCCGGCGCGAGCCGCGGAACCCGTAGCGCGTGACCTCGAACACGCCGAAGCTCTCGACGTGGGAGTATTCCAGGAAGGCTCGGGCCTCGGCGCGGGTGGGATAGAGGATGTAGCGGCGGAGGCGGTCGAGGAGGGCGGGGCGGAGCTCGGCGGCGGTGGCGGCGAGGGCGTCGGGGGTGTCGAGGTAGTCGGCGAGCCAGTCGTCGATGCCGCGCCAGACCTCGCGGAAGCGCCCGCGGAAGTTGCGCCGTTCCTCGGGCTCCGCTTCCGTCCGGGCGTGGACCCAGGCGCGGGCGTCGCGCTCGTAGCCGGCGACGGTGCCGTGCGGCGCGGTGGCGAACATCTCGAACACCGAATTGTTGCGGAGGATGCAGGACTGGAGCCAGTCCCAGGAGCGGGTGTCGCAGAAGAAGCCGTGGCGGGTCGAGCCGGGCGCATCGAGGGCGGGACGGTGCTGGAGGCCGAAGTAGAAGCCGTGCAGCTCCGGGCAGCCGGGCTCGCGCGCGGCCATGCGGTGGAGGTTGGTCTGGATGGAGCCCTTCCAGCCGACATCGACGACAGCGACACGGGCGGCGCTGAAGAAGCCGCGCTGGCGGAGGTAGTCGGTGAGCAGGGCGCGGAGCTCGTCGCGGCGCGCGGCGAACTGGCGCTGCACATCCGCGTCGGCGAGGAAGGCCATGAAGTATGGGTTGAGCCGCGGGCGGTAGATCGGGCGATCGGGGTCGACGACGCCGTGGCGTGCGGCGAGGGGGAGAAAGACCTCCTCCGGCAGGCTCAGGTTCTTCAGCAGCCGGCGGAGCGACTGCGCGGGGTACTGGCGCCAGATCCGCCCGATCTCCTCGATGCTGAGGCTCTCCATGCTGGCGATGAAGCTGAGCTTGCGGTTGACGGCGAGGTACGTGCCGCGGGGCTTGTGGGGGGCCACCCCGAGCTCCCTGGCGAGGCGGTGGTAGATCCGCATGAACATCCAGCCCTCGCGGCTGAGGAAATAGACGCGGTCGTAGCGGTCGGCGTGCTCGAGCACGTGGCGGGAGAAGGCGGCGTAGGCGGGGGCGAGGAGCAGGCCGAGCTGGTAGTGGGGGTTGCGGGCGTGGGCGGGATCGGTGCGGACGCGCCGCGGGTTGGCCTCGACGGCGTGGAGGGCCCGCTCGCCGCGCCAGAACGGGCTGGCCGCGGCGAGCTGCTCGAGCAGGCGGGCGCGGACCAGGTCGGCGCGCGAGGGCGACGGGGCGGCGGTCTCGCGCGCACTCGTGGCGCTCAGGGTGACGGGGTGGGTGCTCACCCGGTCTCTCCGGGCGGCTTCGGCCGGATGCCGATCAGTCTTCCGCAGGCCCGCGCCGGGAGGGCGATGCAGGCCGCGACGGTCCGCACTCCGCGGACGCCGAGCATGACGACGAGCGGGTCGGGCAGGCGGTCCGCGAGACCCACGGCGAGCTGGTCTTCCAGGCGCGGCTCCGGCAGGAGACGGCCGTCGGCATCGATGAAGTGGGAGGCGTGGCGGCGGGCGACTCCGTAGCGGCCGGACCGCCGGTAGACGGCCGCGGACGCCCGCCGGGCAAGCACTGGCCAGAGTCGATCCCGCACCACGGGCGAGTATAACCCGACGCTCGTCGAGCCTCGGGGGCGCGTGAGCCCGTGGGGCGCGGGCATGCGGTGGGGGCGGCCCCTACCATCGCGTCTGCGACCCCCCGACCGCGTTGCGCGAGGACCACGCCGTGCCGTACACCCTCAAGCCCGAGCAGGGCCTGACTGTTGAAGCCGAGAACACCGAGTACCTGTCCGGGCACATCGACACCGGCGACCGGTGGGTGCTGAACTTCGGCCCGCAGCACCCGGCGACGCACACAACGCTGCGCCTGGTGCTGGAGCTCGACGGCGAGCGGGTGGCCCGGTGCACGCCGCATATCGGCTACCTGCACTCGGGGTTCGAGAAGCTGGGGGAGCACCTCGACTACAACCAGTACGTCTCGATCGTGAGCCGGATGAACTACCTGTCTCCGATCTCCAACGACATCTGCTGGCACCACGCGGTGGAGAAGCTGCTGGGGATCGAGATCACGCCGCGGTGCAAGGTGATCCGCACGATCATGGCGGAGCTGGGGCGGATCCAGGATCACCTGCTGTGCGTGGGGGCGGCGGCGCTGGACCTTGGGGCGTTCACGGGCTTCCTCTACGCGTTCAACCCGCGCGAGCGGATCTACGACATCTGCGACTACATCTCGGGGCAGCGGTACCACCCTGACTGGACGCGCGTGGGCGGGGCGATGCAGGACCTGCCCGACGAGGAGCAGTTCAAGGGGATCGTCAAGCGGTTCCTGCACGAGGACATGCTCAAGGCGATCAAGGACCTCGAGAACCTGGTGCTGCGCAACCGCATCTTCATCGATCGCACCAGCGGCGTGGGGGTGCTGAGCAAGGAGGACGCGGTCCGCTGGTCGATCGCGGGCCCCTTGGCGCGTGCGAGCGGCGTGCGGCGCGACCTGCGCAAGGACTTCCCCTATCTCTGCTACGCGGAGAACTGGGACGGCCAGGGGGCCGAGGCGGTGAAGTTCAGCGTGCCGGTGGCGAGCGACGGCGATGTGTACGCGCGCTTCCAGGTACGGATGGAGGAGATCCGCCAGTCTGTGAAGATCATCGACCAGCTCATCGACAACATCCCGGGCGGCCCGATCAATGCCGGCGTCGATTCGAAGGTGGTCAAGCCGCCCAAGAGCGACGTCTACGGCTCGATCGAGGGGCTGATCCAGCACTTCGAGCTGATCATGACCAACCGCGGCTGGGAGGTGCCGGTCGCGGAGGTCTACGGGGCTAACGAGACCGCCAACGGCGAGCTGGGGTACTACGTGGTAGGCGACGGGTCGCCCCGGGCGTTCAGGGCGCGGACGAGGCCGCCGAGCTTCATCAACTACCAGGTGATGGCGAAGCTGCTCGAGGGACACATGCTGGCGGACACGGTGGCGGTGCTGGGGTCGCTGAACATCGTGGCGGCGGAGCTGGATCGGTGAGTGGATGAGCCGAAGGCCGACGCGGCGGACGCCATGCCTGCACAGCACAACGCGAGCTTCGCCGTGTCTCTCATCCGTCATCGCCATTCTGTCCGCCTTCCGAGGGCGAGCAGGCGCCAAGGTACCGCACCGTTGCTCAGGCTGAACCCCGCACGTTGAGCCCCGGGACCCGTGGTGGGTGGCGCTCGGCGGGCCGCGTGGGCGAGACGGCGCTCCGTCGCCTCCAAGAACGAGCCCCGCGGGCGGCGCGGCAATCCGGGCTCGGGCTTTGGCTCCACGCTCCGGCGGCCGATATCCTCCGTCATCCGGAGACCCCAGGAGGACGTCATGCCCATGCTCCGCCCGCTCGCTCCCATCGCCTTGCTCCTCGCCGTCGGCCTTGGCGGCTGCCACGCCTACGACATGCGGGCGACCAACACGACCAGCCAGGACGTGCGCATCAGCCTGCACAAGGGCAAGCGGCACAAGGAGATATCGACGGTGGTGCTCGCACCGGGAGCCAGCGTCGGGTGGTCCGGGCAGACGCAGCGGCCGGTGCTGCTGCGCGTCGGATCGGGGCCCGGAACGGGCGATTCGACCGAGGTGCTCGTGCCGCGCCGGGTGCACACGGATTTGGACATCGCGATGGACGCCGGGGCGCTGCAGGTCTTCAACGCGGAGACGGGCGAGCCGGTGGGGGTGTGCTGCATCGATGGGACGTGCCCGGAGTGCGAGGCGGCGCGGGCCGAGGCGGCAGCCGCGGAGCAAGAGGAAGACGAAGCCATACCCGCGGACCCGCAGCACGAGGACGCCAACGACAACGCGGACGGCGCGGACGACCAACCGGCGGTCGATCTGGTCGAGCCCGAGGACGACTGACGCGTCTCCTGCGAGAGTCGTGTCAGAAGGAGCGGCGCGGTTACACCGGGCCAACCTCGCACGCCTTACAGGAGTTGCACGAGCAGTTCCGTCCGCGTCGCGTCAGCGGCCGATCGACGCCGCGGCGACTTCGGTCGCGCGGAGGCGCTCGCCCTCGATATCGCGCCACACGATGAGGAGCCGGTCGCCGAGCCGCTCCATCTGTGGAAAGCCGCTCTGGCGCGAGCCCTCCATCGGAGCCACCTTCACCGGCTCTCCAACCACGCCGGCGGGGCCGACGCGCTGCGCGAGCAGCGCCCCCTTGTGGCGCTCGTCGCGCAGCCAGCAGACGACCGCCTCCTCGCCATCAAGCACGACGTCCACGCGCCCGAGCGGTACGGTGTCAGCGGCGGCCTTGTCCACCACGATCGCGTCGCCGAAGGTCTTGCCGCCATCGGTCGAGAACGCCGCCTTGATCGAGGGCGCGGGCGAGCCGGTATACCAGACGACGACCACGCGCTCGCCGTCCGCCGCGATCGCGGGGCCGTTGACGGGGCAGCCCGGCATCACCCAACCATCCTCGTGCACGGCGCCGATCCCGCCGAGCCCACCGCCGGCGATGGAGATGTCGCGGATCTCGCCGTGGGCGCGGTCGCGGTAGACGACGACCGGGCCGCTCGGCGTCGCCGCGGCGGCGGTGTTGCAGCAGTCGCACACGGAATCGTCCACGAGCTCGGAGGGCGCGATCGTCTCGCCGACGAGCGCGGTGCGCAGGGTCATTCTGCCCGTGTGGGCGTCGCTCTCGCCGTGCCCGCCGCTGATCTCACGCCCGTCGAGCCAGTATGCGCGCACGCCGTCCTCGTGCGCCACATAGCTGACGAACCCGTGCTCGCCCTTCACGTCGTCGTCGTTCAGTTGGCCGAGCTCCCGCCAGGTCTCGCCGCCGTCGGTGGAGCGGAGCGCGACGATGTCGTACGAGGCCCCGCCGCCGGAGCGCAGCCAGTGGGCGTACATCGCGCCGTCGCCGCCCTCGACGACGGCGGGCACATCGGCCCAGTTGGCGACCACGCCGGTGCGCTGCGCCGTCACCACGCGCGCTCCGCACCAGCCGGCGTCCGTCAGGCGCGACCAGCAGAGCCGGACGCCCTCGTCGCCCGGCTCGTGCCAGCTGAGGAGCAGGCCTTCCGATGCGGGGCTGAGCCGGTACGCCGCGGCACGCGCCGCCGCGGGGGGATCCAGGCTGAGGCGTGACCCCTCTGCGCCCTCGGGCTGGGGCGCGGCGGCCGACGCCGCCGCCATGCCGAACAGAACCGACGCGATCGTCGTCCTCGTCATGCCGGATGGTATGGGGCGGCCCCGGTCGACTCCCCAGGATCCCCGCTTGGGCGCCGCCGGCTTCCGGTCGACTCGGCCGGGGATCGGGCCGATGGTGTCCGCACACCGGGCCTGCCGGCGATACCCTTTGCCGATCACAGCGGAGAGACCAGCTATGCGACGCACCGAGACCCTCTGCCTTGCCGTGGCCCTGGCGACCCTCGCCGGGTGCACCTCGAATCTCCAGCCGCGGGGCCGGGGCGTGACCTCGCTCCTGGTCGTGAACAACACCGATCGGCCGATCCAGGTCACGTACTCGCAGAACCCTCTGAACACGCAGGTGACAGCCGTGCAGGTGGATCAGCAGGTCTACCCGGACGACTCGGTGCGATTCTCGGGCAAGAAGGGCGACCGGATCACGGTGACGGCGGGGGACGAAACGCCGCTGGTGGTCGAGTACGGCCGGCGCAGCCACGTGCTGAACGTGTCCGGCGCCGGGCCGGACGTGGCGTTCGACCTGCACCGCGGGTTCAACGAGTCCGAGGTGGAGTGAGGTGGTGGGGCCGGACGGCGCGTCGCGCAGCTCCGCACAGCCTGGGTGATCCTGACCTTCGCGGAGCCTCAGGTCGGGCGTCGAAGGGTGCGGGCGTCAGCTCCCGTCGACCATGCGCCAGAGTGAACCGAGCACCGACCCTTCGCCGGTGGCCGCGCCGCCGTGGCTCGGCGCATTGGCGAGGATGCGGTCGGCCAAGCGGGAGAAGGGCAGGCTCTGGAGCCAGACCGTGCCGTGGCCGCGTAGCGTGGCGAGGAAGAGGCCCTCGCCGCCGAAGAACATGCTCTTGAGGTTGCCGGCACGCTCGATGGCGTAGTCGATGCCCGGGGTAAAGGCGACGAGGCAGCCGGTATCCACACGCAGGGTCTGGCCGTCGAGGCGCTGCTCGATCACCGTGCCGCCGGCGTGGAGGAAGGCCATGCCGTCGCCCTGGAGGCGCTGGAGGATGAAGCCCTCGCCGCCGAAGAGGCCGGCGCCGAAGCGGCGGGTGAAGGCGATGCCCACCTTTGTGCCCTTGGCCGCGGCGAGGAACGAATCTTTCTGGCAGAGCAGCTCGCCGCCGAGCTGGGAGAGCTGGAGCGGGACGATCTTGCCGGGGTAGGGCGCGGCGAAGGCGACGCGGCTCTTGCCCCGGCCGTCGTTGGTGAAATGCGTGAGGAAGAGGGATTCGCGTGTGAGGACGCGCTTGCCGATGGCGAAGACCTTGCTCATCACGCCCTGGTCGGCCTGGGAGCCGTCGCCCATCCGCGCCTCGAAGCGGATGCCGTCCTCCATGTAGTTCATGCTGCCGGCCTCGGCGATCACGGTCTCGCCGGGGTCCAGCTCTACGAGCACCATCTGCATGTCGTCGCCGATCAGCTCGTAATCCACCTCGTGGGATCGCATCGCAAGCACCTCCGAGCATTCGCCCGTCCGCCGCCGGGGGCGGCACCCGTTCTTCGCGTTCGCCGCCCGCCGATTGCGGGTGCGGCGCGGAGCATATCGCGCGCGGGGAACTCGTTGGCGGCGCGCTGTGAGCTTTTGCCCACCCGTCGGGGCGGGTCGCGGGAGCGGGGTTCCGCCTGCGGCGTCTCGGCCCGTGCACCGTGCCCCCGGCCGGCCAAGGATCGATGACGGATGGCGCCCCGCGATGGTCGGCGGGGCCCCCCTCTTTGACAGTCACCTTCTTCGCACGCACGGGCCGGCGCCGCGGGCCCCCGGGATCACCTTCATGGACGAGCCTTCTCTTTCCGGATCGGCCCCCGAGCGCGGTGGCAGCAGCGGTGGGAGTGCAGCGGCGGAGCGGGCGCGTGGGGGCCGGCGGCCCTCGACGGGCGAGCACATCATGCGCAGGGGCATCCCGGCGGTCGTGCTGCTGCTGGTCCTGGGCGCGGTGGTGTGGTCCTGGCGCCATTGGCACGCGGGGCCGAAGCACGAGCCGGCCCCGCACCCGGCGGAGCCCGTCCCGGTGAGCGCGATCACGGTGCGGAAGGAGACCGTGCCGATGCTCCTGCGCTTCCTGGGGCAGACGGAGGCCTCGCAGGTGGTCGAGGTCAGGGCGCGGGTGGCGGGGTATCTCGAGGCGCGGTCGTTCACGGAGGGCGCGGAGGTCGAGGAGGGGCAGGAGCTCTTCCAGATCGATCCGCGCCCCTTCCAGGTGGAGCTCGCGCAGGCGAGGGCGGGCCTGGCCAGCGCGCAGGCGACGCTCGGGCGCGCGCTCCTCCAGGTCAGCCGCTTCGAAGAGGCGCAGGTCCAGGGCGCCGCGACCCAGCAGGAGCTGGAGGACTGGCAGACCCAGGCGCAGGTCGCGGAGGCTGAGGTGCAGAGGCACGAGGCGCAGATCGCGGCCGCGGAGCTGCAACTCGACTACGCGGGGATCGAGTCGCCGATCGCGGGGGTGATCGGCGAGGCGCTGCGCGACACGGGGAGCTACGTGGACGCGGGGCAGAACGGGCTGCTCGCGATCGTGCAGCAGCTCGATCCGATGTATGTCCTCTACTCGGTGACGGAGCAGGAGATTCTGCGCTTCCAGCGCCAAGTGTCCGAGGGCCAGGTCGTGTTCCCCGCCGTCGAGGAGCTGGAGCTGGAGATCACGCTCGCGGACGGATCGACCTACCCGCACCGTGGGCGCATCAACTTCATCGATGTGCAGGTGCACGAGACGACGGGGACGTCGATCGTTCGCGGCGAGGTGCCGAACCCCGACGGGCTGCTCAAGCCGGGGCAGTTCATCTATGCGACGGTGCTCGGTGCGCAGCGGGTGGGCGTGGTCCGGGTGCCGCAGGGCGCGGTCCTGCAATCGCCCGCGGGGCCGAGCGTGCTGGTGGTCGGCGACGACGGGATCGCCCGGTCGAAGCCCGTCGAGCTGGGCGACTGGTCGGGGACGGAGCAGTGGATCGTCGAGCGGGGCCTGGAGCCCGGAGATCGGGTGATCACCGACAGGCTGATGATGGTGCGCCCGGGCATGCCGGTGACGGTCGCACCGGCCGAGCCGGCGTCCACGGCCGGCGCGGGGGGCGGCGCGCCGGCGGAGGGAGCCGAGGGAGGCGCCGGGCGCGCCGGTGATCGGCCATGATCTCGCGGTTCTTCATCGATCGGCCGGTTTTCTCGATCGTGCTCTCGCTGCTGATCGTGATCGCGGGGCTGGTGGCGGCGTCGGTGCTCCCGATCGCGCGCTTCCCGGAGGTGACCCCGCCGGTGATCCGGATCAGCGCGAGCTATCCCGGGGCGGACGCCGAGACGGTGGCCGAGTCGGTGGCCGGCCCGATCGAGCAGCAGCTCAGCGGCATCCCGAACCTCGTCTACTTCAGCTCGCAGAACGGCAACGACGGGTCGTGCAACATCTCGGTGACGTTCGAGATCGGGACGGATCAGGATCTCGCGGCGGTGGAGGTGCAGAACCGGCTGTCGATCGCCGAGCCCCGCCTGCCGCAGGAAGTCACGCGCCAGGGCATCACGGTGGTGAAGGCCTCGACGAACATCCTCGGCGTGGTGAGCCTGCGATCGGAGGGCGGGCAGTACGACGACCTGTACCTGAGCAACTACGCGACGATCAACCTGCTCGACCGGCTGAAGCGCGTGCCCGGCGTGGGCGACGCCATGGTGTTCGGCAACAAGAACTACTCGATGCGGATCTGGCTGAACCCCGACCGGCTGGCGCTCAAGGGCATGACCGTGTCGGACGTGGCGGCGGCCCTGCGCGACCAGAACGCGGTCTTCCCGGCGGGCACGGTGGGGCAGCGCCCGACCGGGGGCGAGGTTGAGCTGACGCTCCCGGTGCTGACGCGCGGGCGGCTGAGCGAGGTGGAGGACTACGAGAACATCATCCTGCGCGCCACGCCGGATGGGGCGATGGTCCGGCTGAAGGACGTGGCGCGGGTGGAGCTGGGCGCGCAGAGCTACAACCTGGTGGGCCGGCTCAACGGCGCTCCCACGGCGATCATGCTCATCTACCTGCAGGTAGGAGCGAACGCGCTGGCGACCATGGAGGGCGTGCGGGCCGAGCTCGCGCTCGCGGAGCGGGACTTTCCCGCGGGCGTGCGGTGGGTGATCCCCTACGACACGACCACGTTCGTGAGCGAGTCGATCACCGAGGTGTTCAAGACGCTGCTCGAGGCGGTGGTGCTGGTGATCGTGGTGGTCTTTGTGTTCCTCCAGTCGTGGCGGGCGACGCTCATCCCCCTGCTGGCGGTGCCCGTCGCGATCGTGGGCGCGTTCGGGGGGATGCTGGCGCTCGGCTTCTCCATCAACACGCTGACGCTGTTCGGGCTGGTGCTCGCGATCGGCATCGTGGTGGACGACGCGATCATCGTGGTGGAGAACGTCGAGCGCATCATGCACGACGAGGGCCTCGCCCCGCGCGAAGCCACGGTCAAGGCGATGGAGCAGGTGACCGGCCCGGTCATCGCCGTCGTGCTGGTGCTCTCGGCGGTGTTCGTGCCGGTCGCGTTCCTGGGCGGGTTCACCGGCCAGATGTACAAGCAGTTCGCCGTCACGATCGCCGTCTCGGTGGGGATCTCGGGGCTCGTCGCCCTCACGCTCAGCCCCGCGCTGTGCCGGCTCATCCTGCGCCCCGGGCGCGGGAGGAAGAACATCCTCGCCCGCGGGTTCGACCGGGCGTTCGGCGGGGTCACCGACGCGTACGTCGGGGGAGTGCGCCTCGCGATCCGCGGGGCCGCGCTCACGCTGCTGGTGTTCGGGCTCATCTGCTTCGCGGCGTGGCGCATGAGCGGGATCGTGCCGGGGGGCTTTCTTCCCGAGGAGGACCAGGGCGTGCTGCTGGCGGCGGTGGTGCTGCCCGAAGGCTCGAGCCTCGACCAGACCCAGGCGGCGGTCGAGAAGGCCGAGGCCTTCTTCGGCGCGCAACCGGCCGTGGCGCACGTGACCGCGCTCGCCGGCTTCAACCTGCTCACGGGCGGCATGGCGAGCACGAACGCGGGGACGATGTTCGTGGCGCTCAAGCCCTTCCACGAGAGGCGGGGCCCCGGCGGGAGCGCGCAGGCGCTGGTGGCCGCCAGCCGCGAGCTGACCGGGAGTGTTCGCGAGGGGCTGGTGATCGCCTTCAACCCGCCGGCGATCCCGGGGCTGGGGACGCGCGCCGGGTTCACGATGGAGGTGCAGCAGCGCGGGGGCGGGACGATCGAGGAGCTGGCGGCGGTCGCGGACGAGCTCCTCGCCGGCGCGAGCGGCGACGCGCGTGTGACCGGTCTCAACGCCACCCTGCGCGTCAGCCTGCCGCAGGTGTACGTGGACCTCAACCGCGAGAAGACGCAGATGATGGGGGTGCGTCTGGCGGACGTGTTCGAGCCGATGCAGGCGTATTTCGGCTCGCTGTACGTGAACGACTTCAACCGCTTCGGTCGCATCTGGCGCGTGCAGGTGCAGGCGGAGCCGCAGTTCCGCAACACTCCGCAGGACGTCGAGCGGATCTACGTGCGCAACCGCGACGGAGAGATGGTGCCGCTCTCGGCGGTCGTGAACATCTCGTTCCGCGCCGGCCCGAACGTGGTGAGTCGGTACAACGGGTTCCCGGCGGTCGAGATCACCGGGGCTCCGGCGCCGGGCGTGAGCAGCGGGGAGGCGATCGGTGCGATGCGCGCGCTCGCGGCGGAGACGCTCCCGCCCGGCTACGGCATCGAGTGGAGCGGCGCGAGCTATCAGGAGATCAAGGTGGGCAACCAGGCGCCGGTGGTGCTCGCCTTCGGCCTGCTCGTCGTGTTCCTGGTGCTGGCGGCGCAGTACGAGCGGTGGTCGCTGCCGATCGCGGTGCTGCTGACCATCCCGATCGCGCTGCTCGGCGCGCTCCTGGGCGTGTATCTCCGGGGCTACACGCAGGACATCTACTTCCAGATCGGCCAGCTCGTGCTCGTGGGCCTGGCCGCGAAGAACGCGATCCTGATCGTCGAGTTCTGCGTGAGCCTGCGCGCCCAGGGGTGGGGCGTGGCCGAGGCGGCGATCGAGGCGGCGCGACTCCGCTTCCGCCCGATCGTGATGACCTCGCTCGCGTTCATCCTCGGCGTGGTGCCGCTGGCCCTGGCGACCGGCGCAGGGGCCGCGGGTCGCCGGAGCATCGGCACCGGCGTGATCGGCGGGATGCTCGCGGCGACGTTTCTGGCCACGTTCTTCGTGCCGCTGTTTTACGTCCTGATCCAGCGGGGCGCGGAGTTCGCCGGCCGGCGCGGGAGGCCCCGGGCCGGAGCGCCCGGCGGGACCCGCGCGGGCGCTCCGGGCTGAGCGTCGCCCGGCCGACAGGTCCTCCCCGGCGGGACGGGCGGGGCGATCCCCCGGCTCATACGCTTCTCCGTGGACGGGAATATTGCGCCCGGCCGGCGGCTTCACCCCTGTGCGATGTCCGGAACACGCGCTTATGCGGAGAGACGAGTTCGAGAAGCTCGCGCTCGGGCACCTCGACGCGGTGTACAGGCTGGCGCTGCGCCTCACGCGCGCACCGGAGCGCGCCGAGGACCTGGTGCAGGACACCTACGCGCGCGCCCTGCGTCCCCGCACGGTGGAGCAGTTCGACCCCGCTTCGGCCAGACCGGGGGCAACCCCCAGCGAGGGCATGCGCGCCTGGCTCTTCACGATCTGCCACAATCTCTTTTACTCCAGGATCAAGCGGGACGGCAGGGCGCCTGTGGCGGTCGGGGAGTTCTTCGGCAAGGCTTCGGACGGCGTGCCTCCGGACGAGCCGCCGCCGGCGTGGGGCCGGGCCGGGTTCGATTGGGAGCAGGTGGACGGGCGGCTGCGAATGGCCGTCGAGGAGCTGAAGGAGGAATACCGCGAAGTGCTGCTGATGTGGGGGGTAGACGGCCTGAAGTATCGTGAGATCGCGGAGATCCTGGGCGTGCCGATCGGGACGGTGATGAGCCGCCTGCATCGGGCGCGGAAGATGCTGGCGGATCGGCTGATGGAGGAGCCCGGAGCCGCGGACGACCTCGGGTTGCATGTTCGGGAGCGGGCGGCGCATGCCGCGACGCCGCGGGAGTCGGGAGCGTGATGCCTGCGTGTCGATGCCATCCCCACCCCGCTCACCCCGAAGGCTCAGGGGGCGGCGCGGAGCTGTCGGTCGGCGCCCTGCTCCGTCTCGCGGCCGACGACGAGCTCACGCCGGAGCAGTCGGCGCGGGTCGAGGCGCACCTCGCGGCTCATCCGGAGGACGCCGATCGGATCGCGTTCGAGCGGTCGCTGCGTTCGGCGTGCTCGCGGGCGTGCTGCCCGCAGTGCTGCGCCCCACCAGGCCTGCGCGAGCGGATCATGGTGAGGGGCCGATCGGCCCCCGACGAGCAGCCGACGGGTCGGTTGGGCCTGATGAGAGCCGCCGCGCGTGTCGCGGCGGCGGCGGCGCTGGTGCTGCTGGTCGCCGTCGCCGGCTACATGGTGGGCCGGGCGGATCCCCCGCGTGATCGCCTCGTGATCGAGCCGACGACCGGGCGGGCGCTCGCGGCGTCGGTCGCCGGGTTTGTCCGCCGGGAGCACAGCCGCTGCACCGAAAGCGGGCCGGCGATCGACAGCAAGTTCTATGTGACCGATCCGGCGGCGGTGCCGGCGGAATTCGCGGCGATCGTCGGCAAGGCCGTGGCGTTCCCAACGGTCGCGCAGGCCGAGGAGCGCGGGCTTGAGTTCGTCGACGCCGGGCTCTGCCACCCCCCGAGCGGCGAGGCGATGCACGTGCGGTTCCGGACCGCGGCCGGGCAGCCGGTGAGCCTTTGGGTGCAGCTCGACGACGGGAGCCTGGGCATCGAGGACGGGGTGACCTACACCATGGGCGCAGGGGAGAACTGCGTCCGGTTTTGGCGGGTCGACGGAGTCCGGTACATCCTGGTCTGTCCCGACGAGCAAGCGGCCCCGATCGCCACGCTGGCCCTCGCCATGCCCACGCCCGTGCGGTCGTTCTGAGCTGCCCGGGCCGAACCCGACTTGAATTCGGTGCGTCCCTATCGGTGGCCGCCGATACACTTGCGGTGGGGAGGATCACCATGCGGAACGACGCTGTCCGATATCCCGCGGCCCTGCTCATGCTGGCTGTGGCCGGGGCTTCCCCGAGCGTGCTTGCCCAGAACGCCATCGGGAACGGGCGTGCGCTCGAGCGGCCGCTCCAGACGATTCACCCCGGGGCTCCCGCTCCGCCCCGCAACTCGTTCTCGCAGGAGTTGCTGTTCCGGGAGGCGATCGTCTCGGGGCAGGCGCCTTCGGGGCTCTCGTTCAGGGGGAGCGGGGCGCTGCCGAGCCGCTTTGAGTTCAGGGGCGAGCTGGCCGAGGACGCGATCTTCTCCTACCGGCGGGACAGCCTCTATTCCGGCTTGGCGGGGCGCGGAATCCGTGGCACCGAGGCGCTCCAGTACCAGTTCGCGCTCACGACCGGTGGCGAGATCCCGAGCACCCTGGCGGGGCGGCTGTCATACGCCCGGGCAGGCGAGGCCGAGCGCGGGGACGACCCCTACCAGCCGGCCGGGCGCGACCTCAACCTGAACGATCAGAGCCTTCGGAGGCCGACAGATCCGGACTTCATCGTGCCGGCAATGGACGACGGCTCCTCGATGGTCCAGCCGGTGCGGTCGGTGTCGGCCTACGCGGCCAACCGCAGCCTGCAGCCCACGCTCGTGGGGGTGATGCAGAACCGGGTGACCCAGCAGAGCGCGGGGCAGACGGCTTCTCCGCTGACGGGCGTGCAGATCGTCCCGATCGACGCGCTCCGTGACCCAGGGCAGTCGATCGCGCCCAATCCGGACGGCACGCTGCCCGGAATCTCGATGGGGGGCGCGACGACGCCGACCGTCACCGCCTACGACGAGCTCCTCACCCGTCTGCGCGAGCTCACGCCGGAGGAGCCGGCGGGCGCCACGCCGCCGGGGGCTACCCCCGGCGTCATCACCCCGGGCGCGGCGCCGGCGGCGACGACGCCGGGCGCGGTCACGGCGCCGCGGCAGGTTCCCGCATGGGCGTCGGACATCGTGTCCGTGAGGGAGCTGCTGCGCGGGTTGCCGCCCTCCACGGCGCGCGCGCTGGGGATCGAGCCCGAGACGAATCTGTCGACCGAGGTGGAGCAGCCGGAGCTTTCGCGCGAGTTGGACGCGGACGCCCCCTTGAAGCTGGAGCCCGCGAAGGCGGCGGACGCGGCGACATTCCGGGCCGATGTGCTCCAGCGCATCCGAGAGGCGGGGGGCCTGACCGAGTCGCTGATCGCGACCAAGCAGCCGCACATCGACCGGTACGCGATCTACATGCAGGGCGCCGAGGACCTCCTGGCCCGGGAGCGGTACTTCGACGCCGAGGAGCGGTTCATCAGCGCGCTCACGGCCAGGCCCAACGACGTGAACGCCTCTGTCGGGCGGGCGCACGCGCAGCTCGGCGCGGGCCTCTTTCTCTCGGCCGGGCTGAATCTGCGCCAGCTCCTAGTCAACCACCCCGAGGTGGCGGGGATGCGGTACGGGGTCAGGCTGCTGCCCTCTCCGGCACGCCTGGACGAGATCGCCAAGCAGCTGCGCGCGGGGCTGGGAAGCCCGAACTCCGGGGCCGACAGCGGCCTGCTCCTGGCCTACATCGCGTTCCAGCGCAGCAAGCCCGAGGACATCCGGCAGGGGCTGGACGTCCTGGCGTCTCTCGGGGATGCGGCCGATCAGCGCCTAGCGACGATGCTTCGCGGCGTGTGGCTCGCGCAGGCTCCCACGGACGGCGCCGAGCCTCCGATGACACCGGATCGCGGCGCCGAGCCGCCCGCCTCTCCCGAGGCCTCGGACGAAGGCGGCGGGTGACCGCGTCCGGCGCATGGACATGACCTCAGCCGAAAGCCTCGATACCCCATCCACGTCCGGCCCCGCCCGTGCGGGGCTGACGCTGCGCGATTTCTTGACGGACGGATCCCTCGCGCGGCTGTGCTCGGAGCTGAGCCGGATCACGGGCGCGACGGTCGAGGTGCGGGACGAGCGGGATCGCCTGGTGACGGCCGACGCCAGGGGCTGGCGGATCGGCGGCGAGGAGGAGGGCTTGCCGCGGGAGCGCCGGGAGATCGTGCAGCCGCTGGTGGTCGGGGGCGCGACGATCGGGGCGATCGTGGCCGGCGGCGACGGCGCGCGGCGAGGGCTCTCCGGCCTGCTCCCGCTGATCACGCAAACGGCGGTGGAATGGTGCCACGGGTTCCTCGAGCTGCGTCACGCGATCGATGAGCTGGGCGTGCTGATCGAGCTCTCCTCGATGCTCGTGGGGGCGAGCGACGTCTCGCGGATGGTCGAGCAGGCGCTCGGCTCGGTGCTGCGCGTGCTCGGGCTCGACGCGGGATCGGTCGTCCTGCTGCGCGAGGACGCGGACGGGATCGTGTCCGACGACGAGCGCGACCTGCACCTGGCGAGCGCGCGGGGGCTCAGCCCCGCGTGGCTGGAGAGCCCGGAGAGCCTGAGCCAGCGGCGCATCTTCGATCGCATGGCCCTCGCGGGGGAGGTCGTCTCGATCGAGGACCTGCTCGCCGATTCGCGGGTGCGCATCCAGGAGCAGGTGCGGTCCGAGGGGCTGCGCGGCTTCATGTGCACGGGGCTGGTGTTCAGGGGGCGGCCGATCGGGGTGATCCGGGTGTACTCGCGCGCGCCCCGCGTCTTCAGCGAGCTGGACAAGCGGCTGCTGCGGTCGATCGCCCAGCAGGCCGCGGCGGCGGTGCAGCAGTCGCGGATGATCCGGCAGCGCGAGCGCGACCTCGAGATGGAGCGGCAGGTCCGCCTCGCGGCGGACGTGCAGAGGCGCATGCTGCCGCGGGCCCTGCCCAGCGATCCCCGCGTGGAGCTCGCGGCGCGGTACCAGCCGAGCTTCCAGCTCGGCGGCGACTTCTACGACCTCTTCGAGCTGGGGGGGCGGATCGCGATCGCGGTGGGGGACGTGGCGGGCAAGGGGGTTCCCGCGGCGATGCTGATGTCGCTCGTGCGTTCGAGCTTCCGGGCGCACGCCGAGCGGGCGCTGCCGCCCGCCGAGGTGCTGACGCTGGTGAACCGGGACCTCTGCCGCGATTCGTTGCCGAGCGAGTTTGCGACGATCTGGTACGGTCTGCTCGATCCGGCCACGGGCCGGCTGGAATTCGCGTGCGCCGGCCACGAGCCGCCGGTGGTGCTGCGGTCGAGCGGCAGGTGCGAGCAGCTGCCCATCGGCGGGCTGGTCGCGGGGATCGATCCGGGCGCCGTGTACGAGCCCGCGCATGTGACGCTGAGCCCCGGGGAGCTGCTGCTCGCCTTCACCGACGGGGTGCCGGACGTGATGAGCTTCGAGGGCCAACGGTTCGGCAAGCCGCGCCTGCGCCGGGTTCTGGAGTCGATCAGCGCGGAGGGGGAGAGGCCGAGCGCCAACGCGGCGATCGGGCGCGTGCTCCGCGAGCTGCGCCAGTTCGGCGGGCTGACGGTGCGCCAGGACGACACCACGCTGGTGGCCGTCGCCTACACGGCCGGCTGAGGCCCATCGGGTCCGCGCGCCCGCGGCATGCGGCGCGCGGCTCGTCCGGCGGGACCGTCGAACGCCTGCGCGTGATGGAGTTTTCATCGCGCTCCCCAGGGTGAGCCGGTATCTTGGCGTCGGCGGCTCGCGTCCCGAGCATCCGTCACGCAGCGCGTCGCCGCCACCGCGCGGAGGGTCACCGAGAGCCGGCCCGGTGTCGCGCACCCGCTGCCCACACGGAGCGCTCCGCATGACCGAGAAAGCCGAGCAGCAATTGACGAGACTGGCGTTTCCCGCTCCTGATGCGCAGCAGGAGGCGTGCTTGACGAAGACGGAGTACTTCGCGGCCGTCGCGATGCACAGCCTGCTGCTGACGGACAGAGGGATCTCCACAGATCGGCTGGTGATCGACGCGTACAACATCGCTCAAGCCATGGCGAGGCGGGCCGAGGCGCTTGCGGCCGGCCTGCACGCGTGAGCTTCCGCCGCCGCCGGGCGCACCGGTGAGTCAAGAGTGCTCGTGGGTGCTTTCCGGGGCGGTCCTACCCTTCCCCAAGTTCCGGCCACGGGGCCGAATGGCGGGAGGGCTGGCGATGAAGCTTGTGAAGCTGCTGATTGCGCTCGTGGTGCTGGTCGTGATCCTGGCGGGCGCGGGGCTGCTCGTGGGCTTCGTGATGGTGGACCGGCTGGCGGCCCGGGGGGTTGAGGCCGGGGGCAGCTACGCGCTCGGTGTTCCCACCGAGCTGGACTCGGCGGACGTCGGCGTCTTCAGCGGGACCGTCGAGCTGTCGGGGCTGCGGGTTGCGAACCCGGAGGGGTACGCCGCCCCGCAGTTCATGACGATGCGGAACGGCGGCGTGGCGGTCTCGATGGGATCTCTGAGGGGGGACGTCGTGGAGGTGCCGACGCTCACCCTATCCGACATCGATGTGTTTCTTGAACGGGCGGGCGGCAAGGCCAATTACCAGGTGATCATCGACAACCTGAAGCGGTTCGAGAGCGGGGAAACGCCCCCGCCGGAGAGCGAATCGGGGAAGCGGTTCATCATCCGCCGGGTGGAGATCAAGAACGTCGCGGCACACGTGTCGCTCCTGCCTCTCGGCGGGGAGATGGCGACGGCCGAGGTGATCGTGCCGCAGGTGGTGCTGACCGATGTCGGCGCGGACGAGCCGCTCAAGCTGGGCGAGGTCGTGAGAGTGGTGACGCAGGCGGTGCTGGCGACGATCGCGGCGAACGCGGGGGGTGTGCTCCCGGCGGATCTGGCGGGAGAGCTCCAAAGCCAGTTGGAGAAGCTCGGGGGCTTGCAGGCGCTGGGGGTCGATGTCGCCGCGGACTTCGGTGCCGGGCTGCAGGAGGTCGTCGGAAGCCTGGAGGGTGCGGCGGGGCGGGTTGGCGAGCTGCAAGAGCGGGCGGAAGGGCTGGAGGAGGAACTCAAGGGCGCCGGGGACCGCCTGCGGGGTCTGCTGGGCGGGGACGAGGAAGAGCAGAAGGACCCCGGCGGGGGCTGATCCGGTCGCGATGGCGGACAGGCTGAGGCGGCGGAGCCCGTCGCTAGAATCCCGCCCTCCTCGGGAGGGCGGCGGGAACTGGAGTGTCCCGTCCCGGAAGCGAGTTGCTGGGCCGCGGGAGGCCCGGTCCTGCGCGGAGAGGCCGATGGGCAAGCAGAAGTACGACGGCACGCCACGCCACATTCTTTGCGCCCGGATTCCGACTCCGCCGTTCGGGCGGTTCGAGGACAGGCACATCGTCTCGTACGAGGAGTACACGCGCACCGGCGGGTATGAGGGTCTGCGCAGGGCCTTGGCGATGAAGCCAGAGGACGTGACCGGCGAGGTGAAGAAGTCGATGCTGCGGGGGCGAGGGGGCGCGGGCTTTCCGTGCGGGCTGAAGTGGACATTCCTGCCCCCGGTGGGCGAGGGGAGGTCGCCGGGCGAGCCGGGGGCCGAGCGGTACCTCGCGGTGAACGCCGACGAGAGCGAGCCGGGGACCTTCAAGGACCGGCTCATCATGGACTACGACCCGCACATGCTGCTCGAGGGGATCGCGATCTGCTGCTACGCGTGCAGGCTGAGCCGGGCGTACATCTTCATCCGCGGCGAGTACCACCACCAGGCGGAGGTGCTCGAGGGAGCGCTGCGCGAGGCGTACGCGAACGGGATCTTCGGTGAGAAGGGGCTGATCAACTCGGGCGCGAATACGGGCGGTGCGCGGTTCCGGGTGGATTGCCACGTGCACCGAGGCGCCGGGGCGTACATCTGCGGCGAGGAGACGGGGCTGCTGGAGGCGATCGAGGGCAAGCGCGGCTGGCCGCGCATCAAGCCGCCGTTCCCCGCCGTGAAGGGGCTCTTCGGCAAGCCGACGATCATCAACAATGTCGAGACGCTGTCGCACCTGCCGTTCATCATGAGCGAGGGGGCGGAGGCGTTCATGGCGCAGGGGGTCGAGAGCAGCGGGGGCGGGCCGCCGAGCTACGGCACGAAGCTCATGGGCGTGAACGGCCACGTGGAGCGCCCGGGGTGTTACGAGTTCGAGCTCGGCATCCCGCTGCGCACGCTCGTCGAGTTCTGCGGCGGGGTGCGCGGGGGGAAGCGGTTCAAAGCCGCGATCCCGGGCGGCGTCTCGATGGGCATCCTGAGCACGGATCAGTACGAGGCGGAGCTCGATTTCGACATCGGGCGGAGGTACAACGTGCTCGGGCTGGGCACCGCGTGTCCGACTGTGTTCGACGAGGACACGGACATGGTGGCCGTGGCGCGCAACATCGCCCGGTTCTTCAAGCACGAGAGCTGCGGGCAGTGCACGCCCTGCCGCGAGGGCTCCGGCTGGCTCTACCAGCTCATGTGCCGCATCGAGGAGGGGGACGGGCGCACGAAGGATCTGGATCTCGCGCTCGAGATCGCGCAGAGCATGGGCACGATGCCGGGGACGACGATCTGCGGCCTCGCCGACGGGAACAACTGGGCGATCAAGACGATCATGAACAAGTTCCGCGGCGAGTTCGAATCGCGTGTGAAGCCCACGTTCGTCGCGATGAGCGTGAGCGTGGGCGGGAAATAACAGAGCGTGAAAGACACTTCATGCGCCGCTCACGGCGGTGCGGGGTTGTGGATACTCGGTGCAAAGTCCGGGGGTGCGCGCGCGAGAGCCTGTTGTGTTAGCGGGCATATACTTGCGCGCAACATGCTGAGAGCTTGCGAGATGCGGCAAGAGGGCGAGCTCGGCACGGAGAGAATTGCCTATGCACATCTGCGGAAGCCGGGGCGCGCGAACTCGATTCGCTTGAATTTTTTCTGGCGGAATAGCACAGATCGTCTAAACTCCGCGGCGCACACCGGCCGATACGACGTGCGGCTGGAGTGAGCAGAGAGATCCGGTGCGAGAGAGAGAGCACCGGAGAGAAGAGAGAGGGGACAACCCGGATGCGTGAGACGGCCCAGAGGCCGTCGCGAAAGATCGCGGCGGCTTTTCGTGCTTTTCGGGGCCGCCGAGAGCGACCGAGGGGAGAAGTGGTGAGCTTCGCCATCGGGAGCGCGGATCCGCGTCGTGGGGAGAGAGAGCTTTCGAGTCCGACGCAGGACGCCGCGTTCCCGATGGCGGGGCCACCGGAAACCGCCAAAGGGAGGATCCCGAAATGGCAACGCTGCGTTCAGCGAAACAGACGGGCAGGGAAGCGTCGGAAGGGCGAGCGGCCCCGCACGGGCGCGGGGCAGAGCCGGAGCGGAGCGGCTCGCGCGTCGAGGCGGGCGGGAGCGCTCATGGCGAGACAACGCGCGAGTGGCTGGTCGCGCGTGCGCGTCAGCGGATCGAGAGCGGCTTCTATGAAGATCCTCTCATTCTGGACGCGGTGATCTATCGCATCGCGCAATCGTCGCGTCAAAGTGGCCCGAAGGGGCGCGACTCGTCGGCAGTCTGAGGTACACTGTCCCCTGTGCCGGGCGCTGCGCCGTCCGGGCACGGAGGCCCCGCCGACCGCCGACGAGAGGCTATGCGACCGCTCGGGATCATCATCCTCATGTTCGTGAGCACTGTGCGCGCCGGCGAGGCGTCCGCGTGGCCCGCCGAGCGCGGCACGCTGGCGATCGCGAATCCGGCGCTGGCGGCGCCGGGCGCCGCCCCGATCTCCGAGGGGCTCCTGGACACCGACGGCTTCCCGCCCCGCTGGCTGAGCGGGAGCGCGTGGACGGGCGAGCTTGGGTGGACGCACATCCTCGCGGACGTCTTCATCTGGCTCTCGTACATGGCGATCCCGGTGATCATCGGGATGTACATGCTGCGCAGGCGTGACGTGCCGTTCCCGGCGGTGGGGTGGCTGTTCGTCGCGTTCATCTTCCTGTGCGGCACGGGGCACCTGATCGACGCGGTGATGTTCTGGTGGCCGGGGTACCGCGTGCTCGGCCTCGTCAAGGCCCTGACGGCGATCGTGTCGGTGGCGACGGTGGTGGCGCTGGTGCCGGTCCTCCCGCGGGCGCTCGCGCTGCCGGGGATGGCGCGCATGAACGCGCAGCTCGCGGCGGAGGTCGAGGCGCGGCGGAAGGCCGAGGAGGACCTGAAGCGCACGATCCAGGTGTGGAGCGAGGCCAACCGGGAGCTGGCGTTCCAGAAGTTCGCGCTCGACCAGGCGGCGCTGGTGGCGATCACCGACGCGCGCGGGCGGATCACCTACGTCAATCACAAGTTCTGCCAGATCAGCAAGTACACGCGCGAGGAGCTTCTCGGGCAGGACCACCGGCTCATCAACAGCGGGAGGCATCCGAGGTCGTTCTTCAGCGAGATGTACGCGACGATCTCGGGGGGCGACGTCTGGCACGGCGAGATCTGCAACCGAGCCAAGGACGGGACGCAGTACTGGGTGGACACGACGATCGTGCCGTTCCGCAACGTGGACGGCAAGGTGACGCGGTACATCGCGATCCGGACGGACATCACCGAGCGCAAGCGGGCCGAGGGGCAGCTGGAGCGGGCGCTCCTGTGGAAGGAGGACGCGCTCCAGCGCGAGCGCACGCTGCTGCGCGAGCTCGAGCACCGGGTGCGCAACAACCTCGCCGGTCTGCTGGGGCTCACCTCCATCTACGAGCGTTCCGGGCGGTCGGTCACGGACGTGGCCTCCGCGCTGCGGGGGAAGATTCGGGCGATGCTCCAGGTGCACGAGCTGATGTCGCCGGACCCCAGCGCCCCCATCCCGCTGGGCATGCTGGTGCGCAAGCTGAGCGAACAGTGCGCGGAGGCGGCGCGGCTGGCCTCCGTCTCGATGGGGGGGCCGGCGATCTCGCTCCGCCCCAAGCACGCCGGGGCGATGGCGATGATCGTGCAGGAGCTCTTCACCAATGGGGCCAAGTACGGGGCGCTCGGGGGCGCGGGCGGCTCGACGTCGATCGTCTGGGATCTCGAGCGCCGGGAGGGGCTGGACTGGCTCGAGCTCCGGTGGGAGGAGCGGACGCGCGAGCCGCCGATGCCGCCCAACGGGGAGGGGGTCGGGCTGCGGCTCATCCGCGGCCTCAGCGAGATGGAGCTGCGCGGCTCCGTCGAGTACTCGTTCGGTCAGGCGGGGTTCTGCTGCCTGATTCGCGCAAGGCTTGGGGGAGATGCAGCGCCGGACGGAGGGCCGGCCAGGAATACGGAGCCGAGAAATGAACATGTTCACGCCGTCGCGGAGACCCTCGTCCACACCCAAGCAGCCGCAGGCGCCTGAGCCCGGTCGGCTGCGGGTGCTCGTGGCTGACGACGAGCACCTGGTCGCGACCGAGATCGCGGCACAGCTGGAGTCGCTCGGGTACATCCCGATCGGGCCCGTGGGGAGCGGGCGCGACGCCCTGGCGCTGTGCCGGGTGGACCCGCCGGACCTTGCGCTGCTGGACATCCACATGCCCGACGGAGACGGGATCGCGACGGCCCGCTCGCTGCTGCAGGAGCTGGTGGTGCCGTCGGTGATCCTCTCGGCCTACTCGGACGTGGACTGCGTCCGGCGCGCGGAGGAGAGCGGGGTGTTCGGGTACCTGGTCAAGCCGGCGGACGGTGATCAGCTGCGCGCCGCGCTCGAGGTGGCGTGGGGCCGCTTCAAGAAGTACATGGTCAAGGCGACCGAGAACGACGAGCTGCGCCAGCGCCTCGCCGATCGCAAGGTGATCGAGCGGGCGAAGTGGATCCTGGTCAACCGCGCCGGGGTGGACGAATCGACGGCGATGCGCCTGCTGATCGAGCACTCGCGCCGGAAGGGCGAGCGGGTGATCGTCACCGCCAAGCGGGTGATCCAGACCGGGCAGGGCGTGGCGCAGACCACCGGGGCCAGCGAGAGCGAGGTCGGGGTGTAGGGTGCTGGGTCGAGCGTTTCCGGTATGCTCGCGAGTGTGAAGACGGAGGAGCCCGGCACGGTGCCCGCTGCGCGATGGGGCGGACGTTTGGAGCGGATGGCTCCGCGCCTGCCGCTGGCGCAGGCTGTGGTAGTGATTCTGGGGAGCACGGGCGCGGCGGTGGCGTACGGGTTGGTGCACGACCAGATCACGATCCGGGTGTGTCCGGAGTACTTCACAGTGACGCACCCGCGGATCACGGAGTCGCGGTCGCTGACGGTGATCGCGCTGGCGTGGGGTGTGGCGGCGACGTGGTGGGTGGGGGCGGCGCTGGGGCTCTTGCTCGCGGTCGCGGCGCGGATGGGGTCGGAGCCCCGAGTGCCCGCCGGTGCATTGGCGCGGCCGGTGATGACCTTGCTCACGGCGTGCGGCGCGCTCGCGCTGTGCGCGGGATTGGCGGGTTACCTTCTGGCGCGCGGTGGCGCGATCGCACTCACGGGAGAACTCGCGGCGAACATTCCTGAGGCGATGCACGCGCGGTGGATGGGGGCGTGGTGGACGCACATGGCGAGCTACGGGGTGGGCGGCGTCGGTGGGCTGGTGCTCGTGGGATGGGTGCTGCGGGCTCGATGGAGGCTGCGATAGTCACGGCTCCTCCGGATGCGGGTCGTCCGCCACCGGGCGGCGGTTTTTGACAAGGGGCGCGATCGAGCGTGAGCGGATCGAGGCGAGGTAGATGCCCGCGTGGCGCCCGTCCTCTTCGTGGGCCTGCCGGCTCGGCGACGGCGGGGCCGGTCGATCCGGCCGGCACGACCCGCGCGGGGATGGATTCAAGAATCGATGCCATCCGGCCTGCGACGAGCCGTTACAGAAGCGGCGAGAAGAGCTGGGCGACGTGGCTGGCGAGCTTCTGGTACATGGGGCGGCGGCGCCACGCCTCCGGGTCGACATAGGAGCAGCCGCCGATGTAGCACTGCTGGCGCTCGTGGATGGCGCGGGCGAGGTCGTTGTCGTAGGCGATGGTGGTGAGCTCGAAGTTGAGCCAGAGGCTCCGGGGGTCGATGTTGACGGTGCCGAAGAGCGTGATCTCGTCGTCCACCACGATGCTCTTGGTGTGCAGCAGGCCGGGGCAGAACTCGGCGATCCTGACGCCGGCATCGAGCAGGTCCTGGAAGAACGCGCGCCCGGCGTAGTGGGTGAGCGCGGTGTCGCTGCGCGCGGGGACGATGACGGTCACCGCCACGCCCCGGCGTGCGGCGGACTGGAGGGCGGTGAGGATCGCCTGGTCGGGGACGAAGTAGGGCGTCGTGACGGTCAGCGTGCGCTCGGCCGCGTAGATGGCCGAGAGGACGAGCGCCTGGATGAAGCCCGCGCTCTGGCCGGGGCCGGAGGGGACGATCTGGAGCGCCATCTCGCCGGCGGGCTCGGGCAGGACGCCCTCCAGCGAGCGGCGGAGCTCGCCGAGGTCCTCCGCGACCTCGGTTTCCCAGTCGCGGGCGACGAGGAGCGTGTACAGCTCGACGGCAGGGCCGCGGACGCGTGCGATCAGGTCCACCCACTCGCCGACGCCGGCGCCCGCCTTGAAGTGGGCGGGATCAACCATGTTCATGCCGCCGACGAAGGCGGTCTGCTCGTCGACCACGAAGAGCTTGCGGTGGTTGCGGTGGTCCACGCGCCGAAAGATCGGTGTGCGGCCGAAGGTGGCGGGGAGGGCCGCGGCGACCCGGATTCCAGCGCTGCGCATGGCGTCGCGGCGCTCCGCCGGGAAGAAGCGGCGGCTGCCGACGGCGTCGACGAGCACCCGGCACTCCACGCCGCGGGAGGCGGCCTCGATGAGGGCGCGCTCGACCCCGAGCACGCGTCCGGCGGAGTGCCAGATGAAGAACTCGCAGAGGATGGTGCGCTGCGCGGCGCCGATCGCGGCGGTCACCTCGTCGAGGAACTGCTCGGTGGATTCGAGGAGCTCGACAGAGTTGCCGCCGAGGGCGGGTATGCCGGTTGCCGCCTCGGTCTCTCGGGAGAGGCGCGCGTCCATAATGCTCAGCTCGCGCGGGATGTGGCGGGTGCGGGCGCGGAGGCGCTTGAGGTACTCGCGGTAGGCGGGATGCACGTACGCCTCGCGCTTCTCGCGCTTGCGCCCGATGCGGCTCTCGCCCACGAGCAGGTAGGCCGAGGCCCCGACGACCGGGAAGACGAGCACAAGAACGATCCAGGACGCGGCGACGCCGGTGGGGAGGCGGCGGAGGATGACGCGGATCAGCACCCCGAGCTGCACGAGGACTTGGATCAGGATGATGGCGATCGTCAGCCAGCCGGCGGAGATCATGTGGGGAGTTTAGATGGGGGGCGGTTGACGCGCGGCCCGATGTGCGGCCGGACGGGCGGTATATTGGGGGCGCGCCGGCGCGCTCGGCGGCGAAGAGGGCGCAGGAGGGATTGGCATGTCGGCCATCGCATTGGTGACGGCGTTGGGTTGTGCGGTGTGGGGCGGGGCGGCGGGCGGCTCGGCGCCCGAGCTCCGGGATCTCGCCTTTCTGGAGGGGGCCTGGCAGGTGGAGCAGGAGGGGATGTTCATGCGCGAGGTCTGGGATCCGGCGCGCGGGGACGCGATGGCGGGCCACTTCATGATTGTGCAAGAGGGGCACGCCGCCCTCTACGAGCTCTTCACTGTGGAGCGGCAGGAGGACGGCGGGCTGGTGCTGCGCCTGCGCCACTTCGGATGGGGTCTCGAGCCGTGGGCGAGCGAGGCCTCGGGGCCGCTCTCGCTGCCCCTGACCGAGGCCGCGGAAGGGCGCGCGGTGTTCGAGGACCCGGAGCGGGACTTTCCGCGCAGGGTGGTGTACAGCGTCGAAGGCGACAGGCTGACCGTGCGGCTCGAGCCGGCGGCGGGCTCGGAGCGGGAGGAGATCGTGACGGTGTTTGAGAGGGTGGAGTGAGGAGAGACAGCGAGACAGCG
>Ga0196977_1000277_pt1 | contig 29665 bp, 21 predicted proteins | sample S3v_1013CmetaG_FD_148634 | JGI IMG/M metagenome (GOLD analysis project Ga0196977, IMG submission 148634) | Soil microbial communities from Anza Borrego desert, Southern California, United States - S3+v_10-13C | ecosystem: Environmental > Terrestrial > Soil > Desert | place: USA: California... | reverse complement strand
GCTGCCGCACCCGCCAACTTCGCCGGCACCTGGACGCTTGATAAGAGCAAAAGCCAGGGTCTCAATCAGCGTCAGCAAAACGCCGAAAGCGTTTCGTGGGCGATCACGCAAACCGACAAAGAGATCACCATCGAAGAGAAGATCACGGGTGGAAATCCGCCAGCGGGTGGTCCGGGAGGCGGCGGTGGTGGTGGCCGCGGTATGGGCATGGGTGGCCCAAGAACGTTCAATCTCGACGGCAGTGAGACTTCCTCCGAAAACGAACGAGGAAAGACCGTGAGGAAGGCGACCGTTTCAGCCGACGGTAAAACCATCGAACTGTCATCGAAGTCCACTTTCCAGGGACCCAATGGCGAGATCACGTTGAACTCGAACGACAAACTGCAACTGTCAGCCGACGGTAAGATGCTGACTGTAAATCGTCACAGTGAAAGTCCGCGCGGTGCCCAGGACTCAACACTTGTTTTCAACAAGTAGTTTGCGGGGGCGCAAACTAGCAACAGGGGCGGTCTTCCTCCGGAGACCGCCCTTTTGTCTATTCAAGCCAATCGCGCGTCATGTCGCACCACAGCGCGAGCCCCCGCCACTCGTTGAAACGTGAATAGTAACGAGCGATCTTTTTGTCGTTTGCTTTCCGCCCGTTGTTCCTGACCTGAAAAAACTTGGCTCGCGTCCACGAGTCGAGCGCGAGTCCGTCGTAACGTCCCAACAGCTTCAACAGATTTTCGGCAGCGTAATCGCCCGCGCCTTTGACGCCTTTGATCTGCTTGATCAGTTCGGCCGTGGGGACGGGACTCGTTAGCCATTCCTCGACGTTCAATTCGCCGGATGCCACGCGCCCAGCCAGCTCTTTCAAATAAGGCGCACGATAGCCGGCGCGAACTTCATCCACATAAAACTTTAAGGGCATGTCGGCCATGGCCTCGGCGGTTGGAAATGAGCGGCGTCCGTCTTCGCTTTCGCGTCCGAGATTCTCGACAAGTCCCGTAACCATTTTCTGCGTCAAGGCCCACGAGCAGTTGGTGGTGCAGAGCATCTTCACGAGATCTTCGAAGACGGTCGGCGAGCGCAGCATTCGTCCGGCTCCTTGAACACTGATCCATGCAAACTCCGGATCGGTGCCGGTGGCGAGATAGAACGGTTGCAGATCGTCGTCGAGCCGAAGGATGTGGCGGGCATCGTGAATTACTCTGGCGGTTTCGCCTTTGTTGAGCGTGCGGGACGTGATGACGCGGACGTGGTTTTTTCGCCCACTCATGACGACGGTCACTGGCGGCTTAGGACCAACGTCGATGACTCGCGAGAGCTCCCATTTCTCGGAATTGAGGGTAAACGGGAGCAATCCGTACCAGCCGTGGCTGATGATGGTTCTCTTGAAATTGAAGTTCGGTGGAGCCGGTATTTTGATTTCCATAACTTGTATTGTTCACATTCGGTCAAGCTGAATCTTGACACGCTAGCGTACCAAGCCTAGACTGATCGGACTTGAAAAAACAGTGTGTGGAAGGCTGTTCTCCCGAAACCCACTATACTCGGGAACGAGGGAGTGTGGGACCAAACACTAGGTCTCCTACAGTAATCCGGTGAACGTACGCACCGCTTCCGAGAACAAGTAAGCCGGAGCTTTCCGGCGATGGTTGGACGCCCCACAGGGGAGCTAGCAGGGCACCCGGTGGGGCGCAGCCGTTTTTAAATCCCAGTTATCGAACATAAATCGGGTTTGAAATAATCCACGGCTTCTCGCCGATGATCCGTTCAATCCCTGGTAAATACACTTCTACGCGGTAAACACCCCGCTCAGTTACAGTTATTTCTTTGGTTGTTACACCGCTCTCATTCAGCATCACCGAACCGTCCTTGAACAGTAAAACACGACTCGCTATGGGCGTTTGTATGCGCAGGCGAGTGTCCTTTTGGAGAGAGATTTCGTCGCCTTGGATTCTGGTCTCCGTCCGGGTTTGCGCTTCGAATTTGAAACCCGATGTGTCGCCAAAGAGATCGAAACCGATAAAGCAGTGGCCGGCTTTGATAGCGTCGAGGAGATGTTCGGGCAGAAGTACTTTGGCGTCGTTGGTGATTACGTGGAGACGCACCAGCCGAAAACTGGTTTTGTAGGGATCGAGCTGGATTCCCGCGAGTGTTTTGCCCGAGCTATCGCGCAGGCTGATACCGATGTTCGAGTGCGCGTCGTTTCCGCCAATCGCGGTTAGCTTGGTGCGCGTTAAAGCGTGGTCCCATTTGTTCAGACTCTCGTTGGGCCGTTCGAAATAAAGCCCAAAGAGAAGATCGGGATAGGCGCGGTGCGACCAAAGCACATCGAAAAAAGCCACGAGCGGATTCGCCCGACGCGTGTTGGAATAGACGTTGTAAACCTCCACGCCATTCAAACCCGGCATCTCCCAATTCTTAAACTCTTCGGGGTAAGCAACAATTGAAACATCCTGCGGCAGCTTGAGCAGGCGGTCACCATTCTCCGCGGAAGTCTCGTTGCCGTTTACGAAAAGCACGCCGCCGCGCATTCCCTGCAAGGTCATGGCCGCAGTGTCGAAATCCTTTTCCGTGTGCTCGGTCATGATCACGAAGTCCAACTGATTGGCTTTCGCGGCATCGATGATCTCCGAAAACGTGCCCGAACTATGACCGCCGAGGAAAGAATGGACGTGGACCACACCCTTGTACTCGTAGCGATAAACCGGCTTTGGAATACGTGCAAGTTCGGAGTTGATCTGTTGGACTGCGGCGTCCAGCTTGCGCAGTTTGTAGCGGCGGCAGGCGAAGGGAATTTGGGCCAACAGCAAAAGAGCAACGACCGTGATGAGGATCTTCTTACGCACGGTCTAATCGATGAAGTCCACGGAGGCGACGTGCTCGCTGATGCTTCGCCCGAACTCCGCGACTTTTACGTGTTCGGGATGAACGGTGTAAGCGTCGAGCGCGGCGCGATCGGCGAACGTTGCGACCAGACCCGTGTTGTAAGAACGCGGCAGGTGTAGCGTGTCAAAGCCTACAGAAAGACTTTGCACTTCCGGAATCATTGACGCCAGATTGCGCAAAAGCGTTACGTGTTCCTCGCGCGCAAACTGCTCCGTGTCCGCGCGGTACTTCCAGACCACAATGTGCGTCAGCATGTTTTATTCAGAAACTGGACTCGAAGAATTAGAAACTCAACCTTACTCGCAGTGTAACGACGCGATTGCCGCCGGAGCCACTGCTCCCGCCGAAGAAGAAAGTAGTTGAACCCGAGGCGGATTTCAAGAAGTAGGGCGAGGACATGTTGCCGATCGGCGTGCCCTCGTTGTTGCGGTTGAAGAAATTGTTGAAGCTGGCCGAGAACGTCAACGAGTATGGCCGCTGAATTGGCGGCTTTGCAGGTGGTTTCGCAGCGGAGCTTTCCGAAGCTGCCGGAGCCGGCGCACTCGCGCTCGTAGTGGCTGGGCCACCGGGCGGCGGCGCTTTCGGTTCGATGGCTGGTCCAAACTTGAACACCTTCGCCACGTTGAAATTCACTGAGACAAAGCCTGGTCCACGTCCGAAGTTTCGCGGAATGATCGTTTGACCGGGTGAAGGGTTCGGATCGAATGCGCCCAGCGGTGTGACGACGACGCCCGGTTTGTTCAGGTCGGTGGCAAACGCCGGACGCTCGCTGAAGAACGTGTCGCCGTTTGTGTCGCGTCCGGTGGTGATGTTGAAGGGCTGACCCGAACTGGCGATTACGAATGTGTTCAGATTGATCCCGTGTGGTCCCTGATAGTTGCCGCCGCCGTACGCGAAACTCAGCGTGCCAAAGGGCGATCGTGCCCACTCGTGACTGAAGTCGTAAGCATCGAATGGCGATCCGCTCTGACCGTTATCAGTGTTGCGCGACTTGTTGAGATTGTAGCCACCCCAGAAACTGATCGCCTTCAAGTTGCCGTTGACGTTTACGCTCAGCGTGTTGCCGATCAGTCTTCCGCTGGGCTGGTATTCGAAGATGTTTCCTGCCTCGTTGCCGAGCGGTCGCACACCGCTGTCCGGTTGACCGGGTATAAACGTTCCGCCCAGTGGCGCGTTGATGTTCACGGTGCGCATAAGACGATTGGTGCGGCTGAAGAAGTAGGTGACGGCGAGTTTGATATTGGCCGGCAGCAGGCGCTCGGCCGTGAACATGGCGCGGAATGACCGTACTGGACGTAGATCGAGAGCCTTAACGCGGCGGATTTGCGGTTGCGAAAAAGTGTCGAGCAGTTCGACCGGCGGCACCACCGGAAAGAGATTGAGCACGCCGGGATCGGTAACGAGAAACTGCTGCTGGTGAATGCCATCGAATCTGATCGCTTGGAGTGTGATGTCTTCGGAGATCCGGTTGTAAAAATATCCGACGGCGCCGCGGAACACTGTTTTGGGTGGACCAACCGGAGGCGCTGAAGCCGGAGCGGGTGCGGCTGCGGCAGCCGGCGCAGCGGATACGGCTGCTGTAGCTGGTTTCGCTGGGGCAGGCTCAGGCGCTTTCTTCTTACCGAACACCGGGGACCATGCAAATGCGACACGTGGCGCGAAGTCGAAGTCACTGTCGATGTTGTTCTGGTTCTCGTAACGCAGACCCGGCGAGAGCGTGAAGTTTGGTCGCACTTTCCACTCGTCCTGAATGTAGAACGAAACGTCGAATTGCTTCACTTCCGCTTCCGGATCGCCGCCCGCGATCGAAAACTGCGTCGCGCCGCCGCCGAGCAACCTGATTGCCGTAGGACTCAGTCCCGCGCGTTGGAACGCAAGTGTGCGGCGATAACGTTCGAGACTGCTGATCTCGATAATTCGCGGTTGGCCGTTGGGCCCGGGCACGACCTGATCGTTTTCGTCGAGCAATGGTCCAGGTCCGCCAGCGAAGGTGTAACTGCCGCCGAAATTTCCCGGCGAGATGCTGTCGATGTGCGCGTGCCTGAGGCGACCGCCGACTTTCAGAAAATGATTGCCGCTGGTCCAGGACGTGAAGTTCTGCAGTTCGAAGCGCTCTTGATCATTTGCCGACGAACCGACTTGAGCGCCGCCGCCGAAGAAAGAGTCGAGCACGTTCAAAGCGAAACTATTCACCACGCTGCCTTGCGTGAACCGGTTCCGTATCCACTGAAGGCGCGTTTCGTTGATGGTCTTTTCGTTGAGCATCGCGGTCTCGGTCATCTGGAAGGTGAAGTTGGTGCGCCGCCCGCTAAACGCGCGTGATGGAAGTGAGAATCCGCCGATGCCTTGCAAGTCCTGCGTTGAGACGTTGTAGCTCGCTCTGCCGACGAGCGTGTGCTTTTTGTTCAGCTTGAGGTCCGCGCGCAGGTTGCCGTAGGTGTTCTTTTCCGGCGTCACAAAGGATTGATTGACGCTGACTGGTTCCAGCGTGACCGGATCGAGCGTCGTGGCGTTGACGACGGAGTTGGCGTCGCTGAGATAGCGGCCGAAAAAGGCCGAGAACGACGCGCGCTTCTTGATGATTGGACCACTGAGATTGAAGTTGTAAGCGCGCTGCTGGTAGGGCGCGCGTCGCGTCGTGAACGGGTTGCGGGAGTTCAGGCTTTCGTCGTTGAAATCAAAAGTGACGGAACCATGCCACTTGTCGGCGCCCGGTTGCGTGAAGATCTCGATACCGCCCCAGCCGGGATATTCGTTTTCGGCGGAGAACGGATTGTTATTCACGCGCACCTCGCGAATGGCTTCCTTCGGCGGTATCTGGCCGTTGGAGAAGCCATCGACCTTTACCTGCGCGCCGCCGCCTTCCGGATCCGCGGGACCTGCGAGAGCTTGCAACGCGGCCATGAGTGATTGCGGATCGTTTGGCAGTGCTTCCAGATCGCGGCCGCGTAGGACCACGGCGCCGGCGTTGTTGTCGGAGTCGGTGCTGATGTTTCGGTCGTCTACTGTGACTTCCTGATTTTCAAACGCGACGGTGAGTTGCGCGTTGAACGTGTGGGTTTCGCGGGGTGTGATCTCGATCGACTTTTCCTCGAAGACGTTGAACCCGGGCGCGATGATCTTCAGGTCGTACGTGCCCGGAGCGAGTCGTTTGAACTCGTAGACACCGGAAGAATTGCTCGTCGCGCTCGTCACGACGCCGCTGCGGTTTTTCACCGTCACCGTAGCGCCGACCACGAGACTATCGAGTTGGTCCGTGACGGTGCCCTTGAGCGCCCCCGTGGTTTGCTGGGCCGTAATGGACACGGCAATGACGCAGAGGAGAATTGCGCAACGCAGAATTCTGATAAACATCGGGCCAGTCCCCGCAGTTTTAGAGTTGGTGAGAGGTCCAGCCTAGCGATAAAGCAACTTCAGTACGTTAGTGAAGCTGGACGTGAAAAAGTTTCAGAACCGTTCGCCTTACACGTCACGCCTGGGCAGGCGTTGCAAAAATAGTCGAGCAGTGGCGAAGGCGTTCACCGAATGCCCCGGAGTGTCGAGCAACGCCGCAGGCGTTCGCGATTTCAGCGGGCCAGTGTCGTAAGACAGTTGACCCAACGCTGCAGGCGTTCGCTAATTCAAGCCGGGCAGTGTCGTAAGACAGTTGACCCAACGCCGCGGGCGTTCGCTAATTCAGGCCGGCCAGTGTCGTAAGTCGGTTGACCCAACGCCGCAGGCGTTCGCTAATTCAGGCGGCCAGTGTCGTAAGACAGTTGACCCAACGCCGCAGGCGTTCGCTAATTCAAGCGGGCCAGTGTCGTAAAGACGGTTGACCCAACGCCGCAGGCGTTCGCTAATTCAAGCGGGCCAGTGTCGTAAGACAGTTGACCCAACGCCGAAGGCGTTCGCTAATTTCAGCGGGCCAGTGTCGTAAGACGGTTGACCCAACGCCGCAGGCGTTCGCTAATTCGAGCGGGCCAGTGTCGTAAGACAGTTGACCCAACGCCGCAGGCGTTCGCTAATTTCAGCCCAGGGTTCGCAGAACCCTGGGAAAACCATGAAATAAATTCTTGATAACGCTGAAAGCGTTGGCGAGCTACTGCCACGACTTGCCAACACCTTCGGCGTTGGTTCGGTTTTTTTATTACGTGTTCCCAGGGTTGTGCCAACCCTGGGCTGAAATTAGCGAACGCCTTCGGCGTTGAGCAATAAAAACGAATAGCGAACGCCTTCGGGGTTGAGCAACAAAAACGAATAGCGAACGCCTTCGGGTTGGGCAACAAAAACGAATAGCGAACGCCTTCGGCGTTGGGCAACAAAAACGAATAGCGAACGCCTTCGGCGTTGAGCAATAAAAACGAATAGCGAACGCCTTCGGGGTTGAGCAACAAAAACGAATAGCGAACGCCTGCGGCGTTGAGCACAAAAACGAATAGCGAACGCCTTCGGCGTTGAGCACAAAAACCACGAACAGAACGACGAGCAAGAACGACGAGCAGAACGAGCGCGTTTTTGTTATTAACGTTAACGCAAACCATCGCTTTAACGAACGAAACAACGAACGAGGCTACGTCGCACTCTTCGGCGGATGTGGCAAGGGCGAACTCGCGTCGAGGTCCACGTGCTCGAGGCCGAGGCTCGCGGCGCCCTGCGGCGTCAACGAGATGTAATCGTTGCCTTCTTGCGTATGGCGCACCAGCAGGCGCTCGCGCTTTTCCAGGTCTTCCAGCGCCCTGACGAGGTCCGCGTTGGCAAACTCGCCGGTGCTGTCGAATAGTTCGTTGGCGAGAACGCGCGACCGCCGCTGCGCCTGAAAGAAGGTCAGCACGTACATCTCAATATGCTCGAGCCGTCGTCTATCCACTTTTGCCCCGGTGTAGTAGACTGACTATAACTCACCGCCCCGCCAAAGGAGAAACAATTGTGAAAAACCCGGTCGTGGTGTGTCTGGTGATTTTGGCGGCCGTATTCGCGGCGGCTCCGGCTTATTCCCAGCGTGAAGACGTGTCGCCCTTTGTGCCGGTGAAGCAAATCGGGGATCCGCCCGCGCAGACGTTCTACCTGTTTTCCACTTCAGTCAAGAACTACACGATTCGGCACGACGGGCTGGGAGACGTGTTAGTGCGCGTTAGGAAGATACACTTCCAGTTGAAGGTTGGATCGAACAGCCGGATCGAGCGGCTCTACTTCTTTGAGCACCAGGGTGATCTGCTGTTGCTTTACGAGGCTGGCGCGTCCGGCTATCTCGTGCGTTTCGACCAGAAGACCCAAACGATAAAAAGCACCACGGCTGTCATCGAAGGCTTCGAACCGCCGTTGTTGAAAGACCAGTCACTGATTTTTAGTGACGGCACGATCGTTCCAGTGGGCGACGTACGCTAAGAGACTTCCGAAAAAGTTCTGCCTCGTGGCGGCTTAAGTACGGCTTCGCCGTCGGATGGGAGGCGAGGCTCTGCCTGGCCGTAGCTAGTGAGTGAATAAACGGGCTTTGCCCCTGGTTCGGGCTTAGCCCGAAGCTTCTGGGCCAAAGGCCATACCAGGGGCATAGCCCGACTTCGTTTGGTTCAGCCACCGGCGAGGCGTAGCCTCGCCTCACATCCGGCGGCGAAGCCGTGTCCGAAGCGATTCTTCGAGCCGTGTCCGAAGCGATTCTTCGAGCCGTGTCCGAAGCGATTCTTCGAGCCGTGTCCGAAGAGGTTCTTGGAGCCACGCCCTAAGAGACTCTTGAAGCCGTGCTCGAAGAGATTTCATCCAAAGCGATGAACTACTTCGCGGCGCCTTGTGAGGAGGACTGGAGGTCTTTAACGGAGGCTTTGATCAGCTTCTTCAGTGTCGGCAGGTGAACGTCGGAGAGACGCTTGATATACAGACACGCCTTGCTCTTCCGATGTTTGCCCAACTGGCCCAACAGCTCTTCATACTTCTCGAAACCAGGCGTGAGGTAAAGCGTTAGGTCCTGCTTGCGTGGCGAGAAGGCGGCCACCGGCCAATCACCTTCGTGGCCGGTCGCATACTTGTAGCTCCAACTCCCAAACCCAACGATCGACGGTCCCCACATCTGCGGCCTGCTGCCCGTGATCTCCTTCATCATGCGGGCGATGGCAAAACAGTCCTCGCGCCGCGACTCGTCGGGAATCTGGTTGAGAAACTGTGTGACGCTCTCTTTCGTCGGTTTAGTTTTCGCTTCCGCCACTTTGCGTCGCTCCTTCCCGTACGGTCGGATACTTGATCCCTAACTGCTCCAGGTACGTATCGTACTTTTCCGGGTTGTAATAAAACTTGCGCATCTGCTCGCGATACGTGTCCATAGTTCGTTTGTTGAGATACGTCGCGGGCTTGTCTTCCGCGGAGATCAACGGCTGATATTTCGTGTCCTTCGTTTGCACTTCACGAAAATACTTCCACGACTGTTCGATCAATTCGGGTTTGGTCAACAGATCGATCATCGTCATCGCCACGACCTTCGCGCCAGCGGTGACCCCCTTATGCGCGATGGGCGTTGCCATCGCGATCGCATCGGTCCAGTTGTGACCCGGCAGACCGGGAATGTTCGACGGGTAGCGCAACGAAACAGTCGGAACGTTCCACGAAACGTCGCCGATGTCGTCCGAACCACCGCGACTGCGCTGTTCGTCCGTGACGGGTCCAGCCAGCGGCATGAGTTCCTTCGCGAGACCCTGCTCGCGCGACTTCAACTCACGTTGCAACGCTTTGGCGAGTGTTTGATCTGCTTCACTCCACTGCGGTAGTCCGACCTGTTTGATGTTTTCATACATCGCCTCCGCCACGGGCCGGTTGAAGTGTTGCGGCCACGCCGAACCGAGGACGCGCGACGTGACGCTTGTGTTGGTCATTTTGGCGGCGCCTTCGGCCATTGCGTCGCCGATCTCGCGCATCTGTTTGATGTGTTCGTAATCGAGCTCGCGGAAGTAGTACCAAACACTCGCGAGGCGCGGCACGACGTTGGGTTGATCGCCGCCGTTGGTGATCACGTAATGCGAACGTTGTTGCAGTCGCAGGTGTTCGCGGCGGAAGTTCCAACCAACGTCCATCAACTCCACCGCATCAAGCGCGCTGCGCCCCTGCCACGGCGCGCCTGCGGCGTGCGCACTCTCACCGCGAAACGTGTATTCAACCGAAACCAGACCCGTCGCCGACGATTGTCCCCACGACGTATTGAGGTTGTTGCCGACGTGCGTGAACAGCACCACGTCCACGTCTTTGAAAACACCCGCGCGCACAAAAAACGCCTTGCCGGCGACGAGTTCTTCAGCGACTCCGGGCCAGACTTTGATCGTGCCCGGAAGCTTGGCGCGTTGCATCTGCCGTTTCACCGCGATCGCGGCGGTGATGTTCAAAGGCACGCCCGAGTTGTGACCTTCGCCGTGTCCGGGTGCGCCTTCAACCAGCGGATCGTGGTAAGCAACACCGGGTTTTTGCGAAGCTTGAGGAATGCAATCGACATCGGAGCCGAGCGCGATTACGGGTTTGCCCGAGCCCCACGTTGCGACCCACGCCGTCGGAATGCCGGCAATGCCGCGCTCGATTTTGAAACCCTCTTTTTCGAGAATGCCCGTGAGGTATTTCGCCGTCTCGACTTCCTGAAACCCGAGTTCGCCGAAGCTGAAAACCATGTCAACCATCACCTGCGATTGCTTCGCCATCGACGCGACGTCGGCGACGACCTGCGCCTTGTAGTCTTCGATCAATGGCGAACGCGTGGCGGCAGATGGATATGGCGCGATCAATAGCGCCGCGAGGCACATCGCGATTACAACCACTCGTAAGTGAAGTCTATGCATGTGGCATCTCCTAAGAGGACTAGAAAGAGAGCAGCAGTAAGGGCGGAACTCAAGCGCACGCGACGAATGCGCCGCCCTTCCATCCGTTCGATTTTGAACGTCAGATTGTCGTATTGGACCACTTCGCCCGGCTGCGGCAAGTGTCCAGCCTGGTCCATCAGGAAACCGGCGAGCGTGGTATAGCCGCTATTTTCCGGCAGGTCAAGCTGCAACTGCCGGTTCGCATCGCGCACCGTGAGAATCCCGCTCAAGATGTAGCTTCCATCAGATTCTTTTGTAATCTGTGCGCGGACCTCTTCGTCATACTCGTCATTGATCTCGCCGACAATCTCCTCCAGCAAGTCTTCCAGAGTAACGATGCCCTCGATGCCGCCGTGTTCGTCGACTACAAAAGCGAGATGACTTCGTTTGGCCTGCATCTGTTTCAGCGCCGCTCCGAGACGCGCCGTCGCGGGTATAAAGTGCGGCGGGTGAACGAGCTTTTCCAGATCGAACGACTCGGGCGGCGCCGAGTGGTCCAAATACGGTTCGAAGTCACGGCGCACCAGCACTCCGACCACATTGTCCAGAACGTCCTTGTACACAGGCAATCGGGAATACCCCAGGTTACGCAGCGCGTCCTTCGTTTCCGCTATCGTTGCGGTCACCGGCAGGGCAGCGATCGAAGTGCGTGGAACCATTGCTTCGCGCACTTGCGCGTCGGAAAAATCAAAGACGCGATTGATCAGTCGTTGTTCTTCGGCTTCGAGGTGACCACTCTGACGCGAGATATCGATCAGTTGGCGTAACTCTGCTTCCGTGTAGATCGACGCGTGTCCGCTTGATGGATGCAGTCCAAACAGACGCACGGTTCGCGTGCCCGCCCAATCGAGCAGTTGGATGGGCCAGCGAAAGACTTTGTAGAAAAGCTCCAACGGAAACGCGATTGCCAGCGCAGTGCGTTCGGCGCGTTCGAGCGCGAGCGTCTTCGGCGCCAGTTCACCAAGCACGATGTGCAGAAACGTGATAATGCTGAAGGCGATCGCAAACGCGATCGTGTGAAGGACCGCTTCCGACACGCGACCTTTCAGCGGGGCTTCAAGCAGGTGTGCGATTGCCGGTTCTCCAATCCAGCCGAGTGCTAATGACGCCAGGGTGATGCCCAATTGCGTCGCGGAAATGTACGCGTTCAGATTGTTGATGAGGGGCAACAACCTCCGTGCCCGGCGATCGCCGCTTTTGGCCAGTGTCTCGATGCGCGACTTGCGCACGCCGACAAGCGCAAATTCTGACGCGACAAAGAACCCGTTTGCGAGAACAAGCAGAACAACGATCCCCAAATTTAATAATTCGATCATGTTATTGAGCGTGTTTCTTCCTGGGACCGCAGGCGTCTCGCCTGCATGTCAGCGCAAAAGGCTACTCTCGAATCCGTGCAGGCGAGACGCCTGCGGTCCCAGGATAAGAGCGGTCCCTGTCCGCCGAGCTAATTCAATTGTACTGCTGATACTGCGGGTCTTCCGACAGTTCGTGTTTCTTCAGAAACTCCCACGCGGTTTGGTTAAATTTGGAGGCATCCTTGTAATACCAGTGATCGTGATTCTTGATCTCGATCAGATCGACGGGAAAACCTGCTTCCTGCAACGCATCACGCGTGGCGCGCACCTCTTTGAGCGGGAAATACGCATCGCTGTCGCCCACCTGGATCGAGATCGGAATCTTTCGTTTCGGGATGTCGACCAGTTCAAACTCCGATTCGCTCCGCAGTGCTCCCGCGTGAATCGCAGCAGCCGCGAAGTACTGCGACTCCATCAACGACATGTGGATCGCGAAGCAAGCTCCGGCGGAGTGACCAAACAGATAAACCCGGCGCGGGTTGATTGGGTGCTTGGTCTTGAGTTCTTCAACCACATCCCGTAGGAAGTCAGGACCGTCCAGCGGCGACGACCAGCCCTGGGAGTTGCTCGCGTCGGGACCAGCGAGAATAATCCCTTCCTTTTTCGCGTAGTCTTTCCATTTCTCGACAAGCGTGATGCCGTTTCGCCCCGAGCCGTGGAGCATGACGATCAGCGGCGCTTTCGTGCCCGCGGCGATGGTCGAGGGGACGTAGAGATAATAGGCTCGCGTCTTTCCTTTTGAAGTGATCAGTTCTTTGGTGATGTCGTCTTTGGCCACGGCCTGACCAGACGCAAGAAACAACACGAGAAGCGTGAGCAGAAGGCAAGGTTTCATTTCTCAAGACTCCTTTATCTGGTGACGAGTGGTAGTTCGATAAAACTCGCCTGTCCCGGCGCGTTATAGATTCGTTGAGTGGCTTTACGATAATCCTCCGGCTTCGCCCAGAAGATGCTCTTCACAAACGTCTGCGGATTGCGATCGTAAAGCGGGAACCAACTCGACTGAATCTGCACCATGATGCGATGGCCCGGCAGAAAAACGTGGTTCGCCGTCGGCAAGCCAAAGCGGTAGAGCAGGGGAGTGTTTGCCGTAATCGGTTTTGCAAACTCCAGACTCTCCCGATAACGCCCGCGAAAGACGTCTCCCGAGATCATCAACTGATAGCCACCCATGTTCGGTTGTCCGGCAACTTGATCGGGATACACGTCGATCAACTTCACGACCCAATCCGAATCGGTGCCGCTGGTCGAGGCAATCAGGTTCGCGATGGGTTCACCGCTGATCTTTACCGGCGCGGTCAACACGTCGGAAGTGAAAACCAGCACGTCAGGACGGCCGGACGCTTCGCGTTGATCGTCAACGAGCCAACGCGACCAACTCGATGCATCTATCGGACGCGCGCGAAACGGCACCGGCTTCGCCGGATCGGAAACGTACTCTTCGTAACCCGGCGACTTTGAATTCTGCGTGAAGCTTGTCTTCAAGCCTGCGGTGAGATAGAGCGGCGTCGGCTTCACTGTACAACCCTTTTCGCAACCCATCGGCCACGCAGGCAGGTCGTGCCAGTTGTTTGTGCCGGTCTCGAAAGCCGTGACCGGAGCCACGTTCGGTTTGGGCGAGCCTTCTTTCAGGTAGTAATCCAGGAACGGCCGCAGGATGTCGCGACGAAACGTCAGCGAAGTGTCACTGCCAAACTTGATCGCGCCGAGCGCGCTGCCCTCGCGAATCTCCTGGCCGTGATGCCACGGTCCAAGCACGAGAAACACTTTGTCGTTGTTCGTGTCTTTCGGTTCGATCGCTTTGTAAACCGCGATGTCGCCGTAAATGTCTTCCTGGTCCCACAAACTATGGACCAGCATGACTGGCACTTTGAGCGGCTCTTTCGCGAGAATTTTGTCGACTGCCTGATCGCGCCAGTAAGCGTCGTAGCTCGGATGCTCGAGAATCTTGCGCCAGAAGCCGACCTGTTCCAGACCGCGGCGACGGCCGAGTTCACCGGCGCTGCCCGCTTCCATAAACATGTCGTAGTCGTCGAAGTGGCTGGTCCACCAGAGAATTTCATTGCCGCGCGTTGCTTCCTGGTCGTAGATGTAACTCATGCCTTGCTGGCGAAACGCGCCGTTGTGAAACCAGTCGTCGCCGATCCAACCGTCGACCATCGGATTCATCGGCACTGACACCTTCAGCGCGGGATGCGGATTGATCAGCGCCATCAACGGCAGGAAGCCGTCGTAAGAGATACCGAGAATGCCGACGCGCCCGTTGGTTTCGGGAATGTTTTTGACTAGCCAATCGATCGTGTCGTAGGTGTCGGTGGCATGATCTACGTTCGTTGGGTTCTGTGGTCCATGCAGCGGCCGATTCATCACGTAGTCGCCTTCAGAACCGTACTTGCCGCGAATGTCCTGAACGACGCGGATGTAACCGCCTTCTACGATCACGTCGGTGGCGTTGTCGTAGCCGTACAAAGCCGAGCCGAGGTCGGAGCTGTTGATGTTTTTGGTCAGGCCGTTTGCGTCGTACGGTGTGCGCGTCAAAAGGATCGGCGCGTTGCGCGCGCCTTTGGGTACGAGTATGACGGTGTGCAGCTTGACGCCGTCGCGCATTGGAATCATGACTTCGCGTCGCGCGTAGTTGAAACCGGCGTTGGTTGGTTCGAATTTTGAAGGCGTTTCACTCGGCAGCGTTTGGGCCACAGACGAGACGGATACACCACAGACAAGGACAAGGAGCAAGAGGGTTCGCATGGAGTTCTCCGATTAGTATTTCACAAACTCAAACTTCAATCGCACACTTCGATCCGGACTGTTGAAAAAAGTGCCAAACTGCGGGCTCGCGAGATTGTTCTGCACGTCGCGCGGATTCCAGTGATTGGTGATGTTGAAGACCGTGAAGCCCGCGCGCCCTTTGTATTTCTTCCCACGAAACGGAATCGTCAATCCCTTCATGATGAGCAAGTCGAGCGTGACCAACTGCGGAAAGCGTCCGCCTTCATTGCGTGGGCCGACAAAATCCTGTTGTTCGTTCAGCAGTGAAAACGGAAAGCCGCTGTGCCAGTCGAGCACCGGTGTCGCGACGATGTCGAATGGCAATCCAAACTCGCCCCAGAAGAGCAGCCGGTTCGGTACGTCGAACGGTTGTTTCGCGTATTCATCTGGACGAATCACCGGATGCTTTTGATTGCCGAAGTAGGTATTAAAGTCGTTCAGATTGCCGCGCGCCTGCGAACGCACGTAAGACAAGTAAATGTTTCGGTTTTCCTGAAAACGAAACCGCGCGACTGCCTGCAATTCGCGATAACGAGATCTTCCCGAGTTTTGCAACAAAAGCAAGGCTTCGCCGGGAGTTGCCGGATTGACGACGGGTTCGAGCACGAAGTCACGGCGTGTGCTGCGTTCTTCGTAACCCAGCCGCAGCAGCAGTCGCGGGCTGATCTGATGGTCCACCTGTAAGTTCCAAGCAAGACTGTAAGGGTTCTCCAGATCGTCGGGCGAGGTGTTTTGAAACACGCGTGGCCCATCGACGATCGAGACGCCGTCGTTTGCGAACGTCGTCACAATGAAATCCTGATACTGCTCGAACGAGCCGACATTCAGCGGAATCTTGTCGTAGAAAAGACCGATGCCGCCGCGAACGATCGTGCGGTCAGAACCAGTTGGAGCGATCACTAAACCGAGCCGCGGCGCGAAGTTGTTTTCTTTGCCGATCTGATCGCGATCGTAACGAAGTCCGAGATCGAGCACGAATCGCTTGTTCAGTAGCCACTTGTCCTGCACGAAGGCGGAAAACTCATTTTGTTTGCGCGCGAGAACTCCGGGACCGCTGAATTCGATCAACTGATACGGCGTTTGGTTCGCGCGAAGGATCGTTACGGGGGTGCTTCTGTCAGTGCCCTCAAAAGAAGTGTGACTGAAGTTCACGCCAGTTTTGAGATTGTGCGAACCGCGCCGCTCCTGCGGGCGGAAGTGATAAACCTCGAGCAGTTCGTAACGCCGGCTTTCGCGATGCTGGCGATCGAACCAGCCGCCGAAATTGCGATCGGGCGTGATTTGGTATGGCGCCTCGCTGTTGCCGAAGATGTCACCGTCAAACTGTTTCACGCTGAAGCTCGACTGGAGCAACGCGCCCGTTTTGAACGCGGCCTGTTCGTTGAGCGCGAGAAACCAGCCGCGTTGATGGAAGTTCGCGGTCGTGTCTGACGGGTTGAACGTGTTGAGATTGAAGAAGTCAAGCTTCTGCGGAAAGATTGAGAAGCTGCCGGTCAGACGATGGCTCTCGTTGATGACGTAGTCGAGACGCGAGAAGGAATCGAAGCTTTCGCGTTGGATGTCGCGCTGCTGTTCGTTTAGCGTCTCGAGGCTTGGCACGTTGGTGCGCACGAACCGGTATTCGAGACTTTGAAAGAAGAACAGCTTGTCTTTCTTGATTGGACCACCGACGGCGATACGCGGCGTGGCCGCGCCGATGCCGAAGATCTTGCCGTCGCGCCAGCGGGGACGCGGCAGCGTGCCCGTTACAAGATAACGCCAGTCGTTACTGCCCGAGCGCGTTTCGATCGTCGTGACTGCGCCCGTGAACTTGCCATACTCCGAGGAATACGGGTTTGAGTGAACCTGCACTGTATCAACTGCTTCGAGCGGCAACTCGATTGCGGGCGCGCCCGTAACGGGATCCGTGACGTTCAAACTCGAAACCAGAATGCCGCTTTGGCTCGGTCGCGTACCTTTGATGTTCAGATTTCCGTCAGGACCGCGTACTACGCCGGGCAGCAGCGGCAGTGCGTCCTGAAACTTCTGATCGATCAGCGGTGCGTCGCGCAGGTCCTGCGTGGTGATGGTTGAAGGAGTCGTCGATTCAGTTCGGACCGGATCGGCGCGATTGTCAGTGACAGTGACTTGTTCGCTCAGCGGCACTGGTTGCAGAAGGATGTTCTGTTCGACGGTAGCTTCGATTTGAACGCTAAGTTTTTGTTCGTAGTTCTTGAAGCCGGAATACTCGACCGAGACGGTGTAATCGCCGGCAACGAGACCGTTGAATTCAAACTGTCCTTCAGCGTCGGTGATACTCTGGAGCTTCTGATCGCGCAGTCGCTCGCTGCTCAAAACAACAACGACACCGGGGAGCGCCCGGCGCTGATCGGGAATATCCGCAACCACCTTGCCCTTGATACTACCGCCCTGGGGAATAAGAAAAATAAGTGCTACTAAAAAATTCAACATGGCGAATTCCTAGCACAAAATCGACCTTCCGGCCAACGCTCGCGAACAGAACAACCGCCGCATTCTTGGCGAGATGAGTTTCATCGAGGCATAGCCCACCGTTATCGCGATCTTCACCTGAATCATTGGGGCTCACGAATCATATTGACAAATAGAGTTTAATCGCGAAAATAAACGATGTTATGGGTCGCCCTCGCATCTCAAAACTCACTTCGGCACATCAGCGGATACTTAAAGCACTGGCGCGATTGTCAGAAGTACGTGGTTATGCTTCAGTTCCAGACCTTGTTAACGATCTGAGTTTCGCGGGTGACACCAGCATAACGCCAACGCTAAAGGTGATGGAACGCAATGGCTTCATCCGGATTCACGGCGGGGGTAAGCGTGGACGGCGGCGTACGGTGTGCCTAAGTACGTTGGGTAAGCGGAGCTTGGGTTTAGGAGGGTTGCGGGTGTTGGGACATATTCCTGCTGGACCTCTTACCGATGTTTTTGATCAATGTGAAACCATGCTCGAGCCGAACGATCTGCTACCTCACAAGCCTGGCGATTTCTTATTAATTGTCGACGGTGATTCGATGATAGGTGATGGCATTCTACCTAACGACCGGGTGCTGCTACGACCTAATGTGCCCGTTCGCGATCGAGAGATCGCTGCTGTTCACGTGGGAGATGAATACTTAGCGACTCTTAAACGTGTATGTTTCAGTCGAGACCGACGTAAAGTTACGTTGAAGGCGAGTAATCCCGACTATTCAGACGTCGTCGTGCCTGCAAAGATCGTCAGGGTAGCGGGCGTCTTTCGAGGGCTCATTCGATCAAATTAAAAAATTTTCAAGGAGTCATGACAGACAGTAGTTTTTTCGAGATCAGCAAAGAGCAGTCGCGAGTTAAGGCCGCGATTGTGAGTAAGTACTTTGACGCATGGGCCGGGGTCATGATGGGCACGCAAGACAAATTCAAAGGAGTTCATGGAAACAAAATCGCTTACCTCGATTTATTCGCCGGACCCGGTCGTTATGATGACGGAACAAAGTCGACTCCGCTGGTGATCCTTGAGAAGGCAATTGCGAGCCCAAAGCTTCGTGACCGGCTGGTCGCAATATTTAACGATAAGGACGAGAACAACACTCGCTCATTGCAGCAGGCTATCGATAGTCTGCCTGGCATTAACTCGCTGCGATATAAGCCAAAGATACGTCAACGAGAGGTTGGAACTGAGATAGTGAAGCTCTTTGAAGAGATGAAGCTGATACCAACCTTCTTCTTTGTGGATCCGTGGGGTTATAAGGGGCTATCTCTTAAGCTAGTTAACGCTGTGCTCAATCACTGGGGATGCGATTGTCTGTTTTTCTTCAACTACAACCGCATAAGTATGGGACTGCCCAATGAATTGGTTGAAGAGCACATGAACGCGCTGTTTGGCGTGGAGCGTGCTAATGCTCTTCGCGAAAAGATTGCCGGACTATCTCCTTCTGAGCGAGAACTCACAATCGTCGAGGATCTTTGTGAGGCCATCAAAGCTACGGGCAAGAGATATGTCCTGCCATTTAGATTTAAGAATGAGACTGGCAGACGTACGAGTCATCATCTGATTTTCGTGAGCAAAAATTTCAAAGGTTACGAGATCATGAAAGACGTTATGGCGGGTGAGAGTTCTAGTCACCAGCAAGGAGTGGCTTCATTTGAATACAGTCCGGCAACCTCCCGCCAGCCTCTCCTCTTTCAATTGGCTCAGCCGCTGGATGATCTAGGAGATGTGTTGTTGCGAGATTTTGCTGGGCGGGTGATGAATCGCGATCGAGTTTACGAGTTGCATAGTTTGGATAGACCTTACATTAAGAAAAACTACACGGAAGTTCTGTTGAAATTGGAAACCGCCGGTAAAGTAAAGGTGGAGCCACCCGCATCAAAAAGACGGAAAGGCACACTCGGGGCGACGGTGAAGATAACGTTTCCGAGACAAATGTGAACTGTAGATATGGGATTCAATTCCAAAATCGAATGGACGACGCATACGTTCAATCCATGGTGGGGCTGTACGAAAGTTTCCGACGGTTGCAAGTTTTGTTATGCCGAGCTTCTCTCCAACCGATACGGCCATAACGTATGGGGAGCAGGAAAACAACGCAGGTTGTTAAGTAACAAGCATTGGCAACAGCCTCTCAAGTGGAATGTTCTGGCGGAAGCGGAAGGTATCCGTTATCGCGTGTTCTGTGCATCAATGGCGGATGTGTTTGAAGAAGACGCGCCCGCTAGCGAGGTGAGTCGGTTGTGGCAGATTATCAGTCAGACTCCAATGCTTGACTGGCAGCTTTTAACCAAGAGACCTGAACGCATTACGGCGTCCCTACCTGACGATTGGGGCGTTGGGTATAGAAACGTTTGGCTGGGAACGAGTATCGAAGATGAAAGAGTGATTAATCGCATCGACCATTTAGTAAGAGTGCCTGCGGCTGTTCACTTTCTCTCTTTAGAACCTTTGATTGGGCCGCTACGTAACCTTCCGCTGAAGAATATCCAGTGGGTCATAGTCGGAGGAGAGTCTGGTCCAAGAGCACGGTCGATCGACGAAGAATGGGTGCTCGATATTCGACGTCAGTGTCGCGCCGCCGAAGTCCCTTTCTTCTTTAAACAATGGGGTGGCGTCAACAAGGCAAGAAACGGTCGGGCTCTTCAGGGTCACTTTTACGATGAAATGCCAACATTGTCTCGGAATAGACGAGTTGCGTGATCGCAAACGCGAGTTTTACTACGCGATCCTGCGTTCGATGCGGCGGTCGGGGATGAGCCACGTGATGGCGACGAGAATGTAAAGTGTGAGCGCGAACCAGGGGCGGACAAAGGCCAGCGGAATTGCAACGGCGTAAATCACGATTGAGATCTTGCCCTTGAAATCTGACCCGAGCGCCGTTGCCAGTAGTTCGTTTCCCTCAGCGGCGAGTAGAGCGCGCACGAGAATGTAGTAAGCAATCCCGCTGAAGAACAAATCAACACCGTAAAGCGCGACCGGCCACGTTGCGAAGTGGTTCTCGCCCATCCACGCGGTTGTAAACGGAACCAACGAAAGCCAGAAGAGTAAATGCAGGTTGGCCCACAGGCATCTGCCGTCCACGTGTTGCGCCGCGTGTAACAAGTGATGATGGTTATTCCAGTAAATGCCGAGATAGACGTAGCTCATCAAATAGCTACCAAAGACCGGCAACAGCGGGCGCAAACCCGCGACCGAAACGTCGTGAGGCGGGCGCAGTTCCAACACCATGATCGTGATGATGATCGCGATCACGCCGTCGCTGAATGCTTCAACTCGTCCGGTGGTCATCCCGTGGAGCTCTAACGCTACTTCTTCCGCCCGACAGCGAACAGGCTCTGCGCCGTGCGGATGTACATCACGCCTTCGGACAGCGCCGGTGTGGCCATCACGAGTTCACCCATCGAATTGGTTTTTAAGTGCGTGAACTTCTCGCCGGCAGAAACGACCAGAATTTCTCCGTCTTCGTTGGAAAGATAAATCTTGCCGTCGGCAGCAATTGGCGACGCGCTGAAGCCGTTTCCCACGAGCGGCAGACGTTGGCGATAAATCTCGTCGCCGGTTTTCAGGTTGTAAGCGTCGAAGGTGCCGTTGTTGGCGAGCACGTAGAGAACGCCTTTGTAGATCAACGGCGTGGGCATGTAAGAGCCGCGGCCGGTGCGACTCCAGATGACGGCATCGCTGCTGGTTTTGCCGTCGGGCAACGTCAAGTCACCGCGTGCCCCGGCTTTGACGACGAAGATCGGGCGCTCTGGTCCACGTCCGCTCGCGACCACGAGGATATCGTCAGCGAAAACGGGCGTCGGCGCTGTGATCTTCGAACTCTTGCCCAGACGCCACAACTCTTTGCCGGTGCGCGGATCGTAACCACGAATGTAGTTCGACGCGTTCGCGATCAGTTCTTCGCCTTTGGACGTTGTCGCGACGGTGGGCGTGCCCCACGACGGAATCTCGTCGCGTTCGGTTTTCCAAACCGTCTCGCCGGTGGCGGCGTCGAGTGCGACGATGAAGGAATCCGTTTGCGTGTCGCACTGAAGAATGACCAGATCGTTCCAGATGATCGGCGAGCTCGCGGAGCCCCATTCGAAGGTGGGAATGTCGTACGCGCCCAGATCGATGCGGCCCAGATCGACTTTCCACAGAAACTTTCCGTTTACGTCGTAAGCGTAAACACCCTGCGAGCCGAACCACGCAACGACCATGCGACCGTCCGTCGCAGGCGTCGAGTTGGCATAGGTGGCCTTGATGTGGCGCTTCTCGCGTGGCTCACCTTCGAAAGCCACGCGTTCCCAAACAACCTTGCCCGTGCGTTTATCGAGCGCGTAGAGCATCCACTTGTGTGTTGAGCGATCTTTCGACGCGTCGCCATCGCCGTACAACCCTGGTTTAAATGCCGCTTTCGGATCGCTGCTGACCGCGCTGGTCACGTAGACGCGATTGCCCCAGACGATTGGACTCGAGTGGGCGAGACCGGGAACGGGCGTGCGCCACAGAATGTTTTGACCTGTCTTCGCGTTCCACTCGTCCGGAAGGTTTTGTCCTTCAGCAACGCCCGACGCGTTTGGACCACGAAACGACGGCCAACTTCCGGCTGCTTTCCCCGGACTTGGACGCGCTGGTGGACGCGCTTTCGCAGTTCTGACGAAGTTTCGCACGGGCTTCGAGACTGACTCACCCGCCGGTAGCCACGTGCTGCGATCGAGAATCATCTGGCGTGGCCGGCATTCGTCAGAAACCAGATCGAACGTGATGCGCTGGCCCTCTACAGTAGTGCGATACTTACCTGGACCATCGCAGCCACCCGGGCCACCGGACATAACAAACTCAACCTCCGAACCCTGATTCTTCCAGTTGCCGTTGATCTTGGGCCAACGATCGCCTTCGATCGTGAACGTGCCTGCGGGATCGAAGCGCGCGGTGAAGACGCCGAATGAGATCGGGTACGAAGGCAGTAGTGCTCCCTGCGTGCGGTGCTTCTCGATGTACTTGCGTGCAAACTCGTTCAGGTGCGGGCTCTCGCGCAGGCCGACCTTCTCGGCTTCCTTCTCCGCGTCTTCAAACTTCCAACCGTCGCGCAGCACGCGTCGAATCAGCCAAAAGGCGCCGACGCGAATGGCAGCGGTGCAGTGAATAAACGCCGGGCGGTTTTCCGGATCGTCAGTGATCTTCAGAAACTCATCTACCTGCGCGTCCGTCGGATTGGCAAACACGACCGGGATGTTGAAGTAGCGCAGACCCAACTCTTTCGCCTTCGCTTCCTCTTCGGCCGCGCGATGTTCGCTCGGTTGGCGCAGGTTGATGATCGCCTTCACCCCGTCGGCTTTCAGTTGTTGGAGATGTTCAAGCCGCGGCTGGCCGCCGGTACAGAACTCGTTGTTCACCCGGAGGAAGTTTCTGATTGACGATGAGTCCTGTTGCGCGGCGACCGATGATGCGGACAGAAGCACGAAAACGAGGGACACGAAAGTTTTCATTGGGGACCTCCGAAATGCAAAGTGTAGTACGACAGCGCCGTTGGCGGGAAGCATCAGATCAAAAAGTTGAACCTTTATCCCGGTCGTCTACTTCCCTGGGACCGCAGGCGTCTCGCCTGCATGGCAGCGTAGAAAGCTACTCCCGAACCAGTGCAGGCGAGACGCCTGCGGTCCCGGGGAAGAGCTTTCGTGGTTTCGTTCAAGGGGTTATACTTCCCAAGTTTACCTCATGAAGGAGTTATGTTTCATGGACCTCACCGGAACAACAAACACAGAACAACTTTGCGTTGCCGGTTGGCATAGCAGGGGCTATCTTCCACACTTCGACGGCGTTTCAAACCCGCAATTCATTACACTCCATCTCGCTGACTCGATTCCCTCTCGAGTGGTAGAGCGCTGGCAAAAACAGGTCACTGACATCGCAGAGCCCGAGCAAGAGCTTGCGTTGCGCAGGCGTATCGAGAAGTACCTTGATATGGGTTACGGGCAATGTCTCCTGAAGGATCGACGGGTTGCGGCTATGGTCCAAGCGTCACTGCTCGCGTTTGACTCTATCCGTTACAAACTCTTTGCTTGGGTGATCATGCCTAATCACACGCATTCGCTACTTACACTCAACAAGGGCTGGAGCCTGGCAAGATTGATGCACTCTCACAAGTCCTACACTGCACACGAAGCGAATCGCATTCTCAAACGTAGCCGTAGGTTCTGGATGAATGAGTACTTCGATCGGTATATTCGGAACGGCGAGCACTTTGAAAACACGCTGCGATACATCGAGAACAATCCTGTCAAAGTTGGGCTGTGCTCGAAGCCAGAAGACTGGCCATTTAGCAGCGCCTGGTTTCGGAAACATGAGAACCTTGGTACCTAAGCGTCAGCTCTTTCCTGGGACCGCAGGCGTCTCGCCTGCAATGGTTCGGAAGTAGCTTTCTACGCTGCCGGGCAGGCGAGACGCCTGCGGTCCCAGGAAAGGAGACGCCCGAAGTGTTACCTCGTGAGTTGGCGGTACTTGATGCGGTGTGGTGTTTCTGCCGCCGCGCCGAGGCGGGCTTTGCGATCCGCTTCGTATTCGGAATAGTTTCCTTCGAACCACGTCACTTTGCTGTCGCCTTCGAAGGCGAGCATGTGCGTGGCGATGCGGTCCAAAAACCAGCGATCGTGCGAGATCACCACGGCGCAGCCGGCGAAGTTTTCCAGTGCTTCTTCCAAAGCACGCAACGTGTTGACGTCGAGATCGTTGGTCGGCTCGTCGAGCAACAAAACGTTCGCGCCTTCTTTCAACATCTTCGCCAGGTGCACGCGATTGCGTTCGCCGCCGGACAACATGCCGACCTTCTTCTGTTGGTCCGAACCCCCGAAATTGAAGCGCGCGACGTAAGCACGCGAGTTGACCTCACGTGTGCCGAGCTTCAACATGTCTTCACCGCCACTGATCTCTTCCCAGATTGACTTGTCCGGATCCAACGTGCGGCTCTGATCGACGTACGCGAGCGCGACAGTGTCACCGATCCGAATCGTGCCTTTGTCAGGTTGTTCCTGACCGGTGATCATGCGAAACAACGTCGTCTTGCCGGCGCCGTTTGGTCCGATCACGCCGACAATGCCGCCCGGCGGCAGTGCAAACGTCATATCGTCAACCAGCAAATTCTCGCCATACGATTTGCTGACGTCATTCGCTTCGATCACGACGTTGCCGAGCCGTGGCCCGGCGGGAATATGTATCTCAAGATCTTCGCGGCGCTTCTCGGTCTCTTGTCGTAGCAGGTCTTCGTATGAATTGATTCTGGCCTTCCCTTTCGCGTGACGCGCTTTCGGCGACATGCGAATCCATTCGAGTTCGCGTTGCAGAGTCTTCTGCCGCTCGGATTCAGACTTTTCTTCACGCCGCAGCCGTTCCTGTTTCTGTTCGAGCCACGACGTGTAGTTTCCTTTCCACGGAATCCCCTGGCCGCGATCGAGCTCGAGAATCCAGCCAGCTACGTTGTCGAGGAAATAACGATCGTGAGTGACGGCGATGATCGTGCCGGCGTAGTTCTGCAAGTGGTGTTCGAGCCACGCGACTGATTCCGCGTCGAGATGATTGGTCGGTTCGTCGAGCAACAGGATGTCCGGCTTCTGCAACAGCAAACGACAGAGCGCGACGCGACGCCGTTCGCCGCCCGACAAAACTTTCACGGGCGTTTCCGGTGGCGGACAGCGCAACGCGTCCATCGCCATTTCGAGTCGCGAGTCGAGGTCCCACGCGTCCTGCGCGTCGAGTTTCTCCTGCACTTCGCCCTGGCGCTCGAGCAGCTTCGACATCTCGTCGTCGCTCATCTCTTCGCCAAACTTCGCGTTGATCTCATCAAACTCTTTCAGCAGATCGACAGTTTCCCGCACCGCTTCCTGCACAACTTCGCGCACGGTGCGTGCGTCGTCGAGCAACGGTTCCTGTTCGAGATAGCCGACGGTGTAGCCGGGCGAGATCACGGTCTCGCCGTTGAACTCTTTATCGACGCCCGCGAGAATCCGCAGCAGCGACGACTTGCCCGAGCCGTTCAAACCGATCACGCCGATCTTCGCGCCGTAGAAATAGGACAGGTAGATGTCTTTGAGGACCGGCTTCTTGTCGTAAAACTTACTGACGCCGATCATGGAATAGATGATTTTGTTTGGTTCTGTACTCATTGTTCTTAAATTTACTTCGGTTTCGTAAGCAGTTAAAGGCCACGGACAGACACGGACGACACGGATGATTGAATGTTGTATGTGTCAGTCTGTGATTGTCTGTGGCAAGATTAGTTTTTCAGAAGTTCGCGGGCGTGGCGACGGGCGCTGTCGGTGATTTCCGCTCCGGTGAGCATGCGCGCAATCTCTTCAACCCGACCGGCTCGATCGAGTCTGTTAACGCTCACCGACGTGCGGCCGTCGACAGCTTCTTTTTGCACGACGAGATGATTGTCGGCAAAGCGCGCGATCTGCGGCTGATGCGTCACACACAACACTTGATTCGTTTGCGAAAGTTTTTTGAGCTTGATGCCGACGGCTTCACTGACGCGTCCACCGATTCCGGTGTCGATCTCGTCAAACACGATCGTGCGCGGAAACTCGGAAGCATTCGATACTGTCTTCAACACGAGCATCAAACGCGACGCTTCACCGCCGGAAGCAACGCGTGCAAGCGGCTTCACGTCCTCGCCGACGTTTGCAGAAAAATAAAACTCAACCCGGTCGAATCCAGTAGGGCGAATCTGTCCCGGGTCCGTGTCATCACCGTTCACTTGAACCTGAAACCGGGCATTCTCCATTGCGACTTCGGCGATACCCTGCTCGACAGCTTCTTCAAGTAGTTTTGCGGCCTTCAGACGTTGTTTATGGAGTTTTCGAGCGCTTTGGAGATACCGCTGTTGTGCAGTCTGTAGTTCTCCTATGACTTGTTGCTCGCGCTCGTCGGAGGTCTCAATTTGCCGCAAACGATCTTCTGCCTGCGCCAGATGTTCGAGCGCGGCCTCAATCGACCCGCCGTACTTGCGTTTGAGTCTTAAAAGTTCCGCCAGACGGTCTTCAATCGTCGCCAGTCGAGCGGGCGAGAACTCGAGCTTGTCAGCAAAGTCGCGCAATGCAAACGAAAGATCCTCGAGCACCGCACGCGCCGATTCGAGTCCTTCTAAATATTCACGAAAACTCGAGTCGTACTCGCTTAACTCTTCGATGTCCTTCAACGTCAACCGCAACCGCGCGAGCGCCGCCTCGTCGTCTTCATAAATCCGGCTGTAACTCGATTGACAAAGCGTCGTCAGTTTCTCGACATTCGCTAACCGGCGCCGCTCTTCCTCTAGACGCTCATCCTCACCAAGCGAGAGTTGCGCGTTCTCAAGCTCGGCAATCTGGAACTGCAACGTGTCGACAAGCTGAAACTTTTCCGCCGAATCCTTGCGCAACGCCGCGAGCTCACATTGCAAACTGCGCAATTGCGCGTAAGCTTCAGCGACTTCGGCGCGCAACGTCATGTGACCGGCAAAACTGTCGAGCAGCTCCAGATGCGTGTCCGGATCGAACAGCGTCTGCTGGTCGCCTTGCCCGTGAATGTCTACCAAAAACGGGCGCACGTCACGCAACAGCGTTTGCGTCGCGAGTTGATTGTTGATGAAGATCTTGTTACGGCCGGCGGCGGAGAGTTCGCGCCGGACGATCAGCTCGTCGCCGTTTTGCAGTCCCGAGTTTTCGAGCAGGATTTCGAGTTGCGGGTTCGGAGTCAAAGAAAACAACCCCTCGATCGACCCGCGTTCCGCGCCTGATTTCAGTAGCTCACTCGTAAACCGGCCACCGATCAGAACGCCGAGCGCATCGACGATAATCGACTTTCCCGATCCCGTCTCACCCGTAAGCAAGTTCAACGCACCGTCAAACTCCACCCGCAGGTCATCGATCAGCGCAATGTTGGAAATGCTGAGGAGTTGTAGCATTCGCGCGCCACAGATTAGCAGACCTGCACAGATATGCAATCCCGTGCAGGTCTGACTAAATCCGAGGCTCGCTTAGAACGTGTAACGCAGCGCGAACTGCATTACGCGTCCCGCCTTGGTTTCATTAAGAGGCGCCTGCGTGGAGGTGAAGCGCCCGAAATCTGAGTTGGGGTTGCCGCCGAGGAACGGATCGCCGCCCAAACTCAGGTCCGAAATCGTGAGTCCGTCAAACCGCTGCGTGTTGGTGACGTTGAAAACTTCCCAACGGAATTGCAGCGCGTGACCTTCCCACGGCATTCGGAACGATTTGTAGAGTCCCATGTCGAGCGCGATGTAACCCGGCGCGCGCAACACGTTTCGATCGCCGACTTCACCCGGACGCGCCGGTCTGAAGCTGCGATAGACCGCCAGCGGATCGCTGAAGACGTTCGGCGTGCCGTTGGCGCCGTTCGCCGTCGGCGACGATTCCACCGGACGAACCCGAACGCCGTTCGACTGTACGTTCCAGTTCGTGGCCCACACACAGCAATCGAATGGCGTCTGAATCGGGAGACCGCTATTCCAACGGAAGATACCCGTGGTCTGCCAGCCGCCCAATATCTGATCCACGAAACTGTTGGTATTGGTCAGGAAGCGTTTGCCACGTCCGACCGGAAGTCCCACGACCCAGTTGGCATTGATGATGTGCCGGGCATCAAAATCCGAGCTCGCGTAGTTTGCATCCGGGGACAGCGCGTTGACGATGAATCCCGTTCCAAAGCTCGTCGAGTTTTGCAGGCCCGATACGGTATCGAACGAGTGCCCGTAGGTGTAGTTGAAGTCAAACGTCACATCATCACGCAGCCGCTCGCGCAAGCTGAGTTGTAATGAGTTGTAGTTTGAGCGGCCAACCGTCGAGAACGCCGACAGGGCGCCAAACTGCGGTTGATAGAACATGTTGTTGAACCGCGCTGGTCCACCGCCGAACGGGCACGTGGTGCAGCCCGGAGCATCGTCCCACAGCAATTGCAGGAACGTATAGTCCCTGTTTTCGTCACCGCCGACAGACGCCGGCGCGACGAACGCGTAGGCCGCTTGAGTCGGAGTCAGCGAAGTGTCTCCCCACCATTCGGGCATGAACGGGAAGAGGTTGTTGAAGAAAGCGACCTCGGGCACGTCGGTGATCGCTTTACCCTGATAGGCCGCGTCGACGAGGAAGTTGATCGCCTGGTAGTAAGTCCAGCCTGACTGCGGATCGCGAATGTTGTTCAACTGCATGATGTCGCGCGCCGCGAGTATCTTGCGTGCGAAACGCCCGACGTAACTCGCTTCGAACGCCAGTCCTTTGCCAAGCTCACGGCCATACGAGAAGTTGAAACTGTAGTTGTATGGCGTCGTGATGCCCTGGTCCAAAGACGACTCGATACGTTGATCTTCATCCGATGGAACTGTCAGCGGGAAGTTCAACGAAGTCGGGATTGGGCCAGTGGAACCCGGGAATGGCAATGTGCGAACGTCCGGATTGAAACCGCCAAAGAGCGGTCCGAGATCGGGATCGATTACGTCGAAGGTGTTCGCGTTGATGTTGCGAGCCGACGTGAAACCCGCGAGGTTATTGAGATCGAAGTTCACGGCCAGTGCGCTGCCGATGCGGTCGTAAGTCATGCGGAAACCGCCGCGGATTACGCTCTTGCCGTTCCGTCCGAAAACCCTGCTGGCGAAGTTATCGCCAAAATCCGGCGACCAGGCAAACGAGACTGACGGCGCCCAGTTGTTCCAATCCTGTTTGTAATAGCCCGGCCCGTTGTTGGCATTGCCGCCGAGAACAAACGTGATCGGATCGGTGAAGGGAACGCCCGCGTTGGAACTCGCAACGCGTTGATTAAAGTAGTCCGTCAGGCTAATGTTCGGCACCACCTGCAAACCGTTCCGCTCGTAAACAGGCGTGGAAGTGGACCAGCGAATCCCGTAGTTCAACGTAAAGTTCGGACGCATCCGCCACGAATCCTGGAAGTAGCCTTCGTACTCCTGCGTGGCGAATGAGCGATTGCTGGGTGTGCCGACGGGTTGGAGTTGACCGCTGGCGTCGTAGACGAGATTGGCGCTGTACTGCGAGTAGCGGCCAATCACCGAAGCGAGTGCGTCACGTAGATCGTTCGCGCTTTGGAAGTCTTCAAAGCCCTGTAGCAGGACGTCTCCGGACTCATTGTAGAACGACGGGTTGATGATCGCTTCATCGAACGACGGCCCAAATGAGATCCGGTTGTTAGTGATGAGGCGAACGTTGGCGCCGAACCCGAACGTGTGCGTGCCACGCACCCAGGAAACGTCGTCCACGAAGTTGTGAACTGGCGTCGTGCGTTGCAGCGTCCGTTGAAACGCGGCGGGCGAGAAGATGAAGCGGAAGTTGACGCGATTTTCTGTCGAGTCGCCGTTCTGGGTGAACGACGCGCGCGTCAAGCCGTAGTTGAAACGGTTG
>Ga0196977_1000276_pt1 | contig 29718 bp, 26 predicted proteins | sample S3v_1013CmetaG_FD_148634 | JGI IMG/M metagenome (GOLD analysis project Ga0196977, IMG submission 148634) | Soil microbial communities from Anza Borrego desert, Southern California, United States - S3+v_10-13C | ecosystem: Environmental > Terrestrial > Soil > Desert | place: USA: California... | reverse complement strand
GCCGACCAGTTCGAGGCCACCATCGTGTGGATGAGCGACGACCACCTGATCCCCGGCCGCGGCTACTGGCTCAAGCTGGCGACGCAGACCGTCACCGCCACCGTCGCCCAGCCGAAGTACGAGGTCAACGTCAACACGATGGAGCACCTCGCGGCGATGACGCTCGAATTGAACTCGATCGGCGTCGCCCAGGTCACCACGGACCGGCCGATCGTGTTCGAGCCGTACGAGGACAGCCGCGAGCTCGGCGGGTTCATCCTGATCGACAAGCTGACCAACGCCACCGTCGCCGCGGGCATGATCCACTTCTGCCTGCGCCGGGCTCAGAACGTCCACTGGCAGGCGCTCGAGGTCAGCCGCGAGGCGCACGCGGCGCTCAAGGGCCAGCGACCCGCGGTGCTGTGGTTCACCGGCCTCAGCGGCTCGGGCAAGTCGACGATCGCCAACCTCGTCGAGAAGAAGCTCCACGCCGCCGGGCGGCACACCTTCCTGCTCGACGGCGACAACGTCCGCCATGCGCTCAACAAGGACCTCGGCTTCACCGAGGCCGACCGGATCGAGAACATCCGCCGGGTCGGCGAGGTCGCCAAGCTGATGGCCGACGCCGGGCTGATCGTGCTGACGGCCTTCATCAGCCCGTTCCGGGCCGAGCGCCAGCTGGTCCGCGCGATGCTGCCCGCCGGCGAGTTCATCGAGGTGTTCGTCGACACTCCGCTCGCCGTCGCCGAGCAGCGCGACGTCAAGGGCCTCTACAAAAAGGCGCGCGCCGGTGATCTCAAGAACTTCACCGGCATCGACAGCCCCTACGAGCGGCCCGAGAACGCCGAGATCCGCATCGACACCACGCGGATGAGCCCCGAGGACGCCGCCGAGGAGATCGTCCGCCGCCTGATCGGCGAATGGGCGCCCGACCTGTGACCACGACCGACGCCGCGCTGGCGGCGGAGCTGGCGGAGGAGGCGGGGCGCATTCTGCTCGATCTGCGCACCAATGGCGGGCTCGAAGGCAAGGCGCTTGGCGAGGCCGGCGACCGGCTCGCCAATCGCTACCTGATGGACCGGCTGGCCGCCGAGCGGCCGGAAGACGGCGTGTTGTCCGAGGAGAGCCGCGACACGCTCGAGCGGCTGTTCAAGGACCGGGTGTGGATCGTCGACCCGCTCGACGGCACCCGCGAGTACGGCGAGGCGCGCGCCGACTGGGCGGTCCATGTCGGGCTGGCTATCGATGGCGTGGCGCAAGTCGGCGCGGTCGCGCTGCCGGGGCTGGGCCTCACGCTGCGCTCGGACAAGGCGGTGGCGCCCGCGACGCACGAGGGCGCGCCGCGCATGCTGGTGAGCCGCACTCGCCCGGCCGCCGAAGCGCTCGCCGTCGCCGAAGCGCTCGGCTGCGAGCTGGTGCCGCTCGGCTCGGCCGGGGCCAAGGCGATGGCGGTGGTGCTCGGCCAGGCCGAGATCTACCTCCATTCGGGCGGCCAGTTCGAATGGGACAACTGCGCGCCGGTGGCGGTGGCCAAGGCGCACGGCCTGCACTGCTCGCGGATCGACGGTGGGGCGCTGCGGTACAACGAGAAGGACAGCTACCTCCCCGACCTGCTGATCTGCCGGCCCGAGTGGGCCGAGCCGGTGCTGGCGGCGGTGGCGGGCCTATAGTTCCTCCCCGGAACGGGGAGGGGGACCATGCGAAGCATGGTGGAGGGGACTTTCCGCAAGCGCTGCGCCAACCGACAGCCCCCTCCGTCATCGCTGCGCGATGCCATTTCTCCGCTCGCGGGGAGGATTTAGGCCATCCACGGCCCGGTGATCGCCACGGTCTTGGCCGGCTTGTACAAGTTGGCGAACAGCGTCCGCCCGTCGGGCGAGAAGCAGGCGCCGGCCCACTCAGTGTCGACCCGCGACAGCGCCAGCGGATAAGCCACGCCATCGGGCGTGATTCCGCGCAAGTGGTTGTGGACGTTCTCGGTGTACTGGTCCTCGCACACCACCAGGTGGCCGTTCGGCGCCACCGTCAGGTTGTCGCCGAAGTTGTACTGCTCGATGCTGGTGCTCTCGTAGAACAGCTGCAGCCGGTCCCGGCCCGAGACCTGCGGGCGCAGGCGGAAGATCTGGCCGAGCTTGATCGCGCCGCCGCTGGTGCAGGCGAAGTAGAGCTCGCCCTCGCCCATCCACATCCCCTCGCCCCGCGCGAACAGCGTCGCGCCCATCGCCGCGCCGCGCTTGCGCAAGTCGTCGTCGGGCGCCTCGGGGTTGCCGAGCGTGACCCAGCGCACCTGGTGCCAGGTCTGCGGCGCGACCGCGGGCGCGGTCCAGTTGCGCGCGTCGGGCACGCCCTCGATCGCCAGCGCGTGGAGCGTGCCGCCTTCGGCCAGCCGCCCCTTCACCCGCGGCACGAAGCAATAGAGCAGGCCGTCCTCGCGGTCCTCGGTCAGGTACACCGCGCCGGTCCGTGGATCGACGCACGCCGCCTCGTGGTTGAACCGGCCCATCGCCTTCAGCGGCACCGGATCGACCGGCCCGGTGGCCGCAGCCGGGACCTCGAACACCCAGCCGTGCTCCTTGTTGATCTTGCCGTCGGGCTTCATCAGGTTCTCTTCGCAGGTCAGCCAGCTGCCCCACGGGGTCACGCCGCCGGCGCAGTTGCGGATGGTGCCCGAGAGCGAGCGGAACTGGCGCTCGACCTCGAGCGTGCGCGCGTCGAGCACCAGCGTGGTCGTCCCGCCGGCCAGCGGCACCAGGCTGCGCGCGCGCGTGTCGTAGGCCGGACCGGTGGCGCCGCCGTTGTCCTCATCGGGCATCAGCTCGTGGTTGCGGACCAGCGCGATGCGGCCGCCGCCGAGGTCGAAGCAGCCCATCCCGTCGGCGTTGTTGGGCACCCGCCCGCCATCGCTCATGGTATCGCCGAGCGCCGAGAGGATGCGGTAGGAGAACCCCGCCGGCAGGTCGATCAGCCCGTTGGGATCGGCCACCAGCGGGCCGTAGTTGCTGCCGCCGCCGGTCGTGGCCAGGCCGCCGCGCGTGCACCCGCTGGCGGCGAGCGCGGCGAAGGCGGTGGCGGTGGCGTGGAGGAAGCGGCGGCGGTCGGCGATCATCGGTCTCTCCCGGCCGCTCGAATCGCGGCGTGCAGGCGCATGCTAGAGGCGATTGCCGCGCCCTGTCAGCCCGCTCGTTGCCACCGCGCGCCCGGTGCCCGGGCCGGCAGGAGTCCGGGAATCGTGGTTTGCCAAGCCTTTGCCGCTGGTTATCATGCCCGTCCGGACCGCTGCCGCGGCAGCGCTGCGTCTGGAGATGCATGGCCCACGACCGTCCCGTCCTCGCCTTCCTCGCCGCGCTGGCGCTGGCCTCGCCGGGCTCCGCGCGGGCGCAGCCGGCGCCGGCCGCGCCGCCGCCCGATCCCCTGGCCGACGGCGAGATACTCGTGCTCGGACCGAACCGGCTCGACGAGCTGCCGGTCCAGGCGCAGAGCGTGGCGCCGCTCGGCCGGGTCAGCCGCTCGCTCGGGTCCGAGTCCGCCCGGTTCGTGCGCTGCGCCGACTTGCCCGAAGCGGAGGACTTGCGCGCGATCCTCGACCACGGCCCCGGCCATCACCGGGCGCAGCGCGCGCTGCACAAGTTCATCGTCCGCAACGAGGCGTGCTACGGCGGCTACGGCTGGCCGACGCCGGAATCGCCCTACTTCGGCACTTGCAACCCGCAGATCGGGCGGATGGTCACCGTCGAGGTCAGGGAGGAGGTCTGCCGCTCGACTTACGACCGCGGGGCGCTCTACGAGCGCGCGCTCGCGGACTACGGCGCCTCGCTCGAGCTGACCCGCGCGCAGACGTTCGATCCCGCCGTCCGCGCCCGCTTCAGCGCTCTCGACCAGCAGCGCGACAACGTGCGGCCGCGCATCGACCGCGACTATTTCGTCACCGTCGCCTGCATGGTCCAGATCGCCCCGCAGGTCGGCCGCGACCTGCTCGCCGCCGAGCCGGGCTCGACCGGAGAGACGACCGCGCGCCGCCTGCTGATCGGCAACGGCGGGCCGTGCGTCGGCGGGGCCAAGCGAGTCACGGCCGATCCGGTGCAGTTCCGCGCCTACACCGCCGAGGCGGTCTATGCCTGGCTGACCGCGGCGGCCGGGCGCACGCTGGTGCCCGGCTGACGCCGCAGCAGCGTCACAGGTCGGGCAGGTCCTGCTCGGCAAAGCCCCAGCCGGCGAGCGACTTGCTTTGCGCCCGGTCGAGCAGGCGCTTGGCATCGCGGATCGAGTACTCGTGGCCGCTCTTCATGTCCTTGAGCTCGCCCCACGCGATCGGCACCGCCACCGGCGCCCCGGCGCGGGCGCGCGCGGCATAGGGCAGGATCGCGGTGCTGCCGCGCTGGTTGCGCAAGTAGTCGAGGAAGATGCGGCCCTTGCGCTTGGCCTTGGCCATGTTCGAGGTGAACCGCTCGGGCTCGGCCAGTGCCAGCGCCTCGGCGAAGCGCTTGGAGAAGTCCTTGTGCGCGTCCCACGAGTGGCCGGGGTTGAGCGGCACCACCACGTGCACGCCCTTGCCGCCCGAGAGCATCGCGAAGCTGGTCAGGCCGATGTCGGAGAGGCGGTCGTGGATGTCCTTCGCCGCGCTCTTCACGTCGCCGAAATCGAGCCCCTCGTCGGGGTCGAGGTCGAACACCATGCGCTCGGGCGCCTCGACCTCGGGCACGCGGCTGCCCCACCCGTGGATCTCGATCACCCCCATCTGCACCAGCGTGAGGATGCCGGCGGCGTCGTCGACGTAGAGGTAGTCCTCGGCCTGGCCGTCCTTCTCGACGATCGGCACGTGGTGGACTTGCGGGCCGAACGTGCCGCTGTCGTGCTTCTGGAAGAAGCACTTCTTGGCCCGCCCCTGCGGGCAGCGGACCAGCGTCAGCGGGCGGTTGCCGGCCCACGGCAGCATCAACGCCGCGACCGCAGCGTAGTAGTCGGCCAGCTCGCCCTTGGTCTGGCCGCTCTCGGGATAGATCACCCGGTCGCGGTTGGAGATCTTGACCGCCGCGTCCTCGTCCGGCGCGGCCTGCGCCACCTCGGGCCTGACCTCGCTCGCCGGCTTGTCCTCGCGCAAGCCGAGGTAGCTGGCGTGGCGCAGCGTGCCGCCGCCTTTCTCGGTGGCGTGGGTGAACTCGGCGAAGGCGACCTCGGCGACCAGCTCGGGCTTGAGCCAGGTCGCCCCGCGGCGATCCTCGCGCGGCACTTCGGCCGGCGCTTCGGCGCGTTCGAGCTTCTTCATCCGCGCGGCCAGGCTCGCCAGCGTGTCGGTATCGAACCCGGTGCCGACGTTGCCCTTGTAGACCAGCTTCTTGCCCTCGTGCTGGGCAAGCAGCAGCGAGGCGAACGGCCGCCCCTTGGCGCTCGACTTCTTCCACCCGATGACGACGAACTCCTGCCGCCGGGTGCACTTGACCTTGACCCAGCTCTTGCTCCGCGCCGAGGCGTAGCGGCTGTCGATCTTCTTCGAGATGATCCCTTCCTGCCCGGCCTCGCACATCGCCTTCAGCAGCTTCTCGCCGGCGCCGATGACGTGGTCGGCGACGTGGATCGGCGGCGCGGCGGCGGCGAGCAGCGCCTCGAGCCGTTCCTTGCGCTCGATGTTGGGCAGCGCGGCGAGGTCCTTCCCGTCGAGCTCCAGCAGGTCGAACGCGTGGTAGCTCAGCTTGTCGCTGTCCTTCTGCGCGCCGTGGCCGCGCTTGAGCACCACCTGCAGCGCCGAGAAGCTCGGGTTGCCGTCGGTGCCGTAGGCGACGACCTCGCCGTCGATCAGGCACGGCGGCAGGTCGAGCGCCTTGAAGCGCTCGGCCAGCGGCACGAACTTGTCGCTCCAGTCGAGCCCCTTGCGGGTGTGGATGCGCACCTCGCTCCCCGCCGCGGCGACGAGCGTGCGGTAGCCGTCGAACTTGATCTCGTGCATCCACCCATTGCCCGCCGGGACCGCGTCGACCAGCGTGGCGAGCTGCGGCGGGCGGAACTTGGGCGGCTTGCCCCCCTTGCGCGCCTTCGGGTTGACCTTTCTGCCGAGCGCCTTGTTGCGCTTGGCCGCCTTGGCCATGACTGCGGTGAACTTGTCGCCGCGCACGCCCTTCAGCGAGAACGCGCCCTGCTTGTCGCCGGCGATCTCGGCCATCGAGCGCCCGGTGAGCACCGAGGTCAGACAATGCTCGACCAGCGCGTCGCCGTCCTCGGCGTAGGCGTCGTCGAGCTTGCGCAGCAGCCAGTTCTCGCGCTTCTCCCCGGGCTTCTTCTTCAGCCGTATGAGCAGCCACTCGCCCTTCATCCGCTCGCCCTCGACGATGAAGTGCAAGTGCCCCTTGTCGAGGTCGCGCCAGCTCTTGCCGGGCACCGGGGCCCAGGTGCCGCGGTCCCACAGCATCACCGTGCCTCCGCCGTACTCGCCCGCCGGGATGATCCCCTCGAAGTCGGCGTAGCTCATCGGGTGGTCCTCGGTGCGCACCGCCAGCCGCTTGATCTCCGGGTCGGGCGACGGGCCCTTGGTGACCGCCCAGCTCTTGAGCACGCCCTCGGCCTCGAGCCGCAAGTCCCAGTGCAGCCGCGTCGCGTCGTGCTTCTGCACGATGAACCGGCCGCCCTCGCCCGGGCGCACCTCCGCGCGCTTGCCGGCCGGCTCGGCGGTCTTCCTGAAGTCGCGCTTCTTGTTGTATTCGGCGAGGAGGTCGCGGGCGCTCACTGGGTGAAGTCCTCGTCGGGCCAGAAGCGCCGCGCCAGCACGCCGAGCCCGGTCAGCATCACCAGCGAGATGACCGTGCCGATCGCCACCAGCGGCCACTGTCCGGCGCCGCAGCCGATCCCGACCACCGCGGTCAGCCACAAATGCGCGGCGGTGGTCAGGTTCTTGACCTTGCCCTTGCTGAACACGATCAGCCCGGCGCCGACGATGCCGATGAACGCCCCGGCCGCCTCGAAGATGCGCAGCACGTCCGCTCCGCTGCCACCGGCCTGGTTGTGCAGCGAGATCATCGACACGGTCATCGCCGCGGCCGAGAAGCAGATCAGCCCGTGCGTGCGCAGCCCCGCCGCGCGCCCGCGCACCTCGCGGTCGAGCCCGAGCAGCAGCCCGAGCAGCGCCGCCGCCCCGAGCCGCGAGATCAGGTCGTAGTCGATCCAGTGGACCAGGATCGGCGGGTTCAGCTCCATGTCAGCGCCCCGTCAGCCCCCTCCCCTTCAGGGGAGAGGGTTGGGCGAGGGGAGTGAGGGCGCCGGTCGCGTATGCCACAGCTCCCGCTTCCTCCGCCCCGGCGGGGCTCCTCCCGCTCCCCTGAAGGGGAAAGGGCAAGTCCGTCGGCAACCTCACGCCCGCTTCCGGGCCTTCGCCGGCGCCGCCTTCTTGGCCGGGGCCTTGCGCGCGGCGGGCTTCTTCGCCGCGGCCTTCTTCGCCGGCGGCTCCTTGCCGCCGACCGACTTCTTGAGCGCCGCCATCAGGTCGATCACGTTGGAGCCGCGCATGTCGGCCGGCTCCTCGACGTCCTCGAGGATCTTCTTGCCCTTCGACTTGGCCTTCTTGGCGATCAGCTTCTTGAGCGCATCGACATAGCGGTCATGGAACTCGCCCGGCTCGAACGGCGCCGCGCGCTGCTCGATCAGCGTGGTGGCGAGGTCGAGCAGCGCCTTGTCGGGCTTGGTCGCGGGGATGTCCTTGAAGTAGCTCTGCGCCTTCCTGACCTCGTCCTCGTAGCGCAGCGTCTCGAGCACCAGCCCCTTGCCGCACGGCTTGAGGCTGACCAGCGTCTCGCGCCCGCGCACGCTGATCTGGCCGATGCCGACCTTGCCCGCGCTCTTGAGCGCGTCGCGCAGCACGATGAACGCCTCCTCGGCGAGGTCGTCGGCGGGCACGACGTAATACGGCTTCTCGAAGTAGAACACGTCGATCTCGCCGGCATCGACGAACTGGACGAGGTCGAGCGTCTTGCGGCTCTCGACCTTGGCCGCCTCGATCTCGTCGTCGTCGAGCAGCACGTAGTTGCCCTTCGAGACCTCGTAGCCCTTGACGATCTCGTCGCGGTCGACCGGGCCGATGCCCTGGACGACCTTCTCGTAGTTGATCCGCTTGCCGCTCGGCTCGTGGATCTGGTGGAAGCTGATCGAGGCGCCCGACTTGGTCGCGGCGTAGACCTCGACCGGGATCGAGACGAGCGCGAGGCGGATCTGCCCCTGCCAATAGGCGCGTGCGGCCATGTGCGTGTGACTCCTGCTTGCGGGGGAGTCAGCGCGCGAGGGCGCGGGGGGTTCCGGGAGGGAGGCGTCGCGGCAGCTGTCACTATTTGTGAGCCCCTAGCCGCGACCTGTTATCGTGCGCCGACGAATTTATGCGCTTGTGTTGGCGGGTAGCCTGTTCGAACTTCGCTAGATGCGAAAAAAGCCCGACAAACGAGTAATCGACGAGCGCGTTGCGGATAATCAGAAGCGGCGCCTCCTGCTTGAAATGCCCGCACGAACACTCCGCGAACAACTCGCAGATCGCATCACCTATGAAGGGTCAGGTGCGCACAAGGCCGATCCCTACAGCTGGGGCATCGAACCTTATCGCGGTCGACGACGCGATCGAACGTACTGCGACTTGCATGCACGATTTAAGTTTAAGGACCGACTTCGCATCCAACGCCTGTTGAGGCGCGGCGTCATTGGAGGGCTCATTAGCGATCATGCGCTAAAGGGCGATCCCAGCATGTTGTGGACAATCGATGATAATGGTTGGATCTACGAGTTGAGGATCACCAACCCAGGGCATGCGATTTACCATGGCTATCCAGTCCTGCCGTCCGACCCACTCGCTCGCAAGATAATTGCCCGCCTCTCAGCTTGGGCTTCCGATGAAGCTGAAGAGAGAGTAGAGGACACGGAAATTCTCGAGGCGGCATTACTCGCGGCAGAGAGACGCTATGTCTGAGTGCGACGATCGATGACGTTCAGCATTGAAACTGAGTGGGACGCGGATCGCGGCGCGGAGGACATTGATGTCGCGCGGATCACTTTCATCGCAGAAGACGAGCCACTCACGCGCTTGATCGATCGAGAGACGCAAACCAATCGGCAATATTTCGAAACCTCGGCACTGAGCTTGGCTTTCTTCTTCGCCGATAATTGGTGGCGGCTTCGTCACGAGACTTTGGGTGATCTCCGCTATCCATCGGTCGAGTGGCGTTTGCGACATGAACTGAGCGCAGCTGCAGGCGGAAGTCTCTGGCCTCCGATGATGATTTATGGAGTGGGTGAGCGAGTTACGCTAGCGATGGCGCCCAATTACCGCCAAGCGGCTGGTCCAACTCGCTATCTGGACTTTGCGCCCATCGCAATCGATGGCCGAGATTACGAGGCGGGAGTTGATGCGCTCTTAGAACGAGTTGCGCACGAAAGCGCCTCGCATCCGGATGGCCCTGCCTTTCGCCACTTGCTCAAACAGCTTGGCTCCGAACGCCGCGATCCTGATGTGGCCTCTTGGCGTATTCTCGAAGCCTGCCTCGGTTTCGATCCAGACGAAGCGCCAGACCGTGTCATTGAGACGATGGCCGAGTTCGAAGAGAAATTTGGCGAGGACGCTGTTGAAGAAGCAGCAGTGGCAGCGCCTGGGAAGGAAAGCCCAGAGGTCCTTGAGCGAGCTATCGCAGCGTCCGAAGCTTCAAAGATCGTCGTGGATTTTAGCGAGCTTGAGGCAATCGATCCTTGGCACCAGATGCAACAGGGGACCGTCCCTTGGCGATTGGCTGAGAATGCAGCGCGACAGTTACACAAGAGGTTAGGTAGACCACGGAACCTCGCAGGAAACCTATTTACAGACCTGCTCAAGATCCGTGCTGACGATTTCCGTCGAGCAAATGCGACCGCGCGAGACCTACCTTATGCTGCAAAACTCGCCGATGATCGGCGAAATCAGTTAGCAATGCAGATGGAGCCTGAGCGGCTCCGCCGGTTCGAAGCTGCACGTATGATCGGCGACGAGCTATGGAGCAAGCATGCGCGGCTGGGTGTAGTGAGCCGGTCGAAATCTGATCGCCAAAAATTCCAACGTGCATTTGCTAAGGCACTGCTTGCCCCATTCGCTGAGCTTCGACGGCGTATCGATCTCGACCGCCCGGACTCAAAGCAGATTATTGCGGCAGCCGACTACTTTGATGTCGATAAGACGGTCGTGCGAGCAAGTCTCATCGATAAAGGCTATCTCGCTGCACCAAGCTTTGAGGACATGCTGGAAAACGCGTGACTTGAGAGACGTGTAGCTTGGTGTCAACGCGCTACCGAATTGCGCATCGAGCAATAGATTCTAGCACCGCCCCACCAACCGCACCAGCGCCTCGTCCAGCGCCTGCAGGAACCGCGAGCGGTCGGCCTTGGCGAACGGCGCCGGGCCGCCCATCAGGCCGTCGGCGCCGGCGCGCAGGTCGGCCATGATCGCGCGGGTGGCGATGGCGCCGCCGATCGAGGCGCGGGTGAACGGGCGGCCGTTCATGCCGAGCACCGTCGCCCCGGCCTTGAGGCAGCGCTCGGCGAGGAGGATGTCGGCGGTCACCACCACGCTCCTCGCGTCGGCGCGCTCGGCGATCCAGTCGTCGGCGGCGTCGAAGCCCCCGCTCACCACCACGCGCACCACCAGCGGCCCGACCGGCACGCGGAACGGGCTGTTGCTGACCACGCTTACCATCGCCCGGTGACGCTCGGCGACGCGGTAGATCTCGTCCTTGACCGGGCAGGCGTCGGCGTCGACGAGGATGTGGAGTTCACTCATCGCGCGCGCTTACGCCGGAGGGCCGGGAATGCCTAGTTCCTCCCCGGCACGGGGAGGGGGACCATGCGCAGCATGGTGGTGGGGCACCCACGGATGCTCAAGACCTCGAAGGGACGGATCAATCGAACGTGCCCCTCCACCACCCTTTGGGTGGTCCCCCTCCCCGTTCCGGGGAGGATCGGGATGCCTCAGCTGTTCTTCATGTTCTCCAGGCCCTTGACCGAGCCGAGCTTCTGCGTCGGCTGCGAGGCGTTGGTCTTGACCTTCTCCTTCTTGGGCTTGCGGATTTCCTTGTTCGACTTCTTCTGACCTTTGGCCATGGCGGTTCTCCAGCTGAGCGGTGCGCCGGCTTCTACCCGTTCCGCGGGCGAATGGCGAACCGCGAGCGAAACCACGGTCCGGCCAGCCCGAGGCTCTGGATCGACGTCAGCCCGGGCCGAGCATGTCCTCCGGCCGCACCAGCCGGTCGTAGTCGTCGGCGCTCACGCCGGCCGCCAGCGCCGCCTCGCGCAGCGTCAGCCCGCGCTTGTGGGCGTCCTTGGCGATCGCCGCGGCCTTGTCGTAGCCGATCGCCGGCGCCAGCGCGGTGACCAGCATCAGCGAGCGCTCGACCCCGGCGGCGAGGTTGTCGCGGCGCGGCTCGAGCCCGGCGAGGAGGTTGCGGGTGAAGCTGTCCGCAGCGTCGGCGAGCAGGCGCACCGACTGGAGGAAGTTGTAGGCCACCACCGGGCGGTAGACGTTCAGCTCGAAGTGGCCCTGGCTGGCGGCGAAGGCGATCGCCGCGTGGTTGCCGAAGACTTGCGCGCAGACCTGGGTCAGCGCCTCGCACTGGGTCGGGTTGACCTTGCCGGGCATGATCGAGCTGCCAGGCTCGTTCTCCGGCAGCGCCAGCTCGCCGAGCCCGGCGCGCGGGCCCGAGCCGAGGAAGCGGATGTCGTTGGCGATCTTGTAGAGGCTCGCCGCGAGCGTCTCGAGCGCGCCGTGGGCGAACAGCAGCGCGTCCTGCCCGGCGAGCGCCTCGAACTTGTTCGGCGCGGTGACGAACGGCAGGCCGGTGGCCTCGGCGATCTCGGCGGCGATCGCCTCGGCGAAGCCCTGGGGCGCGTTGAGCCCGGTGCCGACCGCGGTGCCGCCCTGGGCGAGCTCGTAGAGGCCGGGGAGCGCGAGGGCGACGCGCTCGAGCCCGGCGCGGACCTGGCGGGCCCAGCCCGACACTTCCTGGCCGAGCGTCAGCGGGGTCGCGTCCTGGGTGTGGGTGCGGCCAATCTTGACGATCCCGGCCCACGCTTGGGCCTTGGCCTCGAGCTCGCCGGCGAGCCGCTCGAGCGCCGGGACCAGCTCGGCGGTCAGTGCCGTCGCGGCGGCGACGTGGATCGCGGTCGGGAAAGTGTCGTTCGACGACTGGCTCATGTTGACGTGGTCGTTGGGGTGGACCGGGTCCTTGCTCCCGGGCTCGCCGCCGAGCAGCTCGATCGCCCGGTTGGCGATCACCTCGTTGGCGTTCATGTTCGACTGCGTGCCCGAGCCGGTCTGCCACACGACCAGCGGGAAGTGCTCGTCGAGCGCGCCGGCGACGACCTCGCCGGCGGCCGTCTCGATCGCACCGGCCAGGCGCGCGTCGAGCAGGCCGAGCTTGTGGTTGGTCGCCGCGGCGGCGCGCTTGACCACGCCGAGCGCGCGGACCAGCGGCAGCGGCATGCGCTCGCCGCCGATGCGGAAGTTCTGCAGCGAACGCTGCGTCTGCGCGCCCCACAGCCGGTCGGCGGGGACGTCGATGGGGCCGAAAGTATCGGTTTCGATGCGGGTCGGGGTCATCGGGCGGTCAATGGACCGTCGGCGCAAAAAAGGAAACCGTCCTCGGCCACGCAACCGCCCGCAGCGGGCGGTTTTCCGAGGCTCCGCGCAGGCTCTGCGGCGGCCATCAAATCCCTATGGACTCGGTGTCGCAACAGGCTCACCTTGCCGGCATTAGGTTACAGGGGAAAGTGAGTCGTCGGGGCGCAAGGTTCGTAACGAGGACTTTGCCGGCGCACTCGGATTGGGGCATCTACACTTCGACTAAAGACACGACGAGCCGCTTTCCTCCTGAACGAGCGTGATCGGCGCGGGTCCGCGTCTGTCACGCATCGGAATGCTTTCGTTCTGCGAAATCCGATGAGGAGGGGAACGTGTCCAACGACACCATCTACGGCACCAGCGGCAATGACACCCTGTCCGGCGGCAACGGCGTCGACACGATCCACGGCGGCGACGGCGACGACATCATTTCCGGCGGCAACGGCGTCGACACGCTCTTCGGCGACGCCGGGAACGACAAGCTCTACGGCGACAACGGCGCGGACAATCTGACGGGCGGCGCCGGCGACGATCTCCTCGACGGCCTCAACGGCTTCGACGTCGCGTATTATTCGGGGCTGATCGGCGAGTACTCGTTCCTCGCCGCCGCCGGCTACCTGCACATCATCCACCAGGGCGGCGCGGGCGCCGATGGCCACGACCAGGTCATCCGGGTCGAGCAGCTGGTGTTCGCCGACCGCATCATCGACCTGACCGGCAACACCGACAACGCGCCGGTGGCGGCCGACGATCACGTCTCCGTCGGCGAGGATGCCGGGACCTACAGCAGCGGCTCCGGCAGCGTGCTCGACAACGACTTCGACTTCGAAGGCGACCCGCTGACGGTGACCGGCACGACCCTCACCGGCACCTACGGCACGCTGACGATCAACGCCGACGGCACGTACAGCTACGCACTGTCGGCCTCGGCCCAGGCGCTCGCCGAGGGCGAGCTCGTCGAGGACAGCTTCAACTACACCGTATCGGACGGCAACAGCACCGACACCGGCGCGCTGGTGTTCCACGTCGCCGGCGCCAACGACGCGCCGGTCGCCAATCCCGATGCCGCCACCACCGGCGAGAACGACGTCGCGCTGATCGACGTCCTCGCCAACGATACCGACATCGATAACAACTCGGTCCTCGCCGTGCTCGCGACCTCGGCGCCGCCGGGACAGGGCGCCGCGACGGTCGTCGGCAACCAGGTCGAGTACGACCCGGGCACCGACTTCGAGGCGCTGGCGGTCGGCCAGAGCGAGGCCGTGGCGGTCAGCTACACCATCGGCGACGAGCATGGCGCCACCGCGTCCGCGACCGTCACCGTCACCGTCACCGGCGCCAACGACGGCCCGGTCGCCAATCCCGACAGCGGCGGCACGAGCGAGAACGCGACGCTGCTGGTCGACGTGCTGGCCAACGACACCGACATCGATAACGGCGCGGTGCTGACCGTCACCGCCGCCTCGGCACCCGCCGGCCAGGGCCACGCCTCGATCGTCGGCAACCAGGTCCAGTTCGATCCGGGCAGCGACTTCGACGACCTCGCGGTCGGCGAGAGCGAGACCGTCGTGGTCAGCTACGACATGCAGGACGAGCATGGCGCGGGCTCGTCGTCGACGGTGACCATCACGGTGACCGGCACCAACGACACCCCGGTCGCCAATCCCGACACTCGCACGATCGGCGAGAACACGGCGATCGTGGTCGACGTGCTCGCCAACGACACCGACGCCGACCACGAGCCGGTGCTGGTCGTCACCAGCGCGTCGGTGCCGGCCGGACAAGGCACGGTCACGATCGTCGAGAACCAAGTGAGGTTCGACCCGGGCAGCGACTTCGACCATCTCGAGAACGGCGAGACTGCGGTCGTCGTCGTCGACTACACGATCGACGACGAGCATGGCGCGCAGTCCTCGTCGTCCATCACGCTGACCATCCAGGGCCGCACCGAGGCCACTGCGAACACCGGCACCAACGATGGCGAAACGCTGGTCGGTACACCGGGCGACGACACCATCGACGCGCTCGGCGGCGACGACACCGTGTTCGGTCTGGCCGGCAACGATACCCTCTCGGGCGGCGACGGTTCCGACGCCCTGCACGGCGAGGAGGACGACGACGTCCTCGAAGGCGGCAACGACCGCGATTTCCTCTATGGCGGCGACGGCCACGACCAGTTGCTCGGTCAGGCGGCCAACGACACCCTCGAGGGTGGCGAGGGCGACGACCAGCTTTCAGGTGGCGACGGGTTCGACGACCTGCACGGCGATGGCGGCAACGACGATCTGCAAGGCGGCAATGACGACGACTTCCTGCTCGGAGGTGAAGGCAATGACCAGTTGCAGGGCGAGGCCGGCCTGGACAGCCTTTTCGGCGAGATTGGCGACGACCAGCTGACCGGCGGCGCCGGAAATGACGCGCTCGACGGCGGCGAAGGCAACGATGTGCTCGACGGCGGCGACGGCGAGGATTTCCTGGCCGATTTCCTCGGGGCCAACAGCCTGGCCGGCGGCCTCGGTCACGACCAGATCATTGCCAGCTCGTCCGGCGGCATCCAGACGATCGATGGCGGCGACGGCAACGACACCATCCGTCATTACTATCGGGAATCCGCCAGCACGATCACCACCGGCACAGGCAGCGACACGATCGAGCTGGCCCACGTCAATGTCGGGACGGCCGCGATCGTCGTCAGCGACTTCACGCCCGGCGCCGGCGGCGACGTTGTCCGGCTCTCGGGTGATGACGGATCGCTGCTCGGCCTGCTCACCGGCTGGGACGGCAGCTCCAACCCGTTCGGCTCGGGTTTCCTGCGGCTGCAGCAGAGCGGTGCCGACACCGTCCTCGAATGGGACCATGATGGCGACACCGGCGGCTCGAGCTTCGAAACGCTCGTCGTCTTCCAGAACACCACCGCCGGGGACTTCACCGAGGCGAACTTCTTCCCCGCCTATCCGCCCGACGGATCGGCTCCCGCGGGCGAGACGATCACCGGCACCGCAGACAGCGAATCCCTGACGGGCACTGTCGGCGACGACACGATCGATGGTCTCGCCGGTGAAGACACCATATTTGGCCTCGCCGGAGCTGACATCATCAACGGCGGCGACGGGTTCGACTACCTCAGCGGCGACGCCGACGATGACGTCATCGACGGCGGCAACGACGACGACTTCCTGTTGGGTGGCGAGGGCAACGACCAGACGCTCGGCCAAGCCGGAAGCGACAGCCTCCTCGGCGAGGCCGGCAACGACCAGCTTACCGGCGGTGCCGGTAACGACAGTCTCGACGGCGGCGACGGCGACGACGCGCTCGACGCCGGCGAGGGGGACGACTTCCTGAGCGATGTCGGCGGAACCAACAGCTTGGTCGGCGGCCTCGGCAACGACTTTATCGTCGCCGCTTCTTCGGGCGGGATCCAGACGATCAATGGTGGCGACGGCAACGACACCGTGATCCACTATTATCGGGATTCGGCGAGCACGATCACCACCGGCACCGGCAGCGACACGATCGAGCTGGCTCACGCCAATCTCGGCGCGGCGGCGATCACCGTCACCGACTTCACTCCGGGCGCCGGCGGCGACGTGTTCCGGCTCGGTGGCGACGACGGATCGCTGCTGAGCCTCCTCTCGGGGTGGGACGGCAGCTCCAACCCGTTCGATACGGGCTTCGTGCGGCTGCAGCAAAGCGGCGCCGACACCCTGCTCGAATGGGACCAGGACGGCGATGCCGGCGGGTCGGCGTTCGAGACGCTGGTGGTATTCCAGAACACCACCGCGGGGGACTTCACCGACGCCAACTTCGCGCCCGGCTATGACCCGGACGGGTCGGCACCGGCGGGGCGGTCGATCATCGGGACCAGCGAGGACGATACGCTGGCCGGCACGATCGGCGGTGACACCATCGACGCGCTCGGCGGCAACGACTTCGTCACCGGCGGCGCCGGTGCCGACGTTATCTATGGCCGGGACGGCAGCGACCTGTTGACGGGCGAGGCCGACGACGACGTCATCGAGGGCGGCACCGAGGACGACTTCGCGTGGGGTGGCGACGGCAGCGATCAACTGCTCGGCCAGGACGGCAATGACCTCCTCTTCGGCGAGAACGGCGGCGACCAGTTGACGGGCGGAGCCGGAAACGACGGGCTCGAGGGCGGCGACGGCGACGATTCGCTGACCGGCGGCGATGGCGACGACTTCCTGGCCGGCGGGCTGGGTGCAGACATGCTGTCCGGCGGACTCGGCACCGACATTTTCGATTTCCGGTCCGCGTCCGAGGGACCGGACGAGGTCACCGACTTTGTCGGCGGCGGCGACCTGATCCGCGTGTGGGCGGACGGCTTCGGCGGCGGCCTCGTCAGTGGCGGCGCGGTAACGCTCGTCTCCGGGTCCGATCCGACCGCCTCGGACGAGACGGGCCAGTTCCTGTTCGACACCGACGACGGCAGCTTGCTGTGGGACGCCGATGGCACCGGAACCGCCGATGCCGTGCTCGTGGCCACGTTCAGCAACGTCCCTACCCTGACGGCGACCGATTTTTTTGTGAATTAGCACGCCGATCCCCGACCTTCCGTCGGGATGCCAAGCATTTCGCAGGCTGGAGGGTGCTCGCGAACACGTCTTGGCGCGAGCGCCTGCTTGGACTCCGCTCACTCGATTTCGCCGCCCGGCAAGGTGCCTAGGCGCTCGAGCAAGCCGGGATCGGCACGATGTGGTGGACTGGAGGCAAGCGCCTGGCATTCGGCGACGGTCCGGTGTCTCGACAACCGGCACCAAACTCGGACCACCACCCGCCGACACAAAAGATCCGCCGACGAATGGCGACGGAGCATTTTCCGGCACGGGATGAGCCCGAGGCCCGACGGTGATCGCGCGATGGCGCCGTCCGCGCGCAATGGCGGCAAGCAACGACGCCTGCGTTCAGAGCGTTGATCTTGAAACGGTGGTTGCGGGGGTCCGCGACCGACACAGCAGTATAGGTCGATCGATTAGCGTCTGACGGGGCCGCCGCGCCCCCACGATCCACGCGCCGGCAGCGCTCGCGGACCGCCGTGAGCGCCTCCTTCTCACATCGCTGCACGATTGCCCGCCGCCGGCCGACGTGATTCCGGCGACGGTTTCGTGCGTCCGAAATCCCGAGACGGGAGAGGCGCAATGTACCGCGTCAATAATGTTCCTGCGGCCAGCAAGGCACGCCCCTTCGACGCGCAGCCGATCGGCGCGATCGCCGCCGCGGTCGCCGGTTACGAGCTGGACCGTAAGACTCGCCTGAAGCTCGGCCGGGGCGACAGCAAGCGCACCGGCCAGCCTGTTTGGCGCAACAGCTACTACGAAGGCATCGAGAAGAAGGTTTGGCGCCCGTTCGGAGACGGGACGACCCGAGGCGGGAAACGCCTCGCAGGCGCCCTCCTGGCCGCCGCACGGCGCGTCGAGCGCACGACCCGGGCGGAGCGCAAGGCCGGGACGCCGGGCCTCAAACGCGGCGTTCTGGGCGACGTCGGCGTCGCCGTGCTCGAGACGTTGCTCGAGCTCGTCGACTTCGCCACCGGCCGCCTCGAGCCGGCGATCGAGACGATCGCGGAAAGGGCCGGCTACTGCTACTCAGCCGCGCATGCGGCGCTCTGCCGTTTGCGCGAGCACGGCTTCCTGCACTGGGTGCGCCGATCGAGGCCGATTGAAGAGCCGCGCCCGGGCGGCCAGCAGGTCGAGCAGATCACCAACGCCTACATCCTGCTCGTGCCGGAGCAGCTGCGCGGCCTGGTCGAGCTGATCTGCGGCAAGGCCCCCTTGCCGGCCGACGAGGAGTGGCGCCGCGCCGAGAGCAAGCGGCAGGTTGAGGTGATGCTCGCCGGGTTGGATGCTCAAGAGTTCATGCGCGCCACCTGGACCGGCGACCCGCTCGCCGGCGAGACGCTGAGGCGCATCGCCTCCCTGCTCGAGCCGGCGTGGAAGGGGGGGGCGAATACGCAAATGCGTGAGAAACCGGGGGATCATACTGATCCTTAAGCGGAATGAGGCCGCTAGGCGGCCTCATGCGCAGAATTTGCTGGCCGATCGCAAACCGAAACGACCGAAGAGAACGCCACGAACCGCCGGACGCACCGGCGGAACGGCCGGCTTGCGCCGGCCGGGCTCGGCGGGGGCCGAGGAGCAAAGGTCGTGCCAGCCCGCGGCCGTCGCTCGAACCGCTCGGTCCGCGCATCAAATCGCAACAGCCGGCAACCAACGCGGCCCTCCGGGGTCCAAGGGGGCCGAGCGGTCGCACTACGCCCCGCTCAACTGCATCAAAACCGACCCCAAAAGCTCGCAGGCGAGGCGCGGGGGCAAGCGCGGCGCGCGGGGTCAAGAAGGCTGGCATTCGGGCCGTTCATGTGAGGGAGTGCGTGACTGAACGATTGTCAGGCGGCCGCGCGGCGTGGCGCTAGCGCGGCGCCGGTGCGATGTTCGCCGGGCAGCTGCCGCATGCCTTGCAGCGGAAGTGCGACGCCGCGCCGGCCAGGCCGATCGGCCAGCCCTCGCGATTGAACCGGGCAACCACCTCGAGCCGCGCGAGCACGGCCCGGTGCCCGCAGTAGCAGGTCACCTCGATGTCGCAGCGATGGCGGACGAAGTCGTGGATCGTGCGGAAGACTCGAGTGCTCACCCGCCGGCTTTGGAACAGACACGGAACAGCGGCAATCGGGCGCGCGCCTGATCCTCCCGGCTTTTCGCGCGAGGTGGACTAGTCCGGCGCCGAATCGGGCCGGACTAGTCCACCTCTGGCCTGGGCGTCAGGCCGCCCGGCCTCCGGTGATCACCAGCTCGCGGGCGATCTTGCCGTTGTCGTTGCCGGCGATCGTGTAGCGCACCTCCTCCTCGCGGAAGGCGAAGCCGGCGAAGATACGGCGCACGTCGGGATGGTCGTTGATCGACAGGATGAAGCGGCCGCGCAACGCGCGCAGCTGCTCCGCCATCAGCTCGAACTGGTCGCGGCCGAACAGTTCGGCGCCGTAGTCGCCTTCGCTGCCGTAATACGGTGGGTCGAGATAGAACAGGGTGCCCGGCCGGTCGTAGCGGGCGAGGAACTGGCTCCACGGCAGTCGCTCGATCGTCACGGACGCCAGGCGCTCGTGGATCGCCTCGAGCAACGGGCCCAGCTTGGTGACGTCGAACCGCGCCGGCGCATCGATGCGCACGCCGAAGTTGCGCCCGGCGACCTTCCCGCCGAAGGCGAGCCGCTGCAGGTAGAGGAACCGCGCCGATCGCTGCAGGTCGGTCAGCGTAGTCGGGTCCTGACGCATGAGCCGCTCGAAGCCGGCGCGGCTCGAGATCTGGAACCGGAGCATCTCGAGAAAGGCGATGTAGTGGTGCTGCAGCACGCGGAAGAAGGTGGCGACGTCCTCCGACCAGTCGTTGATGACCTCGACCCGTGGACGTCGATCGCGGCGGAAGAACACGCCGCCCATGCCGACGAACGCCTCGGCATAGGTCACGTGCGGCGTGGCGCCGATCAGCGGCACCAGGCGCTTCGCGAGGTTGCGCTTGCCGCCAATGTAGGCCGCGGCGGGACGGACTGGCTCGACCGGCTCAAGCTGGACAGCAACAGGGGAATTACAGGACATTAACCAAAGCTCCTTAGACCCCGCCGAGCCGGACGCGGCAGGCGGGACGGCCCCTGGCGGGACCGGTGGGGTTCGTGAGGAGCTGTGTTCCTCGGTACTTGGGCGTTGGCGCGCCCGGTCCCCCGCCTTTTCGCCGCGGGGGTGGCGATCTCTCGCCGCTCAGGCGGCCGGCGCCGCGCCTCCCGCGGGATCGTAGGGAGCGAACGCCACCGCCGGCAGGCCGAGCCAGTCGTTGACCTCGGCCAGGCGCACCATCAGCGGCTCGATCTCGTTGCCCATGAACACGTCGAGCGCGGTCCGCGCGTCGCCGAAGCCGCCGTTGTTCTCGGGGATGATCGCCACCAGCTGCGGCGGGGTGCGGTGCGCGGCGAGCATCTCGTCGCGGCTGACCCGCTTGATGTTGAAGAACTCGTCCTTGGCGGCGACCTCGCCGACCGGGATGATCTGGATGTCGTCCTTCTTGCCGCCGGGCGCGTGCAGGAACAGGTTGCGGAAGTTGCCCGGGCCCTTGCTCGCGCGCATCGCCTCGCGGACCTTGTCGGCGTCCTCGTTGGTGATGCCGGCGCCGGCGGCGTAGAAGATGAAGCCGGCATGGCTGCCGTTGAGGTAGTAGCGCCGGCGGAACAGCGTCGCCGCCTCGCCGAGCAGACCGGCCTGCAGCGCGCCGAAGAACTCGGGCACGCCGTAGATCTCCTGGCTCGGGTGCTCCTGCATCAGCTGGAACACGCTGCCGGGCTCGAAGGCGTGCTCCTGCTTCCAGCCCTGGACGAAGAAGAACTCGCCGTCGGCGACGCCGCGGCGGGTGTAGCGCGCCAGCGCGTGGGCCAGGCGCAGCGGCCGCCCGGCGAGGTTGTCGCGCCGCTCGAGGTAGCCGTCGCCGATCGCGAGGAAGTCGAGCGCCCACTTGCGGAACGTCGCCCGGTCGAGCCACCGCGAGGGGATGAAGTGCTTGGCCAGCAGGTTGACCTTCAGCCGGATGCAGCTCGCGTGCGGCCCGGGCATGTCGAACGCCTTGGCGAGGCCGCAGCGCGACACCGGCGGCACGTACCAGCGGCCGTTGGTGACGCTTTCGATGTGGCTGAGGAACCCCGACCGGTCGAGCACCGGCTCGGGATCGCCGAACGTGAAGGCGGTGATGTTGCCCTTCCCGTCCTGGTCGATGACCGCCTGGCTCGCCGGCGGCAGCTCGCGGCCGCGCGCGTCGTAGAGGGTGACCGCTTTCTCGCTCATCAGAAGATCTCCAGTGTCGACTTCGCGCCGCCGAGCTCGCCGTCGAGGCTCTCGTTGAACAGCACGTGCATGATCGCCCAGGCGACGTCGGCGTGGCCGGTGTCGGCGCGCCGGTCGGCGACGTAGGTGAGCTGGCGCTCGCTCTTGGTCAGCTTCGGCCGGATCGACAGGAAGCTGGCGGTGATGTCCTTGTCGCCGGCGTCGTACTCGAGCCGGCCGGCGCGGATGACGTTCTTCGCCTTCAGCACCATCAGGTTCTTCAGCGGCGCCGAGTACTCGAAGCCGCGCACCGCGGCGAAGCGCTTCTGCACCAGCTGCAGCACCGCGGCGCCGACGCCGGTCTTGTCGACCGCGATGTCGACGACGAAGTACCGCTCCATCATCTCGAAGATCGCCGCGGCCTGGACCTCGAAGTCGCCGCGCAGGCGCTTCTTCTCGAGCACGCGGTACTTGCCGCCGGGCTTCCCGGGCAGCGCCATCACCACCAGCGCCGCGTCGTCGCCCTGGGCGCTTTCCTGCGGATCGTAGCCGATCGCGACCTCGCCGGCGTAAGGCCGCAGCGCGTAGGGGTTGAAGTCCTTCCAGGCGGTGAAGCTGTCGACCCGGCAGCGGTTCATCAGCGCGAACGGAAAAGCGCTTTGCGTGTCGTCGACGAACTCGCACAAGTAGAGGTTGGCGAAGACGTCGGGCGCCTTGCGCCGGCGCAGGTCCTCGATGTCGAACAGGTCGCAGCCGCCGGCGGCCGCGTCCTCGATCGTCACCCGCTGGCGCCAGATCGCGTCGCCGCACAGCACGCCCTCGCGCAGCTGGTCGGCGGTGTAGGCCTCGATCTTCGTCCAGTCGGTCTTCGGCTTGCCGTCGTTGAACCACTCGCCCGACCACTTCTTGTAGGCCTTGTGGCTGGTGGTCGACGGCGTCGAGAAGTAGGTCTCGCGGTAGATCTTCTGGCTCGCCATGCCGCTGGCGACCTCGTCGATCCGCTCGAAGTCCTGCGCCCAGAAGCACTCGTCGTAGTAGAAGTTGCCGTGCTCGCCCTGAGCGGTGCGGAAGTTGGCGCCGAGGAAGAAGATCGTCGGCCGCTCGAGCGGCTTGCCCGCCTCGTCGTCGCCGCGGTCGATCAGCAGGTGCTCGCCCTTCAGCTGCACGCCGGTGACGCGGAACACGAACTCGATGATGTAGCGGCGGAAGATCTCCGCCTGGCGGCGCGACGCCGACAGGAAGATCTGGTTGCGCCCGCTCTCGAGCGCGTCGATCAGCGCCTCGCGGGCGAAGTACCAGGTCGCGCCGATCTGCCGGCTCTTGAGGATGAAGCGGGTCCGCCGGCCGAGGTTGCGCCACCAGACCAGCTGGTACTCGAAGCACTCCTCCTCGAACGCCGCGCGCAGCTGCGCGGCCATCTCGGCATCGATCAGGTTGGGGCGCTTGGGCTTCTTCGGCCCGGCGTTGCGGTTGGCGACGGCGGGGTTGAGGTCGGCCTCGTTGCCGCTCTCGCGGTACTTGCGGCAGCGCTCGAACCGCTCGATCTGGCGGCCGAGCAGGTCGATCTCCTTGAAGTCCTTGCCGCTCTTGTCCGCCTTGGCGACGAGCTGCTGGTAGCGCACGAGCAGCGATTCCTCGGCCGCGCGCATCGGCGTGGCCTTGTCCCACTCCTCGCGCCGCGCCCAGCTGGCGATCGTCGCGCGCGGGATCGCCCGGCCCCCTTCGGCGCGGATGCCCATGCGCTCGAGCTCGCCGGCGATCTCGGTCACGCCCCACCCGCGCCAGTACAGGCTGCGCGCCTCGCGGCGCACGTCGGCGTAGTGGGGCTGTTCGATCGGAGCTAGCAGCACGGCGAGGCCCGACCGCCGGCGAGGGCAGCCCAGACGCGCTCAAGTAGCGCGAAGCGCGGTAGCGCAGACACCATGCCCGCAGCTAGCCACGGCTCCGCCCGCGCCGCGCGCCGCGGCTGTTGTAACCGCCCGGCGATACAACAGCCCCGGCTTGAGCCGCGGCCCGCGTTCCTCCCTTCTCGCGCGCAGCGAAAACGCCGGGCGATCCTCCCCTCCCGGCGCGACCCTGGGCCCCGGCCGACCAGTCCCCGGCCGGGGCCGCCTTGGAAACGGAGCGGCGACGAGCATGGCCAAGCGTTCGAAATTCTTCTGCATCGCCGTCGAGGGCGCGACCTGCGACGGCCGCACGCTCGATCGCAACGCCCTCCAGGAGATGGCCGACACCTACGATCCGAAGACCTACACCGCGCGGGTCAACATGGAGCACATCCGCGGCTTCAGCGCCGAGCCGCCGTTCAACGCCTACGGCGACGTGGCCGCGCTCGAGACCCGCGAGGTCGAGCTGCAGCTCGGCGGCAAGACCGAGAAGAAGCTCGGGCTGTTCGCCCAGGTCGACGCGCTCGACAACCTCGTCGCGGTCCAGGCCAAGGGCCAGAAGCTGTTCAGCTCGGTCGAGCTCAACCCCAACTTCGCCGCCACCGGCAAGGCCTACCTGCAGGGCCTCGCGGTGACCGACAGCCCGGCCTCGCTCGGCACCGAGGTGATGGAATTCGCCGCCGGCCAGGTCAGCGCCGGCAGGCCGAGCCTGTTCGCCGATCGCAAGGTCGACAAGGGCAACTTCTTCTCCGCCGCGCAGCCGATCGACGGCCTCGAGTTCGAGGACGACAAGGCGCCCACCGAGGGCAGCGCCGCCGCGATGTTCGCCGCCGCGACCGACTTCTTCAAGAAGTTCACCGGCGCCGGTGCCGAGCCCGCCAAGCCGGCGGACAAGCCGGCCGAGACCCCGCCGGCGCCCGCAGCCGCCAACGACAACCTCGCCGCGCAGATCGGCCAGGGCTTCACCCAGCTCACCGCGGCGATCGCCAAGCAGGGCGACGAGATCCGCGCCGACCTGACCCAGCTGCGCAGCGACCACGATGCGCTCAAGGCCTCCGTCGAAGGCACCGAGAAATCGGCCCCGAAACGCCCTCCGGCGACCGGCGACGCCGCCAACTACGCCCGCACCGACTGCTGACGCCGCCATGAGACTGAGCCCGTTCGACCCCGCCGCGTACCTCGAGACCGAGGAAGACCGCGCCTTCTACCTGCAGGTGGCGAGAGCCGACGACGATCGCGGGCACGCCGCAGGCGCGCGCGATGACGTCGAGCGCTCACGCCGACTGCATCCGTCAGCCGCAACCGCCTGATCCGACCACCGCCCCCGCCCGCCAGTAACCGCCTTCGACAGGATCGACCGATGAACAACAAGACCCGCATCCTCTTCACCGGCTACGTGTCGCAGATCGCGCTGCTCAACAGCGTGCCCGACGCGACCGTGAAGTTCGCCGTCGACCCCGCGATCGAGCAGAAGCTCGAGGAGCGGATGAAGGAATCGTCCGAGTTCCTCTCGGCGATCAACCTCACCCCGGTCACCCAGCAGAAGGGCCAGACGCTCGGCATCGAGGCCACGCGCACGATCGCCGGCCGCGTCAACACCGGCGCCGGCAACAAGCGCAACCCGACCGACCCGAGCGACAACGCGGAGCGCAACAGCTACGAGTGCAAGCAGACCAATTTCGACTGGGCGCGCAGCTACGCCAAGCTCGACGCCTGGCGCCATCGCCCCGACTTCGAGACCAAGCTGCGCGACGCGATCCTCAAACAGCAGGGCCGCGACCGGATCATGATCGGGTGGCACGGCGTGGCAGCCGCGGCCGCCACCGACCGCGACGCCAACCCGATGCTCGAGGACGTCAACGAAGGCTGGCTGTTCAAGATCCGCGATCGCGCGCCCGAGATGGTGCTCGACGACGGCAACCTGACGGTCGAGACCGACGGCACGAACAACGCCGCGCTCAAGGCGATCTACGTCAAGGCCGGCGTCGAGCTGTTCGACGAGAACGCGGCGCACGACGCCGTGGGCGGCTCGGCCCACGCGGTCGCCGACTACGCCTCGCTCGACGCTCTGGTCCTCGACGCCAAGCGGCTGCTGCCCGAATGGCACCGCGGCGACACCGACCTCGTCGTCATCGTCGGGCACGACCTGGTCGACGACAAGTACTTCAACATCGCCCAGGCGACCGGCGCGACCGCGACCGAGGTCGAGGCCACCGACCGCATCCTGCGCTCGCAGAAGACGCTCGGCGGCCTGCCGGCGGTGCGCGTGCCGTTCTTCCCGGGCGACGCGATCCTGATCACCCGGCTCGATAACCTGAGCATCTACTGGCAGGAGGAAACCCGCCGCCGGATGCTCCGCGACGAGCCCGACTACGACCGCATCGCCAACTACGAGAGCGTCAACGAGGACTACGTCGTCGAGGACTACGAGCTCGCCGTCCTGGTCGAGAACATCGTCATCGGCGGCGCCGGCGCCCGCCCGGCCCCGTAAGCACGCTGAATTGAGCCAGGCCGGCGGCTTCCGCGAGCCGCCGGCCAACCCGGAGACCCGAGCGGCATGACCAGCCTCGCATTGCGCCACCGCGCCAGGATGATGGCCCGCAAGAACGCCGAGTCCGGCGCGCGCTCGATCGGCCACACGACCGTCAGGCTCGGCCAGGTGCTGGCCGGCTCCGTCGACGCGCGCGCCGCCACCGAGTACGAGCTGCAGCGCGCCGCGCTCGGCGAGGACCTGCGCGCGCTGTCCGAGATCCAGTCGATCGAGAAGAAGATCGAGCGCAAGGCCGTCCTGCTGCCCAAGTACGACGACTGGTGCGCCGGCGTGCTCGGCGTCGCGGCCGCCGCCAGGGCTGAAGGCAAGCGGCTCGAGACCGACGACGTGCTGGTCCAGACGATGATCTGGGCGATCGACTGCGCCGACGCCGAGCGCGCCGTGCCGCGCGCCATCGCGGTGATCGAGCACCGCATGGACCTGCCGGCCCGGTTCGACCGCACCCCCGGCTGCCTGATCGCCGAGGAGTTCGCCGAGACGGCGATGCAGGCGCTGCGCCTCGATCAACCGGCCGAGCCGCACCTGCAGCCGCTGCTGGCGATCGAGGAGCTCACCGCCGAGGAGGACATGCCCGACCAGGTCCGCGCGAAGCTGCAGAAGGCGCTCGGCCTCGTCCTGTTGCGGTGCATGGAAGCGCGCAGCGACGAGGAGCACGCCCAGGGGCCCGCCGGCGGCAAGGCCGCGATCCTCTCGGCCGCGCTCGACCGCTTCAGGCGCGCGCTGCAGCTCGACGACAAGTCGGGCGTGAAGAAGATCATCGAGATCCGCACCCGCGAGCTCGACGCGCTTCGCGCCGCCCCGGCCGACTGACGAAGGAGACGACGATGAGAGACCTGCTGTTCGCCGCCCTGATGTTCCTGCCGCTGGTCGCCGGCCTCGCCGTCGCCGCGGCGATCGCCTGGTTCGCCTGGCCGCGGCTGTTCGACGAACGCCGGCCGGCGCCGGCGACGCCGCGCTCGATCTTCGAGACGCGCCGCGCCGGGCTCGCCTGAGCGGCGCCTGACGATTTCCGGCCGGGCCCGCCCGGCCGCACCAGCTCGCCCCGCGGCGCTCGGGGGGCGGAAGACGATCGCCGGAGCGGGCCAGCCCCGCCCACCGCGCCGCATCGGCCTTCCCCACCCCCCGTTAGCCCGGGGCGGGAATCGCACCCACCGGGCCCCCGCGCTCAAGTAGCCGAAGGCAATAGCGCAGAAAGAAGACCATGAACGGCTTCGTCGCCCAGCCTCCGACCAACCCGCCGGCGCCCGATCCGCTCGACCAGGTGGCCGGCGACGCTTTCTGGCCGGCCCTGTCGATCGCCGAGTTCCGCGATGCGATGGCCATCGCCAAGAGCGTCGCCGACACCCGCGTCCGCGACGCGCTGCGCGGCGGCATGGCGCACGTCCGCCGCGAGCTGCGCGCGTGGAAGGCCGGCCACGTCGCCGCCGGCGCCGCCACGCTCGGCGACGTCGACGACGAGGAGATCGACGGCGAGGGCGCGGCCGAGCTGCTGTACCGGCGTGCGGTGTTCTGCGTCGCCGCCGCCGACATCGCCGAGACGCATGGCGAGGTCAGCGCGACGATCGACGGCCGCGACCGCATCGCCGAGGAGCGGGTCGCCGCCGGCGAGCTGCGGCGCAACGCGACCCACGCGATCCGCGACATCCTCGGCGTCACCCGCACCAGCGTGGAGCTGATCTGATGCGCGCCACCGCGATCGACGGCGACACGCTCGACCTGGTGTGCTGGCGCGAGCTCGGCACGACCGAGGCCGGGATCGTCGAGCAGGCGCTCGAGCTCAACCCGGGCCTCGCCGACGCCGGGGTGACGATCGCCGCCGGCACCGCCCTTATCCTGCCCGACGCGCCGGCGCCCGCCGCCACGCCGGAGCGCGAACTCGTCCAGCTGTGGGATTGACATGAACCTGCCTTCCGAATTCTTTGCCGGCATCACCGCGCTCTCGCTTCTCGGCCTGGTCGGCGGCGCGGTGAAGTACGCCTGGGCCCAGCTCAACGCCCGCTTCGAACGCCGCGCCGCCGAGCTCGACGCGCGCGAAACCGCGTTCGAGGAAGCCCGCGACAGCCGCATCAGCATGCTCGAGCAGCAGGTCGCCGGGCTGACCGCGCAGCTGCAGGAGCTGGTCGACAAGGTCGGCCGCCAGCGCACCGCGATCCACCTGCTGGTGGCCAAAATCGCCCGCGACGATCCCGGCGCGCCCGAGCTCAAGCTGGTCGAGCAGCTGCTCGGCGAGGAATTCCCCGGCTTCCTCCGCCCGCCGACCCGGCCGGCGCTGGCCAGCGAGGCGGAGCCGGGCTGATGCAGCTTTCGCCCCACTTCACCCTGGCCGAGCTCATCCGCAGCGACACCGCCACCCGCAAGGGCATCCGCAACGTGCCGACGCGCGCCCAGGTGGCGGCGCTGACCGCGCTGTGCGAGCACGTGCTCGAGCCGGTCCGGGCCCACTTCGGCCGCCCGGTGCGGGTCACCAGCGGCTTCCGCGCGCCGGCGGTGTGCGTCGCGATCGGCGGCTCGACCTCGTCGCAGCATACCAGGGGCGAGGCGGCCGATTTCGAGATCCCGGGCGTGCCGAACCTCGACGTCGCCCGGTGGATTCGCGACACCCTGACGTTCGACCAGCTGATCCTCGAGTTCTACACCCGCGGCCAGCCCAACTCGGGCTGGGTCCACTGCTCGTATCGCGTCGACCGCGCGCGCCACGACGTGCTGACGTTCGCCGGCCGTCGCTACCTGAAGGGGCTGGTCGCGTGAGCTGGCGGGCCCGCCTCGGCGCGATCGCGGCGCGGATCGGCCTGTCGGGCGCGGCCATCGCCGTGCTCGCCGCGTTGCTCGCGGTGCAGACCGTGCGGCTCGAGGGCGTCAGGCTGTGGCCGGTCTCGATCGCCGGATGGAAGCCCCGCGCGCGCGCCGCGGAGGCGCAGCTGCGCCAGGTGCCCGACGCCCAGGCCGAAGCTCGCCGCCGGGCCGAGCTCGCCAGGGCCGAGACCGAGCAGGCCTACCGCGAGATCGCCCACCGGACCGACCAGGAGACCGACGATGCGCTTCCCCCCGCCATGGCTGCTGCTGAGCGCCATATTGCTGACAACCGGGTGCGCTGCCCGTCAGCTGGAGATCCAACCGGCCGAGCCGATCCCGCCGCCGGCGATCGAGGCGCCGGAGACGGTGACCCGGCCGGTGCGCCGGCCGAGCTGGATGCAGCCGGCGGTGCTGTGGCTGATCGCGACGCCCGGGTTGCCGTTGCTCCCGAAGACGTGAGGATCTGCACCGAGAACACCGTCCGCCTCGAGGGCGCCCGCGCGTGGGGCCTCGCGCTCGAGGAATCGAGCGCCGCTCGGCAGGCTCAGGGTGACCGGGGCGCCGCGCCCTCGAGCAGCGACGCGCCAGGGCGCTAGGACCCATGCGCAAGCACGATTCCTTCCGCGCCGCGCTGGTCGCCGCGTTCCCCGAGCTCGGGCGCAACCCCCAGTCGCTCGCGGTGTGGATCGAGAAGGGCCGCATCGCCGCCCGCGGCGGGCCCGCCGGCGCCGGGCGCATCACCGGATTCGAGTGGCGCTACACGCTCACCGCCGCGCTGCAGGATTTCGACGGCGACACCAACCGGCTCGCCGCCGTCGTCCTCGAATGGATTCGGCTCCACCAGCCCGAAACCCTGCTCAATCACGGCCGCGGCGACGAATCGTTCAGCTTCGAGGTCGACGTGCTCGACGAGACCAAGGTCGACATCGTGCTGACGATCGACCTCGACGAAGCGGTCGACGTCGCCGCCGACGGCACCGCGACCTATCGCGCCGAGCCGGCGGTCGAGGAGGGCTACGCGGACGTCCCCGCCGGGACCGCGCTCGAGCGCATCCTCGTCAGCGGCGAGGCGCTGTTCGGCGCGCCCGAGCCATGA
>Ga0196977_1000275_pt1 | contig 29736 bp, 19 predicted proteins | sample S3v_1013CmetaG_FD_148634 | JGI IMG/M metagenome (GOLD analysis project Ga0196977, IMG submission 148634) | Soil microbial communities from Anza Borrego desert, Southern California, United States - S3+v_10-13C | ecosystem: Environmental > Terrestrial > Soil > Desert | place: USA: California... | reverse complement strand
GCGACGACAGCCACCCGAAGGAGAGGAACGGCGGGCTCGCCTGCACGGGCGGCGGCGGCAGGAACGCGATGAAGGTGAGCGCGCCGATGGTGATGAGCGGGGCCGTCTCGCCGATGGCGCGCGAGAGCGCGATGATGATGCCGGTCAGAGTCCCGCCTATCGAGTACGGCAGCAGGTGGTGGCGCACGACCTGCCACTTCGTCGAGCCCAGCGCGAGCGCCGCCTCGCGGATGCCCTGCGGGATGGTGCGCAGGGCCTCGCGCGTGGCGACGATGACGATGGGCAGGATCAGGAACGCGAGCGTCAGCCCGCCCGTCAGGATGCTCTGGCCGAGGCGGAACTGGTAGACCAGCAGGCCCAGCGCCATCAGCCCGTAGATGATCGAGGGCACGCCGGCGAGGTTCGCGATGTTGATCTCGATGAGGCTCGTCAGCCAGTTCCTGCGCGCGTACTCTTCGAGGTAGACGCCGGCCGCGACGCCCAGCGGCACGGCGGTGAACGCGGTCACGAGCATGATGAGCAGCGTCCCGACCCACGACGAGTAAATCCCGGCGCGCGCCGCGAAGCGCGACGGGAAGGAGGTCAGGAACGCCCAGTCGAGGCGCCCCAGCCCGTCGGCCATGAGGTCTACCAGCAGCGCCCCCAGCGTGACGACGCCGACGAGCGTGCAGGCGACGCCGACGACGTTGAAGACGAAGTCCTGCCGCCTGCGTTTGGCTATGATGCGGGAGAAGTCACTCACCTCAGTACGCCTCCCGGAAGCGCTTGCGCAGGACGTAGCCGCCGATGTTGAAGACCAGCGTCATCAGGAAGAGGACGAGCCCGGCGGCGAAGATCGACTGGTAGCCGATGGAGCCGTGCGGCAGGTCGCCCAAGCTCACCTGCACGATGAAGGCCGTGATGGTCTCGGCCGGCTCGCGCGGGTCTAGGGTCAGGTTGGGCTGCATCCCGGCGGCGATGGCGACGATCATCGTCTCGCCGATGGCGCGCGAGATGGCGAGGACGTAGGAGGCCACGATGCCGGAGAGCGCCGCCGGGTAGACGACGCGCAGCGCCGTGATGATCTTATTCGCGCCCAGCGCGTAGGCCCCCTCGCGCAGCGACATCGGGACGGCGCGCATCGCGTCCTCGCTCAAGCTACTGACGTAGGGGATGATCATGATGCCCATCACGACGCCGGCGCTCAGCATGTTGAAGGTCGGCAGGCCGGGGATGAGCTTTTGCAGGAGCGGCGACATGAACTGGAGGGCGAAGTAGCCGTAGACGACCGTCGGGACGGCGCTCAGGAGTTCGAGCGCCGGCTTGATGACCTCGCGCACCTTCGGGTGCGCGAACTCGCTCAGGTAGATCGCCACGACGGTGCCGACGGGGAGGGCGACGGCGAGCGCGACCATCGTCGTGACCAGCGTCCCGGCGACGAGCGGGAGGATGCCGAAGCGCGGGTTGTTAAAGAGCGGCGTCCAGAGCGTGTCGGTCAGGAAGTCCCAGACGGAAACGTGCGCGAAGAAGGTCGAGGACTCGTAGACGAGGATGCCGACTATCCCGAGGGTGGTGAGCACGGAGGAGAAGGCCGCGAGCATCAGCAGCGACTCGATGAAACGCTCCTTCGCGTACACCCACCTGTTGCCCGAGGTGAGCGGGGCGTCGGCGTCGAGGCGCGGGCGCTCCCCCGCCGCGAGTGACGCCGGGCTGCTGATGCGCTCAAGGTCTTTCATGGTCGCGTCCTCAAGAAGTGTTCAGGGGGCCGGCGGCGGCCCCCCGCGCGGCGGCGCGTCTTACGCCTTCGGCGGCCGCCTCAGAATCTCCTCGACCGGCAGGCCCACCTCCGGGACGCCGCCGAAGCCCGTCCCCGTCTGGTTGTTGCGCAGCCGCTCCGAGGCCATCTGGTAGGCGTTGTCCGGCAGCGGCAGGTATTTCACCTCCCGCGACAGGAGGCCGACGTTCCCGAGGTAGAACTCGACGAACTCCCTGACCTCCGGCTTGTCGAGCGACTTGCGGCTGACGTAGATGAAGAGGGGGCGCGACAGCGGGTTGTACGTCCCCGCGAGGATGTTCTCCGGGCTCGGCAGCACCGGCCCCGCGGTCTTGTTCCTGTCCCACTCGATGCCGACGGCCTTCATCCGCGTGCTGTGCGGCGCGTAGTAGGCGTAAGGGATGTAGCCGAGCGCGAACCTGTTGCCCTCGATGCCCTGCACGAGGACGTTGTCGTCCTCGCTCGCCGTGTAGTCGCCGCGGCTCGACTTAGCTTTGCCGACGACGGCCTCGGTGAAGTAGTCGAAGGTGCCCGAGTCGGAGCCGGCGCCGAAGAGCGCGATCTTCTCGTTGGGCCACTCGGGGCGCACCTGATTCCAGTGCGTGAGCTTCTCCTGCGCGCCCGGCTCCCAGATTCTCCTGAGGTCGGCGATGGTCATCGAAGTCACCCAGTTATTCTCCGGGTGGACGACGACGGTGAGCGCGTCGAAGGCGACGGGCAGCTCGACGAACTCGACGCCGTTCGCCCTCGCCTGCTCCATCTCCTCTGTGAGGATGGGGCGCGAGGCGTTAGCAACGTCGATCTCGCCGCGGACGAACTTCTTGAAGCCCCCGCCGGTGCCCGAGATGCCGACGGTGACGCGCACGGCCCCGCCCTTCTCCTTCTGGAACTCCTCGGCCACGGCCTCGGTGACGGGGAAGACAGTGCTCGACCCGTCGATCTTGATGAGCCGCTCCCCGCCGGCCTGCCCGCCGCCCGCCTGTCCGGCGCCGCCGTTCTGAGTCGGCGCCGCGCAGCCCGCGGTCAGGAGCGCGAAGGCCAGCGCGGCTACAAGGCCCGGCCGGGTGAAGTTTCTCATACGATTTCTCCTCATTAATTGTCGTGGCGATCAAATCTAACTGGCTCACACGCGTATACTTACGGCCGGCCGCGCCCGACACGCCCGGCGCCCTTCCTGACCCGGCCGGGGATCGCGAAATGGTAAGTGTATACGCGCGATGTTACATCTGTCTGAACAACGCCTGAAGGCGGGAAAGTCCGAGGGCGCCCCCGTTCCGGCCGCGCTATTTTGCGGCTTCCCGAGCGCCGCGCGCGTCGGCGAGGCGGTAGCCGACGCTCACCATCGTGTCGATGCGCAGGCCGGCCGACTCCAGAAGTCGGCGCAGGCGGTAGATGTGGACGTGCATGCTCACGGTGTTGAAAGGGTGGCCGTCGCCCCACGCGTACCGCCAGATCTCCTCGGAGGGGACGATGCGGTCGAAGTTACGCGCCAGACGCGAGATGATCAGAAACTCTTTGCGCGTGAGTTTGAGCGGCCGGCCGTCGAGGCTCACGTAGTAGTTGTCGTGCTCGACGCGCAGGAGGCCGTTGTCGAAAATATCCCTCTCGTCCTGACCGCCCGCGGGCGGCGGCAGAACTCTCGGCAATGGTCTCGTCTTCGACGACATAGGTTCGTTGCTCATGACGCCACGGGGCCGTTTTCGTTAGGGCCGTGCCGGCCGGAAGGTCAACCCGCACACCCAGCCTGAGACAGCCGGCGCCGGGGGCGGTGGCCCGACGGGACACCGCCCCCGGCGCGACCGGCCGCCCGCCGCTCAGAACCTCAACCGAGCCCTGAACTGCATGACGCGCGGGCCGCCGACGGTGTTGGTGATGCGCCCGAAGTCGGGGCTCCCCAGCTCGCCGTCGGGGGCCGAGAAGTTGGCCCGGTTGAAGACGTTGAAAACGTCCCAGCCGAGTTCGAGCGCGACCGCCTCGGTGAGCCGCGTGGTCTTCACCAGCCCCAAGTCGAAGCGACTCTGCATCGGGGCGCGCAGGACGTTGCGGCCGAGGCTCCCGCTCTGCCCGAAGGCGGTGCAGATGGCGGCCGGGTTGAAGGCGTCTTCGGTGATGTCCGCGCCCTGCCCGCGCAGGTCGTCGAGCGAGCCGCAGAGCGCGGGCCGCCCGAAGCCGAGGCGGTAGAGGCCGCCGGAGCCGCGCACAAGGTCGAGGTACTGCGGGGCGGCGGTGATCTCGGGCTCCGGCGCGAAGATGCTGTAGGGCGCGCCGGTCTGCGCCTGAAGGAAGCCCGAGAGCTGCCAGCCCGACAGGAGTCTGCCTGCGGAGCCGAAGGTCGGAATCTGGTAGACGAAGTTGAGGCTGAAGCGGTGCGTGCGGTCGAAGTCGGAGACGGCGCGGTTCTCTCCAATCCGGCGCTGGTCGCCCTGAACGACGAAGCCGGTGTTGGGCACGTCGGGCTTGCCCGAGCCGGCCGTCGAGCCGGGGTCGGTCGAGCTGGTGTCGAGGGACTTCGACCACGTGTAGGCCGCGTTGAACTGGAGGCCGCGCGAGAGCCGTTTGGTCAGGCTGAACTGCGCGCCGTGGTAGATCGAGTCGCCGTTCGATTGCAGCAGCAGCGCCTCCGGCACGTTGAAGCCGAGGACGGGGACGCGCGCCTCGAAGTTGATGATCTGACCGCCGCCGAGCGTGTTGCCCGAGCAGGTGATGGGGTTGGCGAGGTTCAGGTCGACGGGCGCGCCCGCCACGCCGCCGAGCGCGCCGCCGGCGCAGGTGGCGGAGTTGCCGACGCGGAACGGGTTGGCGAAGCCGAACGCCCGGCCGAGGCCGCGCTCGCGGGCGGTCGCCCCGGAGTTGAGCGGGCCGTTGGGCGAGCCGGCGGCGACGTAGGCCCGGTTGAAGCGCTCGTAGATGTGGTCGGGCGTCGAGGGGTCGTTGAGGTCGAAGCCCTGATTGAAGGCGACGGCTTGGAGGAGGTTCCGGCCGCGGGTGCCGACGTAGCGCGCCTCGAAGAGGAGGTCTTTGGTCAGTTCGTACTGCACGCCGACGTTCCACTGCTGGACGAGCGGGGTCTTCAGGTCGCGGTCGACGGCGCGGAACTCGAAGGTCTCGGCGATGTTGCCGAGGTTGGCGCCGGTGGTCGCGTTGCCGCGCGCGTCGCGCGAGACGCCCGTGTTGTCGCGGATGACGTAGGCGCCGCCCGCCCCGGAGCCGCGGACGACGCGGAACGGCAGCCAGTTGTTGAGCGAGAGGTCGGTCGGCTGCGCCGAGAACGCGGTCCCGATGGGGACGTTGCCCGAGGGGACGGTGATCTCGACCTCGCGCAGGAAGGGGTAGTTGCTGAAGACCGTGTTGATGAAGGCGGCCGACGGGCGGTCGTAGAAGAGGCCGAAGCCGCCGCGGACGACCACCCGGTTCGACCGGAAGGGCGCGTAGGCGAAGCCGGCGCGCGGCGCGAAGTTGTTCGTGTCCTGACCGCGCAGCGTGTGGTTGTTGCCGGCGCGGGCCGTCACGGCGACGGCGCCGTCCACGTTGGCGAGGCCCGTGGCCCGCGCGTTGTCGGGCACGAGGAAGCCGGGAGCAGGGCTGTCGCAGACCGAGAGCGGGCCGCCCGCCTGCGAGAAGCACTGCTCGAAGTCAGTGAAGTCGAAGTTGCCGATGCGGCCGTGCTTCTCCGTCGGCCAGAGGAACAGCTCGTAGCGCAGGCCGACGTTCAGCGTGAGGCCGCGCGACACCTTCCAGTCGTCCGTCACGAAGCCGCTGAAGTCCATGAAGCGGAAGCTCTTCTCGGTGACGCCGAACTGCGTGTCGGCCTCGGTGGCGTTGCCGGTGAGGAGCTGCGTGATGCTGTCGAACTTCTCGAACTCGGTGGCCTGCTCCTCCGGCAGGCTCGAATCGTACCGGTGGCGCTTGAAGTCGCCGCCGAAGCGGAGGGTGTGGCTGCCCCTGATCCACGTCAGGTTGTCGGAGAAGCTGTAGGTCTGCTGCTCGCGGAGGTTGAAGGAGTCGTTCGGGCCGCCGAAGGAGAACTGCGAGAGGTTGGTGCCGGGCCGCCCGATGAAGTGGCCGAGGCGGCGCGTGCCGGGGCTGTCGTCGAAGAGCAGCGCCGGGTTGTGGATGCCGACGGCGGCGTTGGTGAACTCCTCCGTCAGAAACGGGTCGTCGAGCCGCCGCGTGTTGTTGAGGTGGAAGTAGCCGAAGCGCGCCTCGTTAATCAGCGTCGGGCCGAAGACGTGCTGGTCTGAGACGGCCAGCGTGCGGTTGCGGTCGGCGCGCCGGAGCGTGAAGGGCGAGGTCAGGCTCGACGGGTCGGGGAACGAGTCGAGGGCCGGGAAGTTCGAGAAGAAGAACGTGCCCGAGAGCGAGTTGTTCGCCGACAGGCGGCCGTCGAGGCGGGCCGTGAACTGGTGCTGCTCGAACTCCGAGGGGACGACGTTGAGCTGCTGGACGAGCGGGTTGTTCTCCCTGAGCGTCCGCGTGATGACGTTCGGGGCCGAGCCGAACTGGAAGGCGCGCGCGCCGGCGCGGTCGACGCCGATGATGCGCCCGCCCGCGCGCGGCGTGGCGATGACGTAGTCGCCGGTGACGGGGTTGCGCAGGTTGAAGAGGTTGAGCGCGACGGGCGAGATGTCGGCCGCGGTCAGGCAGTTCGAGCCCGAGCAGCCGTTCTCGGCGTTGAAGGCCGCGGCGAGGGCCTCGGCCGTGCGCCCGCCGGTGATGCGGCGCAGCGCGACCGGCAGCACCGAGACGCTGCGGGCGGTCGGGACGAAGCCGGTGACGGCGTTCGTGTACTGGTAGCCGCCGAAGAAGAACCACTTCTCTTTGACGACGGGGCCGCCGACGGCGAAGCCGCCCTCGTTGCGCCGGGCCTTCGGCTTCGCGATGCCCTCCTTGTTGAAGAAGAAGTCGTTGGCGTTGAACTTCTCGTTCTGGAGGTAGTAGTAGGCCGAGCCGTGGAAGTCGTTGGTGCCCGACTTGGTGACGAGCTGGAAGTTGCCGCCGCCGGAGCGCCCCGTCGAGGCGTCGTAAAGGCTCGTCTGCAATTTAACTTCCTGAAGCGTCTCGGGCGCGGGCGCGATGTTGTCGTTCAGAGAGCCTTCGTTGGTGGTGATGTTGGTGGCGTCCACGCCGTTGAAGAAGAGGCTCGTCGAGGTGGTGCGCGTGCCGTTGACCGAAGGCGACTGGTTGCCGTTGCTGTTGGTCGAGACCGGCGAGAGGTCGGTGCTGACGCCGGCCTCCGTGTTGAGGAGCTGCGTGAAGCTGCGCGTCGAGGTGGGCACTTGGACGAGCTGCTCGGCGTTGATCTGGCGCGCGACGGCCGCCGTCTCCGGCGTGGCGAGCGCCTCGCCGCCCGTCACCGTGATCGTCTCGCCACTGATGTCGCCGACTTCGAGCCTGTCTTCGAGCGTGCGCGGCACCGCGGCCTCGACCTCGACGGCCTCGCGCCTGAGCGGCTTGAAGCCCGCGAGCGTGTAGGTCACCTCGTAGGCGCCGACGGGCAGCGCCGGCACCGTCCAGCGGCCGTCGTCGGCGGTCGTGGCGGAGCGGACGAGCCCCGTGCCGGCGTTCCTGACCTCGACGGCGACGCCGGGGAGGACGGAGCCGTTCTGATCCTGCACGACGCCGGTCAGCGCCCCGGCGGGGCCGGCCTGCGCGAAAGCCGTGAGCGAGAGCGCAAGGATGAGCCCGAGGGTCGGCGGCAGCCGGCGGCCCGCCCCCACGCGGCGCGCCGCGGGGGTAAAGCGTTTGCTCAGTCGCATAGTCTTCTCCTGTGAATTCATCAAGTGGGTAGCGGAATTGTGACAGGTACGGGTATCGATGTCGGACGCCGCGCGAGGGCCCGAGCGGGACTTACGCCGCGCGCGGCATCATCGGGCGCGGGCGCGGCGGTGTGCGGCTGTCTCGGGTATCGAATACTAGGCGGGCGGGTTTACGGCGCGGTGAATGGAGACTTAAATACTTGTTACAGGACGCGGACTCAGAATTTCGGCGGGGCGGCGGCCTTCGACGAAGGCGAAGACGTGGAAGTGGTCGCGGTTCTCGCGCGGCGACTCGACGCGGCCCGCGCCTCGCGCCCGGCGGAGAGTCCGCGCCGCCGTTCGGCATCTCCGCGGAAGGAGTCAAGCGCCCCAATCGAGAGTAACGTATACTGGGAGTCGAGCACTGAGAACCCGAATGATCTGCCGGGGTGCCGTAAGCGCCAACCCGATGGTGGATAATCACAAACCCCGGGCCACGTCGGCCCGTGTCGCGAGCCGGGCGGGCCGCGCTTCGACGCTGCGGAACCGGGGCGCGGCCCGACGGACATGAATCGCCACGAACTACTACAGCTTTTCGTGCTCGCCAACGAGTTCAAGGAGGGCGACCTGCGCGTCGGCGGGACGGTTGACGGCCGCGTGCGCGAAGAGGCGCGGCGGACGCTCGGCGCGCTGCGGCTCGCGGACGTGGGGCCGACGGCCCTCGTCGAAGACGGCGTCAGCGAGGCGCTCGCCCGCTCGCTCGACGGCCGCCTCGCGGCCGAAGTCTCCGCCCTGACGGTGGAGGGACTGAGGGACATCTTGTTGAGTGACCGGGGGGCGGGCTGGGCGCGCCGCTACCGCGACGGGCTCTCCAGCGAGGCGGTCGCCGCCGTCGTCAAGGTCATGTCGAACGAGGAGCTGTCGAAGGTGGCGCGCGCTCTGTTCAACCCGCTGCCGGGCGACGGCGTCACGCTCGGCTCGCCGCGCCACTTCGGCTCGCGCCTCCAGCCGAACAGCCCCGGCGACGACGAGGAGGAGATTCTCTTCTCGATCCTCGAAGGGCTCACCTACGGCTGCGGCGATGTCGTCCTCGGCATCAACCCGGCGAGCGACGACGTGGAGACGATCATCCGCCTTGAGGAGCTGCTGCGCGGCGTGGTCGAGCGGCTCGCGCTCCCCACGCGCTACTGCGTCCTCTCCGACATCGTGAAGCAGACGAGCGCCCGCGCGCGGACGCGCGTTGACGTGGGCTTCCAGAGTCTGGCCGGCACCTCGAAGGCGCTCTCCGGGATGGTCGGGATGGACGTTGACGGCCTCCTCGACTTGGCCCGCGGCTTCGACGGGCTCTACTTCGAGACGGGGCAGGGCTCGGAGGTCACCAACGGCGCGGCCGAGGGGCTCGACATGGTGACGCTCGAAGCGCGCACCTACGGCGTGGCCCGCCACCTCGGGCGGCGGACGGGCGCGTGGATGATCGTCAACGACGTGGCGGGCTTCATCGGGCCGGAAGTCTTTCGCACGGGCGGGCAACTGCTGCGCGCGTGCCTCGAAGACGCCGTGATGGCGAAGCTGCACGGGCTGACGATGGGGCTCGACGTTTGCTCGACCTTCCACATGGGCATCGAGCCCGGCGAGCTGCGGCGGCTGACCGGGCAGATCGTCCGGCAGGCCGCGCCCGCCTACCTCATGGCCGTGGCGGGCAACACCGACCCGATGCTCGGCTACCTCACCACCTCGTTCCGCGAACACCCGCGCCTGCGCGTCCAAACCGGCAGGCAGGTCTCCACGCCCATGCGCGCGCGGCTCGCCGAGCTCGGCATCGCGGACGAGGCCGGGAGCCTCCGCGATGACGGGCCCGGGCCGGAGTCGCTCTACGCGGCTTACATGAAGGCGGGCGGAGACACGCGCCCGCGCGAGACGCTGCGCGCCGAGGGGAGGAGGAAGGTCGAGGCGCTGCGCCAGCGCGGCTACGACCTCGGCCACGGGCACGGCCCCGACTACGAGGCCCCGGCCGCCGTCGAGTCGCGCCTGAGCACGATCTACGGCCACGCGCGGCGCGCCCTCTACGCGACGCTCGACGAGGCGCTTCTGCGGGACGTGTCGCCGCACGGCCTGCGCGTCAACACGCGGGCGCGCGACCGTGAGGAGTATCTGTCCGACCCGCCTTCGGGCGAGCGCATCTGCGACGCGGACGCCGCCCGCATCGCCGCCCTCTACCCGGCTCGCCGCCCGCAGTTGCAGTTCGTGCTCTCGGACGGGCTCAACGCCGACGCCCTCAACGAACACCTGCGGGAGTTGCTGCCGCGGCTGCGCCGGCTGCTGGAGGGGGCGGGCTACCACGCCGGCGGGGCGGACATCATCGTCCGCAACGGGCGGCTCCGGGCCGGCTACCACGTCGGCGCGCTGCTCGGCGTGGGCGTGATCGTCCACCTCATCGGGGAGAGGCCCGGCACCGGACTGAACACGCTCTCGGCCTACCTCACCTACGGGCGGGACGCGGCGGGGCGCCCGCGTTGGAGCCCCGACCTCGACAACTCATGCACCACGGCCGTCTGCGGCGTCCACCCGAGGGGCAAGCGCCCCTCGGCCGCGGCGGACGAGGTCGCGCGGTACGTGAAGCGGATGTTCGAGGAGAAAAGATCGGGCGTCCGGCTCGGCCCGGCGGCCGGGGCCGGGAGCTGAAGCGGGGCGGGTGGGCGCTCGCTCTGGTACCATTCAACGCTCGATGTCGCGGTAGGAGAGAGAGCCGGCGGCGGCAGTACCGCCCGAGGATATAGTCACTCATGTCTCCACGTTTTGCGTCACGGCTGATCGGTGTGAGTCTTGTTGCCGCCCTCTGTCTCGCCGGCGCCGCGTTCGGGCAAGCGGGGGGTGAGGCGCGGACGCAGGCCCTCGTCCGGCGCCTGCAAGAGGGGGACAGGCGCGAACGCCTCGCCGCCGCCGAGGAGATAAAGGGGATGGGGGCGGCGGCGAAGGCCGCGGCGCCCGCTCTGGCGGCGGCGCTCAAAGACCCGGACGAGGACTTGCGGAAGACCGCGGCCGAGGCCCTCGGCAGGATGGGGCCGGAGGCGAAGTCCGCCGCACCCGCCCTCACCGACGCCCTGAGAGACGGCAGCAGCTCGGTGCGAAGCAACGCCGCCTTCGCGTTAGGGCAGATCGGGGCGGAAGCCGAGCCGGCCGTCCCGGCCCTGACCGGGCTGCTGAAAGACGAGAGCCCGTGGCCGCGAGCCGCCGCGGCGCGCGCTCTGGGGAGGATCGGGGGGAGGGCGAAAGCTTCCGCCCCGGTGTTGACCGAGTTGTTGAGAGATCAGAACGAAGGCGTCCGCAGGGACGCGGCCGAAGCGCTCGGGCGGTTCGGCGTCGGCGCGAAGGCGGCGGCCCCCGCCTTAATTCTGTTGTTGAAGGACGGGAGCGCCTCCGCCCGCAAAGCCGCGGCGGAGGCGCTGGGCGGAATCGGGCCGGAGGCAAAGGTTGCGGTTCCCGCCCTGACGGAGTCGATGAAGGATCAGGAGTTCGTCGTGCGGATGAACGCGGCCCACGCGCTCAGGCGCATCGGGCTGGAGCCCAGCGAAGCCCTGCCGGTGTGGACGCAGGCGTTGAGTGATGCCAATGAGCACGTCCGCAGGTACGGCGCCGAGGCTCTGGCCGAGATGGGCCCGGCGGCGAAAGCGGCGGTGCCGGCGTTGACCGAAGCGTTAAAGGATCGGGACAGGTTCGTACGCCTCAGCGCCGCGAAAGGGTTGGGCAACGTCGGGGTCGAGGCCAGCGCGGCCGTCGCCGCTCTGGTCGAGCGGTTGAAGGACGAAGAGCCGCTGGTTCGCGCGGCCGCCGCCACGGCCTTAGGCAAGATGGGAGGTGACGCGAGGGCGGCGCTGCCCGCGCTGAATGAGCTGCGGAAGGATCAGGCGACGGTCGTGCGGCTCGCCGCGGCAGAGGCAGTTAACAAGATCGCGTCCCCCGGCACAAATCCGCGGTGAGCGTTGCGGCCCGCCGCCTTCATTCTAAATGCACATTCTATCCGTCGAAGCGGTCAGCAAAGACTACGGCCTGCGGCCGGTACTCGATAACGTCAGCCTCGGCCTCGACAGCCAAGACCGCGTCGGCGTGGTCGGGGTTAACGGTTCCGGCAAGACGACGTTGCTCCGCCTCATCGCGGGCGACGAGAGTCCGGACGCCGGGCGCATCACTTTCGCCGACGGCGTGACCGTCGGGTACCTGCCGCAGAACCCGCTATTCGCGGCCGAGGCGACCGTGCTGGAAGCCGTGTTCGCCGCGAGCGACGCCCGGATGAAACTGCTTTTGGATTACGAGCGCGCCTGCAACGAGCTGTCGGCTAAAGGCGGAGACGAGCGGCGCGCGTTAGACCGCGTGTCGGAACTGGCGCGGCGTCTGGAGGCGTCCGGCGCGTGGGAGTTGGAGACGAACGCGCGAACCGTCCTCGGCCGGTTGGGCATCACCGACACCGACGCAAGGATGGGCGCGCTCTCCGGCGGGCAGCGGAAGCGCGTCGCGCTCGCGCACGCGCTGATCGAACGCCCGGGCCTCCTCATCCTCGACGAGCCGACCAACCACCTCGACGCCGAGACCATCTCGTGGCTCGAAGACTACCTCGCGCGCTACGGCGGCGCGCTCCTGCTCGTCACGCACGACCGTTATTTCCTCGACCGCGTGACCACCCGCATACTCGAAGTCGAGGGCGGCGCCGCGCAGGCGTTCGACGGGAACTACGCCTACTACCTCGAAAAGAAAGAGGAGCAGGAGCGAGCGCGCGCCGTCGAGGGGCAGAAGCGTGAGATGTTGATTCGCCGCGAGTTGGCGTGGCTGCGGCGCGGCGCGAAGGCTCGCACGCGGAAGTCGAAGGCCCGCGTTGAACGCGCCGAGAGTCTGATGGCGCAGCCCAAAGAGGCGGCGCGGGCCGCGCTCGACATGTCCGTGGGGTCGAGCCGGCTGGGTAAGAAGGTTCTGGAACTGCGCGACATCTCGAAGTCGTACGGCGGCAGGGTGTTGATCGGCGGCTTCAGTCGCATGCTGAAGCCGGGCGAGCGCGTCGGCGTCATCGGCCCGAACGGCGCGGGCAAGACGACGCTGCTCGAAATCATCGCAGGCCGCGTCGCGCCCGACGCGGGCTCTCTCGAAGTGGGGCAGACCGTGCGCCTCGGGTACTACGATCAGGAGAGCCGCGCCCTCGACGAGCGGGAGCGGGTGATAGATTACGTGCGCGCGGTCGCCGAGCGAATCGAGACCGCCGACGGGTCGCTCATCACCGCGGGGCAGATGCTCGAAAGGTTCCTCTTCACCGGCGCGATGCAGTACGCGCCGATAGCGAAACTCTCGGGCGGCGAGCGCAGGCGGCTCTACCTGCTGCGCGTGCTGATGGGCGCGCCGAACGTGCTGCTGCTCGACGAGCCGACCAACGACCTCGACATCCAAACCCTCATCACGCTGGAAGACTATCTGGACGACTTCCCCGGCAACCTGATCGTCGTCAGCCACGACCGCTACTTCCTCGACCGCACGGTGGAGCACGTCATCCGCTTCGAGGGCGGGGGCCGCCTGCGCGAGTACCCCGGCAACTATTCCGCGTTCCTCGAAGCGCACCGGGAGGAAGAGGGCGGGGCCGCCCCCGCCAAGTCCGCGGACGCGGCGCGGCCGGCGGGGCGGCAAAGCAACGCGCCGCCGAACGCCAAGCGCAAGCTCTCCTTCAAAGAGCGGAAAGAGCTGGAACAGACGGAAGCCCGCATTCAGGCCGCCGAGCTGCGCGGGGCCGAGATAGAGAGGGAGCTGTCCGTCAACGCGAGCGACGCCCACGTCGTGCACCGGCTCTACGAAGAGCGTGAACGGTTGGCGGAGCGGTTGGCCCGCGACCTCGAACGCTGGGCGGAACTCGCGGAGTTCGCTGAGTAAACTTTGGAGCCGCGCGTGAACTTACACGAACAGTTCGGCGGGATCGATGTTTACCTCTTCGACCAGCTCCTCAAGGGGCGGCTCGACGCGAGCATGCGTGTCCTCGACGCCGGCTGCGGGTCGGGGCGCAACCTCGTCTACTTCCTCCGAGAGGGCTTCGACGTGTGCGGCGTGGACACCTCACCGGAAGCGGTGGCCGGCGTCCGCTCGCTGGCCCGCACGCTCGCCCCGCGCCTGCCCGCAGAGAACTTCCGTCAGGAGCCGGTCGAGAGGATGTCTTTCGGGGACGGGAGCTTCGACGCCGTGCTCAGCAGCGCCGTGCTCCACTTCGCCCGCGACGAGGCCCACTGGCTGGCCATGCTCCGCGAGATGTGGCGCGTGCTCAAGCCGGGCGGCCTCTTCTTCTCCCGCCTCGCCTCTTCCGACGGCGTCGAAGCTCTTGTAGAGCGCGTCGGCGGGAGGCGCTACCGGCTGCCGGGCGGCGTCGAGTGGCTGCTCGCCGACGAGCGGATGCTGCGCGAGACGACCGACTCGCTGGGCGGCGAGCTGCTCGACCCGCTCAAGACGGTCGTCGTCCACGGCGCGCGCGCGATGTCCGTCTGGTGCCTGCGCAAAAATTAGCGCGTCCCTCCCATAAGCGTCAGCCCGCGCCGCACGCTTTCATTCTCGCGGTATCAATTAAAAGTCGCCCGCTCCCTTTCGTCAGGCGAAGGCTGCTTACTCGTACCGCATCGCGATCAGCGGGTCGACCTGAGTCGCCCTTCTCGCCGGGACGTAGCACGCGATCAGCGCCACCACCGAGATCAGGGCGGCAACGACGACGAAGGTGACGGGATCGGTGGTGCTCACGCCGTAGAGCAGGCTCGACATCAGGCGTGTCAGCCCGAGCGCCGCGGCCGTCCCCGAGGCTACGCCGCCGAGCGTCAGGAGCATGCCGCGCCCGACGACGAGTCGGAGGATGTCGGCGCGGGTCGCGCCGAGCGCGAGGCGGATGCCGATCTCGTGCGTGCGCGCGGCCACCGTGTAGCTCATCACACCCAGAATTCCGGTGGCCGCCAGCGCGAGCGCGACCAGCGCGAACAGGCCGAGGAGGAGGGTGTTGAAGCGCTGGGGCGCCACCGACTCAGCGAGCCGCTCGTCCATCTGCCGGAGATCCCAGACCAGCGCGCCCCTGTCCACCTCCGTGATCGCGCCGCGCACGGAAGCGGCAAGACCCGCGACGTTCGGCGTCGCCGAGCGGACGACGAGGGTCATCCGGGGCGGAGCCATTTGCAGGTACGAGACGTAGAACTCCGGCGAGGCGGGGACGTTGAGACCCCTGTGCCGCACGTCGCTGACGACGCCTACCACCTCGTAGGGGGCCGGCTCGGACTTCGCGTAAGTGTGGTAGAGGATCAGCCGCTTCCCGATAGGGTCTTCGCCGGGGAAGTAGCGGCGCGCCAACTCCTCGTTGACCACCACGACCTTTAACGACCGTCCCGTGTCCTGCTCGCCGAGGGCGCGCCCCTTCCGCACCGGCACCCTCATCGCGCGGAAAAAGTCCTCGTCGATGGCGAGCGGCCGGGCGACCGGCGCGGAGCCGGGCTGCGGCTCCGGCCGCCCCTCGATCCTAAACTCGACGCTCGTGTCGCTGGCGCTTAAAGGCGGGAGGCTCGTCATCCCCGCGGCCTCGACGCCGGGCAGTTCCCTGACCCGCGCGCCGACCTGTTGGAAGAAACGCTCCGGCTCCGGGTAGACCGCGCGCGAAACGTCGAGGGTCGCGGTCAGCACCTGCGAAGGGTCGTAGCCGGGCGGGGTGCCGAGCAGCGCGACGAAGCTCCTGATAAGCAGCCCGGCCCCGACGAGGAGCACGAGCGACAGGGCGACCTCGGAGACGATCAGCAGACTGCGAACGCGGCTGCGCGCGGGGCCCCCGGCCGAGCCGCGCCCCCCGCCTTTTAATGACTTATTCAGGTCGGGCCGCGAGACTTTCAGCGCCGGCGCGAGGCCGAACAGCACGCCCGTCAGGAGCGAGACGAAGAGGGCGAAGGCGAGCACGCGCGGGTCGAGGTCGATCTCGGAGACGCGGGGGATGTTCCCCGGGTCGGCGGCGACGAGCAGGGGGAGCGCCCACGACGCCACGAGCAGCCCGGCCGCGCCTCCGGCGGCGGAGAGCAGCAGGCTCTCCGTCAGCATCTGCCTGACGATGCGGCCTCGGGTGGCGCCGAGCGCCGTGCGCAGCGCCATCTCACGCCCCCGCGCGGCCGCGCGCGCCAGCAGCAGGTTGGCGACGTTGGCGCACGCGATCAGGAGCACGAACGAGACTGACGCGAGCAGCACGAGGAGCGCCGGCCGGACATCCCCGACGAGGTCACTCTGTAGCTCGGTGACGCGCGCCGCCGCGCCCGCGTTCGCCTCCGGGTACTGGGAGGCCAGCCGCTCGTTGACGGCGTCGAGTTCGGCCTGCGCCTGCCCTACGGCGACCCCTTGCCTGAGGCTGGCGATCACGGAGTGGTTGTTGGCCCTCCTGTTCTTCAGCATCTCGCCGTAGCCAGAAGAACCCAGCGGCACCCAGAAGTCGTTGGACTTGCGGCCTAAGGGGAAGTTAAAGCCGCGCGGCATCACCCCGACCACCGTCGTCTTATCGCCGTCGAGCAGAATCTCCCTCCCGATAATCCCGCCATCGGAGCCGAAGCGCCGCTGCCACAGGCCGTGACTAATGACCGCCACTAAGGGCGCGCCCGGCCGGTCTTCCTCGGGCGTGAAGGCGCGGCCGAGCGCCGGGCTGACGCCGAGCGTGGGGAAAAGGTCGGCCGAAGCGTAGACGCCTTCGATGCGCTCCGGCTCGCCCCCGCCCCCGAGCCACGCGTAAGAGTCGCTGTAGGCCGCGGCATGCTCTAGGCCGGGCGCCTGCTCGCGGAAGTCCGTGAAATTGGGGTAGGAGACCGTCCCGCCGACGTTGCCGCCGCGCGGGTCCACGCGCCTGATCCTCACCAGCCGCCCCGCGTTCGGGTAAGGCAAGGGCCTCAGCAGCACGGCGTTGACGACGCTGAAGATGGCGCTGTTAGCCCCGATGCCGAGCGCCAGCGTGAGGACGGCGGCGGCGGTGAACCCCGGCCCGCGGCGCATCGTCCGCAGCCCGTACCTGAGGTCTTGAGTGAATTGTCTGAGCCACGCCCAGCCCCACATCTCGCGCGTGACCTCCTTGACCAGCGCGACGTTGCCGAACTCCCTCCGCGCGGCGGCCTCCGCCTGCTCGGGCGTCTCCCCCCGCTCCACCCGTTCCTGAGCCGCCATCCGCAGGTGGCTGCGTACCTCCTCGTCCAACTCTTCGTCGCGCCGCCGCCCCCACAGCCTCACGCCTCACCCCCCTCCCCCTGCGGATTCAGGGCGCGGGCGATGGCCTCCGACAACTGCTCCCACCGCGAGCGCTCGGACGCGAGTTGCTTTTTACCTTTGGCCGTGAGCTGGTAAACCTTGACACGCTGATTGTTGTCGGAAATCTTCCAGTCCGAGCTGACCCACCCGTGGCGCTCCAGCCGGTGGAGCGCCGGGTAGAGCGAGCCGGTGTCGACGCGCAGCACCTCGCCGGAGTTGACCCTGATGGCCTGACTGATGCCGTAGCCGTGCTGGGGCCCCCATTGCAGCGTCTGGAGGATGAGCAGGTCGAGCGTCCCCTGTAGAAGTTCAATCCGGTTCCGGTAGCGAGACTCCTTAGCCATGTAGATATTCTACACCCTTGCATGTAGGGCGTCTACTCCTTTTCTTCCGGCCCGCCCCTGCCCGGCCGAGCGGGCCTCATGATTTTCGCCGTCGCGGCGGGGGCGCGCGCGGGCCGCCGGGCGGCGGCTGAGGGGCGGGCGCGGCGCCGGTTCGTAAAGATTGTGAGGGGCGAGCGCGCCGGTCGCCTGCGGACATCCTTTACAAAGCGGCAACAGGGCGCGTACCCTATAGATAGGCCGGCCGCATCCTCACCTCTGGCGCGGTCGAACTTCCACCTTTATGAGCGTCAAAATCCTCATCGTCGAAGATGACGAACGTTTGCGGGATGTGTTGCTGGAGGCGGCGGCGATGGAGGGGTACGACGCGCGGGGCGTGCCCAGCGCCGAGGCGGCCGTCGAGTGGCTGCGGCGCGAGCAGTTCGACATCCTCGTCACGGACGTGACCCTGCCCGGGATGTCCGGCCTCGACCTCCTCCGCCACTGCCCGCGCCTGCGGCCCGGCATCCTCCCCATCGTCATCACCGCCCACGGCACCGTCGATGTCGCCGTCGAGGCGATGAAGCGCGGCGCGGCCGACTTCCTCACGAAACCCTTCGAGCTGGACGGGCTGCTGGGCGTGATCCGCGTCGCCGCCGAGCGGGCGGCGCGCACGCGTGCGGCGGCGCGGGGCGCGGCCGGCGAGTGGATGGCCGCCGGGGCGGGCAGTCTCATCGCGGTCGCGCCCGTCATGCTGAAGCTGCTCGAACAGGTGCGCGCCGTCGCGCCCTTCCCGACGACCGTGCTGGTCACGGGCGAGACGGGGACGGGCAAGGAGCTGATCGCGCGCGCCATCCACCGCCTCAGCCCGCGCGCGGAGAAGTCCCTCGTGGCGCTCAACTGCGCCGCCGTGCCCGAGCAGTTGCTCGAAGACGAGCTGTTCGGCCACGTGAAGGGCGCGTTCACGGGGGCGCAGGGCGGCCGCGAAGGCCGCTTCGAGCAGGCCGAGGGCGGCACGCTCTTCCTCGATGAGATCGGCGACATGAGCCTGCCGCTTCAGGCCAAGCTGCTGCGGGTCTTGCAGGAGCGCGAGTTCGAGAAGCTCGGCTCCTCGCGCACCGTGCGGGTGGACGTGCGCGTCGTGGCCGCGACCAGCGCCGACCTTGAGCGGCGGATCGAGGAGGGCACGTTCCGCCCCGACCTCTATTACCGCCTCAACGTCGTACACCTGCGCCTGCCGCCGCTGCGGGAGCGGCGCGAAGACATCCGCCCGCTCGCCGAGCACCTGCTCGCGAAGTTCTGTGCCGCGACGGGGTTGCCGGCCAAGGCCATCTCGGAGGAGGCGTGGGCCGCGCTGGCGGGCTACCGCTGGCCGGGCAACGTGCGGCAGTTGCAGAACGCGCTGGAGCGGGCCGCCGCCCTGACCGGCGCGGCCGCGGAAGTCCGCCTGTCAGACCTGCCCGAGGAGGTGCGCGGGGGGGCCGCGGGCGCGGGCGCGCAGCCCCCGCCGGCCTCCTCGACGGCCGAACGGCCGCCCGACATTCCCGACGACGGTGTGGACTTCGACGCCCTCGTCACTCAAGTGGAGCGCGACTTGCTGTTGCAGTCGCTCGCGAAGGCGGGGGGCAACAAGATGCGCGCCGCCCAACTCCTGAACATGAAACGCACGACCTTCGTCGAGAAGCTGAAGCGTTTGAAGATCGACGCGGGAAAGGAGCCGAAGGAGACCGAGTCTGACTAATCCGCCACTTTGACGCCGCGCCCGCCGTCAAAATTTTGACGGTTTCACGATACCTCTGTCGGTAATCCGACAGTTCTCCCGCCCCGCAACGACGCCGCCGTCGCGGCCCGCCTCACCAGCCCCGAAAAACCAAAGGGAAGGAGCCCGCCCCTCGCGCCGGCGGCCCGCGCCTGACGATGCACGGGTTTTGCATGGCGGGACGCGCCCCACACTCTCGTGGGCCTTTGACGGTTCACCCCGACCGGACATGGAGGTCAACAGATGAAGCTCGGACGTTCCCCCGTGACGAAAATTCTGCTGTGTCTAGGCCTGTTGCTCGGCTCCTGCGCGGCACCGTTCGCGCCGCCCGCCGCCGCTCAGGAGACGGCGCCGGCCGCGAAAATATCCCCCGACCTGATGCCGCCCTCCGGGATGACTTCGGACTTCGCCGGCAGCATGCAGTCGGCGGAAGACGACACCGTCGGCGTCATCATCCAGTTCCAAGGCGAGCCGACCGCCCGCGTCGAAGAGTTCGTCGCCCGCCGCGGCGGGCACGTGACGCGGCGCTTCGGCCGGTTCCGCGCGGCGGCCGCGCGACTGCCCGCCTGCCACGTCGGCCGCCTCGCGGAGTTCGCCGAGGTCAGGTACGTCTCGAAGGACAGGCCGGCGCATCTGCTCGGCCACGTGTCGCTCACGACCGGCGCGGACGCGGTGCGCGCGCAGTCCGGCCCCAACGGCAACTACGACCTCGACGGCTCGGGCGTCGGCATCGCCGTCATAGATTCGTCAGTCTCCGCCTCGCACGCCTCGCTGCTGGATCAGAACGGCAACAGCCGCGTCGTCGCCAGCGTCGATTTCACCGGCGCGGGGATCCCGACCGCCGACCCCTTCGGGCACGGCACGCACGTCGCCGGGCTGGCGGCCGGCAACGCCTCAATCGCCGGCGGGGCCTACACGGGCGTCGCCCCGAACGCGAACATCGTCAACCTGCGCGTGCTCGATTCGCAGGGCGTGGGCACGACCTCCGGGCTGTTGGCCGCGCTGGAGTGGGTGATGGACAACCGCCAGCAGCACAACATCCGCGTGGTCAACCTGAGTCTGGGCACGGCGGCCGTCGATTCCTACCGCTACGACCCTTTGTGCCTCGCCGTGCGGAGTCTGGTTGACGCCGGCGTGGTCGTCGTCGCCGCCGCCGGCAACGAGGGGAAGAACGCCGACGGGCAGAAGGTCTACGGCCTCATCCACTCGCCCGGCATCGAGCCTTCGGCCATCACGGTCGGGGCCGCAAATACCTTCCAGACCGACTCGCGCTCGGACGACGGCGTCGCCACCTTCAGCTCGCGCGGGCCGACGCGCACCTACTGGACGGACGCGGGCGGCGGCGTCCACCACGACAACCTCATCAAGCCCGACCTCGTCGCCCCCGGCAACAAGCTCGTCGCGCCGCAGTCGGTGAACAACGCCCTCGTCACGGCCCACCCGGATTTGAACGCCTACTCCGACGGCGACCCCGACCACCTGATGATGCGCCTGAGCGGCACCTCGATGGCGACCCCGCTCGTGGCCGGCGCGGCGGCGCTGCTCCTGCAAGTCAACCCCGACCTGACGCCGAACATGGTGCGGACGATTCTGATGTACACGGCGCAGCCGCTCGCCGGGGCCAACGCCTTCGAGCAGGGCGCGGGGCAGTTGAACGTCGAGGGGGCCGTCCGCCTCGCCGCTCTGGTGCGCGCCGACATCTCCGGCGGCCTCGCGCTCGGCGACTCTCTGCTGACGGGCGGCGCGCCCGCGCACTTGACGACCATCGCCGGCTTCCAGTTCCCGTGGGCGGGCGGGGCCGTGGCCGGGCACACCTTCGTCAGCGGCCTCGAACTCGTGACGCAATACCAGAACGTCTACGACCTCGGGGCGCTTTTGGGCGACGGCATCCTCGCCTCCGACGGCATCCTCGCCTCCGACGGGACGATGTACACGGACGGCATCCTCGCCTCCGACTCGGTCCTGACGAGCGACGGGCAGCCGCTCGGCGGGGGCACTTTCTTCCTCGGGACGGGCATCCTCGCCAGCGACGGCATCCTCGCCTCCGACGGCATCCTCGCCAGCGACGGGATACTGGCGAGCGACGGCATCCTCGCCTCCGACGGCTCGGTGACGACCGACACGCTCGCGGGCGGCGACTGAAACTCGCCGGGAGGCGGCCCGCGGGCCGCGGCAGGCGGTAACGTAGGAGGCGGTGACGCGATGGACTTGAGCGGTGAGGCGGTGAGGCGCGCGGTCGGCGAGCGCCCGATGAAGAGGTTCATGGCCCTGCTCTCGGCGGCGGGCGCGGCGGCGGCGTTGTTCTCGCTCTGGCGGCTCGAATGGTGGCGGCTGGACTGGAGCTTCGCCGTGCTGGCCGCCATCGCCGCCGGCGTCGGGCCGCGCGCCATCGTCAAGATACCGCGCGTCAAGGGCGAGGTGACCGTCTCCGACACCTTCATCTTCCTGACGATGATGCTCTACGACGGCGAGGCGGCCGTCCTCCTCGCCGCCGTCGAGACCTTCTGCTCGTCGCTGCGCATCACCAAGCGTTGGCTGACCGTCTTCTTCAACGTGGGCATCATGGTCAGCTCGACGTTCCTGACGGTGTGGGTCGGCCGCGCCTTCTTCGGCCACATCCCCGACGCCGTCACGCAGGAGTTCACGGCCCACAGCGTCAGCTTCCTCTGCTCGGTGGCGCTCGTGCAGTACGTGTCGAACTCCGGGCTGGCGGCCGCGCGCGAGGCGCTGCGCGACTCGAAGCCCCTGTGGCAGACGTGGAAGAGTTCCTACCTCTGGATTTCGGTCACGACGCTCTCGGGCGCGTCGGCCGCGATGGTCGTCGCCCGGCTCATCAACGCCACCGGCTTCTACTCCGTCATCCTCATCTTCCCCATCGTCTTCATCGTCTACTTCACCTACCAGACCTACCTGAAGAACGTCGAGGTGGCCGAGGCGCAGGCCGAGCAGGCCCGCAAGCACGTCAAAGAGCTGTCGCGCTACATCGAGGAGCAGGAGCGCATCCGCGTGCAGTTCCTTCAGGTCGAGAAGCTCTCGGCCGTCGGCTCGCTCGCCTCCGGCGTCGCGCACGACTTCAACAACTGTCTGGCCTCCATCTGCGGCCGGGCCGAGCTGATGCTCAAGTACACGTCCGACCCGAAGCTGCGGCGGGGGCTGGAGATCATCGTCAAGTCGGCGCGCGACGGGGCGAAGACCGTCAAGCGCATTCAGGACTTCGCGCGCCAGCGGCAGGATCGGGACTTCGAGCCGGTGTCGGTCGACCAACTCCTCCTCGACGTGAGCGAGATCACGCGGCCGCGCTGGAAGGACAGCGCCGAGGCGGGCGGCGTCCACATCAGCCTGACCGTCTCGAACGCTTCGGGCGCGCACGTCCTCGGCGACGAGTCGGAGCTGCGCGACGTGCTCGTCAACATGATCTTCAACGCCGTGGACGCGATGCCGGCCGGGGGGCACATCACGCTCGCGGCCGAGCAGCTCGACGAGAAGGTCAGCGTCACGGTGCGCGACACCGGCACGGGCATGGAGCCGGAAGTCCGCTCGCGCGTCTTCGACCCGTTCTTCACGACGAAGGGCGTGGAGGGGATGGGGCTGGGGCTGTCGGTGAGCTACGGCGTCGTGCGCCGCCACGGCGGGACGATCAGGGTCGAGACGGAAGTCGGGCGCGGCTCGACCTTCCGGGTGCTGCTCCCGCTCGCCGAATGCGCCGGCCAGTCGGCGGGCGGCGAGGGGGCCCCGGCGTCGCGGGGCCAGAGGTGCAGCATGACTAAGATACTCGTGGTCGATGACGAAGAGCCGGTGCGCGAGCTGCTGCGCGACATCCTTGAGGACGAGGGGGTCGAGGTCACGCTGGCGGCCAGCGGGGCGGAGGCGCTGGCGCGCTTCGAGGCCGGCAGGTTCGACGCCGTGCTCACGGATTTGGGGATGCCCGGCATGAACGGCTGGGAGTTGCTGCGCCTCGTCAGCGAGCTCGACCAGCAGGTGCCGCTGGCCGTCATCACGGGCTGGGGCGAACTCGTCAGCACGCACGAGGAGAAGGCGGCGCGCGTCGAGTGGGTGCTGACCAAGCCGTTCTCGCTCTCACAGATTTGTGAGATCGCGCAGGAGATAACCCGCCGCAGGAAGAGCCGCGAGAGCGACCCGCGGCTCACGCTCGTCGCCTAGAACCGACTCCCGTCGCGCCCCGCACGCGCGACGCCATCGAAGGGGCCGAAGCTTCGCCCCCGCCCGCGCCGGCGCGATGACCACACGGTGGTCGCGCGCACGCGGGCCGGGGCCGGGCTTCGGCCCCTTCGGCGTTAACGGCATGAGCCGCGGCGCGCTGTCGAAAACCTGACGCCGCGGCGCGGCGCGTCAACATTCGGACACTAACGAGGCCCGCGGCGGGCCTGAAAGTTAGCAATAGCGCGCCGCGGCCGCCGGCCGGGGGTCGGCGCCGGCGCGGAACAGTTTTCGCAATGAAGCGGGGCGGCGGGAAGTGACCGCAAGCCTCACGCGGTAGCGCTTTATTGAGTAGCCGGAAACTGAGTCTCCCGCCGCGGAATCAACCCATGCGCCTGACTAACGGACTTTGGTGGATCATTCTCTGCACCGTGCTGTGGCCGGCGCCCGTCTCCGCGCAGGATGCGCGGGCGTCGGTGACGATGACGGGGCAGGTCAGCGGCTTCGCCGCCGTCTCTGCCGCGCCGGGCGCGAGGGTCTTGAAGGGTGACGCGCGGGTTTCCGCGGGGCGCGTCGGCGCGCAGACGTTCGCCCTTTCGCTGTCCGGCATCAACGTCGAGACTCACGTGGACATCCCCGTGCAGGTGCGCTCCAACAGCGACTTCACCCTCTCGGCCTCGTGCGGGGCGGGCGGGGTACTGGTTTCCGACTTGTCGGTCGTGGCGGTGTCAGGCGAGGGGAGGCTCGTGTTCCCGGGTGCGGCCTCGCGCGTGGTCGTCGCCCCCGCCTTCGACGCGCGCCACGCCGCCCCGCCGCCCGCCGCCCCCGCCCTCTCCTCGCCCGTCGCGCTCCTGCACGGCCCCCCGGTCTCGATGGGCGGCACGCTGGAGTCGCCCGCCAACGCCCTCGAAGTCGTGCTCCGCCTCGTCGTCAGGGCCCCGGCAGGCGCCCGGGGCGCGGACGCCGAGCTGTTGGTCTCAGTCGCGCCCCGGCCGAAGGGCTTGTGAAGCCCGCGCGCCTCGCCCCGCCGGACGGAGGCGCTCATCCGTGTTATTAACCCGACCTTAAAGAGTGACACTCTTATGACCTTAAAGATCATGGTGGTGGACGACGAGCCGGCCAACCTCCGGCTGCTCGAGCGCCTGTTCCGCCGCGACTACTCGGTCGTCGCCGCCTCCTCCGGCGAGGAGGCCCTGCGCCTCTTGGAGCAGCACGACGTGGCGCTGCTCGTCACCGACCAGCGGATGCCCGGCATGACCGGCATCGAGCTGCTCAAGCGCACGGCCCCGCTGCGCCCGCACATGGTGCGCATCGTGCTGACCGGCTACACCGACGTGGAGGCGCTCGTCGAGGCCATCAACTGCGGGCAGGTCTACCGCTACCTGACCAAGCCGTGGGACAACGACGACCTCCGGCTCACGGCCGCGCGCGCCCTCGAACACTACGAGGTGAACCGCTCGCGCCACGAGATGGAGGAGGCGAACAGGCGACTCTCCCTCCAGTTGGAAGCGACGACGCGCGGGGTCATCCGCGCCATCGCCGACACGCTGGAGGCGAAAGACAGCTACTCCTACGGCCACTCGCGGCGCGTCAGCAGCTACGCCGTCGCCGTCGGCCGCCGGATGCGCCTGAGCGTCGAGCTGCTCAAACATATTTCGCTGGCCGCCCTCATGCACGACATCGGCAAAATCAGCACGCCCGACGCCGTCCTGCTCAAGCCCGCCGCCCTCACGGACGAGGAACGCGCCGCCGTCCGCCTTCACGCCGAGGGCGGCGCGCGGCTGCTGGCCGAGATACCCGAGCTGGAGGAGGAGGTGGCCGTCGCCGTGCGTCACCACCACGAAGACTACGACGGGGGCGGCTACCCGGCGGGGCTGGCCGGCGAGCAGATACCCATCGCCGCGCGCGTAATCCGTGTGGCCGACGCCTACGACGCGATGACCAGCCCGCGCCCCTTCCGCGCCGCGCTCAGCCACGAGGCGGCGGTCGAGCAACTGTCGAAGGGGTCGGGGACGAGCTTCGACCCGGAGGTCGTCGAGGCGTTCTGCGGCCTCGGGGCGTTGGCGCAAATCCGCTCGCACATCGCGCAGGGCGACTTCGGGTTCCGGTTCCTCAGCGTCAAGCCGCCGGCCGACCTGCGGCGACTCCCCGAGGAAGAGTTGGTGCGCGTGGTGGAGTGCGAGCCGGCGCTCGCCGCCGCCGTCCTGCGCGCGGCCAACGAGGGCGGCGCGGCGACGGCGAGCCTGTACGCGGCCTGCGCGCGTCTCGGCGCGGAGGCGCTGCGCGACCTCATCGGCCGGGCCGAGCCGTGCGCGAGAATCAACTACGACGCGGAAGTCCTGCGCGACCACTCGCTGCGCTGCGCGACGGCGGCGATGCTCCTCGCGGAGAAAACCGGCACGCTCGACCCGGACGAGGCCTACACCGCGGGCCTGCTGCACGACCTCGGCGAGGCGATGCTGCGCTCGCTCTTCCCCGAACAGGCGGAGAGAATCTTCTGGCTTGGCCACCCCTTCCGGGTCGAGCGCGAGGTGGCCGCGTTCGGCGTCGATCACGCCCAAGTCGGGCAGTGGATACTCGACGCATGCCGGGTGCCGCCCGCGCTGGCCTTCGCCGTCCAGACTCACCACGACATCGATCACGTCAACGATCCGGCCGCGCTCCTGCTCCACACCGCCGACGCCGTGGCGCGGGCGAACGACTCGACCGAGGTGCCGACCCTGCCCTCTCTCACCCCGGATCGCCTCGCCCTTTTGAAGTTGACGCGCGCCGACCTTGCCCGCGTTCACGAGACCACGACGGTGCTGGTCGGCGAGAGGTTTGACCGTGTTGCCGCCTAACGCCGTGAGCGGCAAGAGAAGACAGCGCGGGGCGGCCGCCGCCGGCCGCGCGGCGCTGTGCGCGCTGTGGCTGTGCGGGCTGGCGCTCGCGGCGCAGGCCAAAGGCGCGGCGGACGCCGACGCGTCGCAGGCTTTGCGCGAAAAGGATGTCCGCAGGGCCGAGCAGGTTCTGGCGAAGCTCCGCCTGCTGGATGACGCCGGCGCGGCGCGCCCGGACGCGGCCGGGTTCCGCTCGCACACGCGTAAACTCTACCCGGGGCTGTTCGTCACCGTCGCCGACTTGCGCCCGAGCGACCTGAAGACAGACCTCGACACGGCCGTCTTCCTGTACGCGGAGGTGGGCCGGGCGTGGCCCGCCGCGGCCGAGGCGGCGGCCGACTGCGAGGGCGAACGGCGCGACATCTACCTGCCGCTGTGCCGGGGCCTGCGTGGCGGCACGTCGCTCGAACTGCTCCTCTCGAAGGCGCGGCTGCACGCCGCTTGGGCCGGGGCCGCCGTCAGGGCTTACAGGGGCGCGGGCGACGCGGCGAGCGCGGGCGCCCTCGCCGAGATGAAGGCGGCGCGGGCGAACGACCTGCTGATCGCCGCGCGCGTCGTCGAGGAGTTGAGGCCGCTCGAAGCGGCCGTCGAGCTTCCCACTTCCCTCGCGGACTATCAGGAGCGCCGCGCCCTCTCGAAAGTGAGCCCCGAGAGGCTCGACGCTCAACTCGCCGAGGCGCTGGCGCGCGCCGGGGCGCTGCTCAGGTGGATGCCGCGCAGCCCGGCCTTCTACTCGCTGCGGGGCGCGTGGCGCAGCTACGGCGACGGGCTGTTCTGGTTCCGGAAGGTGCGGCGCTCGCAGAGCATGGTGGTGTCGGCCGACGACTTCGGGCCCGACCCTTTGAGAGACTTCGGGCGCGACCCGGAGCAGGTCGGCTACGCCGTCTCGGTCAACTGGCGGGCGGCCATCAAGTACACCCGACTGGCCGAACAGTCGCTCTCGGCCGCCAGATGAGACGCGCGACACTTCCGGCGCCGCGCCGGTTCGGCGGCGAATGTATTTAACGCCAGTTAGGCATCAGTAAAGAGAGTCCGAAGCGCGGTAAGGTGTCGTCGGCCGGGGCGACCTCCTTACCGCGCAAAGTCATGTCGTCACTGACCTGCGCCCGGCGCTCGCCCGGCATTCGGATTTACCGCACGCCGTCTCCAGCCGCGACACTTCCAGTCCCGTGCCGTGTCGAACCTTGACGGCAAATTCCTGAGCGCCATATCATCCTGCCCTCACGAATGCTGCCGACGGAGATGCCGTCCCGCCGGGGGCGCGCGCCCGTCGCCACGCACCACTCACAACTTCGGGTCAGGGAGGTCACATGAAACTCAACCGCACTCTCAGACGGCTAATCCTTCCGGTCTGTTTCACCCTCTTCGCCTCCGTCGGCGCGCACGCGCAGACGCTCTCCGGCAACGCCGGCTACCGGGTGCCGGTCACGCTCGGTAACGAGAGTAACTGGCTGATGTCTTGGGGCGTCGCCGTCCAACTCAGGCAGGTCGCGCCCAATCAGGTTCAGGTGTTTTACGGCTGGCGGATTCAGGGGTTCGCCACCTACCCGGTTCCGCCTTACAGGCCCACCCAGTGCTACCCGTCTCAGAACGGCACGTGGGCGATCAACTCAAGGCGCGCCTACATCACGCTGAACGGGAACACCTTCGACACGGCCAACGGCACCTTGAGCACGACGATCCTGCCGGGCTACGGCGTGGACTACTACGGGACTTTCAACGGCAACATCGCGAGCCTCGGCACCTCGGCGAGCATGTACCTCGACGCCACGGTGACAGTCCAGACCCCCTGCGGCAGCTCGCTGGTCTACATGAGCCCCTCTTATCAGGGCGTTAACCTTCAGTCTCAGTGAGGGTGGCAGACCCCGCCGGGGGCTGACGAGGCTCTCCCGGCGCCGCCGCGACACGACCGTGGACGAACCGGCGCGGCCGGCGCGCGTCTGCTCTTCTCAACTAGGGGAGGATGGTCATGCTTCAGCGGCGGGTGATCGCGCGTCTCCGGGAGGTCTGCCGCGGTGACGAGCGCGTGGTGGGCGCGCTGATGTACGGCTCGTTCGCGACGGGCGAGGCGGACGCCTTCTCCGACATCGAGTTCGCCGTCCTCATCCGTGACGAAGCCTTCGACGGATTCGGGCAGCGCGCGTGGCTCGACTCGGCGAGCCCCGTGGCGGCCTACTTCCCCGACGACTTCGGCCACCACACGGCACTGTTCGAGAACGGCGTGCGCGGCGAATTCCATTTCATGCGCGCCTCGGAGGTGGCGGTCGTCGAAAGCTGGCGGGGCTCCGGGTGGTTCCCCTCGCTCGACGCGGCCGTCGTGTTAGACCGGACGGGCGAGTTGTCACGCTACGCCGCCGCGCTCGTGGGCGGGCCGCCCGCGCGCGGCGGCGCGGCGCTCGTCGAGGGGCTCTGTCTGAACCTCCTCAACCTGATGCTCTTCGGCGCGAACCTCCTGAGCCGCGGCGAGTTCGCGCGCGCGTGGGCTTTGCTGAGCAAGGCCCACGAGAACCTGCTCAAGCTGGTTCGCCTCTCCGAGGGCGCGACCGACCACTGGCCGACCCCTTCGCGCGCTCTGGAGCATGACCTCTCGGCCGCCGCCTATGAGCGGTACCTGACCTGCGCGGCGGGGGCGCGGCCGGGCGAGTTGTGCGCCGCCTATCGGGAGTCGTGGAGGTGGGGCCGCGAGTTGTTCGAGACGGTCGGCGGGCCGCTGAAGGTCGGGCTCCCGGCGACGGTCACGGCGCGGGTGGGGGAGTTGCTCGACGAGGCGTCCGCCCGCTCGAACGGGCGCGGCTAGCTTCGCTCCCGAAACACTGCGGGATTGCCGAACCCGGACGCGCCCGGCCGGTGGGTTCCGGCGCCCGGCGTGAGACGGGGAAGTTTGTTGGCTGACGCCTCAGGCCACGCCCAGCAGTGTTTTCAGGCTAAGGGTGACGGCGGCGCCCTTATCAGCGCCCTTAATCAACCTCTCCCGGATGCCTTCGAGAGTCTCGACAGACTTGAGCCACCCGACGCCGTAATCGCGGAGCGCCGAGTTGATGGTTTTGAATCGCTCCTCTTCGCCGACCTCGTTTTCAAAATCGAGGCAACGTTCGAGGGCGGCCCTGTCCGGCACGACGCGCGTCAGCCGGATGCGGTAATGACAATGGTGCTCCAGCGGGGCCGTCGCCTGCGGGTCCAGTTGCTTCACGAAGGCCCCGAGGTTCACGTAAAACTGGTCGCCGAAGTCCGACTTCTGAAGGTTCACGAGGCAGAAGCACTGGGCCGTCGCGCGCGCCCAGTGCTTTCCCCTTTTGCTGAAACCCAGCGGCTTGAGTATCGCGGTGAACTCGGCCTCAAGGCGCTTGATGGGCTTTTCGGTTTTCATTCGTCGCGCTAATAGGTGTCGACGTAGCTCGTCCACCCGGGGCCGAACACCTGTTCCAACTCCTGCCGGTAGCCCTCGACCTGCCTCTCGCCGCGCCTGATGGCCCGGGGGTTGTTCGGCTTCAACTCCCTGACGATCTTATTCTCGAAATCGACGGCGTCGGGCCGTTTCCCGCTCGGGAGGGTGTATTTCGTATCGTAGGTCGGGCCGGGGTTGTACGCCTTGTGCGCCTCGCGCCCGGCCTTAGTCGCGGCGGTCTCCCCGCCGCGGCGCGGCTTCGGGCCGTCGTCAACCGGCCCGCTGTTATCCGGCCCGCTGTTATCCGGCCCACCGCCGCCGCCACGCCTCCCGCCACCGCCGCGGTTGACGGGGCCGCCGATGCCGGGGCCGCCGACGCCGGGCCCCCCGACGCCGGGGCCGCCCGGCCTGTCGCCGTCGGGCCCCGGCCCACCCCGGCGCGGGCGCGGGCCCGGCCCCCCCCCCCCCCCCCCCCCGCCCCCGCCC
>Ga0196977_1000274_pt1 | contig 29820 bp, 25 predicted proteins | sample S3v_1013CmetaG_FD_148634 | JGI IMG/M metagenome (GOLD analysis project Ga0196977, IMG submission 148634) | Soil microbial communities from Anza Borrego desert, Southern California, United States - S3+v_10-13C | ecosystem: Environmental > Terrestrial > Soil > Desert | place: USA: California... | reverse complement strand
ACGACCTTCTCGGTGGACGTGGACACGGCCTCCTACAGCAACACGCGGCGCTTCCTCAAACAAGGTCAACTGCCGCCGGCCGACGCCGTCCGCGTCGAAGAGTTAATCAACTACTTCTCCTACGACTACCCGCAGCCGACGGGCGGCGCGCCCTTCTCGGTGACGGCCGAGGCGGCCGACTGCCCGTGGAACCCGCGCCACAAGCTCGTGCGCGTCGGCTTGCAGGGCCGCCGCGTGGCCGCGGAAGACCTGCCGCCCTCGAACCTCGTCTTCCTCGTCGACGTTTCCGGCTCGATGCAGAGCGAGAACAAGCTGCCGCTCGTCAAGCAATCTCTGCGCGTGCTGGCCGAACATCTCACGGGGCGCGACCGCGTGGGCGTGGTCGTCTACGCCGGTTCGAGCGGGCTCGTGCTGCCCTCGACGCCGGGTGACAGCCGCGGCGAAATCCTCTCGGCCGTCGAACAGCTCGAAGCGGGCGGCTCGACCAACGGCGGCGAGGGGCTGCGGCTCGCCTACCGCGTCGCGCGCGAGAACCTCCGGCCGGGCGGCATCAACCGCGTGGTGCTCGCCACGGACGGCGACTTCAACGTCGGCGTCACGAGCGACGACGAACTCGTCCGCCTCGTCGAAGCCGAAAGGCGCAACGGAATCTCGCTCTCCGTGCTCGGCTTCGGCATGGGCAACCTGAAGGACTCGCGGATGGAGAAGCTGGCCGACAAGGGCGACGGCAACTACGCCTACGTGGACACGCTGGCCGAGGCGCGCAAGGTGCTGGGCGAGCAGGTCGGCGGGACGCTCTACACCATCGCGAAGGACGTGAAGGTGCAGGTCGAGTTCAACCCGCGCCACGTCGCCGGCTACCGCCTCGTCGGCTATGAGAACCGCCTGCTGCGTGACGAGGAGTTTAACGACGACCGCGTGGACGCAGGCGAGATCGGCGCGGGCCACACCGTGACGGCGCTCTACGAGATCGTGCCCGCCGGGCAGAGGGTGAGGGCGGGCGTGGACGATTTGAAGTACGCGCGGCGGGACGCGCCGGCCGCGGGGGGCGGGGGCGAACTGCTGACGGTCAAGCTCCGGTACAAGGAGCCGGAGGGGGCCGAGAGCAGGCTTTTAAGCGTCGGCGTCGCGGACACCGCGGCGAGCCACCGCAACGCCTCGGCCGACTTCAAGTTTGCCGCGGCCGTGGCCGAGTTCGGGATGCTCCTGCGCGACTCGCCGCACAAGGGCCGGGCCACCTACGAGGGCGCGCTGGAGCTGGCCCGCGACTCTCTGGGCGCCGACCTGCGCGGCCACCGCGCCGAGTTCGTCGGGCTGGTCGAGGCGGCGAGGAGAATCAAAGGGCGCGAATCGTAAAAGGCCGCGAGCCGTGAGCCGTGAGGACGCGTTGAGCGCCGCCGCGGGTCGGATGATTCGACCCGCGGCGGCGCTCAAAGTTTTTAACGGTTCAAGACTTACGGCTCACGGCTCGCGGCCTTCACCGCCCGCGGGCCGCGCTGTTCAGGATGATGGGCGCGTTCTGCGCCTCGACGTTGATGAAGAAGCGGAACGGGCCGCTCCTGACCACGCCGAGCTTGAACTGGATGTTGACGCTGAAGCCGTTCTGGAGCGGCGTGGCGAGCGTGATGAAGTTGGCCGAGAGGCTGGAGTTCAGCCCGCCGCCCTCGGGCGTGATGGGCGGGTTCTCCTCAAGGTCAACGCCGCGCACGACGACCACCGTCTGGTTGTTCAGCGTCGCCGTGCCGTCGTCCGAGGTCAGCGCGCGCACGTCGGCGCAGGGCGCGCCGCCGCACTCGCTGTTCGGCGTGCCGCGCGTCGTGATGTTGGTGACGCGGAAGCGCAGGCGCGTGACGGCCGAGCCGGTGTTGTTCGTGAAGGTGCGGCGGATGATGATGGTGCCGAGCGGCGCGTTCGTCTCCGGCGTCTGGATGCGCAGGCGGTTCGGGGGGTTGGCGCCGGCCACGGTCGGGTCGAGCAGGTTGACGCTGATGGTGGTGTTGTTGACGATGGGGCTGGCGAGGTTCTCGGGGCCGGGCGAGACGTTGAGCTGCGACTGGATGCTGCCCGTGGTCGCCCCGAAGCGGAAGTCGGCGGCGTTGTTGTTGGTGTCCTGCGGCACGGTCGAGCGCAGGTCGCGGAAGATCACGTGCTCGTTGCTCGTCGAGGGGACGGTCGGGAAGCCGGCGCCCTCCCTGAAGAGCGCGGGCGAGTTGGTGAAGCCGAAGGCGTCGAGCCGGGTGGCGGCGTTCTGGTTCGGGGTGTTCGCCGAGGTGAAGAGCGCGATGCCGAAGCCGTCGGGGATGTCGTCGAAGAGGGTGTAGGCGCGGTCGGGCCGCGCCGTGGCGAAGGTTCCGGCCGGGACGGGGGCGGCGGAGGGGTTGGGCGTCGGCGTGGGCGTCGGCGTCGGGTTGCCCGAGGGGTAGTCGTTCAGGCTGTAGCCGCTGCCGAAGTCCGGGTCGGTGTTGGCGCACAGGAAGTGGCCGCGCGCCGGGATGACCGTCCCGTTCGGGATGACGCAGAAGGTGCCGGCGACGCTCCCGTTCGAGGCGGCCAGCCCCCACCCGCCCGAGGCGTCGCTCGCCTGCACGGTGATGGGCGCGTTGGTGTTGTTATAAAGCTCGACGTACTCGTCCCGAATCCCGTCGGGGCCGCGGTAACGAAGCTCGCTGATGATGACGGAGCCCCCCGGCTGCGTTTGCGCGCGCGAGCCGCGCTCGACCGAGAGATAAGCGCCCGCGCAGGCGAGGGCGACGCAAGCGAGGACGGATAGGCGCAGTGTGAACCGCATAATTCCTCCTTAGGTCAACGGCATGTCGCAACAGGTAAGAAAGTGCCGAGGGCCGTTCGTGCCACTCGCGGGGTGGCTTCAAAGACGAGGCGGACTCATGGAATGCCGCCTGCCGGGCGGCGCGGGGGTCGAACTGCTTGGGCGATTGTGGGCAGATATTACAGCGCCGACCCTCGCTTGTTCAAGCGAATCCAACGCGCCTTCACAAGAGTTTCAGGGTCGCGAGCTTCGGGTTCCGGGCCGGAAGCCGCCCGCCGTCGACTCCGAACCCCGAACTTTGAACCCGAAACCGCCGCCGGCCCGCCGGCCGCATCCCCCTTTCCTTGACACCACTTACCGCCGCCGCTATCATCCTTGTTTTCGGCTGGGGCCGTCGGCCGTCTCTGTGGAGTTATGTTCGAGTCTTTATCCGACAAGCTGAAGCGGGCGCTGAAGAACCTGCGCGGGGAGGGCGTGCTGACGCCGGAGCACGTCGATGCGGCCCTGCGCGAAATCCGCATGGCGCTCCTCGAAGCCGACGTTAACTACAAGGTCGCCAAGGACTTCATCGCCTCCGTCAAGGCGAAGGCCGAGGGGCAGCAGGTCTGGCAGGAGCTGAAGCCGTCGGAGCAGGTCGTCAAGATCGTCTACGACGAGCTGGTCGAGCTGCTCGGCGGAACCAGCTCGCGGCTCGTCTTCACGCGGCAGGTGCCGAACGTCGTGATGGTCGTCGGCCTGCAAGGGTCGGGCAAGACGACCTCGACCGGCAAGATCGCGATGTGGCTGGCGAAGAACCAGCAGCGCAAGCCGCTGCTGGTCTCGACGGACGTTAACCGCCCGGCCGCGCGCGAGCAGCTCAAGGTCATCGCGAAGGCGACGGGGCAGGCGATCTTCGAGAAGCCGGAGTCGAACGACCCCGTGGAACTCGCGCGCGAGGCTTTCCGCCACGCGCAGCAGACCGGCTACGACACGCTCCTGATCGACACGGCCGGCCGCCTCCACATCGACGACGAGTTGATGGAGGAGCTGGTCAGCATCAAGGCCGACACGCGGCCCGTCGAAATCCTCTTCGTGGCCGACGCGATGACGGGTCAGGACGCGGTGCGCTCGGGCGAGGAGTTCCACCGGAGGGTCGGCATCACGGGCGTCATCCTCACGAAGATGGACGGCGACGCGCGCGGCGGCGCGGCCCTCTCGATCAAGCAGGTGACGGGCCAGCCCGTGAAGTTCGTCGGCGTCGGCGAGAAGTACGACGCGCTCGAACCCTTCTACCCCGACCGCATCGCGCAGCGCATCCTCGGCATGGGCGACGTGCTCTCGCTCATCGAGGAGGTGCAGCAGAAGGTCGACCAGTCGGAGGCCGAGGCGCAGCTCCAGAAGCTCCAGAAGAACCAGTTCACCCTCGACGACTTCCGCAGCCAGCTCCGTCAGGTCAAGAAGCTCGGCTCCTTCTCGAAGATCATGAAGCTGCTGCCCGACCAGCTGCTCGGCGGCATCGGGATGCCGCAGCTCGACGAGGAGCAGTCGGCCGAGATGGAGGCGCAGCTCAAGCGCACCGAGGCGATCATAGACTCGATGACTTCGGAGGAGCGCGGCGACCACAAGATTCTGAACGCCAGCCGCCGCCGCCGCATCGCGCGCGGGTCGGGGACTTCCGTGACGGAGGTCAACCAGCTCATCAAGCAGTACGTCGAGATGCGGCAGATGATGCAGCAGATGTCGCGCTCGGGGCTGTTCGGCGGCGCGCCGGGCGGGGGCGGCGGGGGCATCAAGGGGAAGCTGATGCGCCGCGCGGCGGGCATGATGGGCATGCCCGACCTGAGCGGCATGATGGGCGACGGCGGCGACGAAACGGGCCCGCCGCAACTGCCCGCCGGGCCGGCCGGCGGCGGCCCCCGGCGCAAGAAGAAGCCGCGACACAAGAAACGCAGGTGAGTTTTAAGTCATCAGTCGTCGGTTGTCAGCGGGGACAAACGGCCGTCGCCGGTAACCGACTACTGACTACCGTCTACTGTTTTTCGGAGGTTGAATGTTAGCAATCAGACTGATGCGCATGGGCGCGAAGAAACGCCCCTCGTACCGCGTGGTGGTGAAGGAGAAGCTGTCGAAGCGCGACGGCGCTTACGTCGAGAACGTCGGCTTCTACAACCCGACGCGCGAGCCGGCGGAAGTCCGCCTCGACATGGAGCGCGTCAACTACTGGATCGGGCGCGGCGCGCAGCCGACCGACACCGTCCGCCAGCTCATCAAGCGGCAGGCGCGCGCGGCCGCGGCCGCCGAACAGCCGGAAGCCTAGTTCGGGGCTCGAAGCCCGCAGCCCGAAGGCGGACGCCCTCGGGCCCCGGGACTTAAACCCTGAACCCCGGACTCGCGATGAAAGAAGCGGTCGAGTTAATCGTCAGGCACCTTGTGCAGGAGGCCGAGGCGGTGGACGTGCGGGCCGTCGAGCGCGACCGCTCGACGACGGTCATCGAGGTGCGCGTGGCGCAGCCCGACGTGGGCAAGGTCATCGGGCGGCAGGGGCGGACGGTCAAGGCCCTGCGCTCGCTGCTCCACGCGGCCGGCCAGAAGCACAACCGGCGCTACGTCCTCGAAATCGTCGAATGAGCGCGGGCGAAGGGGCGGCGGGGGCCGAAGGCCCGGAGCTCGGCGGCCTTGAGTTGGTCGCCGTCGCGCGCGTCGCCAAGCCGCGCGGCGTCCGCGGCGAGGTCGCGGCCGACCTGCTGACCGACTTCCCCGAGCGCTTCGAGGGTCTGGCCGAACTGATCGCCGTCACGCCCGCGGGCGAGCGCCGGCGGCTCGCGCTCGAAGGCCACTGGCTTCACGGCGACCGCGTGGTGCTCAAGTTCGCCGGCTACGACACGCCGGAGGCGGCCGCGGCGCTCGCCGGCTGCGAGCTGGCCGTGCCCGAGTCGGAGGCGGTCGCGCTCGGCGAGGACGAGTTCTACGACTGGCAGCTCGCGGGCTGCCGCGTCGAGACCGTCGAAGGCGTCGCGGTCGGCGCGGTCGCCGAGGTGCTCCACCTCGGGGCCGCCCCCACGCTCGTCATCCGCGACGAACGCGGGCGCGAAAACCTCGTCCCCTTCGTCGCCAGCATCTGCGTCGAGGTGGACGTGGCGGGCAAGCGCATCCGCTTGGACGCGCCCGAAGGGCTGATAGAACTTTAGTCGCGGGGTTAAAGTTTCGAGTCGGCGGCGCACTTTTAACTCGACATCCGCAACTCTAAACCGAACGCCGTGCGCTTTGACATCATCACGATCTTCCCCGACTTCTTCGGCGCGGTGTTCGACTTCGGGATCGTGCGGCGGGCGCGGGCCGCGGGGCTGGTCGAGATCGCGGCGCACGACCTGCGCGGCTGGACGCACGACCGGCACAAGGTCGTGGACGACAGGCCGTTCGGCGGCGGCGACGGGATGGTCTTGAAGCCCGAGCCGATCTTCGAGGCGGTCGAATCTTTGACAGGCGCGGCGGACGCCGCGGGCCTGCGGGCCGCGGGCAAGCGCGTCGTGCTGCTCTCGCCGCAGGGGCGCGTGCTCACGCAGAGTCTCGCGGCCGAGCTCGCGAAGGCCGGGCAGGTCGTCGTCATCTGCGGCCGCTACGAGGGCGTGGACGAGCGCGTGGCCGAGGCGCTGGCGACCGACGAGGTCTCCATCGGCGACTACGTTCTGTCGGGCGGCGAGCCGGCCGCGGTCGTGCTGGTGGACGCCGTCGTGCGGCTCCTGCCCGGCGCTCTGGGCAGCGAGACCTCGGCCGTCAACGAGTCCTTCTCGGAAGGGCTTTTGGATTTCCCGAACTACACGCGCCCGCCCGAGTTCCGCGGGATGCGCGTGCCCGAAGTGCTCCTCGGCGGCCACCACGCCGAGGTCGCCCGCTGGCGCCGGCAGCGGGCCGTCGAGAAGACGCGCCGCAACCGGCCCGACCTGTTGGGGGGAGAAGAGTTTGAAAAGCAGTAGTCGGTAGACGGCAGCCGGCAGCGCCTCCGCGCGGCGGGTGCCGGCGCCGTCGGCCGGACGGTTCGACGGCGAAAGGTTTGCTACTGGCTACTGGCTACTGTCTACTGTTTTTTGAGGTGACTTATGAACCGCTTGGACACAATCGAGAACGCGCAGTTGCGCACGGACATCCCCGACTTCCAGCCGGGCGACACGGTGCGCGTGCAGGTGCGCATCAAGGAGTCGGAGACGAAGGAGCGCTTGCAGGCGTTCGAGGGCGTCGTCATCGCCCGCAAGGGCGGCGGCGTGCGCGAGACGATCACGGTGCGTAAGACCAGCTTCGGCGTCGGCGTCGAGCGCATCTTCCCGCTGCACGGCCCCATCGTCGGCAAGATCGAGGTCGTCCGCCGCGGCCGCGTCCGCCGCGCCAAGCTCTACTACCTGCGCAACCTGCGCGGCAAGGCCGCACGCATCCGCGAGCGCGACACCCGCCCGGCCAACACCGGCAGCAGCGGTCAGGCTCAGGGCGCGTCGGCTTCGAACAAGAGCAGCAAGTGAAAGCCGTAAGTCGTAAGTCGTGAATCGTGAATCGTGCGGGCGGCGGCCGAGTCGGAGGCCGCCGCCCGACGCGAGCGCCGCTCGGCCACGGTTGACGACCCGCGACTTGCGGCTCGCGGCTTTATGAAGAAGTCGGCCATCGGCACGATGTTCGAGGAGACGGCGCGGGCCGGCGGCTTCGAGCGGGTGGCGGGCTTGGACGAGGTGGGGAGGGGCGCGCTGGCCGGGCCGGTCGTCGCCGCGGCCGTCATCCTCGACCCCCGCGCGCCCCTGCCGGAAGGTCTCGACGACTCGAAGAAGCTGACCGCGCGCCAGCGCGAGCGCATCGCCGCCGAGTTGCGCGAGCGGGCCGTCTGCTACGCCGTCGGCCTCGTCGGCCCCGAAGAGATCGACCGCACCAACATCCTCATCGCCACGCGGCGCGCCATGATGGGGGCTTTAGAAAAGCTCCAGCCGTGCGCCGATTTTCTTCTCATCGACGCGCTCCAACTGCGCGAGTCGCCGCTGCCGCAGCGGGCCATCATCGGCGGCGACGCCGTCTCGGCCTCCATCGCCGCCGCCAGCGTCCTCGCCAAGACCTACCGCGACGCGCTCATGCGCGACTACCACGAGCAGTTCCCGCACTACGGCTTCGCGCGCCACGTCGGCTACGGCACGCGCGAGCACTGGGAGGCCCTGCGCGCGCACGGCTGCTGCCCCATCCACCGCAAGAGCTTCCGCGGCGTCGCCGGGGGCGGGGAGAGTTCGGAGGGTTAAGGTTAAAGGCCGGGCGGCCGCGGGCGCCGGCCTTTAACTTCTCGGAGGGGGCCTCTTTCGACCGTGCGCATCGCCATTGACGCTCATTCGGTGGGGACGGGGCTGGCGGGCAACGAGACGTACGCGGCGAGCCTCGTCGAGGCGCTGGCCGAGGTGGACGCCGAGAACCGCTACACGGTTTACGTGACGAGGCCGGAGGCCGAGGCGAGGTTCGCGGGGCGCTGGCCGCACGTCGGCGTGCGCAAGACCCTGCCGCACACGCCTCTGGTGCGGATTCCGCTGACGCTGTCGGCCGAGCTGCGGCTGCGGCCCGTAGACCTTCTGCACGTGCAGTACACGGCCCCGCCGCTCGCGCCCTGCCCCGTCGTCGCCACCGTCCACGACCTCTCCTTCGAGCACCTGCCGGAGACTTTCAAGCGCCGGAGCCGCGCGCAGCTGCGCCTGACCGTGCGGCGGACGGCCCGCGCGGCGGCCCACGTGATCGCGCCCTCGGAGTTCACCAGACGAGACCTCGTCGAGACTTACGGCCTCGACCCGGCGCGCGTGAGCGTCATCCCGCTGGCCGCCGGCGAGCAGTTCCGGCCCGTCGCGGACGCGGGCGAGCTGGCGCGCGTGCGCGTGCGCTACGGCATCGGCGGCGAGTACGTGCTGGCGGTCGGCTCCATCCAGCCGCGGAAGAATCTGGCGCGGCTGGTGCGCGCCTACTCGGACTTGCGCCGCGAACGGGGGAGGAGTAATCTGCCGCAACTGGTGCTGGTCGGCAAGCGGGCGTGGCTCTACGGCGAGACGCTGAGGGCCGTCGAGGAGAGCGCGGCGCGCGACTCGATAATCCTCACGGGCTATGTATCCGAGGGCGACCTGCCGGCACTGTACGCGGGGGCGCTCTGCTTCGCCTACCCGTCGTTTTTTGAAGGCTTCGGGCTGCCCCCGCTCGAAGCCATGCGCTGCGGCACGCCGGTCGTGGCCGGCGACCGCGCGAGCCTGCCGGAGGTCGTCGGCGACGCCGGCCTCCTCGTCGATCCGTTCGACACGGGCGCGCTCGGCCGGGCGCTGGGGCGTTTGATGGACGACGCGCAGTTGCGCGAAAACTTACGCACGCGCGGCCTCGAGCGGGCCGCCGCGTTCGACTGGCGGGATACGGCCCGCATGACCTTGCAGGTATACAGGAGGGTTGCGGGTTGCGGGTCGCGGGTCGCGGAATGAAGAAGTCGCGAGTTTAGAGTTTCGAGTTTCGGGTTAAAGACGCCTCGCCTCTAACCCGAACTCGAAACTCTAAGCCCGAAACTCATCTTAACCCGCGACCCGCGACCCGCAACCCGCAATGGGAACATGCGCATCGCGATTCTGGGGACACGGGGGGTGCCCGCCAGTTACGGCGGGTTCGAGACCTTCGCGGAGCAGCTCTCGACGCGGCTCGTCGCGCGGGGCCACGAGGTGACGGTCTACTGCCGCGCGCACTACGTCAGCCCGCGCCAGATCGAGTACAAGGGCGTCCGCCTGAGGGTGCTCCCGACCATCCGCCACAAGTATTTCGACACGGTCGTTCACGCCTTCGTCTCCGCCCTCGACGCCGCCCCGCGCCGCTTCGACGCCGCCCTCATCTGCAACGCCGCCAACGCCCCCTTCGCGCCCATCCTGCGCGCCGCCGGCACGCCCGTCGCCATCAACGTGGACGGCCTCGAACACAAGCGCCGCAAGTGGAACTGGCTCGGCCGCGGCTACTACCGCATGGCCGAGCGCCTCTCGGTCTGGGTGCCGAACGTGACGGTGACGGACGCGCGCGTCATACAGGATTACTACCTCGCGAAGTACAACGCGCCCTCGACGATGATCGCCTACGGCGCGGACGTGGAGCGGCGGCTCGACCGCGCGGCCGTGCGCGCGTGGAACGTCGAGCCGAACCGCTACGTGCTCTACGTCTCGCGCCTTGAGCCGGAGAACAACGCCGAGATGGTCATCGAGGCCTTCAAGCGCGTGCGCACCCCGCACAAGCTGCTCGTCGTCGGCGACGCGCCCTACGCCCACGAGTACATCAGCCGGCTGCGGGAGCTGGCGCGGCGCGACCGCCGCATCGTCTTCACCGGCTTCGTCTTCGGCGACGCCTACCGCTCGCTCCAGCAGAACGCCTACTGCTACGTCCACGCCACCGAGGTCGGCGGGACGCACCCAGCGCTGCTGGAGGCGATGGGCTTCGGCAACTGCGTGCTGGCGCTGGATACGCCGGAGAACGTCGAGGCGGTGGGCGAGGCCGGCATCCTCTACGCGGACACGAAAGACCTCGCGGCGCGGTTGCAGAGGGTTCTGCGCGACGGCGGCATCGTCAACCAGTACCGCCAGCGCGCGCAGGCCCGCGTGCGACAGCTCTACGACTGGGAGCACGTCGTGGATCGCTACGAAGACCTCTTCGCGCGGATGGCGCGGCTGCCCCTGCCGGAGCGCGAGCCGCCCCCGGCGCCCGCGCCCGCCGCGGCCGGCGAAGGCGCGGTCGCGAGAAAATCCTGAGCGCCTCAGGAGAAACAGTGCCGCGCGCGGCACTGTTACTTTACTTCAGCGCCTTCACGTCGGCCGGGCGGGTGAAGAGCGAGTCGGGGACGGGGCGGTTGAACTCGACGGCCTCGAAGTTGACGCGGCTCGATTGGACGCCCGCGCGGAAGTGGTCGATGATGAAGGGCGCGCGCACCGAGCCGACCTCCTGAAACTGCGCGTAGCGATCCTCCTCCTCGACCAGCTCGCCCTCGCTGTTCTGCTTCCGGTAGAGCGCCTTCGACGGCAGCGCGTCGCGCGCGCTGAACTCGAACTCGACCGTGAAGCCGTCCGGGTAGCTCAGGCGCACGGCCTCGTTGCGGCGGCCGAGGCCCGCCTCGCGCCGGCCGACGTAGGTGAGCGCGGCGCCCTCCGAGCGCCACCACCCGCGCAGGACGTTGTCGAGGCTCACGCGCATCGTGAGGCGAAAGTCCTCGGCCTGCGCGGGCGTGATGTCGGTGAGCTTCTTCATCTTGAGGTCGGCCACCCAGCCGGTCTCGCCCGTGTTGGTCTGGATGCTGTTGACGATGCTGCCGCGGAAGTGCGTCCGCTCGCGGTCGGGGAAGACGAGGTAGTCCTCGAAGCGGACGGGCAGCGTCGCCACGCCGTCGTGGTAGGGCGTGAAGTAGCCGTGCGAGACGACCGTGCGCACGTCGAGGTAGGCCGCGCCGCCGAGCGCGTCCACGGCGCGGCGGACGATCTCTTCGGCCTTCTCGTCCGACTTCGGCGCCGACGCTTTGGCGGCCGGCGCGGGCGTCGGACGCGCCCCCGGCTCCTGCGCGGAGGCCGCGGGCGAAACGAGGAGGAGGGCGAGCGCGCACAGGCGCGCGGCGGCGAGCGAGGGGTAAAGCGTCTTACTCATACCGGATTTATAAGAGGTGAGGGGAGAGAAAATCAACCGGACGAAAGCGGGTCGGCGGTTGCGGGCCGCGGGTCGAGAGACAAATTCTTTCTCGACCCGCGGCCCGCAACCGCCGACCCGCTTTCCCGCCTAGACCGTGACCAGCTCTTCTTGGAACTGCTCGGCGTCGGAGCGGACGACGACCTCGCCGTTCTCCACGTCGGCGACGAAGTTGTCGGCCGTCTTCCACATCGCCGTGATGGGCAGCTTCACCTTCTCGTCGATGTGGCGCTTGAGGAAGCGCGCGCCGTAGGCCGGGCTGTAGCCCTTCTCGGTCAGGAGGTCGAGCGCCTCCGTCGTGATCGTGCAGGACTTGCCCTGCGCGCTCATCTGGCGGCAGAGCTTGCCCGTGTAGAGCTTGGCGATCTCGCGCACCTCGTCCATCGTCAGCGGCGAGAAGACCACGATCTCGTCGATGCGGTTGCGGAACTCGGGCGTGAACCTCGTCTCGGCCGCCTTCAGCACGTCGTTCTTGATCGCCTTCACGTCGCCCAGCGTCTTCGTGCCGAACCCGAACGGCTTCTCGTACTTCTTGAAGTTCTCCGAGCCGAGGTTCGAGGTCATGATCACGATGGCGTCGGAGAGGTAAACCTTCTTGCCGCGCCCGTCCGTGAGCCAGCCCTCGTCGAAGGCCTGCAGGAAGAGGTTCATCAGGGTCGGCGAGGCCTTCTCCACCTCGTCGAGCAGCAGAACCGTGTACGGGTTCTCCCGCAGCTGCTCCGTGAGTATCCCGCCGCGCTCGCTCCCGACGATGCCGCGCGGCATGCCGATCAGCTTCTCGATGCCGATGGTGCCGTCCTGATACTCCGACATGTCGATGCGGATCATCTTCTCCTCGTCGCCGAACATGAACTCGGCGACGGCCTTCGCCAGCTCGGTCTTCCCGACGCCCGTGGGGCCGAGGAAGAGGAGCACGCCGTCGGGCTTGTAGTGGTTCTCCTTGAGCGGCCCCTTGTTCAGGCGGAGGCGCTGGGCGACGGCGCGGATGGCGTCCTTCTGCCCGATGACGCGGCGGCCCAACTCCTCCTCCATCGTCACGAAGCGGTCGTTCGTGTCGCGGTAGATCATGTCGCGCGGGATGCGCGACTCCTGCGAGATCACGTCGATGATGTGCTCGGGGCGCACCACCAGCGTGTCCGGCTCGTTGATCTCGACCTTGACGGCCGCCGTGTCGAGCCAGCCGATGGCCTTGTCGGGCAGGTGGAGGTTGCGTATGTACTTCGGGGCCATCTCCAGCGCCGTGTTGATGGCGTCGTCGGAGATGGTCACGGAGTAGTTGCGCTCAAGGCGCGGCCGCAGGCCGAAGAGAATCTCGCGCGTCTCGGCGATGGACGGCTCGGAGACCTTGACGAGGCGGAAGCGGCGCGCGAGCGCCTCGTCCTCGCCGATGTACTCCTTGTACTCCGTGATGGTCGTCGCGCCGACGATGCGCATCTCGCCGCGGGCGAGGGCGGTCTTGAACATGTTGGCGGCGTCGGACGAGGTGCCGAGCGCGGCGCCCGCGCCGATGATGGTGTGGGCCTCGTCGATGAAGAGGATCAGGTTGTCGCGCTCCTTGACCTCGTCGATGATGCCCTTGATGCGCTCCTCGAACATGCCGCGCAGCATCGTCCCCGCCACGAGCCCGCCCATCTGCAACTGCACGACGTGCGTGCCGCGCAGGCGCGACGGAACCTTCTCGGGTTCGAGCTCGATCAGGCGCGCCAGCCCCTCGACGACGGCGGTCTTGCCGACGCCCGGCTCGCCGACGAGCATCGGCGAGTTGGCGCGCTCGCGGTGGCAGAGGATTTCGATCATCTGCTGGATTTCCTGCTCGCGCCCGATGGTCGGCGGCAGCTTGTCGGCCCGCGCCAGACGGTTGAGCGACACGCCGAAGTGCTTGAGGTACGGAGGCAGCTCGAACTTCTTCTTGTACTCCTCCTCCTGCTGCTCGCGCGTGCGCACGCGCGCCCGCACCTGCTCGACCACGGTCTCGGGGTTGGCCCCGAGGTTGCGCAGCACGCCCATCAGCGCGCTCGTCTCGTCCTGCGAGAGCGCCATGAAGAGGTCTGTGGCCTCGATGGTCTTGCGCCCCTGCGCGCGGGCGCGCTCCATCGCCTTCTTGAACAGCTCGATCGTCTCGGGGGCGATGCGGATGCCCTTGTTGACGTTCTGGTAGCGCGAGTTCTCCAGCCGCTTCTCGATAAGCACTTTGACCGAGCGCGGGTCGAGCGAGAGGTCGCGCATGGTCGAGTTGAAGAGGTCGGCCTCCTCGGTCGCCAGCCCGTTGAGGATGTGTTCCACCGCGATGTAGTTTTGGTCACGGCGGCGCGACTCCTGCACCGCGTGTTCGAGCACACGCTGACCGCTCTCGGCGAAACGATCTTTGTAAGTTCCCAGATCAATCATTGCGTCTTCCTTTTGCACCGCCGGGCCGCCTTCGGAAACGGCTCGCCCGGCTCGTTCACATCAGCCAATAACGCTCAAACGCGGGCGGCGCAATCGCCCTTCGATAACTCCGCGACAGGTTCGCCACAATGCCCTGCGTTCGGCCTCTGTTTAGATGCAATGCGCGCTGCGAGGTGTGCCCGTTCGTCCGTCAACGTCCCGTCGCGCTTCCGGACATCCCGACTATAACACAACTGGCGCGCAGCAAATTTAAAGCCACCAGAAAGGCGTAAATCGTAAATCGTGGGCCGCCGGTCGAAACTGCTCCGGCCGGCCGGCGGCCCACGATTTACGATTTACGAGTTTACGCCTTTTTATTTTCAGAAGTCGTAGTCTTCGCCGCCCGGCATCGGGGGCGCGGCGGCCCGCTTCGGCTCGGGCGCGTCCGTGACGGCTGCATCAGTTGTGAGCAGCAGGCCGGCGATGGATGCAGCGTTTTGCAACGCCGTCCGCACCACCTTCGTCGGGTCGATGATGCCGGCCGCGAAGAGGTCTTCGAACTCGCCCGTGGCCGCGTTGTAGCCGACCGAACCCTTCGACTCCTCGACCTTGCCGATGACGACGGCCCCCTCCACGCCCGCGTTCTCGGCGATGCGCCGCAGGGGCTCTTCGAGCGCGCGCCTGAGCAGGCGGACGCCCGTGCGCACGTCGCCGGCCTCGTCGTCCTCGACTTCGAGCTTATCGAGCGCCTTGGCGGCGCGCACCAGAGCGACGCCCCCGCCCACCACGATGCCCTCCTGCGAGGCGGCGCGCGTGGCGTTGACGGCGTCGTCGACGCGCATCTTCTTCTCCTTCATCTCGGTCTCGGTGGCCGCGCCGACGCGGATCACGGCGACGCCCCCGGCCAGCTTGGCGAGGCGCTCCTGCAACTTCTCGCGGTCGTAGTCCGAGGTGGTCTCCTCGATCTGGCGGCGGATGGTCGCCACGCGCCCCTCGATGTCCTTGCGCCGGCCCGCGCCCTCGACGATGGTCGTGTTGTCCTTGTCCACGATGACGCGCTTGGCGCGGCCGAGGTCTTCGAGCGTCACCGATTCGAGCTTGATGCCGATGTCCTCGGTGATGACGCGCCCGCCCGTGAGGGTGGCGATGTCTTCGAGGATGGCCTTGCGGCGGTCGCCGAAGGCCGGGGCCTTCACCGCGCAGACCTTGACCGTGCCGCGCAGGCGGTTGACGACGAGCGTGGCGAGCGCGTCGCCCTCCACGTCCTCGGCGATGATGAGGAGCTGGCGGCCCTGCTGCGCCACCTGTTCGAGGAGCGGCAGCATGTCGCGCATGGCCGAAATCTTCTTCTCGTGGAGCAGGATCAGGGGCTCTTCGAGCGCGGCCTCCATGCGGTCGGGGTTGGTGACGAAGTAGGGCGACAGGTAGCCGCGGTCGAACTGCATGCCCTCGACGAGGTCGAGCTCGGTCTGGAGGGTCTTCGACTCCTCGACGGTGACCACGCCGTCGCGGCCGACCCGGTCCATCGCCTCGGCGATCAGCTCGCCCAGCTCGCGGTCGTTGTTGGCCGAGACGGCGGCGACGTTCGTCAGGTCGTCCTTGCTCTTGACGTTCTTCGAGAGGCGTTCGAGTTCGGCGACGGCCGCTTGGACGCCGAGCTGGAGGCCGAGCTGGAGCCGCATCGGGTTCGCGCCGGCCGTGACGTTCTTGACGCCCTCGCGGAAGATGGCCTGCGCGAGCACGGTGGCGGTCGTCGTCCCGTCGCCGGCGATGTCGTTGGTCTTGGTGGCGACCTCCTTGACCATCTGCGCGCCCATGTTCTCGTACTTGTCCTTGAGCTCGATCTCCTTCGCCACCGTGACGCCGTCCTTCGTGATGACGGGCGAGCCGAACTTCTTGCCGAGGACGACGTTCCTGCCCCGCGGCCCGAGCGTCACGCGCACCGCGTTCGCCAGCACGTTCACGCCCTGCAACATCGCGCGCCGCGCGTCCTCACGAAACTTCAAATCCTTCGCTGCCACTTTGGTCTCCTTAAAAAATAGTCAGTAGACGGTAGCCGGTAGCAGAACTTTCGTTAACGCGTCGTTCGCGTCAGCGTCAGCGCTCCCGATGCGGAGCCCGCTGACTGCTGTCTGCCGGCCACTTCGATTTATTCCCCCGCGCCCTTCTTCTCGCTCTTCGCGCGGCCGACTTGGACGCGGGCGGGGCGGAGGAGTTGGTTGCCGATGCGGTAGCCGCGGCTGTAGACGGCGGTCACTTGGCCCTCGCGCTCGGGTTCGACTTCAGCGGTGTCCACGGCCTCGTGAAGCTCGGGGTCGAAGGTCTGGCCGGCGGCCTCAATCGCTTCGGCCCCGGACTGCGCGAGCGCGTTCTCGAAGCCGCTGATGGTGCCGCGCAGCCCGTCGAGCAGAGATTCCGGCGTGCCGCCGGCCTCGGCCGCTTCGAGCGCGCGGCTGAGGTTGTCCACGACGGGCAGGAGCGAGGCGAGGAAGGCCGCCTTCTCGCGCGCGGCGCGCTCGTCGGCCGTGCGCGCGAGGCGCTGCCTGACCTCGTCGGTCTCGCGGCGGAGTTCGGCGCGCACCTGCTCGAAGCGCGCCTGCACGTCCAAGACCTTCTGCTCGGCGGCGCGGGCGCGCGCCTCAAGCTCTTCGACGTAGCTCGGCTTCAGGCTCGGCCCCGCGCCCTCGCCTCCGGCCGGCTCGTCGGCCAGCCCCTCGACGTTGATGCGCCGGCGGTCGTTGACGCGAACCCGCTCGCCCTCGTCAGACTCCGCGCCCTCCCAGCGAGACTTCCCGTTGGCCTTCCTCTCGTCCATCTCTTCCTTCTTCTTCCCCCTGCGGAAAGATACCATACGCATTAAGTCCGGAGTCCGGGGGCCGAAGCCCGGAGCCGAAGGCGAGTCTTCGGCTCCGGGCTTCGGCCCCCGGACTCATTTGATGTCAATCCTGAGGCGTCGCTCCTTCGGCTCGGCGCGCTTGGGCAGGCGGAGCGTGAGAACGCCGTCCTTATAATCGGCCGTGATGGCTTGGCGGTCAACCGCGTCGGGGAGGCTGAAGGTGCGGACGAAGCGGCCGTGCGGGCGCTCGCCGCGGCGCACGTCGCCGCCTTCGCGCGGGGCGCGCTCGCCCCGGATCGTCAGCCGCCCGTCGTCGAGGCTCACGTCGAGCCCGTCGCGGCGGATGCCGGGCAGGTCGAGCGCGACGGTGTACGCGCCCGCGTCCTCGTAAACGTCGGCGGCCGGCAGCCAGTCGGCGCGCTCGATCTCGGCCTCGTCGCCCGCGGGCTCGCCGGGGCGCGCGCGCCGGTCGGCCGCCTCCTCGAACAGACGGTTCATGCGATCCTGCAACGTGAACAAATCCCGCACCGGGTCCCACCTGTGTCTCATGTCAACCTCCGGAAGATGGGTGTCAGGTGCCGGGGGAGACAGGCCGCTCCGGCCCGGCACCCGGCGCCCTTCTTTACGCCCTCGCCGCCTCGGCGGTCGTTTCGGTCGTGAACCGCAGCCCGTCGCCCCCGGCCGAGACGCGGACGGTCTGGCCGGGGATGATTTCGCCGCGCAGCAGGCGCGACGCGAGCGGGTTCTGGATGAGCGTCTGGATGGCCCGCTTCAGCGGCCGCGCGCCGTAGAGCGGGTCGTAGCCTTCGCGCGCCAGAAGCTGTTTCGCCGAGTCGTCGAGCGCCAACTCGACCTGCCGGTCAGCGAGCATGCGGCGCAGGCGTTCGAGCTGAATCTCGATGATGCCGCCGATCTGCTCGCGCGAGAGCTGGTGGAAGATGACGATGTCGTCGACGCGGTTGAGGAACTCCGGCTTGAAGTGGCCGCGCAAGACCTGCAAGACCTCCTCGCGCACCTCGCGCTCGTCCTCCTCGCGCTCGAACGCCTCCTGTATCTCGCGGCTGCCGAGGTTCGAGGTCATAATCAGCACCGTGTTCTTGAAGTCCACGGTGCGACCCTTCGAGTCGGTCAGCCGGCCGTCGTCGAGGATTTGCAGCAGGACGTTGAAAACGTCCGGGTGCGCCTTCTCGATCTCGTCGAAGAGGACGACCGAGTAGGGCCGCCGCCTCACGGCCTCGGTCAACTGCCCGCCCTCCTCGTAGCCGACGTAGCCCGGCGGCGCGCCGATCATGCGCGCGACGGCGTGCTTCTCCATGTACTCGCTCATGTCGAGGCGGATCATGGCGCGCTCGTCGTCGAACATGAACTCGGCGAGCGCGCGCGCCGTCTCGGTCTTGCCGACGCCCGTGGGGCCGAGGAAGATGAACGAGCCGATGGGCCGGTTCGGGTCTTGGAGCCCCGCGCGCGCGCGGCGCACGGCGTTGGCGACCGCCGTCAGGGCCTCCTCCTGCCCGATGACGCGCGCGGAGAGGCGGTCTTCCATCGTGACGAGCTTCTGCATCTCGCCTTCGAGCATCTTCGAGACGGGCACGCCCGTCCACTTGGCGACGACCTGCGCCACGTCCTCCTCGTCAACCTCCTCCTTGAGGTAGACGCCCTCGCTCTGCGCCTCGGCGAGCTTCGCCTGATCGGCCTCGAGCTGCTGCTGGAGGCCGACGATCTGGCCGTAGCGGATTTCGGCGACGCGGCCGAGGTCGCCCGCGCGCTCGTACTGCTCGGCCTGAATCTTGAGCTGCTCGACCTCCTCCTTGGCCCTGCGGATGCGCTCGATGATCTCCTTCTCCGACTGCCACTTCGCCTTCATCCCGGCCGAGCGCTCGCGCAAATCGGCGATGCGCTGCTCGATCTCGGAGCGGCGCGCTTTCGAGCGCTCGTCCTCCTCGCGCTGCAAAGCCTGCCGCTCGATTTCGAGCTGCGTGATCTCGCGCTCGATCTGGTCGATCTCGACGGGCAGGCTGTCGATCTCGATGCGGAGGCGCGAGGCCGCCTCGTCGATGAGGTCGATGGCCTTGTCGGGCAGGAAGCGGTCCGTGATGTAGCGGTTCGAAAGGGTCGCCGCGGCGACGATGGCCGAGTCCTTGATGCGGACGCCGTGGTGCACCTCGTAGCGCTCCTTGAGGCCGCGCAGGATGGCGATGGTGTCCTCGACTGTCGGCTCGCCGACGACGACGGGCTGGAAGCGGCGCTCAAGGGCCGCGTCCTTCTCGATGTGCTTCTTGTACTCGTTGAGCGTCGTCGCGCCGACGCAGCGCAGCTCGCCGCGGGCCAGCGCCGGCTTCAACATGTTCGAGGCGTCAATGGCGCCTTCGGCCGCGCCCGCGCCGACCAGCGTGTGCAGCTCGTCGATGAAGAGGACGATCTGGCCCTGCGAGTTCTCGATCTCTTTCAGGACCGCCTTCAGGCGATCCTCGAACTCGCCGCGGTACTTCGCCCCGGCCAGCATCGAGCCGAGGTCGAGCCCGACGAGCCGCTTGTTGCGGAGCGTCTCGGGCACGTCGCCGGAGACGATGCGCTGCGCCAAGCCCTCGACGATGGCGGTCTTGCCGACGCCCGGCTCGCCGATCAGCACGGGGTTGTTTTTGGTGCGGCGCGAGAGGACTTGGATGGTGCGGCGGATTTCGTCGTCGCGGCCGATGACGGGGTCGAGCTTGCCCTGCCGGGCCAGCTCCGTCAGGTCTTTCGCGTACTTCGAGAGCGCCTGATAGTTGGCCTCGGCGTTCTGGTCGGTGACGCGCGCGCCGCCGCGCATCTGCTCGACGACCTTCGAGAGGTCGCCGCGGTTGACGCCGTGCTGGCGCAGGACGCGGCCCGCCGCGCCGTCCTTCTCGTCGGCGACGGCCAGCAGAAGGTGCTCGGTCGAGACGTACTCGTCCTGCATCTTCTCCGCCTCTTTCTGCGCCGCCTGAAAGACCTGCGTGATGCGCGGGCTGAAATACTGCTGGCCGCCCTGCACCTTCGGGAAGCGGCCGACGGCCGCCTCCACGTCGTTGACGACGACCTGCACGTTCGCGCCGAGCTTGCCGAGGATCGGGCGCACCACGCCTTCGGGCTGTTCGAGCATGGCGAGCAGAAGGTGCTCGGGCTCGACCTGCTGGTGCTGGTTCCGCTCGGCCGCCTCGATGGCCGACTGGATGGCCTCCTGCCCGCGCAGTGTGAAACGGTCTAAACGCATACTTCACTAAAACCTTTACTGACGGAAACCCTTGTCCCCTCCGGCGGAGGTGAACATTCTCCGCCGCGGCTCTCGGGCGGGGCAAGCGGCGGGCAGCCCCGTGCCGCTCGGACGGCGCGAAAGCTGCCCGCCGCCGGCGCGCGCCGACGGGCCGGCGACCGGCCCCGTCGTTTAGCTGTTCGCGGCCTTCGACTTCGACGCGCCCGAAGGCTCGGGCTTGGCCTCGATGGCCTTCTGCGTCCGGCCCTCGGCCTCGCCGGCGATCTCGATGCGGCGCGCCTTGACCTCCTCGCGCTTCTTCAGCACGACGCGCAGGACGCCGTTCTTGTACTCGGCCGAGGCGGCCTCGGGCGTGACGGTCTGCGGCAGCGTGAAGGAGCGCGTGAAGGTGCCGTAGGAGCGCTCGACGCGGTGGTAGTTGTCCGCCTCGTCCCTCTTCTCGAAGCGCCGCTCGCCGCGCAGCGTCAGCACGTTGTTCTCAATCGTCAGCTCGAAGTCCTCGCGCTTCATGCCCGGCAACTCGGCTTCGAGCACGATCTCGTCCTTGTTCTCATAGATGTCCACGCCCGGAGTCCAAGCGCCGCGGGCGATGCCGTCGTCGCCGAACGAGCGGGAAAAGCTCGACGAGAACAGGCGGTTCACTTCGTCCTGAAGCGTCCTCAGGTCGCGGAACGGGTCGTAACGGGTAATGCTCATGGTCAGCCTCCAAATAATTCTCTGAATTTTTGGCTCCGAACAGCCGGGCGACGCCTGACGGGCGGTCGCGGCGGGCTGTGAGCACGACGCAATAATAAAGATTGAGTCCCTTCTTGTCAAGTCTCGCGAAAGGGGTTCGCTGTCCCGAAAACGGTCGGTGGGCCTCGGGTAGTTTTAGGTAGGTAAAATTGAACAAACCGGGCGCTCTGTCGTATATAATTACGCTCTTCGTGAAAGATTCCGAATATAGTTCGGATTAGGATGTAAGCGACGGGAGCGATAATCCGGACTTGAAAAGCTTATCGGGAGGGGGAGAGCGACGATGATTGACGAAAAGGACGCGCGAATTCTGGAGGTTTTGCAGCGGGACGGGCGCGTGACCAACGTCGAGCTGGCGCGGGCCGTCGAGCTGACGCCGTCGGCCACGCTGGAGCGCGTGCGGAAGCTGGAGGAGCGCGGCCTCGTCAAAGGCTACGCGGCCCTGCTCGCCCCCGAAGCGCTCGGGCTCGGACTTTTGGCCTTCATCTTCCTGCGCGTGGACGATAAAGAGGACTTGGTGGGGCGCGCCGAGGGCACGGCGGAGGCGCTGGCGGCATTGCCGTCGGTGCTGGAGCTGCACCACTTGGCGGGCGAGGATTGTTTTCTGGTCAAGGTGCGGGCGCGGGACACGGACGATCTGTACCGCATCCTGCGCGACGAGCTGGGGCCTTTCAAGAGCATCAAGAGCACGCGGACGACCATCGTGCTGAAGACGGTCAAGGAGACGGTGCGCTTCCCTCTGAAGCGAGAAGGGGCGGGTGACTGATGACGGGCAGGGAGAAGCTGGGGGCCTACGGGGCTTGGGCGGCGGTCTGTTTCTTCTGGGGCACGACGTATCTGGCGATCCGCGTCGGGCTGGAGTCGTTCACGCCGATGCTTCTGGCAGGGTTGCGCTTCCTCGCCGCGGGCGGCGTGCTCTTCTTCGTGATGGCCCGGCAGCAGAACGTGCGCCTGCCGAAGGGGCGCGAGTGGTTAGACCTCAGCGTGGTCGGGCTGCTTTTGCTGGGCGTCGGCAACGGCGCGGTGGTGTGGGCCGAACTGTGGGTGCCGAGCGGGATGGCGGCGCTTTTGGTGGCGACTTCGCCTTTCTGGGTCGTCGGCATCGAGCGCCTGCGGAGGGACGGCGAGCGCGTCGGGGCGCGCGGTCTGGTCGGGATGCTCGTGGGGTTCGCGGGGCTGGGGTTGCTCGTCGGGCCGCAGCTCTTCGGGGCCGAGCTGGGCGGCTACTTCCTTCTGGGGGCGATCCTGATTCAGATCGGGTGTTTCACTTGGTCGGCCGGGTCGATCTACGCCAAGCACCGGCCGACGGGCGTGACGCCGCTGATGGCGGCGGCCGCGCAGATGCTCATCGCGGGCGTCGTCCTGACGCTGCTCGGCACCGCGATGGGCGAGTGGGGCGAGATGCGCTTCAGCGCGCGCAGCGCCGGGGCGCTCGCTTACCTCGTGGTGTTCGGCTCCATCGTGGCCTACAGCGCCTACACCTACGCGGTGCAGAAGCTGCCGCTCTCGCTGGTGACGACCTACTCGTACATCAACCCGGTCATCGCCCTCCTGCTCGGGTGGCTTCTGCTGGACGAGTCGCTCGGCTGGCGCGAGGCCGTGGGCGGCTTCATCATCCTCACCGGCGTGGCGCTGGTGAAGACCTCGCCGAAGGAGCTGGGGCGGCTCGCCGGGTACGTGCGGGGAAAGCTTAACGGCGGCGGCCACGTCGAGTCGTACGTCTCGCGCCCCGAGCCGCCGCGCGGAGAGTTCCGAGCGCTGCTGAGTTAACGAACAACCGGGGGCCGAGAAGGCGAGAGGCGGGGAAGTGGGACGAGGGCCACGGTGGCCCTCGTCCCACTTCCCCGCCTCTCGATTTTTTGCCTCCCGCCTCTCGCCTTCCGTGACCCTGCGCGCCCCGGCGGGCGGCCCCCGGTCGCTTCAGGTGAGGCGGAAGAAGCGTTTGATCTTGTCGAGGAGGCTGGCGGGCGTCTCGTCGTGGCCGTCGGCGGCGGCGGCGTTGGCGGCGAGGCCGGCGCGGCGCTCGTTGATGGTGTGGCTGAGGGACTCGACGAGGTCGGGGTTGTTCTCGAAGAGGTTGCGCATCGCCTCGTGGTCGATCTCCAGCACCTCCGTCTCCTCGACGGCGACGATGTTGGCCGTGCGCGGCTCGCCGGTGAAGAGGCCCATCTCGCCGAAGAAGTCGCCCTCGCCGAGCCGCTTGAGCGTGCGCGTCTGGCCGTTGTTGTCCACGCGCACGTCGACGCTGCCGCGGTGGACGACGAACATCGAGGAGCCGCGGTCGCCGGCGCGGATGATCGTCTCGCCCGGCGCGAAGACGCGCCCGCTCGAACTGGCGGCCAGCGCGCCCAACTCGTCCGACGAGAGCGGCGAGAAGATGTCCACGGCCGAGAGGCGCTCGGCGAGGCTGTCGCGCCCGTCGCCGTCTTCGGCCGCGGCCGGCTGGACGTGGACGGTGCGGGTGGGGAACGGGAAGGTCAGGCCGGCGCGGCGGAAGGCGTACCAGATGCGCTGGCGGACGAGCGCGTCCGTGTCGTTGTAGCGCGCGTAGTCGGAGAGCCAGTACTTGACCTCGTAGTCTATGCCGCTGTCGCCGTAGCCGCGGATGCGCACCACCGGGGTCATGTAGCGCAGCACGTTCTCGCACTCGCGGATGGCCTCGCGCACGGTGTGGATGACGCGGACGGGCGAGTCGTAGTAGGCGGCGCTGAAGAAGACGATGCGCGCGTTGGCGTTGTCGCGCGGGCAGACCGTGAAGTTCTCCTTGGCGATGGTCGCGTTGCTGACGAGGACGGTGTGGTTCTGGAAGGTCTTGATCTTGACGGCCCGCCACGTGATGGACTCGACGACGCCGGTGAAGGGGCCGACGGCGAGCACGTCCCCGACCTGAAAGGGCTTGTCGGCGTGCAGCGAGATGCCCGCGAAGAGGTTGCCGAGCGTGTCCTGAAGGGCGAGGCCGAGGATGATGCCCAAGAGGGCCGAGCCGGAGAGCAGCGCGCCGAACGAGAGGTCTGTGAAGTGGAACTTGAGGATGACGGCGAGCGAGGTGACGTAGGCGACCAGCGAGAAGAGGTCGCGCATCAGGCTCGGGGCCTCGTAGCCCTTGCGCTTGCGGAAGATGAGGAAGACCAGCTCGTTTAGGGCGCGGACGGCGACGAAGGAGAGGCTCACCCAGAAGAGGATGCTCACCAGCCGCATCGCCCACTCGATGCCGTCGCGCGGCTCGGTCATGAAGCCGGCCGAGAACGGGCCGCCGCCCACGCTCGAGAGCACGTAGAGGGCCAGCGCGCACACGGCGGCGGCCACGACCGGGACGGCGATCTGGTTTCTGAGACGAGGGCGAGACACGGGCTTAAAGTCTGGAGTTTGTAAGTCCGGAGTCCGGACTCCGGGCTGTTTTTAACCGAAGAGCGTCGTCGCCACCAGCGTCGCCGAGAGCGCGGAGACGAGGGCGACGATGAGCCACGCGGCGGCATTATAGAGCGGCCCGTTGGCGTATGCACCCATTAATTCGCGGCTCCCGGCGAGGCGCAGCACGGCGACGAGGATGACGGGCAGGAGCAGCCCGTTGATGAACTGCGTGGTCAGCAGCACGTCGATCACGGGCAGCCCCGGGATCATCGCGACGAAGGCGCCGGCCGCGATCAGGAAGGTGAAGATGCCGACGAAGATCGGGGCCTCGCGGAAACTGCGCGAGACGCCCTTCTCGAAGCCGAGCGCCTCGCTGATCGAGTAGGCCGTCGCCAGCGGCAGCACGCCGACGGCGAGCATCGCCGCGCCCAGAAGGCCCACGGCGAAGAGGGCCTGCGCGTAAGCGCCGGCGACGGGCGCGAGCGCGCGGGCCGCGTCGGCCGCCGACTCCAGCTCGGTCGGCCCGCGCGTCTCGTGCAGCGTCGCCGCCGTCGAGACGACGATGAAGAAGGCGATGGCGACGGAGAAGACCGTGCCGACCCACACGTCCGCCCGCGTCAGCGCGTAGTCCTCGACGGTCGCCCCCTTGTCCACCACCGACGACTGGACGAAGACCTGCATGAAGGGCGTGATGGTCGTGCCGATCAGCGCGACCAGCATGAAGAGGTATTCGCGCTCGAAGCTGAAGGAGGGGCGCGCCAGCTCGCGGCCGACCGCGCCCCAGTCGGGCCGCGCCATGAAGGCCGAGGCGATGTAGCCGAGGAAGACGAGCGACATCACGAGGAAGACGCGCTCGACCCTCTGGTAAGAGCCCTTGACGACGACCCACCAGATGCCGAAGGCGGCGAGCGGCACCGACAGGTAGCGCGAGACGCCGAAGAGCTCCGTGGCCGCCGCGATGCCGACGAACTCCGAGACGATGACGCCGCCGTTGGCGACGAGCAGGGCGAGCATGACGAGCGCCGTCCACCGCACCCCGAACCGCTCGCGGATGAGGTCGGCCAGCCCCTTGCCCGTCACCACGCCCATGCGCGCGCACATCTCCTGCACGAGGCCGAGGCTGAGGAGGATGGGGGCGAGCGTCCAGAGGAGGGTGTAGCCGTAGCGCGCGCCGACCGAGGAGTAGGTGGCGATGCCGGAGGCGTCGTTACCGGAGTTGGCGGCGATGATGCCGGGGCCGAGCACGGCGAGGTAGGCCGCGAGGCCGCGCCGCGCGCCGCGCACGCGCCGCACGCCGCGCCACAGGCGACGCCCCGCCCTCTTCACGGCTGCGCGCGTCTCGACCACTCGGAGGTTCCCCGTCTTTCATAAAGTAAGTCGGCCTCGCGTCTCCGGCGCCAGTCTAACCGAAAAGTCTCGGCAGCCTCTGCCGCCAGCCCTTGGGGAGTAAGTATTCCATGGCGTCGTCGACGGTGACGATGCCGGCGATGTCGCCCTCGTCGTCCACGACGGGGAGGGCGAGGAGGTTGTACTCGGCCATCGTCTCGGCGACCTCGCGGGCCGGGTCGTCCGGGTGCGCGCGCTGGAACTCGGTGCGCATGACCTCGGAGAGCGGCGCGTCGGGGTCGGCGAGGATGAGGCTGCGCAGGGCGATGAGGCCGAGGAGCCGCCACGAGCCCTCCCGCTCGACGACGTAGAGGTAGTAGATCATATTCGGCGTCTCGGCCATCTCGCGCAGGCGGGCGATGGCCTCGCCGACCGTCAGGTTCTTGGGGAGCACGACGAACTCGGTGGTCATCAGGCCGCCGGCCGTGTCGTCCTCGTAGGGGAGCAGTTCGGCCACGTCGGCCTTCTCCTCGCCCTCCATGCGTTCGAGCAGGTCTTCGGCCTTCTCCTCGGGCAGGTCGCCGAGCACGTCGGCGGCCTCGTCGGGCGACATCCATTCGAGGATGTCGGCGGCGCGCTCCTCCTCCATCTCGCCGATGATGCGGGCCTGATCCTCGTCGGCCATCTCTTCGAGCGTCTCGGCGGCCGTCTCGTCGTCGAGGGCCTCGATGATCTCCGCGCCCTGATGGTAGGAGAGCGCCTCGGCGAGCCGCGCGATCTCGACGGGGTGGAGGCGCGCCAGCTTGTCGCGCGAGGACTTGAGGCGGACGGTGGCGGCGTCGGTGGCGAGGTAGCCCACGTCGGCCCAGTCGATGACCTCGACGGGGCGGTTCGTGCCGACGAAGTTGTGCGGCGTGAGCCTGCGCCAGAGGCCGGCGAGCGACACGTCCGCGCCCGTCACGCGCAGCTCGCCGGCGGCCTCGATGAGCTGCACGTCGTTGACCCGCACGACCCGCTTGCCGTCCACGTCTATGAGCTGCTTGTCGAGCACGTCTTTGGCGAGCAAGACCTCGCCGTCGCGCCGGGCGAAGGGGCGCAGGTCGAGGATGTCGGAGTTGAGTCGGACGCCCTGCTCGTCGAGCGAGCGGATGCGCGCGCGCGGCAGGAAGAAGTCGCGCCGGCGCAGGCGGGCCACCACGCCGATGACGGGCGGGTGGTCTTCGCCGAGGCGGACGATCACGTCTTTGAGCGCGGCGACCCGCTCGCCCTCCATGTCGCGGATCGGGCGGCCGAGCGCCTGCGAGAGATACAGCATTGTGAAATTAACGCCCCCGAGGAGTCGCCCGCATCATAGCAAGAGAATTAAGAATTAAGAATTAAGAATTGAAGTGGTCGGGAACACGGACGGCGTCGCGCCGCCACACCATTCTTAATTTTTAATTCTTAATTCTTAATTCTTAATTCCCCTTCGGCAGGTGTTCGACGAGCCATTCGTTGAAGCTCTCGTCGGGGTTGACGCGGAAGGGCAGGCGCGTGATGACGGGGGGGCGGTGGTTCTCCTCGGCGCCGCCCCCGCGGTCGGTTTCGGCGCGGGGGCCGCGGCGCGTGTAGCCGTCGTAGGGCAGCGTGAGGCGCTCGCCCGGCTGCATGATGACGGGCGAGGTCAGGTAGCTGTTGCCGGCGTGCGAGGAGAAGCGGCCGACGAACTCGCTGACGGACTCGTGCGCGGCGAGCCAAGTGACGGGCGTGCCGCGCTCGACGATGATGACGGGGACGCCGGCCGCGCCGCCGTCCGCGCCGGGCGGGCCGGCGCCGAGCAGGAGGTTGAAGCGGCCGGGCCTGACCGCCTCGAACGTGGCGTGGTACTCGGCCGTGTAGCCGGGGGCGCGGTGGAGCCTGACCTCGGCCGTGCTGCCGAGGTATTTGAGGTGCTCGGCCAGAGGGTTGACGACCTCGTCGCGGCGCAGCTTCGCGTCCTGCTGCCTCAGAAGCGTCAGCTCCCAAGCCTCCGGGCCGGCCGGCGCGTCGCGCGCGGCGGCGGGGCGGGCCGCGAACTCGAAGGTGTGGCCGGCGTAGACGCGCCGGTAGGCGTCGAGGGCGAAGGGCAGGATGACGGTGTCGCCGAGGCACGGCTCGAAGCGCGAAGTCATGTGCGCCGGCCGACGCCAGCAGCCGCGCGGGCCGACGTTGATGTGGAAACTGTGCTCGGCCCGCGTCGCGCTCGTCTCGCCTTTGGTGAAGGGGTCTTCGTAGCCGTAGGCGTACTTGAGGGTGAAGCTGCCGGGGCGCTTCGGCCGGACGTGCGCGAGCCAGTAAGCGCCGCCGCCGTGATAGGCCGAGCGGCGCGTCAACTCGTCGCGCACGATCTCGAACTCCCCGCCGACGGCCCCGGCCAGCGCGCGGCGCAGCGCCGCCGCGTCGCGCCTCACCGGCGGCCGCCGCTCCTGAGCCGCCGACGCGCGTGGGGCCACGAACGGCGGCGCGCACAGCGAGAGCGCAAGGAAGGCCGCTTTAACTTTCACCGAACCGCGCGTGTCGCGCCTCATCGCTCGCACCTCGACACAACCAAGAATCACCGAAGGCAGTTCTTAATTCCTATTTCGTCTCGACGGTGTAGGTCACGACGCTTTGACCCCCGGCCGGAACCTGAACCTTGAACTGGAGGCTGTTGGCCCCGAGGCGTTCGTGCGGGGCCGAAGACGTGGTGACCGTCCACTGGTTGTCGGCGAACTGCTCGACGCCTTCGCGGACGAACGCCTCGGCGGCGCGCGTCCCGCGGTTCGAGAGCGTGACCTCGACGCTCGTAATCAGCCGGTAGCGCGTGTTGCCCTCCTGACTGCGGTACTCGACCTGCCGGCGTTCGAGGACGCGGCGCGCGCCGAAGAGCGTCGAGGAGCGGCCCTGCGTGACGCTGAACTCGCCGCCCGGCGGCGTCAGGGGCACGCGATCCTGACCGACGATCTGCGCCACCGGCCCCTGCCGCGCGTAGATCGTCACCTGCCCGGCCGGCATCGAAGCCTCGGTCGGGTTCTTCGACACCAGACGCACCTCAAGCCCGCGCGGCAGCAGCACGAAGCCGCCGCGCGCGAACGTCTGCGCGCCGTACTCGTTCTCGAAGACGTTGCGCTGCACGACGGCGAGGCGCGCGCGCTGGAAGAGCGGGTGGCGGCTGACGGGCGCGTTCGAGTTGAGGCTCAGGTCGCGGCCGAGCGTGAAGCGCGTGAAGGCGCTCAGCGGCGCGGCCCCGGCCGCGTCGGCGCCGGCCGAGCCGTCGGCCATCTCGCTCCGGGTCTGCTGGTAGACGTTGGCCGCCGCGTCGTCCTCGTCGCGCAGCACGACGCCCTGAACCGGCAGCAGCGCGATCTCGCCGGCCACGAGGTCTACGGCCCCGGCGCGCACGTCCGCGCCCGTCTGGTTGTAGAGCGAGACCCACGCGTCGAGCGCGGCGGCCGTGGGCGGCACGGCCTCGGCCGTCGGGTCGAGGGCGAGCGAGTAGTCGGCGCGCCAGCTCAGGTCGGGCGCGAGGTAGTCGACCTGCACGCGGCGCGGGCCGGCCGGGCCGCGGTTGCGCAGCACAAGGCGGAGGACGGGCGTGCGCTGGCCGCCGACCTGCGCGCCGTCGTAGGTCACGTCCTGCCGGACGACCTCGGCCTCCTCGGCCGTGACGCGCAGGGTGCGGACGACCGCCTTCGGCATCAGGCTGCGCCATTCGAGCTGGTTGATGCCGGGCTGAAGCTCGACGGTGCGCTCTTCGAGGAACTCGGCGAGGCCGGCGTCGTAAACGGTCAGGTGCGCGGCCTGCCCCTGCGCGCGGGCGGGCGGGGCGCAGACGAGGGCGAGGAGGGCGGCGGCGAGGCTCAGGCGGATGGGCATTGGAAGTCTCCTCCGGGCGGAAAGTTTTCGCAGAGGTAGAACGAGCCCGCGGCGCGGGCCTTGCGGAGTTTATCAGCGATTGCTGATTCTTCGATGGCGGATTGCGGATCGGCGGCGCGCGCGGGTTGGAGGTGAGGCGCGGCGGGTAAAACACACAGGGCGCGGAGCAAGCGCGGGGGCACGGAGAAAACCTTCTTCTCCGTGCCCCCGTGAGAACGCTGTGTTCTCCGTGTCGGGACGAACTGTCGTCGGACTCGAACCGCGCCGGGGCGCGAATCCGCAAACGCCCTAGCGCCGATCCCGCGGGTCGCGGTCGTCGCGCGGCTCGTTGACGACGACGGGGACGCGGCGGCGCGGCATCAGGCCGAGCAGGCCGGCGAGGCCGAGCAGCCCCACCCAGCCCCAGTCACGGTCGTCGTCGTCGCGGCGGCGGTCGTCTCTGCGGTCGTCGCGGTCTACGGTCGCGGTGTTGTTGGCCGAGCCGTTGTTGTTGTTCGTCTGCGCGTGCAGGCCCGCGGCCGACGCGACCAGAATGCCGAGGCCGAGCGCCCCGGCGCGGAAAAATCTGAGCAGGTTACCGTCCATCTTCATCAAGCGTTCCCCCTGTCCCCTGTGAGATTTGAAACTTGGGCGGCCGTCTCTCAAGCCTCCTCGCGCGGGCCG
>Ga0196977_1000273_pt1 | contig 29846 bp, 25 predicted proteins | sample S3v_1013CmetaG_FD_148634 | JGI IMG/M metagenome (GOLD analysis project Ga0196977, IMG submission 148634) | Soil microbial communities from Anza Borrego desert, Southern California, United States - S3+v_10-13C | ecosystem: Environmental > Terrestrial > Soil > Desert | place: USA: California... | reverse complement strand
GCCGGCACAACTCCATCTCGCGCTCGGTCGGGCCGGCTTCGGGGCGCGCGTCGGCGCAGGCCAAAGCAAGTCCGGTGTAGCGCTCGACGCATTCGCGCGCGGCGAAGAGCGCGTGGCCGGCCGCCGCGTCGCCGAGGAGTCCGGCCTGCCGCATCGCGTCTTCGGCGTCGCGCAGCGCGTTGACCGTCTCGCGCTGCGCGCGCTCGATTTTCCGTTCGGCGTGCGTGCCGGATTCTTCGGCGGCCGCGGTGCGCGACTCGCCGCGCCCGAGCAGAAACCCGAACGCCGCCAGCGGCCAGACCAGACCCGCGCCCGCGGCCCGCGCGAGCGCAAGCGCGAGGCCCCGCCCGCGTTCTTGTTTGCGCGCGAAGAAGGCGACGCCGAAGGGCGCTGCCGTCGCGAGGTAGATGATGGCGAGTTCGCTCAGACGCATCACGACCGGCAGAGGGGCAACGCTCATGCCAGTTCACTTTGACGAGGGGGCGCGTCAGAGAGACATCCGTTCGGGCATTGAGAAGCGTAGTTTTGGCTGGATGTCGGAGGAGGGGAGGGGAGAGTCAACCCGGCCGCGTCGCCGGAGGGTTTGGCAAAGAGCGCCGCGCGCGCGTCGCGCTTGGCATTCTGCGAAACGCGCGCGCCCTGTACGCATTGAAGCCACGGCCGTGCCGGATTGTCCGACGCCGTTGCGCCGCGCCGGCGAAAACGCTCGCCGCGCGCCGCGGAAAGCGCAGGCAACGGCAACCCCACCGCCGCGCATCTTTAATGACGCTCCCACAGAATCTTTCCGCAAAACCTCGCCCGCGTGCGGCCCGGCGCTGCCAGTTGTCAAAGATTTGTTGCGGCGGTCTGTCGAAGGCCGGGTTAAGACGCCCGCGGACGGCTGTGGCCTTCGATTTGCTCAAGAACATGACGCCCACAGCCGGTAGGCGGTAATCGAACGAAGGGAACTTTCCACACGCCTCGTTCGTCTAATGAGGAGCAAGAGGTCATACAGATAACGGACTAAAGTCATGAAGAAGAAAACCCCGATCAAGATCATCAAGCGCGAGGAGAGGAACCGCCAGCCTCAGCCGGCGGCCATCGAAGAGACCGCGCCGAAGAAGACCACGCAGGAGGCCGCGCGCGACATGGTCGCGACGGTCACGCAGTGGGTCAACGAGTTCCAGCAGAAGCGCCGCATCGAGACGACGCAGGCCATCAAGACGCTGCTCTCCGACTCGACCCCGCAGGCGAGCAAGGCTTAAGCGCGACTTCAAAATCGAAGGGCGGAAGTCGAAGGCCGAAAGTGAATCATCACTTTCGGCCTTCGACTTCCGCCCTTCGCCTTTCGTGTTGACACGGGGGGCCGGGCGCGCATAGCATCCGCAGCCAGAAAACTCACCGCGGAGAAGCCGATGAAGAAGAACGTCAGCAAGCAGTCGCCCCGGCGCGAGGCGCGCTCCGTGTTCTCCACGACCCGCAAGCCGGCCGCGCCGCCGGGCCACCCCCTCACGCGCGCCAAGCCCGAAGAGCGCGCCCACCCGGCCGAGCGCAAGGTCAAACACAAGCGCCGCCCCGAAGGCGACGGCGCGGAGTGAGGGGAAGCAGATGGACGAAATCGCGCGGGCCTTCGTCGCCGAGGCACGCCGGCACCTCCTCGCCGACTACCTCCCGAAGATCGAGCGCTGCCTCGAGCGCCTGAACGACGAGCAGGCTTGGTGGCGCGCGGGCGAGCAGTCGAACAGCGTCGGCAACCTCCTCCTGCATCTGGAAGGGAACGCGCGCCAGTGGCTGGTCTCCGGCGTCGGCGGCGCGCCCGACCGCCGCGCGCGCGACCGCGAGTTCGAAGAGCGCGCGCACGTCCCCGTCGCCACGCTCCTCGCCGACCTGCGCGCCACGCTCGCCGAGGCCGACGCCGCGCTCGCCCGCCTCGGCCCGGAGGCGTTGCTTGAGCGCCGGCACATACAGGGCCACGACGTGACGGTGCTCGCCGCCGTCTTCCACGTCGTCGAACACTTCTCGATGCACACCGGCCAGATCATCCTCCTCACCAAACTGCTCACCGGCCGAGACCTCGCCTTCTACGACTTCTCCGGCGGCAAGCCCCGGCCCCGGTGGCAAAAAGCAGTAGACGGTAGACAGTAGACAGTAGTCAGTAGCGCTCCGCGCCGGGGCGCTGATGGGCCGCCGCCGAAGGTCTTCCTACTGACTACTGACTACTTTTTTCCCTTTGCATTCCGGCCGGTTCGTGCTTATATATCTGCCCGTAGTGACATTCCTTGATTGCCGGCGCAGCCGCACCCGCGGGTCTTCTGTTCGGCCGTGCCTAGCGCCGCCGTCGTCATGCAAATTCTGAGGAGGCGAGTCTAATGACGTATGTCGTTTGCGAACCGTGTGTGAACTGCCGCTACACAGACTGCGTGGTCGTCTGCCCCGTCGAGGCGTTTCATCTCGACGACAACGCCGTCTGGATCAACCCCGAGACCTGCATCGACTGCGACGCCTGCGTGCCCGAGTGCCCGGTCGAGGCCATCTTCGCCGAGGACAAAGTTCCCGAACAGTGGACCGAATACACCGCCATCAACGCGGAGAAATCTCTGAGCGGGCTGCCGATCATCAGCGAGAAACTGGAACCGCTCTGCTGAACGTGGCCGCGCCCGCGCGGCCGCGACCGCGGCGCGCGGGCCGACCCTTGAGCGCGCGCAACCCCCCTCGCGCAAGGGCGAACGTGGGGCTTGCGCGCGCGCGTGTCTTCGGGGAGCTGAAGCCGATGGCGAGACGGAGGCGGCGTTGGTTCGGGGCGCTGGCGGGGCTGGCCGGTCTGACGGCCGGGGCGCTCGGCGCGGCCGCGCTGCTGCGGAGAAGGGGCGCGGCCGGCGAGAAGGTGTCGCCCCACGCGGGGCGCGGCCGGCGACCCGGCGACCGCTGGGCGCGGCCCGGCATGAGCGTCACCTTCCGCGCCGAGTTGATGCCCGGCCGCAGCCGCTCCGAGAGAAGCTTCCGCGTGCAGGAACTCCTCCCCAGCCAGCGCGTCATCCTCGAAGGCTTCGCCGGCGAGCACGCCGAGACCGAGTTCGAGCCGCCGCGCTGAGGCGCCCGCGCGGCACGCCGCTCAGGCCCACCAGCCGTCTGACCTTTCCGCCCCGGCGGCCCTCAGCGGCCGTCCCTCCGGGGCAGCAGAGTCCACCCGAGGAGCAACCCGGCGGCGAAGGCCACCGAGGCCGCGGCCAGCGGCACGCCGCCCGCCTGCGACAGGCCCGCCGCGAGCGACCCGCCGCGGCCCGACGCGCGGCCCATCGCGTCCGTGAGGCGCCCGATCTCCGCCTCGTAGTAGGCGGCGTCGTTCTCGGCCCTCATCAAATCCCGCCCGAAGTGTTCCTCGTCGCAGTCGTGCTCCGCGACCCTCTGCCTGAGCGTCGCGGCGTAGGCCCTGAGGTTACGCAGCTTCTCGCGCATCTCTGCGCGCTCGCCCTCCAGCATCGCGCGTTGGTCGTGCATGGGCTTCCTCTCTTCCTGCTTCGCCGGCCGTCGGCCGGGGGGGGGCCGCGCTCTCACCACGCGTACTCGCGCCCCGGCTCCATCGCCGAGAGGCGGGGGAGGCCGAGGTCTGCGAGTTCGCTGACGACCTGCTGGCGGAACGACGGCTTGAGGTGGACGGCGAGGATGTCGAGATGGTCGTGCCTGAGCTTGCGCAGCTCCGCGCCGAGGGCCTCGGGCGTGAGGTGGCCGGAGACTTCGGCGAGCTTCGAGAGCGCGTTGGGGAACGAGGCTTCGATGAGCAGCGCGTCAACGCGGGGCGCGCGGTTGACGACCCGCCAGAACTCTTCGGTGGCGGAGGTGTCGGAGCTGAAGGCGAGGGTGGCGCGGCCGTCGGTGATGAGCATGCCGACGGTGGGGACGATGTGGTTGACGTGGACGGCCGTCACCGAAAGGTGCGCGACGCGGAACTCCTCGCCGGGCCGGAAGGGGACGAACTCCATCACGCGCGTGCGCTCGTTGCTGTACTTCTGGAAGGGCGGGTAGATGGTGCCGTTGAAGACGTCGCGCTGGATCAGCTCGCAAACGTCCGCCGTGCCGTGGATGCGGACGGGCTCGGTGAGCGTGCCGAAGAGGTCGTCGATGAAGATCGGGAGCGTGGCGATGTGATCCATGTGCGGGTGCGTGACGACGATGTCGCGCACGGTCTCGCGCTGGGCGTCGGTGAGGGCGATGGCGATGCTCCCGGCGTCGATGGCGACGCGGTCGTCGATGAGGAAGCAGCTCAGGCGCTGCTCCGCGGTCGCGCGGCCGCCGGCGTCAATCGTGCTCGGGAGGAGTTTGATCTTCATCAGTAGACAGTAGACAGTAGTCAGTAGACAGTAGGAAAACTTTCGGTATCGAATCGTCAGCGTCACAGCGTCAGCGGTCGTAGTGCGGAAGCGCTACCGGCTACTGGCTACTGGCTACTGTCTACTTCCCGCGCAGTATCTCCTGAATCTGCCGGACGTAAGCGGCCTCGCGCTCGCGGTCGCGGCCGTCGCGGGCGGCGACGCCGCGCGCGAGGCGGTGGCGCTGGAAGGCCAGCTCGCTCGCGGCCCGGTGGAGCCGCCGCCGCTCGCGCCACGCCCCGAGGCCGCGCCCCGTCAGCGCCCCGAGCGAGGCGCCGGCTCGCGCGCGCAGAGAGCACAGCCGCAGGTACTCGTCGTGCGTGAAGAGGCCGCCGTCGCAGTCGGCGCGCAACTGCTCGCGCAGGATGCGCCCCTCGCGCCTGAGCGCGAAGAGGACGACGAAGAGCAGCGCGACGAAGGCCGGCACCATCACGACGAAGTACGAGGCAAGCATGATCATGCCGTTCTCGGTCGCGCCCGTGAGGAAGGCCGAGGCGTTCCACGCCGCGTGGAGCGCGACGGCCCCGGCGAGGCCGAGCGGCGGCAGAAGGAACCTCGCCGCGCGGCTGCGCGAGTGGGCGGCCAGCCCCAGCCCGATCCCCGTCATGCTCGTGAAAAGGGGGTGCGCGAAGGGCGAGAAGAGCCCGCGCACGACGAAGACGCCGACGGCGTTCTGTTGGCTGACGGCCTCGGCGTAATACTTCACGTTCTCCGTCATGGCGAAGCCGAGGCCGACCATCGCCGCGTAGACGATGCCGTCGAGCACGCCGTCGAACTCGTCGCGCTTCCAGAGGAAGAGGGCGAAGAGGGCGAGCGCCTTGGCCGTCTCCTCGACGAGCGGGGCCGAGATGACCATGCCGTAGAAGTCTCCGGCCGTCTCGCCGAACGCGCTCTGCACGACGAGGACGCCGAGCGAGTTGACGACGATGGCGAAGAAGACGGCGACGAGCGCGCCCCAGAAGAAGCTGGTCGCCAGCAGCCACGCCGGCTCCGACTCGTAGCGGTCGAGCCAGAGGACGAGCGTCAGGTAGACGGGGACGGGCAGGACGGCGATGACGAGGCCGGCGAGGAAGGGGACGAGTCCGGTCTCGTAGCCGATGAGCCAGAGCGTGAGCAGCCCCGAGAGCGCCGCCAGCGACGAGGCCAGAAGGGCCACGGCCCACCCCAGCACGCGGCGCTTCCCGCGGGCGAAGGCCGGCGCGTCTGCCACCCGGGGGTAAGGTGGGGCGGTGAACTGATCCATAAGGTGTTTCTGTCGGTTGCCGCGGGCGGGGCCGGAACGTCCCCGGCGGGTAGAGCAGCACGAGCAAGGCCGCGGACGGCCAGACCCTCCCTTAATTAACCTTCGCGGCCGGAGGGGCCGGCTCGGGAACTGGGCGGTGAAAGTCGGCCTCGAACGAAGGCCCGAACGGCAGCCAAGTATAAACAGAACGTCGCGCCACCGCCAGCAATAAATGGCGTCCGGGGCGCGCGGCTTGGCGCGTAGACGGGGCCGCGCGGAATGTCTATAATCCTCGCTCTGCCGCAGGCAGCCGGCAGCGCCCGAGCCCCCACAAACGACCCGCCCGCGAACGTCCCCCGGGGCGGGAGACCGTGCGCCTTTTGCGCCGGAGGGATCGTCTTTGCCGACCCGCTCAGCCGAACACGCCGCGCGCCGCGCCGCGCGGGCGCACGCCCCACGCCGGCGCGCCCACGCGCACCCGCGCATGCCGTCCACGGTCGGCTACATGGTCGCCTCGGTCGGGTTCTCCTTCGCGCTCTTCCTCCTCATCTGGTTCTGGCTGCGCGCCGACGGCGACGAAGCGCCGTGGATACCGGCCGGGCTGGCCGCGGGCTTCGTGGTGCTCATCGCGGCGGCCGCGCGCGAGATCGTGATGCGGCGCGCGTGGGCGCGCTACACGCGCGAGATGGAGCTGGCGATGGGCGGCGAGGGCGTCCGCACGGTGCTCAAGTCGGCGGCGGCCGGGCGGCCGGCCTCGCCCCCGCCCGCCGCCGCGCTGCGCGCGCTCCAGCAGCGCCTCGCCGAACTCGACGGCGCGAACGCCGCGCCCGAGGCCCACCTCGAAGCCTACCGCCTGTGCGAGCAGTATTTGGCCGGGGCCGAAGAGGCGGCGCGGACGGCCGCCGCGACCGAGGTGCGCGCGGCCCTGCGCGCCGGGCAGGAGCGGGCGCGGGCGCTGCAAAGGAAGCACCTGCTTGAGTGGGCGCGCGGCGAATCGACGCGCCTCACCCACGAGGCGCAGCGGCGCGTGCGCGCGGCCGACAAGATCGAGGCGGCGCAGAGCGCGCTCGGAGTCCTCGGCGAAGCGCTCCGGCTCTACCCGGACGCGCGCGCCCTGAGCGACTCGGCGATGGCCGTGCGCGACTTCATCGCCTCGGTCAAGGTCGGGCAGTGGGTCGAGATGGCCGAGCGCGCCGCCTTCCGCGGCCGCTACGCGCGCGCCATCTCGCGCTACCGCGACGCGCTCTTCTACCTCTCGCGGGCCGAGATGGGCGAGGAGGCCCGCGCCGAGGCCGCCGCCCGCATCGAGCGCGAGATCGCGATGCTGCGCGCGCGGCTCGACACCTCGGACACCGAAGCGCCGCTGGCCGACCCGCGCAGCGCGCCGCGTCTGCGCCGCCGCAGAGGCGTGCCGCCGCCCGAGGCGCGCGCGGCCGACGGCGGGGGGGAGACGCCCTTTTGATCGCGCAGCGCTGCCCCAAATGCCGGAGCCGCCGCGTCCGGCGCGGCTACACCGACACGCCGCTGCTGCTGCGCCTGATTGGCGTTTACAACCTCTTGTGCGACAATTGCAACCTCCTGTTCAGGGGCTTCGCCGTCCCCGGCACGGTGCCCGAGCGGGGCAGTCGCCGGAGGCGGCGCGGCGCGCGCGGCCGGCCCGGCCCGCACCGCGCCGGAGATTAACTTGCGGGAGGCCGGGCAGCCGCTTCGCCCGGCCCGGCATCTACGTTTGGTTCCACACGCTGGAGGCCCCGTTCCGAAACCCGACGCGGAACCTCGACCTCGTCACCCACAGGAAGAAGAATTATGAGAGTCAGAAGCCTTTTGCTCGCGCTCGCCCTCTGCGCCGCCGCGGCGCCGGCCCTCGCGCAGGACGGCGCGGCCTCGGTGCCGCAGGTCAGCGCGCCCGCCTCGGCCGGCGCGGCGATGGACGTGATGGGCATCAAGAAGTACCTGCTCGGCCCCGGCGACCAGCTCGACCTGCGCGTCTTCAACGAGCCGCAGTTCAACGGCGTGCTTCAGGTCAACGACGAGGGCAACGTCGAGGTGCCGTTCGTCGATCAGCCGATCCCGGCCCGCTGCCGCACCGACCGCGAGATCAAGGGCGACATCGTCGCCGCGCTCGCCAAGTTCCTGAACAAGCCGCAGGTGAGCCTGCGCGTCACCGAGATGCGCAGCCGGCCGCCGGCCGTCGTCTTCGGCGCGGTGCGCTCGCCCTCGCGCGTGCAGATGCAGCGGCGCGCCCGCCTGCTCGAACTGCTCGCCACCTCGGGCGGCGTGACCGAGGCGGCCGGCGGCGACATCCAGATTTTCCACACCGAGCCGCTGATGTGCCCGGAGCCGGGCGACGAAGACGCGCGCCCGCTCGCCAGCCTCGTCTCCGACGACCCGACGCAGCTGCCCTACGAGGTCTACAGCATCACCGACCTCAAGCTGGGCAAGGAAGAGGCCAACCCGATGATCCGCCCCGGCGACATCGTCATCGTGCAGGAGGCCAAGCCGGTCTACCTCGTCGGCGCGGTCGTCTCGCCGCAGGGCCTCTACATCCGCGAGGGCAGCCTCCAACTGCTGCAAGCCATCGCGATGGTCGGCGGCCTGCGCAAGGAGGCGAAGGCCAGCGAGGTCATCATCCACCGCCGCAAGGGGCGGACGGGCGAGGTCGAGCGCGTGCTCGTTAACTTCAGCGACATCCGCAAGCAGAAGGCGCAGGACATCGCGCTCCAGCCCTACGACGTGATCGAGGTGCCGGACGGCTCGGGCGGCGTCAAGGGTAAGCTCAACGACTACCTGAAGGCCATCATCGGCGGCAGCGTGATGACGCTCGGCCAGTCGATCCCGACCCGCGTCCTTTACTGAGCGCGACGGACGGAGGGGCCGGGTGCCGGGCGTCAGGCGACGGGGGGAAGCGGCTCGCCTTTCCCCGCCGCCTGACGCCCGGCACCCGGCCCCTTGTTTTTGCGCGGCGGGGGGCTGTGGTACATTAGCTTTTTCGTCCGATGCGCTGATTTCCGAGGAGAGTTACCGAGATGAGCAGAAACGTCGAGAGGGGCGCGGCGGCGGCGCGGACGCGCCGGAAGAGCCGCCGCAAGTCGCTCCTGTGGATCGGGCTGGTCGCGGCCGTGGTGATCGTGCTGCTGGTGCTTGAGCAGGTGGCCTTGCTCTACGTGCTCGCCACGCTCAGCGTCGCGGCGCTGCTCGCCATCGTCGCCTTCGCCGACCTGCGCGGCGCGCGTCAGGCGACCGAGCAGCTCGCGCCCGGCGACGACTCGGCCGCCATTGCCGACCGCACCGCCAAAACCGCCGCCGCCACCTCCTTCGGCTCCACCTCCCCCCGCCCCGTCCGCGACAGCCGGCGCAGATAAATAAGCGAAGGGTGACGGGCGGCGGGCGTCGGGTTAAAGGCGACTCGTCCTTACCCGGCGCCCGACGCCCGCCTCCCTTTTTTTGTGTTTGAAGTCGCGCCCGCCGCCTTGCTATGATGACTAGGCTGCCGCGGCCGGCAGCGCCCCGCCTCTTCGGAGCCTTCGCCTCTCCTCGGAAGCTGTTTCCCTGACCCATATTCCCCGCCGCGCAAGGAGTGTCTTTAATGCGTCTGACGGCTACGCTGCTGTTGCTCGCCGCCTTCCTCGTCGGCCCGGCCGTCCCCGCCCGGCCCTACACCTTACAGCTCGACCGCGCCGCGGCCTTCCAGATCAAGTGGCCGGCGACGACCATCACCTTCGCCCTCTCGGCCTCGCTCAACTCGCCGCCGCCCAACATCCGCGCCGGCAGCGACGTGATCGGCGCGGCGCGGCGCGCGCTCCAGCGCTGGTCTGAGGCGGCCGACCTCCAGTTCAACGTCGTCGCCTCCTCAGAGGAGGCCGTGCTACAGGACGGCGTCAACCTCATCACGGTCTCGCCCGTCAACGGGCCGCTCTTCGGCGGCGTCGATCAGCCCGGCAACACGCGCGTCTTCTCCAGCACCGTCTCGCAGGGGTCGCCCGCCTTCCTCCCCATCCTCGAAGCCGACATCGCCGTCAACCCCAACGCGACCTTCTCGACCGACGGAACCCCCGGCACCTACGACCTCGAAACCACCTTCACGCACGAGATCGGCCACGCGCTCGGCCTCGAACACTCGGGGCTGACCGCCGCCGTGATGCAGCCGCGCCAAGCGCGCAACGGAACCTTCGACCTGCCGGCCCTGCGCCGCCGCGTGCTGGCCGACGACGACCGCGCCGGCCTGCGCGCCCTCTACGGCCCCTCGCGCGGCCTCGGCGAACTGCGCGGGACGGTGCGCAACGTCGGCGGCGCGCCCTTCTTCGGCGCGCACGTCGTGGCCGAGGACGCGGCGACGGGCCGCGCCGTCGCCACCAACATCACGCTGCCCGACGGAACCTACAGGATTCAGTCGCTCCCGCCCGGCAGCTACCGCGTCGTCGTCGAGCCTCTGAACGAGCCGGTGCTGGCCTCGGAAATCCCCTCGCGCAACGGCGCGTATCAGGGCTTGCAGGGGCCGACGCCCGACCTGCGGACGCTCGAATTCCCGGCCGTCTCCGTCGGGGCCGACCTCGTGACCACCCTCGACGTGAGCCTCACGGGCTTCCAGCCCGGCCTCAACCCGCGCTTCGTCGGCGCGAACAACCGGCTCTCGACCGTGCCCCTTCAGGTCGTCCCCGGTCAGACCTTCACGCTCCTCGTCGGCGGCGACAACGTCAACGCGGTGCTCGACGGCACGGACATCCAGATCACCTCGCCCTTCTTCACCGTCAACCCGACCACACTCCAGCGCTTCACCTTTCAGGGCGAGGACGGGCCGGTGCAGGTCTTGGCCGTACAGGTGACGGCGAGCCTCCTGACCGCGCCGGGCGACTACAGCGTGCGGCTCGCGCGGCGCATCGTCCCCGAGGGCCCCGTCGAGGAGGTCGCCTACCTGACCGGCGTGCTGACGGTCGACCTGCCGAACGGCGTGCGGCCCGGCGACCCGAACCTGAGCGACGACGCGCGCTTCTTCGTCGCGCAGCACTACCGCGACTTCCTCTCGCGCGAGCCGGACGCCGGCGGCCTCAACTTCTGGGCGAGCCAGATCGAGGCGTGCGGCGCGGACGCGGCCTGCCGGCGGAGCCGCCGCGTCAACGTCTCGGCCGCCTTCTTCCTCTCCATCGAGTTCCAGAACACGGGCTACTTCGTCTTCCGCGTCTATCAGGCGGCCTTCGGCGACATCCCCGGCGCGCCCGTCCCCGTGCGCTTCAACGAGTTCTTCGCCGACACGCAGCGCATCGGGCGCGGCATCGTGGTCGGGCAGGGCGACTGGGAGCAGCGGCTGGCGGCGAACAAGCGCGCCTTCGTGCTCGAACTGGTCAACCGCCCCGAGTTCCTCGCGCGCTACCCGGCGACGCTCAGCCCGGCGCAGTTCGTGGACGAGCTGAACCGCAACGCGGGCGGCGCGCTCTCGGCCGACGAGCGCGAACGGCTCGTGCAGGAGCTTTCGGCGGACAACACGGCGCAGGGCCGCGCCAACGTCCTGCGTCAGGTGGCCGAGGACGCCGACCTCGTGCAGCGCGAGTTCAACTCGGCCTTCGTGCTCATGCAGTACTTCGGCTACCTGCGCCGCAACCCCGACGACGGAGGCAACCAGAACTTCGGCGGCTACTTCTTCTGGCTCGACAAGCTCAACGACTTCAACGGCGACTTCGTGGCGGCCGAGATGGTCAGGGCCTTCATCGAATCCATCGAGTACCGCCAGCGCTTCGGGCAGTGACGAAGCGCTGAGGTAAGAAGGGGGCCGCGGGCGGAGGCGGGCCGGTCGAGTGTTGATGACACTCGACCGGCCCGCCCCCGCCCGCGGCCCCCTTCTTACCGGGCCTCGCTCGCCGGCCGGCATCGGCCGCTTGCGGGCAAAAAATAAGGGCGGAGGGAGTTGAGGCTCCTCCGCCCTTGGCAGGCCGCCTGACCTTTGTCGGGAGTCAGGCGATCTCTCCCGTGAGTGTCTTGCTTCAGTCGCCGAAGGCGATGCCGTCGCCGAACGCGATGCCGCCGCTGTAGACGATGCCGTCGCCGAAGGCAATCCCGTCACCGAAGGCGATGCCGTCGCCGAACGCGATGCCGTTGCCGAGCAGGCTGTCGCCGAAGGCAATCCCGTCGCCGAAGGCGATGCCGTCGCCGAGCATGATGCCGCCGCTGAAGACGATGCCGTCCGACATCACGAACTGGTCGCCGAGCATGATGCCGCCGCTGAAGACGATGCCGCTCGCGGTCGTCCCGTCGGGGAGGGCGATGCTGTCGCTCCGCTTGAGGCTGTCGCCGAAAGCGATGCCGTCGCCGAAGGCGATGCCGTCACCGAAAGCGATCCCGTCGCCGAAGGCGATGCCGCCGCTGAAGACGATGCCGTCGCCCGACATCAGCGCGTCGCCGAAGGCGATGCCGTTCGTCAGGATGATGCCGTCGCTCATCACCCGGCTGTCGCCGAGGACGGTGTTGCTGCCGATGACGGTGCCGCCGCTGTAGACGATGCCGTCACCGAGCATGATGCCGCCGCTGTAGACGATGCCGCTGGCGCTCGTGTAGCCGTCGCCGAGCATGATGCCGTTCGAGACGATGGCGCCGTCGGCGTAGACGATGCCGTCGGCGTAGACGATGCCGTCGCCGAAGGCGATGCCGTTGACCATCACGGGGCGGTCGCCGTAGATGATGCCGGTCGAGTAGAGCACGCGGTTGGCGTTCGTCACGGCCTCGCCGCCGATGCGGAACGGGCCGGAGACGGAGCCGAGCGTGACGTTGGGGCGCAGCACTTGGCTGCCGGCGCGCAGCTTGTCGGCGTTCGGGACGACGGCGCGCGCCAGCGCCACGGCCGCCGCGGCGTTGACCTGACCCGCGCCCTGCGTGAGCAGGTTCTGGAGCTTGCTGCCGAACAGCGCGGCGGGGAGAGCGTCGGCCGTGCGCGTCAGCGAGGCTTTGACCAGCGCGGGGGTCAGGGACTTGTTGGCTTCCAGCATCAGCGCGACCGTGCCGCTGACGATGGGGGCCGAGAAGGAAGTGCCGTAGTAGCTGTAGTAGGCGTTGCGGAGCGCGCCGCCGGCCGTCGCCGTGACGACGCGGTCGGGCACGTCAACGGCCATCCGCGGCGTGCCGTCCTGCGACATGGGCGCCACGACGCCGCGCCCCGGGGCGACGAGGTCGGGCTTGGCGTAGTGGTCGAAGCGGGTCGGGCCTTTGGAGGAGAACTGCGCCATCCGGTCGTCGGAGCGGCGGGCCGTGGCGGACGAGTCCGAAGCGCCGACCGTGATGACGTAGGGGCTGTTGCCGGGGCTGTTGATGCCGCCGTAGACGGGGCGGTAGAGCGGCGTGCCGTCTTCCCTCTGGCCGATGACCTCTTCGGTGCGGCCGAGGTTGCCGGCGCTGGCGACGACGACGAGGCCCGACTTGACGGCGCGCTCGACGGCGCGGGCCAGCGGGTCGGTCAGGATCGACTCGCGGACGGGAGCGCCGAGGCTCATGTTGAGGACGCGGATGTTGAAGCGCTTCTGGTTGACGATGGCCCAATCGACGGCGGCCAGCACGCCGCTCGTCGCGCCCGAGCCGTCGTCGCCGAGCACCTTGAGGTCGATGAGGCTGGCCTCGGGGGCGATGCCGACGTAGTTGCCCGCGTAGCCGCGCGAGGCCGCGCCGCTGCCGGCCGCCACGCCCGCCACGCCCGTGCCGTGGCCGTACTTGTCGCCGAACGCGATGCCGTCGCCGAAGGCGATCCCGTCGGCCTGCGACTGGCCGGCCTTGTTCGTGAAGTCCACGGCGGCGACGACGCGCGACTTGCCGTTCTTCCCCGCGAGGTCGGGGTGGCTGCTGATGCCGCTGTCGATGATGGCGATGCCGACGCCCTTGCCCGTGACGCCGGGGGTGCCCTTCACACCCGCCTGCGCCAGGGCCGCGCCGGTCGTCTCGCGCGTCAGCGCCAACTGCGCCGTGACCCTGCGGTCGGGCGAGACGTACTCGACGTCGGCGCGCGCGGCCAGTTCCGCCAGTGAGGCGCGGGGAACGGTGGCCGTCACGGCGTCGAGCGCCTGAAACGAGCGGCCCTTGCGGCCGCCCTTGCTGTTGATGGCGTTGTCGTGAGAGGAGTTGGGGCGTCCTTTGGTCTGGATGACCACCGTCACCATCTCGCCGGCCGCGCCGTCCGCCGTGAACTCCGGCGCGAGCTTGGAACGGCGCTCTTGGGATTTGCCGTTCTGCTTGGCCGGGGCGGCGTGGGCCGCGAGCGGGGCGACGAAGGTGGCGACGAGGGCGAGGGCGATAAAACCGGAAGTGATACGACGCAACATTTGGGGTTCCTTCTTTCGTGGCCGCCCCTTCGCGCTGCCCGCGCGTCCTGGGGGATGGGGGCGACCGGTCTTTCAAACTTCCAACCGACCGTTGAAGGGTTCCGCGCCGACCGTGAGAGGTCATAACCAAGAGTTCTAGGCCGCATCACTCTTGTCCGCGGAACCCTTTCAACGATCTGCCATGCCCCTAGTTCAACCGCCGTGCCACACCCCGACCTCCCCCCACCGACCCTAAAACACACGATTTCCAAGGACTTTCGCCGCCCCGTAACCCCCTCCCAACCACACCCCACCCCCCGGCCATGGATACCACGTATCCAACCTCCTGCAACCCCCCTTGCATATCCAATTTTTATTAAGAATTTCCTATACAGGTAAGGATGTATACGCGCTACACAGTGGTAACGGTGTATACAGCGAAAGGGCTTTGCCTCACGATAGGCTCTTGCCCCACGATTCGGCGGCTTGCCTCACGATTATTTAGGGGTGGGGCTTCCGCAAGTTTTCCGGCGCAAGTTTTCCGACCTCACGTATAATGCGCGGCGCGGGGTCGCGGCGCTTCGGCGCGCGTATCGTTCGGGCTTCGGCCCGGGGCCTCCGAACGGGGCCGTCCTACCGCTTTACGCTGGTCAGTGAAAGCCTGACACACGGCCCCGCCTTATTCCTTCGGCTCTTTGATGATGCTCCGCAGCCGCTTCTCCCGCGGTGCCCGCTTTTCCGCCAGCTTCTTATGCCGCTGACTCAGCATCGTCCCGAGCGTCTGGTGCGTCAGCCCGAGAAGTTTGGCCGCCCTCGTCACGCTCCCGCCCGCCTCGTCTAAAGCCTGCTCTATCAGCTTGGCCTCGAACTCCTGCACGGCGTTATAGAAGGTAAAGTTCTTATCGTGCAGATTAACGTCCGCCAGCCGCCGCATTACGATGCGGGCCGCCGCGCGAAGCCTCGCTATGTCTTCGGCGTCTTGCGTGTCCTTTAACAATTCGTCGGCGCGGCGGTAGAGTTGATAAAGCTCCTTCGCAGGGATTACACGACGCGCCCCGTGTTCTTCGATCAACGTGAGCGCGGCCAGCCCCGCGTTAGAGAGTGCCCCCGCCTCTCCGGCGACCCTCACGGCCCGGCGCAGGGAGTTAATAGAGCTTTCGTTGTCTCCGAGCCGCGCCAGTGTCACGCCCTGAGTCGTCAGCCCCTCTGCCAGTAACGCCGCCGCGCCGCCGTGCTCTAGCGTCTGGACGGCGCGCGAGATGACCCGCCCGGCTTCCCGGTATTTCTTCTCGGCCAGAAAGACGCGGGCGCGCGTCTCGTCCACCTGTGCGAGCAGCCCGGCGTCGTTAAGCCTCCGTAGGGCCGCACCCGCGCGGTCTAGGTGTTCGTGCGCCTGCCGGTGGCGTTCTAGCTTGTAGAGCAGGAAAGCTAAGTTGTTTTCGATGGACGCGCAGTAAGCTCCATGCCCTGCCTGCCCGTAGTGATAAATGGCCGCCGTGTATTCAAGGATTGCTTTGTCGGTGTAGTCTTCGCGGCGCTCTGCCTTCCCTAACAACTGATAGACGTTCCCCAGTTCGTTGTGGAAGCCGCCCTGTAGGACGTGCCCCGCGCCCTCGCCGAAGGTCGGAGCTGATTCCGTGAGCAGGCGGAGCGCGTCACTGTAGCGCCCGGCGGAGGCTTCCACTACGACCAAGCGTAGGACGGTCTTGGCCTTTAACTGCCCGTCGCCGCTGATGAGCGCGGAGGCTTCTTCCAACAGCACCCGTGCCTCGTCGTATGCGCCTTCTCGCCAGTAGCACAACGCAAGGTCACTACGTACCGCCGCCGCCCGGTTAAAGTCTCCGAGCCTTTCGAAGATGGCCGCGCTCTCGCTGATTAAGTCTTTCGCGGATTCCTGCGCCCCCGCCGCTTGGCTGCTCGCGCCCATCCAGCCGGACAGAAAGCCGACCTGCAAGAGCACTTCCGCGGCCGTCGCCTCGCCCATGCCTTCGACGTTCGGACGCGCCCCGACGCCCCGCCAGAACTCGCCTAAAGCCTCACGGGCAGCTTCATATTGCCCCGCGTGGATGAGGTCGGCCGCGACCCGGCAGCGAAGCACGGCGCGTTCGTCCTCAGTCAGTGAGGGGCTATCTAGTTCCTTCAGGCGCTCATCTGCTAAAGTCATGTGAGGTAATCCCTTCACGGTGACTGCCGGATTTACGGCCGCCACAACAAAGCCGCCACTCCCTCGCGGGAATGACGGTCACGCCACTCAACAACTTCATATCAGGAGAAAGAGATGCGGAAGACTTTGCTGACAGCCGGGCTAGTGCTGATTCTTAGCAGCCCCACGTTTGCGGGCATCATTCACACGCCCTCGGTGACTCAACCGCCGCCGAGCGCTACGGAGGAACAGGGCGAGATGCGCGCCACGTCACCGGAGGCGGAAGGCGGTCTGCTAGACCTGCTCGGAAGCTTGCTCGCGCTCTTCTAGTCCGCACGACAGCCTAGCCGGGGACAAGCTGCCTTCGCGGCGGCTAGGCTGTGGTGTGCTTTGTGGGCGTTGGGTAGAGGCGAGACGCCCACGGGCGGGAGAGTAACCCCATGCAGATTTTATTGCAACAGATTTCTACGCGACTTCGGCCCAGAACTTCGGCTTGAGGTTTGGCTCGTACATGCTCTGTATGAGCACGACTATGTTGTGGCAGAGCACCTTGCGCAGCGTCTCGTTGATCTGCGCCGTCGGCGTCTTACTCCTCAAACTCGCTTTAAGCCTGTCTCGCTTGTCGTCGGAGGTTGCGGCCGGGTCAGGTGAGTGTTTCGGAGGCGTTGGCGGGTTCGAGGAGAGGGTTGGGTGTGGTTTTGAGGACGCGGGTGAGGGGGAAGATGTCTACTTTGATGGCGTCGGCGTAGTGGAGGAGGGGTTGGCCGGGCGGGGCGGGGAGGCCGAGGGCTTCGAGGACGTTGGAGTCGTGGGAGTCGAGGGCGGCGTGGCGCAGGGGCCACGGGGCGTGGGCGATGCGGAGGCGGTAGAGTTGTTCGCGCTCGGCCGTGTAGAGGCAGTAGCGCTCGGTGAGGAAGAAGGTGAGCGAGTCGGGTTCGGACTGCGGGAGCGGTTCGTCGAACGTCCACGAGGCGCGGAAGGCGGCGGGGCCGGAGGCGCGCGCGTCGCGGTCGGAGGCGTAGTCGATGGCGCGGCCGCGCTGGCCGAGGCTCATGCGGGCGGGGTAGTAGGGGAGGAGGAAGAAGTGGCGCGCGCCCCACGCGGCGAGGGGGCTGTTGATGTCCATCGAGAGGAAGAGGACGCCGGGCACGCCGTCGAAGTGGACGTAGGTGCGGACGTTCAGCTCGTGGAAGGAGCTGAAGCCGGGGCAGGGCGGCGTCACGTAGGGGCGCACGCCCCACATCGTGAAGGGCACGACGCCGACCCAAGCCTGCCCCTCGAAGGTGTCGATGGAGAGCATCGGCGGGACGAGCGGGCGCAGGAGGCTCGGCGCGACGGGCCAGTGCATGAAGAGGAGCTTGCCCCACCACTGACGCATCAGCGGCAGCCCGCGCGGTCGTTTCACGATGGAGAGGCGGTCGATCGAGTGGCTCTGCATGGTCGGGTCGGTTCGCGTTCGGCGGTCGTCAGCCGGCGGCCGGTACGCCGGGCCTAATGTGACCCGGCCGCCGGCGGAGGGGGCCGGAGCCGGCCGGGCCGCGCGTCGTCGATGACGAAATTTGACATCGCGTCGGGGGCAAAGAATAATGCCTCGCCTTTAGCGTCTGATGACTTGGGCGTCTTAATTATTAGGGCCTCGCCGTCGGAGTCTTAATTACTCCGGCCGCGGAATCTTTCTTCGACGGGCCGCCGAACCAGATGAAGTTGACAGCCGCGCTCGCCCTCATGCTCGCCCTCGAACTCTGCGCGCCCGTGGCGCAGGTCAGCAAGGATAACCCGAAATCGCCCGGGCCGCCGCAAAAAGTCGCGGCGCCGGCGGCCGTCGTCGCCATCGACCCCGGCCACCCGTCCGAAGTCTCCAGCGGCCGCGTCGTGCAGCACGGGACGAACGAGACGGAGGTCGCGTGGGCCGTGGCGCTCAAGCTGCGCGAGTCGCTGGAGGCGCGCGGCTACGAGGTGGTTTTGACGAAGTCGCGCGAGGACGAGCTGGTCAGGAACCGCGACCGGGCCGAGGTGGCGAACCGCGCGCGGGCCGCGCTGATGGTGCGCCTGCACTGCGACGCCAGCGTCGAGAGCGGCTTCGCCGTCTACTACCCCGACCGCGCGGGGCGCGCGCGCGACGGGAGGGTCGGGCCGGGGCGGGCCGTCATCGAAGGGAGCCGGCGGGCGGCCGAGTCCGTGCGCGCCGCGATGGCCGAGGGGCTCGGCGAGGATTTGCGCGACAACGGCGTGCGCACCGACTACCAGACGAAGGTCGGGCGCGAGCAGGGCGGCGCGCTCACGGGGTCGATCTACTCGCAGGTGCCGGTCGTCACCGTCGAGATGGTTGTCCTCAGCGACGCGGGTGATGCAGAATTCATCAAGGCCGAGGAGGGGCGGCGGCGGATGGCCGAGGCGATTGCCGACGGCGTCGCCCGCTTCCTCGCGGCGGAAACGAAAAAATGAGTTTCGAGGTTCAAGTTCCGGGTTCCGAGTTCGTTCAGCGTGAGCCGAGAGGTCAGGCGTAAGCCGGACGAACCCGGAACTCGAAACTTCTGTTAAGGAGTCCCCCGATGGCCTTCACGCACACGAAACTACGGCGCACGTTAATCGCGCTGGCGCTCGCGGTCGTCCCGGCGCTGGCGCTCGCGGCGGCGCGGCAGGAGAACAGGTTCGAGAAGCTTCAGACGCTCGACTTCTCGAAGCAGCGGCTCGCGCGCGAGCAGTTGAAGGATTTGACGCTCTGGGACTTGCAGATGTTGCGCGGCGTCGTCTTCGGCCGGCACGGGCGCGTCTTCAAAGACCGGGACATACAGGGTTACCTGCGCGAGCAGGCTTGGTACAAGCCGAAGCCCGACTTCGCCAACTCCGCCCTCAACGAGACGGAGCGCGCCAACCTCGACCTCATCCGCGAGCTGGAGGCGGCGCAGCACGAGAAGATCGAGCCGGGCGACCTGCGCTGGTGGCAGACGCGCGCGATGACGGCCGACAACCTCGGCACGCACACCGCCGCCGAGTGGCGCATCCTGCGCGCCGAGGTCGAGGCCGTCCACGGCAAGCGCTTCGACGACCAGCCGTGGCTCCAGCAGTATTTCGAGGAGCGCTACTGGTACAAGCCCGACCCGGCCTACGACGCCAAGCGCCTGTCGGCCACCGAGCGGCGCAACCTCGCCGCCATCGACGCCGCTTCGCGCCGCGGCCGGCAGGTCGCCATCTCGCCCGGCGACCTCGAACACTACGAGAACCGCGAGATCAGCGAGCAGATGCTCGGCGGCCTCAGCCTCCACGAGCTGCGCCTGCTGCGCAACGAAATCTACGCGCGCCGCGGCCGCCAGTTCCGCACCGAGTGGCTGGCGCAGTACTTCTGGAGCCAGCCGTGGTACACGGCGCGCGAGGAGGAGGGCGAGCCGGAGCTCTCGGCCGTCGAAAAGAAGAACGTCGAGACCATCGTCGCCTACGAGCGCAGGGTCAAGGACGAGCTGAGCCGCCGGCCGATCCAGCGCGGCCTGCTCGAAGGCATGTTCCTCGAAGACGCGCGCAAGCTCCGGCAGGAGATTTACGCGCGCCACGGCAAGGTCTTCGCCGACCGCTGGCTCCAGAAATATTTCGAGAGCTTCGACTGGTACAAACGAAACCCCGGATACTCCGACGCCGTCCTCACGCAGGTCGAGCGCCAGAACATCGCCGCCATCGCCGCCTACGAGAAGAAGGCGACCAGCGTCCTCGACGCCGTCGAGGGTTGATAAGGCAGACTTGAGTCCCGCGTGCCGGGACGGAAAAGAAATGATGAATGCGGAGCGCAGAATGCGGAATTAAAGAGCCTCTCTTCATTCCGCATTCTGCGCTCTGACTTCTGCGCTTAGCGATGCTTTGTCCTAACTGTCAGGCTCCTCTGCGCGAGGGCGTGGCGTTCTGCACGCGCTGCGGGGCGCGCACGTCGGGGGCGGGGCGCGCGCGTGCGGGCGGGGTCGCGCCGGCCGGCGGGCGGGCGCCCGCGGCGGGTGCCGACTCGCTCGAAGGGCGCGTGCTCGACGAGAAGTACGAGATCGTCGGCCGGCTCGGCGAGGGCGGGATGGGCGCGGTCTACCGCGCGCGCCGCGTCCACATCGGCGACGAGGTGGCCGTCAAAGTCCTGCACACGAAGTACGTCGGCGACCCCCTGCTCGTCGAGCGCTTCCGGCGCGAGGCGCGCGCCGCCGCGCAACTCCAGCACCCGAACGTCGTCACCATCCACGACTACGGCGAGGCGGGCGGGGCCGAAGGCTTCGCCTACATCGTGATGGAGCTGGTGCGCGGCGTCTCGCTGCGCGAGCTTCTGCGCCGCGAGGGCCGCTTGGCCGTCGGCCGCGCGGCCTCTCTGATGCGCGACATCTGCGCGGGCGTCGGCGCGGCCCACCGCCGCGAGATCGTCCACCGCGACCTCAAGCCCGACAACATCATCGTCCTCCCGCCCGACGAGGACGACGAGCGCGAGCGCGTCAAGGTCGTTGACTTCGGCATCGCCAAGCTGCGCGACATGGCCTCCGACTCGACGCTCACGCAGGCCGGGGCGATGGTCGGCACTCCTTATTACATGTCGCCCGAGCAGTGCCGGGGCGAGTCGCTCGACGCGCGGGCCGACGTTTACAGCCTCGGCGCGCTGCTCTACGAGATGCTCGCGGGCGCGCCGCCCTTCAACGCGCCGACCGTCACGGGCGTCATCGCCAAGCACCTGACGGAACAGCCGCCGCCCCTGCCCGCACACGCGGCCGCGCCGCCCGCGCTGCAAGCGGCCGTCGCCCGCGCGCTCTCGAAAGACCCGGCCGCGCGCCAGCGCGACGCCTCGGAGTTCGCGCGCGAGGTGCAGGCCGCGGCGCAGGCGCCCGCGCCCGGCCCGTTCTTCCCGCCCACGGGCCGGCCCGTCGCGCCGACGCCGGTCGCGGCCACGGCCGCCGACCCGCGCGCGCCGCAGACCTTCGGCCCGATGCCGCCCGCGCAGACCTTCGCGCCTCCGCCGCAGTCGCAGGCCGCGCCGCCGCGCAAGTCGCGCGTGCCGTTCTACCTCGCGCTCTCGGTCGTCGTCCTCGCCGCGCTCGCGGCCTTCACCGGCGGCGGACTCTACTTCATCGGCCGGCAGGAGGAGAAGAGGAAGAGGGCGGCCAACGCCAACGCCGCCGCGGCGCGCCCCTCGCCGGCCGCGACGAACGCCAACGCGAACGCCAACGCCAACGCGGTGAAGCCGCTGCCCGCGACCGTCTCGCCCGCGCTGGAGCGGGCCGAGCGCAAGGCCGCCGCGGGCTCCCCGCTCGCCGAAGCAGACCTCGCGCCGCTCACGCCGGCCGAACTGCGCGTGCTGCGCAACGTCCCCTTCGCGCGCCACGGCCACGCCTTCCAGACGCCCGAGCTGAAACAGTATTTCGAGTCGCGCCCGTGGTACCGCGCCCGGCCCGACTTCCGCGAGAGCGCGTTGACGGGGGCCGACCGCGCCAACGCCGACCTCGTCAAGGCGTTCGAGGCCGGCGGCGCGGGGCCGAAGGCCGACCCGGCCGCGGTGCGCCGCGAGGTCTCGCGCGCGCTCGACGAGTGGGCGCGTTCAACTCGCGCCCGCGACCTCAACGCGCACGCGCGCTCCTACGCCGACACGCTCGAAATCTTCTACCTCAAAGAGAACGTCCCGGCCGCGCAGGTGCTCGCCGACCGCGCCCGCGCCTTCACGCGCTACGACACCATCTCGCTCAAACTCGATAACGTCGAGATCACTCCCGGCCCGTCGGGCGCGCGCGCCACGGCCGTCTTCGACAAGACGTGGGAGTTCAAGGCCGACGACAAGACCGCCACCGGCTCCGTCCGCCAGCAGCTCACGCTCGCCCGCGTCGGCGGCCGCTGGCTCATCACCGGCGAGAAGGACTTGCAGGTTCACTCGAAGAGCAGCGAGGAATATTGAAGACGAAGTAGACAGTAGCCAGTAGTCAGTAGACTGTAGGCTCCGCGCCGCGACACCTGACGCTGTGGCCCTGACAATTCGACACCGAAGGTCTTCCTACTGACTACTGACTACTGACTACTGACTACTGTCTACTTTTTCCCCATGCGTTTAATCGTCACCGAGAAGCCTTCGATGGGGCGGGACGTGGCTGCGGCGCTGGGCGCGTCGCGGAAGGGGCAGGGTTTCATCGCCGGCGAGTCCGACATCGTGACGTGGTGCGTCGGCCACCTCGTCGAACTCGACGACCCGGAGGCTTACGACGCGCGGCTCCAGCGCTGGCGGCTCGAAGACCTGCCGATCCTGCCGAAGGAGTTCAAGTACCACGCTTCGGATAAGACGCGCGAGCAGTTCGAGGTCATCCGCGCCCTGCTCGGGCGCGAGGACGTGACCTCGGTCGTCAACGCGGCCGACGCGGGCCGCGAGGGCGAGTTGATCTTCGACCTCGTCTACCGCCTGTCGGGCTGCCGCAAGCCGGTCGAGCGGCTCTGGATTTCGTCGCTCACGAGGGAGGCCATCCTCGGAGGCTTCCGCGCGTTGAAGCCGGCCGAAGAGTACGCGGGCCTGCGCGACTCGGCGCACGCGCGGCAGCGCGCCGACTGGCTCGTCGGCATCAACGCCACCCGCGCGCAGACCATCCGCGCGCGCCGCGCCGGCCATCAGGGCGTCTACTCGCTCGGCCGCGTGCAGACGCCGACGCTCGCCCTCATCGTCGAGCGCGACGCCGAGATCGCCAACTTCGTCCCGCAGGATTATTTCGAGGTCGTCGCGCGCTTCCGCGCGCCCGGCGGCGAGTACGACGGCCGCTGGTTCGGCAAGGACGGCACGCGCTTCGATAAAAAAGAGGAGGCCGAGGCCGTCGCGCGCAAGGTCGAGGGCCGGCGCGGCCTAGTAGAGAAGGTCGAGAAGAAGGCGGTGCGCGAGCGCCCGCCGCTCCTGCACGACCTGACCTCTTTGCAGCGCGCCGCCAACGTGCGCTACGCCTTCACCGCCGCGCGCACGCTCGAACTCGCGCAGTCGCTCTACGAGAAGAAGTTCGTCACCTACCCGCGCACCTCCTCGCGCCACCTCTCGACGGACGTGGCGAAGGAGTTGGGCGCGCACGTCCGCGCCGCGGCCGTCGGGCCTTACGTCGCCTTCATCGAGAAGATTCTGTCGAAGGGCGAGCCGAAGCTGACGGGCCGGCACGTGGACGACAAAAAGGTGACCGACCACCACGCCGTCATCCCGACCAAGCAGAAGGTCGAGGCCGGCGCGCTCTCGCCCGACGAGAAGCGCGTCTACGACCTCGTCGCCCGCCGCTTTCTCGCCGCCTTCTTCCCCGACGCGGAACTCGAACGCACTACCGTGCTGACCGCCGCCGAGGGCGAGCGCTTCATCACGCGCGGCACGGTCGTGCTCAAGGCGGGCTGGCGCGAGGTCGAGCCGCCCGCGCGCGACGCGAAGAAGCCGGACGAGGAGGACGAGGAGGGCGCGGAGCTGCCGCCGCTGAAGGCCGACGACCCGGCCGACGTGCTGCGGGCCGAGGCCGTCGCGCGGAAGACCAAAGCGCCCCCGCGCTACTCGGAGTCGAGCCTGCTGGGCGCGATGGAGACGGCCGGGAAGAAGGTTGAGGACGAGGAGCTGCGCCTCGCCATGAAGGAGGCGGGCCTCGGCACGCCGGCCACGCGCGCCGCCATCATCGAGACGCTTCTGAAGCGCGAGTACGTCGCGCGCGAGAAGAAGTCGCTCGTCGCCACGCCGAAGGGAATCGCGCTGGTCAGGATGTTGCCGTCGCCGCTTTTGAAGTCGGCCGAGCTGACGGGGCGCTGGGAGCAGAAGCTCTCGCGCATGACCCGGCGCGAGTATTCGTTCGACGAGTTCATGTCGGAGGTGGGCGCGATGGTCTCGGAGCTGGTGGCGCAGATCGCCGGCTCGGAGGTCGAGCGCGGGGCCGAGGCCGCGGCGCCCCGCCAAATCCCGCGGCCCGAAGGCGCGCCCGACTGCCCGAAGTGCAAGCGCGAAGGGCGCGAAGGTTTTCTTATCGAGCGCGAGGGCGCTTCGGGGAAGTTCCTCGCCTGCTCGCAGGGGCGCGAGCCGTGCGGCTACCTGAGCGACGCGCCGAAGAACACCAAGCAGCGCAAGGCCCTTTTGCAGACGGCCTGCCACGCGTGCGGCGGCGCGATGCGCCTGCGGCTGCCGAAGGAGAAGACGAAGCGCCCCTTCCTCTCGTGCCTGCGCTACCCCGAGTGCCGCGGCGCGCGCGGCTTCGACGAGAAGGGCGCGCTCGAAGAACCGCGGGCCGCGCCTGAGACCGGCCCGCCCTGCGCGCTCTGCCAGACGCCGACCGTCAAGCGCGGCCCCGCCACCTCCGGCAGCTACTTCTGGTCGTGCCCCCGCTGGCGCAGCGACGGCTCCGGCTGCAACGCCAAGCCGGTCTGGATTAACCAGCCGCAAGCGTGAGCAATTAAGAATTAAGAATTAAGAATTAAGAATTAAGAATTAAGAATTAAAAGTGGTGTGGCTTCGGAGTGTCCTTCAGGTTCCGAAGCCATACCACTTTGATTCTTAAGAGCGATGCGCGGGCGAGTCTTGAGGGCCACTCCGCAAGCACACGCCAGTCGTCTTCGCTGACGCCGCCCTGTTCGGCTTTGGTGTCGCGTATCGCCATCGCGGCGGCGCGGCGCGAACAGGTAGAAGGCGACCCACGCGGCGAGCGCGATGACGAGGGTCGCCGTGATCTTAAGGGCGAGCTTCAGGCGGCCGCGCCGTCGCGGGGCTTCGGCGGTTGTCGTCGCGGTAGTCATACGTCGTCTCCGTCCCTCTGCGGCGAGACGCGCCAGAGTTTGAAGCTGTCGCCGTCGAAGCCTTTGAGCTGCGCTTCGACCGCGTGGGCGGTGAGGCCGTTAGAGGGGTCTGCGAGCAACTCGGCGACCGCGGGGTCGCGGCGCACGGCCTCGGAGATGACGCAGTCGCGGCCCGTCGAGAGCGGTTCGAGGCGCGCGGTGATGTTGACGTGCGAGCCGAAGTAGTCGAGGCGCTCGTTGAGCGTGACGGCGATGCACGGGCCGGCGTGGATGCCGGCCTTGAGCATTAGCGGCCGGAAGCCCTCGGGCGGCGAGGCGAGCAGGCGTTGCGCGCGCAGGACGGCGCGCAGCGCGGGCGCCGGGCGCGGGAAGACGGCCATCACGGCGTCGCCCAGAGTCTTGACGACCGAGCCGCCCTCGGCGGCGATTGATTCGCGCAGCACGTCGAAGTGGTTCATCACCGCGCCGAAGGCGACCGCGTCGCCGACCTCGCGGTACATCCGCGTCGAGTCGCGCAGGTCAGTGAAGAGGACGGTCATCTGCCCGACGTTGATGCGGTCGCCGGGCCGCAGCGCCTCCGAGGCGAAGAGGTCGCGGAAGAGTTGCAGGGCCGTGACCTCCGCGGCCGTCGCCGCCTGATCGTTCCAAGCGGTGCGTTCGAGGATGAAGAGTTGTTCGTCGCCGGTCGAGTTCTCGAACGAGAGCGACGCCGACGGGCCGACGGTCAACTCTTCGTCGGGCCAGCCGCCGCCGGCGCGGAGCGTCGCGGCCGCCGGGCCACCCGCCGCGACGGCGAGCGTCCGAGCGCCGGGCAGGCCGTGCGCGCGCACGCGGTAGCTGCCCTCTTCGAGCGCGTGCCGAAGCTCGCGGCGCGAGCCGGGCGCGACGAACTGCTGCGCGACGACGTGCGGCGTGACCTGCGGCCCGCCGACGCAGAACTCGCGCACCTCCAGACGCCGCGCCGCCGGGTTCGGGCGGAAGACGACCTCGACCGAGCGGTCGAAGGCGACGGTGAAGTCCGCGCGGCAACTGTCGCAGTGCTGTTCGGCGCGCACGTCGCGCAGGGCCGAGGCCGTCGCCTTCGGGCCGCGGCAGAGCGGGCACAGAAGCTCCCAGCGCAGGTCGAGCAGCCCGGCGCGCGTCGCCTTCAGACAGAGTTCGAGCGCGTCGCGCCGCGTCGCGCCCCACGCGTCGGCGAGGGCGTAAGGGCGCATGCGCGCCAGCGCCAGCTCGTCGCCGCGCTCGATGGTCTCGACGAGTCGCGCGGCGAGCGCGCGTTCGGCCCCCTCTTCGACGAGGCGTCGTTCGAGCGCGGCGAGCAGGCGGCGGTCGCACGCGGCGGCCGCGGCCCGCACGTCCGAGGCCGCGGCCGCCGCGCCGCTGAGCGCCAGCTCGTCGTAGCGGCGGAAGGTCTCGGCGAACCTGCGCGCCGAGACGCGGCCGAGCTGAAGGGCGATGGCGGCGCGGCCGAGCGGCCCGCGCGGCGCGGCCCAGACTTCGTAGACGAGGCGCGTGCCGCCGCCCTCGCGCGCGCGCAGCTCGACGGCGACGCGCATCTCGGCGACGGGGCCGCGGCGGTAGCGGCGCGCGACGCCGAAGCGGTGTGGCCGCACCCACTCGAAAGGCTCTTCCTCCCACTCGACGCCGACGCCGAACTTCGACAGGCGCAGCCGCCGCCGCGCGACCCGGCCGCCCGCTTCGGCCTCGGCCAGCCCGGCGCCGTCGAGCGTGGGGATGCCCGCGTCGCGGTTGAAGCGGTTGGTGTCGGCGACGAGCGGCCAGAGCGCCTCCGGGCCTGCGCGCAGGTCGTACTCCCAGCGGTAATGGAACTCTTTCTGCTTCACGCTTCGCGTGGCGGCGCGGCCGGCGGGGTGAGACTCGCGCGCGCGGGCGAGGGGCGGGAGCCTCGGCTGATGGTTCGTCAGTGCCTCTTCGGTGCGGCGGCTCATATTCTTCTCGCGAACCCTCTCGGAGTCAACGTCTCGGACTGCGCCGCTGGTAACTACGCGCGGGCGGGGGCGCGCGGATTCGTGCGCGCGGTGATTGCGCGCGCGGGCGCGGCGCCCGACGGCGTGAATAAACTTGGTGACAGCCGCGGCGTAGTTTGTTAGGTTTGGGAAAGCAGTTGAATCCCGCAGATGAAGGAGAGAAAAGTGGCTGCAAAGAAATCCGCGAAGAAGAGCAGCGGCGGCAAGAAGTCGTCGAAGAAGTCGGCCGGCAAGAAATCTTCGGGCGGTAAGTCTTCGGCCAAGAAGGGCGGCGGCTCGTCGAAGAAGGGCGGCGGCTCGAAGAAGTCCGGCGGCAAGAAGTCGGCGGGCGCTGCGAAGAAGTCGGGCGGCGCGGGCAAGGGCGGCGGCAAAGGCTCTTCGAAGAAGCAGGGCGGCGGTAAGAAGTCGGGCGGCAAGAAGTCCGGCGGGAAGGGCGGCGGCAAGAAGGGCGCGGGCGGCCGGGGCGGGTCGAATCTCCTGACGAAGGCGCGCAAGGTCGCGGGCGATGTGCTCGCCGGCGCGGCCGTCGGCGCGCTCGTCGGCGCGGCCAAAGGAACCGCCGAGGAACTTGAGAGCGCGGCCGGCCTCGAAGGCGGCGGCGGCCAGCAGGGATCAAGCGGGAGAAGCGGCGGCGGCGGCAAGTAACCGCCGGCCGAATGTGGATCAGAGAGGTTTCGAGTTTCGAGTCGCGGGTTTCGAGTTGAAGACGAAGTCTTTCCTAACTCGAAACTTTAAACTCGAAACTCGAAACCTTTTTTATTCCCTCGACCGCTTGAAGTAGAGGGCGGCGGGCGGCGTGCCCCGCCCCATGTCGAGCGTGCCTTCGGCTACCATCTCCCAGCCCTCGTCGCCGAGCCGGGAGACGGCCTTCGCCAAGGCGTTCTCCGTGACGCCCGCCTCGATTGTCTCGACCCGCACGTTGTTGCCGCGGAAGTAGGTGATCCAGTACTGGCCCCCGCGCGCCGAGCCGACGAACTGCGCCTTCGTCACGGCGCAGTACTCCCAGCGCCCGCCCTGCGCGGCGCGCGCGTGGGCCTCGACGCCCCCCGCCGCGCTCAGACGCTCGGCGACCTCGTGCCCGACGAACCCCGCGCCGAGCGCAAGGGCGACTGTCAAGACCAACAGTTTCGGCCTCATCACGTACCTCTCTTTTCCGAGTTTGAAAAAGACGCCGGCCCTGCGCGCGGCCGGTCGGAGTAGGCGCAAAATATACCACCGCCCCGGCCCGCGCGCGGCATCAGGACGGCGTGCGTCTCTGACGGCGTCGGCGCGGGCCGGGGCGGCGTGTCTTTAACTTCTTTTGAGCCGGCTTGAGGAAAAGCTCGTCGGGCGTCAGGCGAGGGAGGACGTGCGGCCGCCGGAGAGGAGCATCTGCATCAGCCTCTTGAGGCGCTCGAAGTCTATCGGCTTCGTGAGGTAGCCGTTGAAGCCGGCGTCGAAGGCCGCTTGGCGGAAGCCTTCCGTGTCGAAGGCCGTGAGCGCGATGACGGGCACATCGCCCAACTCAACCTGCTCGCGGATGTGGCGCGTCGCGGCCAGCCCGTCCTGCTGCGGCATGGCGATGTCCATCAGAATCAGGTCGGGGCGCGCCATCTTGGCGACGGTGAGCGCGTCCTCGCCGTTCGTTGCCGTCACGACGCGGTAGCCCATGTCCTGAAGCGACAGGCTGAGCAGGATGAGGTTGTCCCGCATGTCGTCCACGACGAGAATCGTCTGCCCGGTCTCCTTCGGCTGCGCGAGCTGTTCCGAAAGATTCTCACTCATGTGGGGCATTATCTCCCTTGTGAGGCCGAAGTCCAAAACGAAAACACCTCCGAAAAAATTGGCTGATAAAAGCTGAGGTTCGGCTGCGCTCTCCCCTTCACAGCCGAACCTCAGCTTGCGGCCGCCGTCGGCGACCGATCTCTTTGCGAGACGCCGGAGAGTAAAACAATCGCCGTGCCACGCCCGGCGGCCGCCCCGCGACCCGGTTTTCGAAGCTTTCTCGCGTACTGACGTGGAGGGAATTTCAGACAGGCGACGAAATGGTTTGCGCGCTCAACCAAATCCGGCGTGAACGGAGTTTCGCACGTAGGGTTCAGAGTTTCGAGTTAAACAAGCTGTCTTTTAACCCGCAACTCGAAACCCGCAACCCGGAACTTTCAGAGGATGTAAGTCCAGCTTTCCTGACCGTTGATCATGACGACGATGCGGATGCCGGCCCCTTTGAGGGTGTGGCGCGTGCGGCCGATGAGTTGGTTGCCGGCCTGCCGCGTGAGCGTCGGGCCGGAAACGGAGAGGGTCGCGGTCTGCGCGTCGCCGCTGACGGCGACGTGAACCCGGTGGCCTTCGGAACTCAAACTCCGCGCGACTTCGGAGACGGCCGACGCGGTCGAAGGCCCGCGCTCGCGCTCAGTCGGAGGCGGCGGCGTGCCGGGGGCTGAAGGCCCCGCGGAGGCGGCGGCCGGCGGCGCCATCCCTTGCCCGAGGCCCGCCGTCGGGTTCGAGTGCGCCTGACCCGTCTGCGCCGGGGGAGTTTCGGCGCGGCCGGATGCCTGCGCCGCCTGCGCCGTCTGGGCGGCGAGGCCGCTCACCATCGCCCCGCCCTGCCGCGCGGCCGCACTGTTCGACGGCGCCCCCGCGCCCGCTTTCGGGGCCGCCTGAAGCTGGTTCGGGGTGATGCCGGCCGCCGCGGCGGCCGCCGCCGCCTGATTCGCCGCGGCCCTCGCGGCCGGCCCGCGGGCGGTGTCGGTCCGGCGGAGTCTGGCCGTGTAGAACTCGTACCCGATGCCGCCGACCATCCAAGCGCACAGGAAGGTGAGGACGCCGGCCAGCGACCACGCGGTCGAAACGTGCAGCCGCCCGACGCAGGGGACGTGGTAAAAAGGGCGAAAACGGCGGGAATTCATCGTGGGCCGGCGGCTGTGCGCCGCGCGGTTGGAGACGAGGATGAAGGCGAGGGCCGCCAGAATCCCGGCGGGGCCGAGGAGCACGCCCGGCAGCAGCCCCCAAAGGAAACTCCGCCCGTGCTCGCGCAGCATCCATCCGGTGAGCAGGCCGGGGACGACCACCCAGAACACGGCGACGAGCAGGATGAGCAGCAGCATAGTTTAGCGGAGAGCGCCGAGGGCGCGGGCGCGAGACTCCTTATTATCACACATCAAAAGC